>Ga0315273_10007032_pt1 | contig 14064 bp, 9 predicted proteins | sample YL17G02_0_MG_FD_205753 | JGI IMG/M metagenome (GOLD analysis project Ga0315273, IMG submission 205753) | Sediment microbial communities from Yellowstone Lake, YNP, Wyoming, USA - YL17G02_0 | ecosystem: Environmental > Aquatic > Freshwater > Lake > Sediment | place: USA: Wyoming | collected... | reverse complement strand
AATCGACCTGACAGACGTAAGGCCAAGCGGGAAGAACGAACCGGACGGAGGCGATGACACAATCGTCGGGCTCGCCGTGCAGAAATCGGTCGCACCGACTGAGAAATTGACGGTCGCGCCGCACAAGCCGGCGTCATTACCCTTTACGATATCGGCAGGGCAAGTAACCGTCGGTTTTTGAGTATCGTTGACTGTTACATTGAAGAAACAGGTATCCTTGTTACCAGCGCCATCAGTCGCAATCGACCTGACAGACGTAAGGCCAAGCGGGAAGAACGAACCGGAAGGAGGAGACGACACAATCGTCGGGCTTGCCGTGCAGAAATCGGTCGCGCCAACTGAGAAAGTGACCGTCGCACCGCACATATTGGCGTCATTGCCCTTAACAATATTGGCTGGACAGGTAATAGTCGGTTTTGTGACATCGACGACATGCACTACCGCCTGACAAGTGTCAGCCGCCCCGTGATTATCGGTTACAATCAAGAGAACCGGAGTGTCGCCTAAGGAATAGGGGCCGGCAGGAACCTGAGTCAGCGTGATAACATCGCCGGCGTCAGGATCGTTTGAACCATTGTCAATTGAAGCGTTAGCATGGCAGGTAGCGTCGGCATTAACCGTAACGTCCTGGCAAATCGCATTCGGAGGATTGTTCCCCGACGGACAAGTCGTCAGGCCGATCTTAATATCCTGTAAACCGCAGTCGGAGTATTCCGGTGTGATCTTGCCACCGGCTACCGGTGCAAAAATGAACGGTCCAGCGGGTGGGATATAGGTAGAGTCAAGATCAACGCAATGCGCGGTGACACCCGGAAGCAGTTTCATGTACAGAGTGAACGCCACACCGTCAGCCTGCGGAACGATCGGGTTCTCCCCACCGACGTCGACCCAGCCCACCAGCACTTCGTTTGTTGCAGGCAGGAAAGTCTTTTTGAATGTCCCGCCGCCAGCATTAATGATAACCGCTCCCCTCGCGACCGAAGTAATCTCGACCATGTCGGAATTGTAATTGAACCCCAAACTAAATCCACCGAGGTCGTTTTCGTTCGACATGTGTACGGGAATCGCTATCGAGTCACCTGCGACGGCTGTCGGACTCACCACCGGACACTCAATGCGGACCTGATTCAAGGCCGATGCGGCGCCGGTTAAAAGTAAGAAAGTTGTCAGGAACAAGAGTAACGTTCTGACAAGACGAGGTTTCCGAGACATAGGGCCTCCTGTAGGGTTAAGTAAGTTTAAGTTTACACCAAGTCTCTTCGAGTTCTTTATGAACTGTAAAATTCAATTATCCAATTCAAGTAGATATGACAGACAAGAATAAGTAAACTTCCCCCCTCTATTTCCCATCGTGAGAAATATAAGCATTTCCCCTTGACTGTCAACAAAAAAAGCTGCCCGAGGGCTGTTAAAATTGTGTGTAGTCCATACAGATACGTGGAAAGGTTACTGTTCTGGTCTGGTCAGGTGCGGTAGGAATTGATCAGGCTTGATGGGTGCCGATGTCCGAAATAGCTCCCTCCAGTGTTTTCCAAGCCAGTAGGGCGCACTTGACACGCACGGGGAACTTCGTAACCCCTTGAAATGCAATCGCATCCGAGTATTGCTCGCAGCGTTGGCAGACCTCGCCACGGAGTAACTGATTGAAATCGGACAATACTAATTTAACCTCATCAAGGCTCTTTCCGACTAGAGATTCCGTCATTACCGAGGCCGAAGCGATCGAGATCGAGCATCCCTTGCCAACGAAATGACATTCAGAGACAACATCATCCCTTACGGTCAGGTAAATTGCAATCTCATCACCACAAACCGGGTTTTTGCCTTCAACCATGATGTCGCACTTCTCCGGCCTGCCGAAGTTGCGCGGGCGATTGTAATGATCGACAATGACTTCGCGGTACAAATCATCCAACTGCATGCTTAAGAGACCTTTCACACTGTCTCAGGCCTTCCAGCAGGATGTCAATCTCTTCCTTCTGGTTATAGACGTAGAAACTCGCCCTGGCGGTGGAGTTGACTCCCAGGCGGTGCATTAGTGGCTGCGCGCAGTGGTGACCGGCGCGAACCGCAATGTTGGCGAAATCGAGAATTGAGGCAACATCGTGAGAGTGTATGTCTTTGTAGTTAAAAGAGAACAAAGCGCCTCGGCGTTCCGGCGTTTTGGGACCGTACAGTTCAAGACCCTCGGTTGACAGCAATCGGTCGAGCGCGTGCTCCGTAAGCTCACGTTCGTACGCGATGATATTTTCCATGTCGAGCGCCTGCAGGTATTCGATCGCCTTGGCGAACGCGATAACTCCGGCAATGTTCGGAGTTCCGGCCTCAAACTTGTGAGGAAGTTCGTTCGGCGCAAAGCCGTCATAGCTGACATACTCTATCATGTCACCGCCACCCAGATATGGCGGTACTGATTCGCCGATCTCCTCTTTCATGTAGAGCACACCGACACCGGTCGGTCCCAGCATCTTGTGCGAGGAAAACGCCAAGAAATCACAGTCGGTAGCTCGCACATCGAATCCGAAATGCGGTACAAGCTGTGCGCCATCAACCAGCACACGTGCGCCATGTTCATGCGCCAATTGACAAATCCAGTCGATATCGTTGATCGTGCCCAGTACGTTGGACATGCCGGTGATCGCCACGAGCTTGGTGCGCGAAGACAACTTCGAACGCAAATCGGTCATGTCAAGCCGCCAATCAGGCGTTGAGCGTACATAGACCAGCCGGGCGCCCGTACGTTCCTGCAACATCAGCCAGGGGACCATATTCGAATGATGCTCAAACTCGGAGAGAATGATTTCGTCCCCTTTGCCGATAAAGCGATCCCCGAAGGTACGGGCAACCAAATTGATTGAGTCTGTTGTTCCACGCGTGAAAATGATCTCTTTCGTCAGCCGCGCATTGACAAAACCCGCGACGGTCTCACGGGCGGCCTCGTACTGGGCTGTGGCCACTGCGGACAGATGATAGATTCCCCGATGCACGGTACCGTATTCAGCGCTGTAGAAGTTACGTTCGGCATCAATCACCACTCCGGGTTTTTGGGTGGTGGCGCCGTTGTCGAGATAGACCAACTCGTGTCCGTTACGGACCTGTGCCGCAAAGATCGGGAAATCGGCTCTAACCTGTCGCGGATCAAGTGCCATGTTTATCCCAGTTTGACAGCAGCGCGCTGAGACGTTGCTCGTATGCTTGCTTAAGTATCGCTGATTGCACTCGTTCTGCCGCCTGTCCCAGAAATCCGTCGGCGAGCAACATCTTCACTGTGGTTTTGTCTATTCCGCGCGACCGGAGATAGAACATCTCCAGATCGGAGATCCTTGCCGTCGTCGAACCGTGCGTACAACGAACATCATTGGCGCCGATTTCCAGTTTCGGCGAACTGTTGACCGACACACCCTTGTTCAGAACGAGATTGCGATTCTTCTGATAGGCGTCGGAACGCTGCGCTCTGGGCGCGATCGTGATCTTGCCGAGATAGTTTGATTTCGATGTACCCGCCAGAGTGCCGATATATAGCAAGTCAGACTTACAGTGACCGATGCGATGATCCTGATGCGTCAGCAGATTAAAGTTCTCCGCAGTGCGCCCGACATAGATGCTGCTGACTGTGGCCTTGCTCCTTTCGCCGGCAAACCGCAAATCGATTTCCATCTGATTCAGTTTGCCACCGGAATTGAGCGTCACCAGTTCGAGTTCAGAATCTTTCTCCAAATAGGCGCGCAACGTCATTACGTTGCTAAGTTGCTCCGCATATTCTTGATTCAAGAGCAGCGACAGCTTGCTCCCGGGCTTCAACACGATATCAAGTGCGCTGTTCTGGAATCCATTGGCAGTGACAGTCGCAATAGCATCCCAGACTAATTCGGCTCGAGCACTCTCCTCCAAAACTACCATTCCGGCCAGTGATGTCATCGTTTTGTTGCCGCTTGTAAGCGTGTATATCTGGCGCGGCGTCTCAAGAGAGCCGTTGCGATAGACGTGCAGGTAAACCCCCTGACTCAAAAACGCATGCGCCAGAAGCGCGAACTTGCGAGGCGGGAAATAACTATTGAAAAAGTCAAGGTTGGCCGCCAGTTCTTCCGGCAGCATCATGGTGGCGTCCTCAAATGATCCGAAAAAAACGTTGGCATGATCAGGCGCATTGCCTGTCGTCAATGTTAGTCGCTCCGGCAATTTCGCGATCTTCTTTGACCCAATCATCTGTACGGTCGCCGGAATGCCGTTGTCATTTCCGACAATTTGAAAGTGCTCCGGTTTCAAACCACTGAAATCAAGCAACCGGAAGTTGACATATTTGAAATCCTCGTCCTTGTTGGTCGGCATCGCTGCTGCCAGTGACCGGGCAAGACTCCCTTTGCGCCAAGGCGTCAGAATATCGCTGCTCGCGAGCTTGACAAACGCCGTTAGAGCTGCGGCATTAAATGGGGCGAAAATATCTGTATTTCTGCCGCGAGCTTTGACTGCAACCGCCATCTATCCCACCGATCCTTCCATCTCCAATTCAATCAGCCGATTCATCTCCACCGCGTATTCCATCGGTAGTTGCTTGACAATCGGTTCTATAAATCCGTTGACGATCATCATCGACGCCTGATCCTCCGATAGTCCCCGTGACCGCAGATAAAACAACTGCGTCTCGGAAATTTTCGAGACCGACGCTTCATGACTGATCGAGACATCCTCCTCGTCGATTTCCATGTACGGATAGGTGTCCGTGCGCGAGTGCTCGTCCAACAGGAGCGCATCACACTCAACATTGGACTTCACCCCCGTACAGCCCTTGGCGACCTTGATTAAACCACGATAAGAGGCTCTGCCGGAACCCTTGGAGATTGACTTGGATGTGATCTTCGATGACGTGTTCTTCGCAAAGTGCAGCATCTTGGCGCCGGCGTCCTGCAACTGATCATCACCCGCAAACGCGACCGAGAGCACTTCGCCTTTGGCCCCTTCGCCCATGAGGTAGATGGCCGGATACTTCATCGTCAACTTGGAGCCGAGATTACAATCGACCCATTCCATTGTCGCGTTTTCGTAAGCGTAAGCGCGTTTGGTCACGAGGTTGTAAACATTTTTCGACCAGTTCTGAATAGTGGTGTAGCGCGCGCGACCCCCTTTCTTCACGATGATCTCGACCACTGCCGAATGGAGAGAATCGGACGAATAAGTCGGCGCCGTGCAACCTTCGACATAATGAACAAACGCCCCTTCATCGACAATAATCAGCGTCCGCTCGAACTGCCCCATGTTCTCGGTATTGATCCGGAAATAAGCCTGCAACGGAATGTCAACGGTCACTCCCGGCGGGACATAGATAAACGACCCACCAGACCAAACCGCCGAATTTAGTGCCGCAAATTTGTTGTCGTTGTACGGTATCACTTTGCCGAAATATTCCTTGAAAATAGCTTCATGATCTCGCAAACCGCTTTCGGTGTCGAGGAACAGCACGCCGAGTTCCTCCCACTTCTTTTGCAGATTGTGATACACAACTTCCGACTCATATTGCGCGCCGACACCGGCGAGATATTTCTTTTCCGCTTCGGGGATTCCCAATCGGTCGAATGTGTTCTTGATATCAGACGGCACTTCGTCCCACGACCTCTCGCTGCGATCCGATGGCTTGACGTAGTAATAGATGTTGTCGAAATCAATCGTCTCCAACATTCCCTTTCCACCCCACTTGGGCATCGGGCGTGACAGGAAATGGTCTAACGACTTTAGCCGGAAATCGGTCATCCAACCCGGTTCATTCTTCATCGCAGAAATCGTCTTGACGATCTCCGGACTTAGACCCTTGCCCGACTTAAAATTGTAGTTCTCGGGGTCATGAAATCCATATTTATACTCGCCGATGTCCAGCACCGGCGTCGCTTTCTGCTCTGCCATGATGACTAAACCTCCGCTGCGACTGGTGTTTCGGTGATCCAGCCGTAACCCTTGTCTTCAAGCTCCAGCGCCAGCTCGGGACCACCGGTCTTGATTATTCGGCCTTCCGACATGATGTGCACAAAGTCCGGTTTGATATAGTTAAGTAGACGCTGGTAATGCGTGATGATCACCACCGCCATGCTCTCGTTCATCAGCTTATTGACGCCGTCAGCGACCGCCTTGAGCGCGTCGATATCCAGGCCGGAATCGGTCTCATCCAACAACGCTACTTTCGGTTCAAGTACCGCCATTTGCAGTATCTCGGCGCGCTTTTTTTCGCCGCCAGAAAAACCGTCATTAAGATAACGGTTGGCGAACGACTCATCGACGCCGATGGCCTTCAATTTCTCCTTCAGGAAACTCCAGAATTTTAGGACGTTGATTCTCGTCCCGTTGCCGTCACTGTCGTGATGCGCATTGTACGCCGTCCGCAGGAAATTCTGCAGCGTCACTCCGGGCACTTCGACCGGATACTGAAATGCCAGAAACAATCCCGCGTGCGAACGCTCTTCCGGCTCCATTTCCAGCAAGTTTTTGCCGTCAAGATACGCTTCCCCAGCCAACACCTTGTATTCCGGATGCCCCGCCAAAGCATAGCAGAGCGTTGATTTGCCAGAGCCGTTCGGTCCCATGATGGCATGGATTTCCCCCGACTTGACCGTCAACCAGACACCTTTTAGAATCTGTTTCCCTTCAATCGAGACTTCCAAATCCTTAACTTCTAACAGTGGTCTATCTTTCATCCTCAAATCCTCTTTATTATGGCTAACCGACTTTCTCTGTTGCAGTTTCTCAATACTGACCAACTTGGTCAGATATGAGCGTCTGGGAGTGGTACGAAGTGGCGGGGGAGGGCATTTGTGGGGAATGGATATGATTGATCTCCGTTTACCGCAATCAGATCGGCAGTTGTAGGTCAAAACCGCTTCGGTTTTGACATTTGCGTGGCGGAAATCAGGTCGCGACCCCTTTCGAATCGGGGCGAACGGCTGAAGTTGCTCCTGCAACACATCCTTGGCACAGTTCCTCTGGTGATTGTAGGAGCGGCTTTAGCCGCGACGTTGTGCGTTGGCAGGTGAAGACGACTGCCGCGCACAGAACGGTTTTGTTGAAATCAGAACGGTCGCTAACACCATCCGGGACGGAGGCCAAAATCCATCACAAGAGAGAGTGGAGAGGCACTGCATTGCTGAGGATATTACGGCATACATGCGGCCTGCAAACGTGTTTGCCCGTTCAAGTATTTTCAAAAATCTTCCGACATATTGATTGGGGATTTTCTTGGTAATCGCTGACGAATTGTTTTATTCCCGGTCAGACAAAGAGTGTGATTGTGCATTCTTAGAGATTATTCAGGGGTTCATAAGTGCAGATCCAAACTGGTTACAGTTCCAATTCATATCTATCATCTACCGTTCTCGACAAGGCCACGGCCACCGCAGGCCAAGATCAGGCGAATGAAGAGAGCGGGATAGAATCGCCGGAATACAAGGCCGTCTCGAACAAGGCCTCAATGCTGCTTTCCGACCCCCACGTCTCCGCCTCGGAAAGGGTAAAGATCATAACCTTGCTGGCGAGAGGAAAGATCGCAGCCGCAAACGGTGCGACAGGAGAGTTGAATGCCCTTCTAAGCGAGATGAGCAATTTCGATCTGGGATTGGCCGTTAAGGGTGACTCTTTTCAAAAAGGGACCCCCAAACCTCAAGGGGTATCAAGAAAGCAGGATGAAGACAGGGCTACCTACCAGGACCAATCGCATGATGTCGGGGTATCGTTCTCATATCCCGTCGCCATGAACCAGTATCAGGCGCCTCTGGCTGTCCAGGCCCATGAAGGTGAGCACGTCATTATCGCGCGGGCCGAAGCACTTATTAATAACCAGAAAGTTACCACTTATGTTTCCATCCATAATGGTTATGACAGCAAGGGGCGGCTTATTACAACCGGGGGGACAACGGTAGTAATTACGAGTCCGAAACCAAAGATGAAACCGATCAAGACCGGGAACAAGGTCGATATCACGGCCTGAAACTCCAGCCATCCTCCCGCTGCACTAATTCTGGTATCCCGCCTGTTTGCCGAGGCTTGAAAAGGGGCGCGCCTCGCTGTGCGCGGCAGTCGTCTTCGCCTGCCGCGACCGTTCAATGTAAACAGGCCACACTCGAAAGAGTGTGGCCTGACAATCCTCGGCGCCGAGGCGTTTGGCCTTTGCAGGAGACTTAGATGCCGGTGAAGACGGCCCCGGTCTTGCGGATTACATCGAGGATGTTGTAGGATTCCCCCTTTGCGGGTTTGAAAATCGCGCCACCCCTTTGCAGACCGACCAGATACGCGCCATTCTGAACGTCGAGAGCGGCAACTTCCAAACCCTCGCTCCAGTCAAGCGGTGACAGCGCGCCGTCGTAGTAGGAGAAAACTCCCCCTTTGGCCGTTCCGAAGTAGACAAACGTCTTGCCCATGGCGATTGCGGTCACGTTCTGGTCAAACAACCCCTTTGATGAATCAATCAGCGTCCAGATGCCGCCGTTGAAAAAGTACGCCCCCCTTTGAGTGCCCAGCCACGGCTGTTGGAAGGCTGTGTTTAGGCAGTTGGCAGCGGCCAGGGCAGTAGAATCGTTTTTCAAATAGCGTCGCTTCCAACCATCCCCCTGATAGTTGAGCAATCCGGCGTCGGTGGTCAACACCCACAGACCAAAGGCGTTTTTGGCGACGTCGACCACCGATTTCGCCGGCAGGATTTGGTCGATAGTATCCCAGTTGGAGACGAAAAGACCGGATGACCTAGTGCCGACATAGAACCTGCTATCGATCGACTTGATCACTGTGACAGTATCCGCAATTTCTCTCCAGATCGGTGTCACCTCACCGCATTCATCGATGTAGTAGACACCGTTGGAGGTACCGACGTAGATTTCGCCGTCATCGACCGTCAGAGCATAACAATCGTGATCGGTCAATCCTTGTCGACTGTTGTAAAGCAGGAAACTTGAGTCCTCTGGATAGAATTCGATCACACCACCTGCGGTAGCGAGCAACACGCGGTTACCGTCGATCTTGACGTCGCGCACCGTGCCAAAGTCAAACGAATCGAGCGATGCCAAGTCCTGAGAATCGCTGACGGTGCCGGAAGCAACCACGGCAAAGAGATCGCCATCGCAACCCCGCTCTTCCGAGACCGGATTGGTGTCGGGACCGTAGTTGAATCGCTCTTTGGCGACGGCGGTAGACAGCACGACTTGCGAACCGGCAGATGGGGTTAAATTGTCGAGTGATTTGTCGTTGCCGACGCTGCGAGATCTGAGTGACACGGCGAACATAGCGGCGGTCATCACCACCATCACTATTAGCCCGGTCGCGAACTTGATTTGATTGAACATGACATCCTCTCTTGTTAAGGTTTCCTCGTTCATTTCTGTAGAAAAGATGAACACGTTTCGTGCCAGAGGATATTCTGTTGATTGACAAAGGGATAATCTGAGACGAAAATGGTCAGAGTGTGGTCTTTTGTGTCGGGGAGGTCACAAATCGCTTGGATTTTTCGAGAAAACGTGTATCTTAGCCTACATACTTCGGCAAGTCTTCCTGGAGGTGAGCTTGAGACCAAGCGTTATCATCTGTTTTGTTGCATTTGCGTTGGCCATACATGGAGCAGAGTCCTACGGCGCCATCAATCCGATTCTAAACTATCAGGGAAGTCTAACTGACTCAAACAACGTGCCGTATTCCGATGGCACGCACCAGCTTACTTTCCGTATCTATGCTGATTCGGTTGCTGGTCTCGCACTCTGGAGCGAAACTCTCCAGCTTGTGTCAGAAGACGGATTGGTGCATGCCTATCTCGGTCAGACGCAACCCTTTCCGGCGAACTTGTTCGAAAATTACCCTCTGTATCTGGGAATCGCTTATGAATCGCAACCGGAATTTAGGCCCCGGCTTCTGATCGCCGCGTCGGTATATACTTTTCTCGCCCGCAACAGCCAGAATCTCGGCGGATATCCTGCCGACCACTTCGCCGACTCGAGCAAGACTGCTGCTGCCATTGCCGGCCACAACGTAAACCAGACGGCGCATCATCCGATGCAAATCGATGCCTCGGAAATCGTCGCTGGTGTATTTGATCCCGATCGCATACCTCCACTCGAAATTGACTCCAGCGACATCATTAACGGAAGCATTGCTGCCCGCAACCTCGCCGATTCGATTGTGACAGGAAGTAAACTTGCAACCGGCGCCGTCCATCAGGAGCATATTGCTGAATCTTCCGTGACCGGCGCAAAAGTAGTCGATGGTTCACTCACGGGGGATGACCTCGCCGACTCCGCAATCACTGGTGACAAGCTTGCGACTGCCGCCGTCCATCAGGAACATATTGCTGAATCTTCCGTGACCGGCGCAAAAGTAGTCGATGGTTCACTCACGGGGGATGATCTCGCCGACTCCGCAATCACTGGTGACAAGCTTGCGACTGCCGCCGTCCATCAGGAACATATTGCTGAATCTTCCGTGACCGGCGCAAAGGTAGTCGATGGTTCACTCACTGGCGACAAACTCGCCGACTTCACGATCACCAGCAGTAAAATTGCAGCCAACGCCATCCTGCAAAATCATCTCACCGATTCAGCCGTAACGAGTAGCAAGATTGCCTCTGGAGCGATTCATAATGAACATCTGTCAGTTTCAGTGTTTTCCGGAGCCAACATTCAGGATGGCACCGTGACAGGCGCTGATCTCGCCGACTCAACTGTTACCGGCAGCAAGATCGCGCCGGCATCAATTCAAAGCGAACACCTGTCAGTTTCTGCCCTCTCTGGCGCCAACATCAAAGATGGTACGATTACGAGTGCTGATCTCGCCGATTCCACGGTTACCGGCGCCAAAATCGCCAAAGGCCAGATTCAGACCGCGCACCTCGCGACTAATTCCGTTGACGGTTCGAAAATCGCCGACGGCAGCATCGGTACCAACGACATCGGCGGCGGTGTAGTTGTTGGTGGTCATCTTGCTGACCGCACGGTTACCGGAACCAAAGTGGCTTATAGCACTCTCACTGGACTCAACATTCAGGACGGGTCGATCTCGACAAGCGACCTGGGACCCTCGTCAGTGGGAACAACACAGATAATGGACAACTCAGTTACTACCGACGATATTGCTGATAACACTATAACGGCAGCAGACTGCAAAGATGAACCGGGACTCGACTATACCAATTCCTCAATGCTGGCTTCAGTGGGTCCTACAATCACGAATTGGATGAGCCTTACTATCTCGGCTCCGTCGCCTGGATACATCCTTGTCTTATTTACCTGTATCGCCAACGTCGCCAACAACGAGATCGCGCAAACGAGCATCTCTACATCCCCTTCGACCTTCGGCGTCTACGGCGAAGCGCGCATTGCTTCCAGCGCCGCGTCAACCGGCGCCAATATGACAATTTCGATTTCGGATGTAATTCCGGTTAGTGCCGCCGGCGACGTAATTGCCTATGCCAATGTCCGCGCGGCGGCAGCCTCGGCGGGGACGGTCGACTTTTATCAGGGGCATCTACAGGCGATATTCATCAGTACTGGTTATTAACTCATGAAGTGGACCATTCTCAGCACGCTTCTGCTTTTCACATGCTCTGGTCTGGTCACGGCAAGCCAGCATCAGGTCGGCGCGGCGGCTTCCAGCCGAGCCAATACCGTGGAACATCGCCTGGAGTCGGTCTTCGGTCAGAGCGTCAACGGGTTCTCCGGCGCGGTCACGAGTGGTTTTCTCTCCGTGTCATTGACACCCGATTACCAGCCGGGCGACGCAGATGGCAGTGGCGCTGTCGACATCTCTGATGTCGTATTTCTGATCGGTTACATCTTTAGTGGAGGCTTCCCTCCGGTTCCTCTGGTTCGCGGCGATGCTAACTGCGGCCAGGGAGTGGATATTTCCGACGTGGTTTTCCTGATAAGCTACATTTTCAACGGCGGAAGTGCACCGCACTACTGCCGGTGATTTCATCTTGACAGGAATGATGCAATTTACCTACTCATCCCAGTCAACGTCCAGCTTCTTGCCGACATCCTCGAAAATCGCGGTGATGCGTTTTTCCATGGCAATGCGTCTTGCTTTTAGATTGCTCTTCTTAACGTCGGTATCACGCAACTGGATATGGAACCTCAGGCTCTGCGAGGTGCCCGATGGCCTTATCGTCAAGTGATTGAAATCGTCACCGAAAAAGAACCGAATGCCTTCGTCCGGGAAACCGAAAGTCGACGGATCATCCGGATTGTGTCCCTGCGCGTATCCATGCTGGATATCGTACTTGCCGGTCTTGTAGACTTCGAACTTGGTGGCTCTTAGATCGGCGAACTTGACCGGCTTACCTGCCTTGACCTGATCCATCAGCGCTTCGGCTTTGTGAATCACCTTCATCTTGGTCGAGCGTCCTTCGATGCCCTCATATTGCCCGTAGACCGGCGCGGGACGATAGCCGGTGCGAATCAGCCCGATGCCCGGATCGGTGTAGAGCTTCTCATCAACCAGTTCCACAATCGACTTGCCGATCGACTTGGCATAGGCGAGCACTTCCACAAGCAGAATTGCGGCAAAGATGCCGTCTTTGTCACGAACATGGCCGTGTGCGCCCATGGACATGTCGTCTTTGGGCTTACCGCCAAGTATGCTGAAGCCGTTGGACTGTTCCAGAGCGGCAAGATTGATAGTTGCTTTGGGAGTCAGGTTCGCAAAATCGTAAATCGTCCAGTAGATGTCTTTGGTTATCGGCTGATCTTCCCAGACGCGCTGCACAGCGGCAGCCAATTGCGCAAAGCCGACCCAGGTTTTGATCCAGGGGATACCATACTTGTCACACAAAAGCGGCATGACATCGGTCGTAGTGTGCGATTGCACGAAGAAGTATTTCCCGAAATCGATCTTCGCTGCTTTCATCTTCTCCATCCGGTACCAGAGCAAAATCGACCAGGCGGTGTCGGCGTCCAGCAATGTATGGTCGGCGCCATAAATCTCGCGGTGGCTCTTGGGTACCGGCACGACCACACCAACCCGGTCAGCATCAGGATCAGTGCCGATCAGCATATCAACATCGGCAAACTGCTTCTCGCCGAATTCTTTGATATACTCGGTGACCGCTTTTTGGGCGGCGAACTTGTCCCCCGGATCGGGTTGTTGGTAGACCTTCTTGCCCTTAGGGCTTTTGAGGTCATCAAACGCCGGAAACATGCCGTCAATCGGATTCATAACCGAGATGATATCGAGCTTATCGATCTTGAGCGCCTTGACCAATCTCGGCACGGCGTCCCGACCGGCGCCGTTGTAAGCGCAGAATGCCAGATGCATCTTCTTGGAGTAATGCTCCACCAGCTTGGGATCAAGAATAAACGACTTGATCTGCTGGAAATGCTTCTGATGCATGTTGAACGGCTTGCTGGTGTAGTTGTAATAGTTGACACCCCGCAGTCGGCTGCTACCACCAAGAAATTCCAGTTGCTCGATGGATGTGTCTTCAAGGCGTTTCTGGTGAATCTCGTCAAATCCGGTCTTGCCGATAAACTCGGTCAGGATCAATCGTCGTTCGCTGACCGAAAACTGCGAACCGTTACCGCAGGAAAGCTTGTAGCCGTTGTAACGGCGATCATTGTGACTGGCCGAGAGGAGGATACCCATATCGGCCTTCATCGTCGGAATGGCGAAAGTCACTTCGGGATAGGGGACGACATCATCAAAGAGATAGACCTTTAGTCCATAGTGGATGAACACCTCGGCGACAATTTTGGCGAAATCTCGCCCCCGGATACGGCTGTCATAGCCGATCACTAACGATTTGAAACCACGTTGATTGGCGAACTTGGCGATGGCCGCCGATTTTTGCATCAGCACGATGTCGTTGATCGTATTCGGTCCGCGCAAAAACGGCGCGTCAATTCCCTGATCGCGCAGCATTTCCAACTCCCAATCCGAGATCGCGGCGCGCCCACGAATACCACCGGTGCCGAATTCCACCTCGGTAAAGAACGCTTCGTTAAGATCGTCCCAGCGATTGGCGAAGATCGCCGCGAAAATGCCCGGTTTGGCGTTAGGCGATATGCGGGTCAGATCGGGCGAATCCATCCAGCGGCACAGATTTCCGAACAC
>Ga0315273_10007031_pt1 | contig 14065 bp, 12 predicted proteins | sample YL17G02_0_MG_FD_205753 | JGI IMG/M metagenome (GOLD analysis project Ga0315273, IMG submission 205753) | Sediment microbial communities from Yellowstone Lake, YNP, Wyoming, USA - YL17G02_0 | ecosystem: Environmental > Aquatic > Freshwater > Lake > Sediment | place: USA: Wyoming | collected... | reverse complement strand
GCCGCTTTGCACGCCATTTTTTGAAACCACCAGCTAATATGCCCTCGATTTTTGGCTTTGGTTGAAAAAGTACTATGTTCTCCGACAAACTGCTAGGAACAATGAGTGCAGAAGATGCTTTGAAGGAAGCAGCGGATGCCGTTCGCCTGGAAACGGGCATGCCCTAAAGAAAAATAGTAAAGTTCAAAAAGGCTGTGGGGTCATTCGATCCCACAGCCTTTGGGAGGCTCCCATGGCTCAAGCACAAAAACGAATAATTCCAAATGATAAGAAAGGGGAAACTATATCACGTTGGCAAAGGGTAAGAAAAGCACGTTGGGCATATGCATTTATTTCCCCTTTTTATATTTTATTTACCATATTTGGCCTTTATCCCGCGGTGCTCTCGTTGTATCTGAGTTTCACCAGGTGGAAAGGGGTAGGACCCATGGAGTTTGCCGGTTTGGTCAACTTCGCTTTGATACCACAGGATAAAGTCTTTTGGCAGTCCATGGCAAATGGTGTCATACTTTTCTTTCTTTATGTTCCGGTCATGTTATTTCTTGCCCTGGCTTTGGCCGTCATCCTTAATTCTGGCAGAGTCAAAGGCTTTCGTTTCTTCCGGACATTGATTTTCTTGCCCTTCATCACCAATATGGTCGCGGCCGGGTTTGCTTTCCAAATCCTTTTAGAGAAGCAAAATGGCCTGTTTAATGTACTCCTGGAGACTATTGGTTTACCTACCATACCCTGGTTGGAGAACGTATGGTGGGCGCGCATTTCTCTGAGTTTGTTGATCATATGGGGATGGTTGGGTTACAACATGGTGATCATGCTGGCAGGTCTGCAAACGATCCCGCGCGATCTCACTGAGGCAGCCCAGGTTGATGGTGCCTCTCCCATTCAGGCTTTTTTTCGCATCACTGTGCCACTTATGCGTCCGGTAATACTCTTCTGTATGATCACATCTACGATCGGAAGTTTTGGACTTTTCACTGAGGTCCAGACCCTCACCCGCGGCGGACCTGCCCTCGCAACCATCACTCCGCTAATTCGCATTTACAACGCTGCCTTTACTAGTTATCAATTCGGTCTTGCTTCCGCCTTGGCCTATACCTTCTTTGCGTTAATCTTTATCCTGACCATCACCCAGTTCCGTTTTAATCGCGAAGAGGTATAAAAAGGAGTAAACAAATAATGTCAAGATTTGGTCGAAAAATTCTCACTGATATTGTTCTTTACACGGTGTTGATCATAATTTCAATCTTCATGATCCTGCCATTTGTGTGGATGTTGAGCACCTCTTTCAAGCTGCCTCAAGATATTTTTGGTTATCCCCCGAGATTGATCCCAGAAAACCCCGTCCCAGTCAACTACTCCGTCATATTTCAGGAAAAGCATGTTCTCAGGAGTTTGGCAAACACTTTCTTGATTGCTTTGTCATCAACCTTGGTCAGCCTGTTTTTCACCACTCTGGGGGGTTATGGTTTTGCTAAGTTTAATTTCCCGGGCAAGAAAAATCTGTTCGCAATGCTTCTGGCAACCATGGTTATTCCAGGCGCAGTGATGATGGTGCCTACTTTTGTAATAATGCGAACATTTGGCTGGGTGGACACATTCTTGCCGTTGATCATTCCTGGGGCAGCCAGTGCTTTTGGGATCTTCTTTTTCCGCCAGTATATTTCAACCATCAATGATGAGTTAATGGACGCGGCGCGGATTGATGGCGCGTCTGAGTTTAGGATATTCAGGAGCATAATTGTCCCGATCATTACACCAGGAATGGTTAGCTTGGGCTTAATATTTTTCATGGGAAGTTGGAACAATTACCTGGGACCGCTCATGTACCTGAAATCCCCGGAAAACTGGACGATCACCTTGGCGATTAATGCATTGACCGGAGGCGCTGGATTGACGGCTTGGGGTCAACAGATGGCTATGTCTGTGATCAGCCTGATCCCTCTATTGATCATCTTCCTTGTGTTCCAACGTCAATTTGTGGAAGGTATTACAGCAGGAGCCATCAAAGGATAAGAGAATTCAATGTGCATAAATATCCAATTCTCCCCTAAAGGTTGGGAGCGATCCAAGCGGAATTGGACCGCCTGGTAGTGGAACGAGTTGGCTCGTCCAATAATAGCCTTCAATCCCCGCCATAAATTTCTAAGAAAAGCGAATCTGTGACGGAAGTAAGTTTTGTCCAAAGTATGCAACCACCATAAAAAACCACAAGGATGTATCTAATGTTTTATTTTGGCGCAGATTATTATCCTGAACATTGGCCGGAGGAACGCTGGCCTGAAGACGCTCGCCTGATGAAGGAAGCTGGTTTCAATGTCGTCCGGCTGGCAGAGTTTGCCTGGTCGAAGATGGAACCGGGGGAAGGCGATTATGATTTTGGCTGGTTAGATCGGGTAATCGGGATCCTCTCGACACACGGGATCAAGATAGTCCTTGGAACACCGACAGCCTCCCCGCCTCCCTGGTTGATGGCAAAACAGGAAGATCTCTTCCTTGTGGAACAGAGTGGCGTGCGGCAGACCTATGGGTTACGCAGGGAATATTGTCCCAATCATCCGCTCTACCGCCAGTATACCGAACGAATTGTAAGTCAAATGGCTGAACACTTCAAAAACAACCTGGCAGTGATCGGCTGGCAAATTGATAATGAATTTGGAGATCGTTGTTTTTGCAGCATCTGCCGGAATGAGTTCCATAAGTGGCTGAAAAAGCGCTATCAATCCCTGGAAAATCTGAACGAGAAGTGGGGCACCATCTTCTGGAGCCATGTCTACACCGAATGGTCACAGATCCCTGTTCCGCTGACCACTGCCCGCTCGCATAACCCCGGCCTGGGTTTGGATTATCGCCGTTTTATGTCCGATACTTACCGTGAGTACCAGAAACTCCAGATCGATATCATCCGCCATCATAGCCCAGGTCATTTCATTACCCATAACTTGATGGGCTTTGGTTATAACCAACTCGACTATTATGACAACTCGGCCGATCTTGATTTTGTTTCCTGGGACAACTACATGCGCATGCAATGGGGCATGCAGGCAGAAGTTGATCCTGCCAGGGCAGCTCTAAGTGCTGATACGATGCGTGGTTTAAAGAAACAAAATTTCTGGGTCATGGAACAGCAATCTGGTGGTGGTGGTTGGGAATACGTCGCTGTACCTCCAAAGCCAGGTGAGATTCGCCTTTGGACATATCAATCGATTGCTCACGGAGCAGATGCGATTGTATATTTCCGCTGGCGCACCTGCCGTACAGGGACGGAACAATATTGGCAGGGAATATTGGAACATCACGGGATACCTGGTCGACGGTATGCTGAAATAAAGCAGGTTGGAGCGGAAATAAAAAGAATTGGTGAAGTGGTATCTGGCGCCCAAGTCAAACCCAAGGTAGCCATCATGCAATCCTACGATTCCCGTTTTGCCTTTCAGGTTCAACCCAACAATCCGCGATTCCAATATGAAAAACACATACTGGATATTTATCGCGGTTTTTACAACCAAAACATACCTCTGGACATCGTCTCCGAAAAAGATTCCTTGACAGGTTACAAAGTTCTTGTTGTCCCAGCTATGTATATCTTGACTGGAGAGACTGCCGAAAACCTGGAAAGATTTGCGGCTGCAGGTGGTATTGTGATTTTTACTCCTCGAACCGGGGTAAAGGACGAAACCAACAAGGTTGTTGATTTGAAGTTACCAGGTCTTGTCGCCAAAATGTGCGGGATCGAAATCGAGGAATATATTTCCATGCCCATTGATGCTGACAACCGTGTGCAATTCTGCTTACCAGAATTGGAGGATGAGTTCTCTTCATCCGTATGGGCTGATGTGATTGAGCCAAAAGAAGCTAAGGTTATAGCCTGGCATGTTCAGGATTTTTATGCAAAGAAACCAGCCGCCACCTTAAATCCATATAATAAAGGGAAGGTGATCTACCTTGGTATTATTGGAAATGACGAATATTATGAAGCCATTACCCGCTGGGTTGCCACTTTAGCTGCTATCGACCCTTTGATGGAAACCCCCATCGGTGTTGAAGTTACTCAGCGCTGGCAGGGTGAACGACGATACTTATTCGTGCTTAATCACATGGAGCAGCCGCAGAAAATCAAGCTGGATATGAGTTACACCAATCTGTTCGATGGCAAGACACTCATTGGGGAAGTTCAAATTGAACCGCAAGGCGTGTTGATTCTTACTGCCACATAAGGAAAATTGATTATGAACACCCTTAAGCTTACGATCTGTGTAACTGCTCAGCCATCATTGCGAGTGCCTTTTGCGAAACAATCTAAGTTCTGGTACGTCTTTAGCTCTCTGGTACCTAGTGCTCTGTTGGTCAGTGCCTGCCAACCAACAGTGGCGGTCACTGAAACACCCACTACGGCACCGTCATCAACCGTCTCACCCACCGCCATACCCGCTGCCAGCCCCGTTCCAACAACGGTACCCACGCCTGAAGCAGTGTGGACCTTCCAGACTGGAGCTGCTATCTGGGGAACGCCCGCCATTAGTGACGGCACAGTTTACTTTGGTAGTGACGATGGCAATCTGTATGCGGTCGATAGGCAGGGCGGGGGCCTCAGCTGGAAGTTTCTAACGCACGGCATTGTGCGCTCTACTGATACCATGGTGGCAGTAAACATTATCCGACCAACCAGCTATAGCGTGACAGAGAGAAGTTTTAATACTCAGGGGGAACAAGTCCAATGAAGACAGTCCGGTTACACGGCTTCACTGATCTCCGATTGCATGATGAACCTGATCCGGTTGCCGGGGTCAACGAGGAATTAATAAACGTAAAGGCTGTTGGTATTTGCGGATCTGATCTGCATTGGTATACCGAAGGTGGGATCGGCGATGATCAGCTAAATCATGCGCTAATTTTAGGTCACGAATTTTCAGGCATTTCTGAAACCGGAATGCGTGTTACGGTAGATCCGGCTATTTCGTGCGGGAGTTGCGAGATATGTCGAAATGGAAATCCAAATCTTTGCGAAAAGGTGATATTTGCCGGGCATGGAAATACCGATGGCGCTTTGTGCGAGAAGATGGCCTGGGAAAAGAAAAATCAGTTTGTTATTCCCGATAAAATCTCTTATGCCGAGGGGGCAATGCTTGAACCGCTTGGAGTAGCCATGCATGCAGTGGATCTGGCACATCTCCAGATAGGAATGACTATCGGAGTGTATGGCTGTGGCACAATCGGTTTATTAATTATTCAGCTTGCAAAACTCGCTGGTGTGGCTTCGATCATTGCAACTGACAAACTATATCACCGAGTCGAGGCAGCTCATGCTTTGGGAGCTTTAATGGTCTTGGTTGCAAATGACGGGCTCGAGATACAGGAGATCATGAGCGCAACCGGAAACCGTGGGGTGGATGTGGCTTTCGAAGTTGCTGGAGAGCAAGAAGCAGTCGAAGTGGCTTTTTTGTCGATTCGACCAGGAGGAAAAGTTATCCTGGCAGGGATTCCTGCCGACAACCGTACGTCTTTTCCTGCGTCTGTGGCCCGGCGAAAAGGGCTGACCATAAAAATAGTACGGCGTATGAAAAACACGTACCCGCGTGCGATTGAAATGGTTTCTGAGGGATTGGTAGATGTTCGTTCACTGATAACACATCGTTTTCCCCTGGACAAATTCGCAGAAGCCTTTGAAACCGCACAGCGGCGTGAAGGCATCAAAGTCATTATTGAGCTGTAGGAGGCGGAGATGAAATGTGCTGTTGGAATTGATTTTGGTACACTCTCAGGACGTGCTGTAATTGTTGATATTGCCAACGGGAAAGAACTGGCTACAGCTGTCCATGAATATCGTAATGGCGTGATCGATGAATATTTACCGGGGACAAAAATCCGTCTGGAACCCGATTGGGCATTGCAAGACCCAAACGACTACATAGATGTTTTCAAGCACACCATCCCTGCCGTCCTGAAAGAAAGTTCAGTTGATCCTACTGATGTTATAGGTATCGGGATCGATTTCACTGCCACCACTATGCTACCTACCAAGGCTGATGGTACTCCGCTTTGTTTCATGCCGGAATGGAGGGACAACCCTCATAGCTGGGTTAAATTATGGAAACATCATGCCGCCCAACCTGAAGCGAATCAACTTAATGCCATTGCCCGCAATGCTGGGTTTGCCAGCATTCTCGATCGTTATGGCGGTAAGATCAGCTCAGAATGGTTCTTTCCAAAGGTCTGGCAAATACTGAACGAAGCGCCTGAGGTATATAACGCAGCGGACCGCATGATTGAAGCTGCAGACTGGGTGGTATGGCAACTAACCGGTGTGGAGACCCGCAATTCATGCACGGCGGGTTACAAAGCCATGTGGTCCAAGACCGAAGGGTTTCCTCCTGATGCCTTCTTCAAAGCGCTTGATCCGCGACTGGAACATGTAGTTGACGAAAAGATGAAACGGAAAATCATGCCGTTGGGAGTCAAAGCAGGTGGTCTAAGCGAACAAGCCGCGAAGTGGACAGGTTTGAAAGTGGGCACCGCGGTGGCAGTAGCAAACGTGGATGCCCATGTGGCTGTCCCTGCGGCGACTGTCACCGAAGGTGGACGGATGGTGATGATCATGGGGACCTCTATCTGCCATATGGTCTTAGGTGAGAGCGAAGAGATCGTCCCTGGTATGTGTGGTGTGGTGATGGACGGGATCTTGCCAAATAAACCTGGTTTTGAGGCAGGACAATCCTGTGTTGGAGATCATTTCCAATGGTTTACGGAAACTTGTGTCCCAGAAGTGTACGAAAAGGAAGCCCGCCAACGTAGTATCAGCATCCACCAACTGCTCGAAGAGAAAGCGGCTACCCAGAGACCTGGTGAGAGCGGCTTACTAGCATTGGACTGGTGGAATGGCAACCGTTCAATTTTGGTGGATGTCGATTTGACCGGGATGATCATAGGGATGACATTGTTAACGAAGCCTGAAGAAATCTATCGTGCATTAATTGAGGCGACAGCTTATGGCACACGATTAATCGTGGAAACCTTCCAAAAACATAATGTACCTATCCGGGAATTGGTTGCCACTGGTGGGTTACCCGATCGGAACCATTTATTAATGCAGATTTACGCGGATGTTACCGGGTTGCCGATTTACATCCCGGAAGCCACCCAAATCCCAGCCGTCGGCTCGGCTATGCATGGAGCCGTCGCCGCCGGTTATGCTGCAGGTGGTTATGATTCAATAATTGAAGCAAGTCGCAAAATGGCAAAATTACGTGAAGTGAGCTATCAACCTAATATGGAGAATAGATCTGTCTATGACAAGCTCTTTGCAGAATATGTAATTTTGCATGATTACTTTGGGCGCGGAGATAATGATGTTATGAAGCGGCTAAAGGTTCTCAAATTTACTCAGTCAAGGAAAAATAATAACGGTTGAAAGCGAATGAAAGTCAGGGATGAGGTGAGTTATGCTGCTTGAAAAATTGCGAATGGAGCTTTGTGAACTCCATCAGGAGTTACCGCGGAATAATCTGGTGGTTTGGACTGGTGGAAATATAAGCAGCCGCGATGCGCAAACCGGTTTAGTCATTATCAAGCCGAGCGGGATCATGTACCCAGATCTGACACCGGACAAAATGATTGTCCTCGATTTAGGAGGCAAGGTCATGGAAGGCAAACTGAAACCATCCTCTGATACAGCTACCCACCTTTATATATATCGCCATCGACCAGATATAAATGGAATTGTCCATACACATTCTCCTTTCGCAACCGCATTTGCTGCAGTTGGCAAGCCCATTCCCCCTGTGTTAACTGCAATTTGTGATGAATTCGGCGGCGAAATTCCGATTGGGGCATTTGCTCCAATTGGTAATGAGGCTATTGGTATGGAAGTGGTGCGTTCGATTGGATCCAGTGCAGCAATATTAATGCAAAATCACGGTGTTTTTTCGATCGGGAATTCTGCCAGAGCTGCTGTAAAGGCAGCAGTGATGGTTGAGGATGCGGCTCGAACGGTCTATTATGGCATGCAATTAGGTGAATTGATTCCTATTCCAAAAGAAATGATTTCCCGTTTGCATAAACGTTATAACGAAGAATATGGTCAGTGATTTAACATAAATTATTCTTAGGAGAAAGAATATGATTGATATTAAATCTTTTGAAGTATGGTTCGTGACTGGCAGTCAACATCTTTATGGTCAGGAGACACTGGATAAAGTTGCAGAACATTCCAAAAAGATTGTGGAGTCGTTTAATCATTCGAAACATATCCCTGTTAGAGTGATTTACAAACCAGTGCTTACTACTGCCGAATCGATTCGTGATTTATGTCTGGACGCCAATTCTTCAAAAATATGTATTGGTTTAATCACATGGATGCATACTTTTTCTCCAGCAAAAATGTGGATTTCAGGCCTCGGATTACTACGGAAACCTTTCGTTCATTTACATACTCAATTTAATCGTGAAATTCCCTGGTCTGAGATTGATATGGATTTCATGAATCTTAACCAATCTGCCCATGGCGATCGTGAGTTTGGCTTTATTGGAACGCGAATGCAATTGAATCGCAAAGTAGTCGTCGGTTATTGGCAGGATGATGATGTTCAGGCCAGTCTTGGCGTATGGGCGCGTGCCGCTTGTGCATGGCAGGATTCTCAGACCTCAAAAGTTGCACGCTTTGGGGATAACATGCGTGATGTGGCGGTAACTGAAGGCGATAAGGTGGAAGCCCAAATCCAATTAGGATACAGTGTCTACGGTTACGGTATTGGAGATTTAGTTAAGGCGGTCAATCAGATCAGTGATGAGGAAATAACCCCCCTGATCAAGGAATATTTGGATCTGTACGACATCGTGCCAAGTCTTTTACCCAAAGGAGAAAAACACCAATCTTTACGTGAAGCAGCTCGTATCGAGCTTGGGATGCGCGGTTTTCTTCGCGAAGGAAACTTTACGGCATTTACCACCACTTTTGAAGACTTACATGGACTGGCGCAGCTCCCGGGTCTGGCAGTTCAGCGTCTAATGGCAGAGGGATACGGTTTTGGTGCGGAGGGTGATTGGAAGACTTCAGCACTTGTACGTGCAATGAAAGTCATGAGTAAAGGACTGGAAAAAGGCACCAGTTTTATGGAAGATTACACCTATCATTTTAATTCTTCGGGTGACAAGGTCCTGGGTGCACATATGCTGGAAATCTGTTCGTCTATTGCTGCAAATAAACCAAAACTTGAAATTCTCCCTCTCTCGATCGGCGGAAAAGCCGATCCGGTTAGATTGATTTTTGACTCGAAAATTGGCCCTGCGGTGGTTGCCTCCCTGGTCGGAATGGGACAGAGATTCAGGCTGATTGTGAGTGAAGTTGATGTTGTCCCAACTGAATACCCCCTGCCAAAATTACCGGTAGCACGAGCTCTTTGGGTTCCCAAACCGGATCTGAAAACCGCTGCGGCAGCCTGGATTTTCGCCGGGGGAGCACACCATACCAGCTTCAGTTTTGATGTTACGTCCGAGTATTTACAGGACTTTGCTGAGATGGCTGGCATTGAAATACTCCTTATTAATGAAAACACCCGATTACCTGATTTCAAGAAAGAGCTTCGATGGAATGAAATGTATTATTCATTTCATAGATAACAATTGTGTGAGGTAAGGAACCTGACCAATGAATGATGTATCACCAGTAAACCAAATTCGGGTAGCAATCATTGGCACTGCTAAACGTTCAAGCTATCTGTATGGACCGATTCTAAAAGCATTGGCAGAAGAAGTAAGGCTTGTCTCTGTATGGGGAAGGAGTTCGGAGTCAGCAAAGGATCTTGGGAATGAACTCGGCGTTCCCTGGTATTCGGATATCGATCAGCTTATATCCGAAACCGATCCTCAGGTCGGAATTGTGTGCGTTGCTTATCAGGCTAATGGAGAAGTGGGAATTATGGCAATTGAGCATGGACTGCATGTCCTGCTTGAAACACCCATTGCACACAAATTGAGTGAAGCGGATACGATTATTCGAGCCGCTCGCCAGCGTGGGATTAAAGTGGAAGTTGCAGAGCAGTTTCATCGCCGTCCACAAGAACAATTGAAATTAAAATTGATTGAATCTGGAATATTTGGCCGTGTTTATGCTTCCTTCAACGATTTCGCAGGTCATGGATACCATGGAGTCAGTGTGCTGCGAAGCTATCTTGGTTTTAACACAAAACCCATACAGGTTGTTGGTGCTTCACAGCATAATCAGCTGATGGCTCACTGGTCCAGGTTGGAAGGGGAATTTGGGCCACGGGAGGAAACACAAGAGCATGGAATCATAACCTTTGAAGACGGGCGTCTGGGTATTTTTCACTGGACAGATGTGGGATATGATTCAGCTTTGCGCTGGTGGCGGAGCAGCCGGTTTTATGCAGAAAAGGGTATGGGAATTTCAGTTGGCGTCGGTTTCGAGGTAAATGAACAACTGACATTGCTATCACCGGATGGAAGGTCTCCGCAATTTATTACCGTTGAAAGGGAATATGAAAGAGTAGATGGCGGTGCTCTTGTTGCACTGGTTGCGCATACAGGAAATCCGGAACACCCCACAGTTCGTTGGGAAAACCCTTTCAACTCAGTTTCAAAGGTACGCGGCATACAATGGCATGATGACGAGATCGGCGTTGCCAGTTGTTTGATGAGCCTGGCGAATGCAATCAGGAATGATACTGTTCCCTCTTATGGGGCAGAACAGGCAAGACTAGACCAGGAAATACTATTAGCCATCCAAAAGTCTGCAAAAGAAAATGGAATCCCGATGAAATTACCGTTAGATTTATCAGAGTATGAAGAATGAGTGAGTTTCAAGGTCTTCCAACCAGAGTTCTTGATAATGGATTCTTAAGGTTAGAAATTCTTACGGAGGCAGGACCACGTATCGTCCGGCTCTCAGCATTCGGAAGGGAAAACCTTTTCGCTGATATTCCAACCAGGGTGAGTACTTCTTACGGTGATTTTTTCTTTCGCGGGGGACATCGTCTTTGGCACTCTCCCGAAGCAATGCCGCGTAGTTACATCCCTGACAATGACGGCGTGTCCATTGAAGAGCTTCCTGATGGCGTACTATTGAAAGGTTCAACAGAGATAGGTACCGGGATTTCTAAATGCATTGAAATCCATCTTTCGGTGGATCAAACTGTTGTTAGTTTGAAACATATTTTACGGAATGATAACTTGTGGTCGGTCGAACTTGCTCCATGGGCAATAACCATGTTTCGGCTTGGAGGAACAGTCATACTCCCACAACCTGTTGGTAAGGTTGACGCTAATGGATTGTTAAGTAATCGCATTTTAGCACTCTGGCCATATACTCATATCAACGACCCGCGTTTGATTTTACGAGATGATTTTATCCTTATTCGTGGAATTCAAATCCCTACACCTTTAAAAATCGGTTATTTTAACCCTAATGGATGGTTGGCTTATTGGATCGATGGAATTCTATTCCGTAAAACCTTCGAAATCACGAATGGAGGATCATACCCCGACGGTGGTTGCAATACAGAAACATATTGTTGTGATCAATTTGTTGAATTAGAGAGTCTGGCCCCTTTGGTAAAGCTTGAACCGGGCAGATATGTAAAGCATATAGAAACTTGGGAACTCTATCCGGGAATCGAGGTTCCTTTTTTATCAGCCGAGATCCGGGATATTTTGAGAAATGGAAAATAAATGGCTACCTGACACGGACTCAATAATCTGTCAATGGTATCTTGCTGATTGAAAAGCGTGGAAAGACACTTTAACAAAAAGGATTGATTGGCGCGACTTCTCCAGTAAAATCGTTTTTATGGTACCAAGGATTAAGGTCGAGGTATCCGGGTAGTTTGAGCGTGTAGAACAGTGGAATTACAAGTTCAGAGTCCCCACCACTTCCAACCCTGCATGGCGACCGGTATCGTTGAAAACAGTCATCCAGCGCGAGCCTTTGCGTTCTTCCATAATCACCTTTACATGGGCTGAGAGGGTTTCGGTGATGCGCCGGTTCATCTGCCGTGCCGTGGGCGCTTTCAGAATTCCGCCCTCAGAGCGCGCAGCAGTTAAGGACAACCGTTTGTGATGATCAGCCAGCACCAGGGTGACCTCATAATCAGTGACATGAACTGCTTCAATTCGAGCGCCGGTGTAGGTGGCAAAGCGGTAGAGATGGTTTCCGGTCCACAAACCGGCGATAAACCCATTAAACGCCCGGCTGCGCCAGGGGATGATGGCGGCGGAGGCTGTTAAACACGTCCCAGGACGGGTGAAATGGTTGGTCTGCATCCAGATCCACGCTTCAGGGAAAGATTTCCCCCAGTCTTTTTCGGTGTAACCTGTTCCACCGCTGAAGTCCAGGGTTTCGGCGTTGATTTTCAAAGTCCCTTGAATGGTGTGGTTGAGGCTGACCACCCCATGATAGCATTGCATGCCCGGAACCCATGCATACCAGCCCATAATGCCGGGTGAGATCAGCGTTTTTGGCCAGGGGGTCACGCCTTCAAAGATTAACTCTCCGCTCATCTGGATTTCCGGATGGTGGATATCCAGATGAGCGGAGTTGGCGGTAAAGGAATTTTCAGCGATGTGGATTTCAAAGCGGTCGGTTCTGGATCGAAAATACCGGTATTCAAAGGGAATAAAGGAACTCCAACCGCTGACTCCATCCATCACCTGGATGAATGCATGGGTATCTGTTGGGTCCGCACCGATATATACACCGGGGATGATGCACCAGCGCCTTTTTTCTTGAGGATCAATTAATTTGAAATACCATCCCTCAAAGAAAGGCCCTGATTTTCCATGCCCGTGAAAGGCATCGGGGTTAAGAACTGATCGAATATAGTTGATTATTGATTTGAGCCTGTTATTGCCAACCTGATTTTTCTACGCTTTTCGGGCTAAATATTGGGCCCATGGTCTCTGAACCACATTTCAGAAAGCATTCTACTGTTGATTGTACCATTGGTGAACCGCATTCAGGGCAGAACATGGTTCCAGGAGCAGCCAGGGTTCCACCTTTGGGGCAGCGCACCATTTGAGGGATGGCTCGTTATGCAGTACCTGCGATTTGTCCTGCTAAAAAAATGCGCAATTATTGTGCACACATGAACCAAAGTGATATACTCTGAGTGGAACAACAAATCGTCCTGAAGTGTGGATTGTATTTGGAGGCGCGCCATGCGAAGGTTCCGATCTTTTACCATGCCGGCCATGCTCATGGTCTTAGTGATGGCTTTCACATCCTGCTCACCAGTCGCCGTAACAGAAACAACACCCTTATCAACCGCAACACAGATCACCAAAACCCTCATTCCCACCCGGTTGGCGGGCACACCGGTACCTGCCACGACACGAATCCCTTCTATTTTTCAAGTGAAAACCCGCTATGGTCAGGAAGTTCAGTTTGACCGGACAGTCATGCTGGAACCCAATGACTATGTATCCTTCCATACCGAGACCCTGCCGCAGGGTATCCCCCTATCCAGCGGGGTGGAAATCTCATCCGAGTATATTTCAGTGGTAAGCTTCGGTTTGCCCTCTGCTGATTGGAATGACCAGGCGGGAACCGGCACCTGGAAGGTTTCCATTCTTCTGACCGATGGTTCCACAATCGACGGCAGCCTGGGTTTTAAAGCCCATCACAGGCTACGCTTTACTGGATTTTCCGATTTCGGGTATGTGAGCGTTGACCTGCCGGATGTTTTAAAAATCGATATCAAAAGGGGAACCCTGCCAAAGCCAATCCCAAAAGAGCCGCAGGGCAGTAAGTTTATCACTATTGAAACAACCGGCGGCGATTTCATCAAAGTAGCTGATCCGAAAATCTTTGTCCGCTGTATGTATGTGTTGAATATTGAGTTTTACTGCTGCCATGACGATACCATCACCGCCATTCCGCTGGAAGGGGGGGCGGATATTCCCCTGGATACACCAGGAAAGATCGAGTTCAGCGGGGCTAAAGCAGTGACGATCCGCATGCCGGACGGGACATCCTCGGCGGCAACCCTGCGCCCATCTGCCGCCTGTCCAAAAACCGCCTGGCGCATGCGGGGAAAGACGGCATTGGGTGATTTTGAGG
>Ga0315273_10007030_pt1 | contig 14066 bp, 10 predicted proteins | sample YL17G02_0_MG_FD_205753 | JGI IMG/M metagenome (GOLD analysis project Ga0315273, IMG submission 205753) | Sediment microbial communities from Yellowstone Lake, YNP, Wyoming, USA - YL17G02_0 | ecosystem: Environmental > Aquatic > Freshwater > Lake > Sediment | place: USA: Wyoming | collected... | reverse complement strand
GCCTGCAGCAGCCAGAAGTTGCCGGTCAGGACGCCGGTCCACGCGCCCAGCGGGACCATCAGGAACGGCACCACGAAGGACGGCGCGATCATCCACGCGGCGCGCGTGACGCCGAACTGGATCGGCAGCGTCCGGCACCCGCCGCGCCGGTCGCCCTCCATGTCGGCGAAGTCCTTGGTCGTGGTGGCGCCCAGCAGGAACAGCCCGAAGATGGCCCCGAGATACCAGGGCTCGAGGCCGACCGCGGTCTTGACCGCCGACCATCCCGCCACCTTCAGCAGCACGCCGCGCGGAATCGCAATCGTGACGTTGGCCCAGATGCCGAGCCGCTTCGTGCGGAACGGCGGCGCCGAGTACATCGTCGTGAGGACGGTGGCAGCCACCACCATATAGAAGCACTCGTGCCGGCCGCCTGGTGCCACGAACCACGCCAGCACCAGGGCCACGACGAGGCTCACCAGCGTGATCACCCACGCGTCCCGCATCGTGAGACGGCCGCTGGGCAGCGGCCGGCCAGGCTTGTTGATGCGGTCAATCTCAAGGTCGTAGATCTGGTTCAGGCCGTTCGAGTAGACGTTGAGCACGGCGGCCATCACCACGCCGATGATCGGCGGCACGAGGAGCCCCCATCCCCACGGCTCGCGCGGGTACGCCCCGATGGCGGTGGCGGCCGCCGAGGCCATGCCCAGCGCGGGGGCGATCAGCGTGAACGGGCGGGCGAAATCGATGACGGCGCGCGTCGATCCGGCCTGCGTCACAGCATCCTCATGATGACGAGCGCGACGGTCGCGCCCGTCGCCGTGTTGATGAAGTTCAGCACGTCGTTGTTGACGATCCCCTGCGCCTCGAGCGTGGCGGCCAGACCGCTTTCGACGAGCGATCCCGACAGGGCACCGGCGACCACCGCCCACACGAACGTGCCGGGGATGAGCCCCAGCCAGGCGCCGAGCGCGGCGAGCGCGAGCGCGCCGATGAAGCCTGCGGCGGTCCCTTCGACGGACATCGCACCCGGCGTGCCTGGCCGCACCTGCGACAGCGTCGTCGGCAGGTAGGTCTTGCCGCCCCACGCTTTCCCGATTTCGCTCGCGATGGTATCGCTGCCGCTGGTCGTCAGCACGGCGACACAGGCGAGCATCGCCGCCTCGCGATACGGCGTCATCACGGCCGCCAGCGCGGCGACCGCCGCCAGCCCGGTGTTGGCCCACGCGTTGCCGCCGCCCCGGCGGCCTCCGCGCTCCTCGGCGATGCCGAGCAGCGATTTGCGGTCAGCGCCCAGCTTCGACGCCACCGTCCCGACGGCGAACATCGCGAAAAGCATCGCCCATCCGCGCCAGCCCAGCCCGGCGTAGACCGCCACGCCAATCCCCCACCCGGTCAGCATGCCCGAGAGGCGCACGGTTCTCAGCGCCCAGCCACAAAGCGCCGCCACGGTGTTGATGGCCATCGCGTACACCACGCCCGCGACAACCATGTCGCGGTTCGCCGCCCACGCCGCAGCGCTCATCAGTCCGCACAGCCACAGCACGGCGCCGGCCGTGGCGGGCACGGTGATGTTGTCGTCGAGCGCGATCGGCACCGTCTCGGCCAGGCCCGCCGCCAGCGCCGCGATGGCCGGCGCGGCGACGATGAACAGCAGCCCCGGCGGCTCGGCGACCGACGGCGCAATCCACCACGCCAGCCCGATGCCTGCCGCGCCGCCCGCGAAGACGAAGGCGCACAGCCCCTCCACCGTCTTGGCAGGGTTCCACGGCAGCGCGTGGCGGCCCCACCGCCGGCCGGCGAGCGTGGCCGAGCCGTCCCCGAACGCCATGATGCCCCAGGCGCTTCCCGCGATATCCAGGCGGTTCGGGAATGCCATGATGAGCAGCAGCACGGCGAGCGGGTAGAGCAGGATGCCGAGGGGATATCCGCGCATCGCGTCGGCCGGCCGCACGATCGCCCGCCCGCCGGCGCGCGGCAGCACGACCGCGTTGAAGATCAGCGCCGCGATCGCGCACAGCGCGGCCTGCCACCACGTCAGCCCGCGCAGCGCGAGCGCAAACACGCCCATGCCGATGTGGACCAGCTGCCGTCGGTCTTCGGAGAACGTGGCGGTCATGAGGCTGCTGCGGATGCGGAAGGCGACGCGGGCGCTGCGGCGGCTGCGATCCCGTTCACGACGCGCGCCACGCCGTCCTCGAGCGGCGTGACCGTGTAGCCGAGTTCCTCGGCCGCCAGCGTGTGCCCGAGCGGCCAGTCGCGCAGCAGGATCTCCAGCGTGCCCGTCGTCAGCATCGGGGTGGCCCCGAACCACGCCGCGCGTAACTCGTCGGCGAAGGCGGCGCCCGACGCGGCCCAGGCCGGCAGCCGCCGGGGCTGCGGCCGGCCCGTCAGCGCGCGGACGATGTCGAACACGCGCATCTGAGGCGCGTCCTCGCCGCCGAGCAGATAGCGCCGGCCCGGCACGCCCGCCGTCAGCGCGGCCACGTGGGCGGCGGCGACGTCGCTGACGAACGCATACGACCAGATGCGATCCGAGCCCACCACGCCGGGCAACCGGCCCTGCAGATGATCGGCGATCATGCGGCCGATGAGATTGCCGTCGGTCACCGGGCCCGGGCCGTAGATGACGCCCGGGTAGAGGCGGATGAGCGGTACGCCCTGCTCGACGGCGCTCTCGGCCAGGTGGTCCGCAGAGGCCTTCGTGCGCTGATAGTCGTTCCAGGCCGGCGGGCGATCGAGGCCGCCTGGCGGCAGCGCCAGGAATGACGAGGTGTAGAGCACGCGCGCGATGCCGGCCTGCCGCGCCACCGCGAGGATGTTGGACAGGCCGCCGACGTTCACCTCGTCGAAGTCGCGCGCGCGCCGCCGCCAGACGGCGACCAGCGCCGCGCTGTGGATGATCGCGTCGCACGCCGCCGCCGCGCGGCCCAGGGCGGCCAGGTCGCGGATGTCGCCGTCAATGGTCCGAACCGGGATGCCGGATCGGGACGCTGCCCGCGCGTAGAGCACGACGCCGTGGCCCGCGGTCTGTAACGCGCCGACGATGGCGTGTCCCAGGTAGCCGGTGCCGCCGGTGACGAGGACGTTCATGATGCGACTACCCAACGGACCGCCAGTAATCGAGCAGGTCGCCCAGCGTCCGTGAGAGCGGTACGATCGGTTGCCAGCCGGTGTCGCGGCGGATGCGTGACGGATCGCCGAGGAGCAGATCCCGGTCGTTCGGACGAAGGCGGTCCGGGTCCGTTTCGACCGACACCGGCACCCGTGCGAGCACGATGAGCCCGTCGAGCACCTCTCTGACCCGGTGCGCGACACCGGAGCACACGTTGTACGCGGTGCCTGGCATGCCCCGGTCGATCAGCGCGCGATAGGCGCCTACCGTGTCGCGCACGTCGGTGAAGTCGCGACGGCCGTCGAGGTTGCCGACCTTGATCACCGGCTCGAGGCGACCGGCCTCGATCTGGGCGATCTGCCGCGCCACGCCTGAGGCAAAGAACGACGGGTCCTGCCGGGGACCAATGTGATTGAACGACCGGGCGATGACCACCGGGATCCCGTCGCGCGCCGTCGCCTTCGCGGCCGCCATCTCGGTGGCGATCTTGCTGATGGCGTACGGGCTGGTCGATTCGATCGGATCGGTTTCGGTGAGGGCGCGGTCCGCCGGGCGGTAGACGTAGGCCGAGCTCGGAATCACCACACGGCTCCGGAGGCCCGCACCGCGCAGCCCTTCGAGCAGGTGGTGCGTCGCCAGCACGTTGACCGACAGCGTCTCGGTAGCCGCCCTCCACGACTGCCCGATGTGCGGCGAACCGGCCAGGTGGTAGACCATCGCGGGGCCGAACTCTCCGATGGCGCGGCGGACGGCGTCCCGGTCGAGCAGCTCAACCTCGCGCCACTCGACCTGCGGGTAGCGCGCCGCCGTTTCCGCCCCGATGCCGGGCTTGCGGAGGGCAACGATACGGACATCTTCCGCGCCGAGCAGATCCAGCAGGTGCGATCCGGCAAACCCCGCGGCGCCGGTGACGAGAACGGTCGGACGATGGCTCATGTTCCGGGCACGTCGCGGCGGGCGGCGCGCGCCTATGTCTTGTCGCGCGTCGCGTACTGGGCCTGGTAGTAGGCCTTGAACGCGGCGTCCTGGTGCTTGATGGGCTGCCACCACCACGGGCTGTCGCGATACCACGCCACCGTCGCGCGCAGGCCCTCCTCGAACACCTGGACTGGCGCCCAGCCCAGCGCGCGCAGCTTCGTCGTGCTGAGCGCGTAGCGGCGGTCGTGGCCCAGGCGATCCGCCACCGGGCGGATGAGCGAGTCGGGCTTGCCGGTGAGCTGCAGGATGCGCGTCGTCAGCTCGACGTTGGGCACTTCGTTGCCGCCGCCGATGTTGTAGACCTCGCCGTTCACGCCCTTCTCGATGAGCAGGTCGACGCCGCGGCAGTGGTCGTCGACATGGAGCCAGTCGCGCACGTTGAGGCCGTCGCCGTACAGCGGCAGCCCCTGGTCCTCGAGCGCGTTGGTGATGAACAGCGGGATGACCTTTTCGGGGAACTGGTACGGCCCGTAGTTGTTCGACGCGCGCGTGACGATCACCGGCACCTGGTAGGTGGCGAAGTAGCTGTAGGCCAGCCGATCCGCGCCGGCCTTGCTCGCCGAGTACGGGTTGCGCGGACGCAACTCGTCGGTCTCCTTCGACTCGCCGGTCGGCACCGACCCGTAGACCTCGTCGGTCGAGATCTGGATGAAGCGCGTCAGGCGCGGCGCCTGCCGGGCGGCCTCGAGCAGCACGAAGGTGCCGAAGACGTCGGTGTGGATGAACTCGCCGGCGCTCTGCAGGGAACGATCGACGTGGGTCTCGGCGGCGAAGTGCACGACGATGTCGGCGTCCTTCACCAGCGGCGCGCTCACGGCCGCTTCGGCGATGTCGCCCTTGACGAAGGTGTGCCGCGGGCTATCCATCACGTCGTGGAGGTTCTCGAGCCGCCCGCAGTAGGTGAGCTTGTCGAGCGTCGTGACGTGCCAGTCCGGATGCGCGCCAAGCGCGTAGCGGACGAAATTGCTGCCGATGAACCCCGCGCCGCCGGTGACCAGCACCTTCACCATTGCCTGTGACCCTTCAGTTGTCGCGCCGCGATTCGGCCGGACCGGCTCAGCGGTACATCTGATTACTGCCGCCGCCCATTCCCCCGAAGAACGGGTTGAATGAGCCGAGGCCGGCCAGCGTGATCGCCACGCTGAACCGCTTGTCCTTCGTCACGCCATTGTAGCTGTAGCTGCCGAAGTCGTACGTCTGGTACTGGAACGAGATGCCGCAGCACTGCGCGTTGTAGAACCCGAAGAACCGGCTCTGCAGGAAGTAGTCGTTCTTGAGGTCGTAGTTGATTGACATGCCGCCGCCATAGCGGTTCTGGCTCAACCGGAAGATGCCCTCGGCGCTCAGGAAGTGGCTGGCGCTCGCCGGGTTGTCGTAGCCCTCGAGGCCCGGCACGTAGCGCCGCTGGTTCCACCCGGACGACACCTGCAGCTTGTCCTGGTAGGCGTAGGTCCCGACCGCGGCGTAGTTCAGGAACGCGTTGACGTAGGTGTTGTAGCTGGTGTTGAACGACGCGCCAATCTGCTCGTTCGGCGTGAACCGGGCCGCCAGCGAAAAGGGAGAGAGCTTCTGAGGCCTGGTTCCGCCGAAACTGGTCGAGTAGGCGGGGTCGACCGTCGAGGCGCGGTCGTCGCTGTAGTACGTCTGCTGGATCTGGACGTTGACGAACTCCCGCGCGCGGCCGCCTTCCGCGCGGTGCTTGGCGTACACCCGGTTGTTGAGCCCGAACGTTATGCGGGTCGTGCCGCCGTAGACGTAGTCGGTGGAGTCCAGGGCGATGATCTGATCCTGGTTGTCGAACATCGTCACGCGCTGGAGGTTCACCCAGGGCTCGATTGTGTGCTTGTACTTCTCGGCGTAGGCGTTGTCTGCCGTATTCCAGATCCTGGTGAAGATCGGACCAACCAGGCGAGCCTGCAAGTCGTAGTAGGTGCGCGTGACCGGCGCCGCAATCCGCACGCCGCTTTCGGGGTCGAGGCTGTCGCTCCACCAGGTATAGCGCCACGCGAGCGACGTGTTCACCGTAAAGAAGGGGATCTTCGTGAAGCCGTAGCGGATGGTGGGCGTCGCATCGAGGCGGTTCAGGCTGGCGTCAACCAGCGTCCCCACGCCCTCGGTCTTCCGCACCATCGACACGAACTCCGAGCCGATACCGAAGTAGATCGGCGTGCCCTTGATCGGCTGCTCGCCCCGGCTGAAGTTGATGCGGGGCAGCGACCCGCTCGTGGTCGAGTCGGTGCTGTTGAAGAAGTACTGATTGCTGTCGAACGAGCTGGAGACGCTGTACGCCTTCCAGGTTCCGGCCAGGTTGCCGCCAAAGTAGCGCGACCGTCGGGATGCATCGTAGATGTTCGAGTTGTACGTCTGCTGGACGGTGATGTCCGAGAAGTAGTCGACGCGGCCGCGGGCGCGCAGCTTGAGCGGCAGATCCTGCGCTGCGCTGCCCCGCAACTCGAAACTCTTGCGTCCGGGCACGTCCGTGATGTTGCCGTCGGTGTCCACCGCCTCGATGGGTTTCTCGTTCAGGTAGTACGTCCGGAGCTCGCCCCTCGAGGTGGGCGAGCGGATATAGCGGTATTCGCCGCCCATCCCCTGGCCGGTCTTCGAGAACCAGTCGTGCATCAGTGTCGCGTCCTGGCTGCGGCTGATCGCCCAGAAGAACGCGTTGCTCAACGTGTGGCCGCGCAGGGTCGAAGACCCGTACACCGGCATCAGGAACCCGGTTGCCCGGTCTTCCTTGTTGATCGGGTAGAAGATGACCGGCAGGTAGAAGACCGGCACGCCCTTCACGTTCATGACCATGTTGCGCAGCATCGCGTAATGGTCCAGGTTCAGGACGACCGTGCCCGACTGCAGTTGCCAGCGCGGCTCAGGCTGCACGCAGGTCGTGAACCCGCCGTTGGTGATGCGGTACTTCCGCTCGCCGACCTTCTCGATGATCTCGCCGTAGAAAAGGAGGTCAGGCTCGCTCGTGCCGAACTGGTTGTTCGCCACTGGCGGCGTCGCCGGCGTCCTTGCGGGTGTCGGGACCGCCGGGTTCATGGCGTTCAGCGGATCGTCGCCGTGGATGCGTGCGTTGCCCGACGCGTGGCGAAACGTGCCGAACTTGGTCAGGAGGTTGAACTCGAGTGAGTCGGCCGAAATCCGCTGCGTCTTCGTCGTCAGCGTGACGTTGCCCTTGGCGACGAGCAGGTTCGTGTCCGAGAAGATCTCCACCTCGTCTGCCGAGATCTTCGTCGCGCCCTTGTCGACTTCCAGCTCGACGTCGCCGGTCAGCCGCCAGTGCCCCGGGCTGATCTGCTCCCAGCGCCAGGACTGGTTCGTGTCGATGCCTGGCAGCGATTGGGGGGGCGGCGGGACGACGGCGACCTGGGCGGAAGCGACGCCTCCGGACAGAAGCACGGCAGCCGCCAGCCACAGGACGGCGAGGGCGTTTCGTGTCATCAGGATCGAAGGTTACCACGGCCCCGAACGCCGGCCAACCGCTTCGCGCGTGGCCTCGCGCGGGGGCGGCGGCGCCTACGCGCGCCGGCCGGACCCGAGCGCCGGCCGCACGGCACCCAGCAGGAAGATCGATCCGGCGACTGCGATGCCCGAACCGTGCGCCCACGCCCGCGCCATGGCCTCGACCGGGTCGGCGACACACTCGATCGTGAGACCTGGTCTGACTTCGACATCGGGACCTGGTCGCATGTTGGCGGCCACGGCTCTCAGGTCTTCCGGCGCCGCCGATCTCGGCGTGGGCGCCGCGGTCAGCACGAGATGACTGACGCACGGCAGCAGCGCCCGCAGCATGCCCGCGTGATCCTTGTCGCGCACCGCGCCGAACACCAGCGGCACCCCGCCGGGGTACGCCTCGCGCAGATAGTCAGCCAGCGTCTCGGCTCCCGCCGAATTGTGCGCGGCGTCCAGCAGCACCGTGCGGCCGCCCTCCACCGCGATGAGCTCGAGCCGGCCGGGCCACCGCGCCCCGCGCAGGCCGGCCTCGACGGCCGAGGCGGGCACGCGCACCACGGAGGCGTCGATCGCCTCCAGGAGGCGCACGGCGACGATCGCGTTCGCCACCTGGTGCCGGCCCCGCAGCGCCAGTGTGACGGGCGCGTACGCCCTGGCCGGCGTGGTGAGGTCGATCGTGCTAGCCCCGCCCGCCGACGTGGCGGCACAGGTGACGCCCTGCCACGCCCGTACGAGCGTCGCGCCCCGATCGCGGCACGCGCCGGCGATGACGTCGAACGCCTCAGGCCGGCGCTCGCCGCAGACCAGCGTCATGCCCGGCCTGATGATGCCGGCCTTCTCGGCCGCGATGGCGGCCAGCGTGTCACCCAGGTACTGCTGGTGATCGAGGTCGATGTTGGTGATCGCGCCGGCGGCCGACGGCGCGATGCTCGTCGCGTCGAGGCGCCCGCCCAGGCCGACTTCAAGCACCGCCACGTTCACACGGCGGCGCCGGAAGATCTCGAACGCCGCTGCTGTCGCCACTTCGAAGAACGTCGGCGTCGCCGGTAACCGGCCCGCGAGGGTAAGCCCGTCGATCACGCCGCGCAGGTCTTCGATGACGCCCGCGAGCTCGTCCGTCTCGACCCACGCGCCGTCGATGGCGTAGCGCTCGCGCAGCTCCACCAGGTGCGGCGACGTGTAGCAGCCGGTGCGGTGGCCGGCCGCGGTCAGGGCCGCCGCCGTCATCGCGCACACCGATCCCTTGCCGTTGGTGCCGGCGACAATCACCGACGGCCACGCGTCCTGCGGCCGTTCCAGCGCGTCGGTGATCAGGCGGATGTTGTCGAGGCCGAACTTGTGACCGTGGTATTCGAGGCCGAAGAGGTACTCAAGCGGGTTCATGCATGAACCGCAGGGTCCGTGCGATCGTCGGCTTCAACTCCCGGCGATCCACGACGATGTCGATCATGCCGTGGTCGAGGAGGAATTCGCTCCGCTGGAAGCCCTCGGGGAGCTTCTGGCGGATCGTCTGCTCGATGACGCGCGGACCGGCGAACCCGATGAGCGCTTTCGGTTCGGCGATGTTCAGATCGCCCAGCATCGCGAAGCTCGCCGTCACGCCGCCGGTCGTCGGGTCGGTGAGGATCGAGAGATACGGCAGGTGCGCGCGATCGAGCCGGGCCAGCGCCGCGGAAATCTTCGCCATCTGCATCAGCGAGAGCGCGCCTTCCATCATGCGCGCCCCGCCCGAGCACGACACGATGATCACCGGCTGGCGCGCCGCGAGGGCGCGCTCGATGCCGCGGGTGATCTTCTCGCCGACCACCACGCCCATGCTGCCGCCGATGAAGCTGTACTCCATCGCCGCGATGACCAGGGGGATGCCGTCGAGCGTCCCCGAGCCGACCACGACGGCGTCGCGCATCCCAGTGCTGGCCTGGCTCGCGCGGAGCCGGTCCCGATAGGGCTTCGTGTCGACGAACGCCAGCGGGTCGGTCGACGACAGGCCCGCGTCGTACTCCTGCCACTCCCCGTCGAACAGCGACCGCAGGCGCTGGGTGGCCGTCATGCGGAAATGGTGCGCGCACTTCGGGCACACCTGGAGGCTGGCCAGCAGATCCTTGTTGTAGATGACCTGGCTGCAGGCGGGGCACTTGATCCACAGCCCCTCGGGCACGCGGACCGCCGTCGCTTTGGTCGCCGCGATGGGCGTCTTTTCCTTCTTGAACCAGGGCATTCGGAGGAAGTCTATCAGAACTGACGACTGCCTACTTCCTCGGCACGTAGTACTGCGTCCCGCCGCCCATCGCGGCGATCTGGCGGATCAGATCGTCGACCGCCTCGTCGCTCCGGCCGAAGTCGATGTGCGAGGTCTCCACCACCAGCAGCGGCGTCGTCGTGTAGTGGAAGAAGAAGTGCTGGTAGGCCTCGTTGAGTTCCTTTACGTAGGCGGGGTCGATGCGGGGCGCGCTCTGTTCGGGATCGCGGGCGCGCTCGCGCAGGCGCCTGACGAGCAGGTCGGTCGGCGCCTGGAGGTAGACGACCAGGTCGGGCTGCGGGATCTCGCGCACCAGCAGCTCGTAGAGCCGCTGGTAGATGAACAGCTCGTTGTCGTCGAGGCTCAGATACGCGTAGATGCGATCGCGGTCGAACAGGTAGTCGCAGATCGTGACCTGGCTGAAGAGCTCGGTCTGGCGCAGCCCCGCCAGCTGCCGGTGGCGGCTCAGCACGTAGAAGAGCTGGGTCTGGAACGCCGCGCCGGGCGTGTCCTGGTAGAAATCGGCGAGAAACGGGTTCTCGCCGTCCTCGAGAATGGCGGTGGCGTCGACGCGGACCGCGAGGCGCTCGGCCAGCGCCGTCTTGCCCACGCCGACGGGGCCCTCGATCGCCAGATACCGATAATCCACCGTGCCGCGAGTATACCGACCGGCTCGCAGACGTTGCAAGACGGGCCCGACAGCCGGTGTCATCGCCCGTTCCCGCAGCGGGTGTCGGGCGCGGCACGCAGGCGATGACAGCGTCGGTAATGTAAGATGCTGGCGTGCGCATCGACCGTCTCGAGTTACGCGTGCTCCGCCTGCCGCTCGTCCGGTTCTTCGAAACCAGCTTCGGACGTGTCTACGACCGGACATTTCTGCTGGTGCGGGCCGACGGGGACGGGGTGACGGCCTGGGGCGAATGCGTCGCCGACGACAACCCGTACTACGGGTCGGAGACCGTCGAGACGGCCTGGCACATCATCACGGCGTTCCTGGCGCCGCTGGTCCTGGGCGTCGACTTCGCCCATCCGCGCGACGTGTTCCCCGCGATGCGCCGTGTCCGCGGGCACCAGATGGCGAAGGCGGCGCTCGAGATGACGGCGTGGGACCTGGCCGCGCGGCAGGCCGGCGTGCCGCTGTCGGCGGTGCTTGGCGGCACGCGGACCGCGATTGCGTCGGGCGTGTCGATCGGCATCCAGGACAGCCTCGATCAACTCGTCGAGCGCGTCGGCGCGGAACGGGCCGACGGGTACCGCCGCATCAAGATCAAGGTGAAGCCGGGCTGGGACCTGGACGCGGTGGCCGCGATTCGGAACCGTTTCGGCGACATCCCGCTCATGGTGGACGCCAACGCGGCGTACGACCTCGCGGACGGGGCGCATCTGGCGGGCTTCGACGCCTTTGACCTCATGATGATCGAGCAGCCGCTGGACTACGACGACATCCTCGATCACGCGGCGCTGCAGCGGCAGTTGAAGACGCCGATCTGCCTCGACGAGTCGATCCACTCGGTCCGGCTCGGGCGCGATGCGATCGACGCCGGCGCGTGCCGCATCATCAACATCAAGCCCGGGCGCGTCGGCGGCCACGCGGAGTCGGTGCGCCTGCACGACCTGTGCGCGGCGCGCGGCGTGCCGGTGTGGCACGGCGGGATGCTCGAGTCGGGCATCGGCCGCGCGCACAATCTGCACCTGTCGGCGCTGCCCAACTTTTCGCTGCCTGGCGACGTCGCGGCCAGCAAGCGCTACTACCAGCCGGATCTGATCGAGCCGGGGATCGAGGTGGGGACCGACGGCACGATCCCGGTGCCGACCGGCCCCGGCATCGGCGTGCACGTCGTCATGGATCGTGTCGAGCGCGCGACCCTGCGGCGCACGGAGATGCGCGCATGATCCGGCCTCTGGCGGCCGGCCTGGCGTGGCTCGCCGCGTTGCTGGCGCTGGCCGCGCCCGCGCTCGCCCAGACGCCCGCGCAAACGCCCGCGCAAACGCCCGGTCAGGCGTCCGCGGCGGCGACGCAGGCGTCGCAGGCCTCGTACGAACAGAAGATGGCGTGGGTGCTGCGCCTCGAAGACCAGCGCATCCTGCGCGATCCAAGCCCGCCGCCCGCGCCGCCGCCCGTCGTGACCGGCGATCGGAAGACAGCCCCACCCATCGTCGCGCCCGCCGCCCCGGACCTGCTGCAACTGCTCGAGGACGGGCAGGCGCGGATGCGTCGGCGCGCCGCGCTGGCCGTCGGGCGGGTGGGCCTGCCGGAGGGCGTGGCCCCGCTGGCGAAGCGGCTCGCGTCGGATTCCGACGGCGATGTGCGTGCGATGGCCGCCTTCGCGCTGGGGATCCTCGGCGACGCCAGCGCCGCCGGCGCGTTGCGGACGGCCCTGGCCGACCCGTCACCGCTGGTGCAGGGCCGCGCGGCCGAGGCGCTCGGGCTGCTCGGCGATGCCGCATCGGCGAAGCCGATCGCCGCCATGACGTCGGCGGCCTACGTGCAGAGCCACGCCATCTCCCTCAATCCCGACGATGTGACGACGGTGCTGTCGCCGGCGGCGGAGGCGTTCAGGCTCGGGCTGTATGCGCTGACGCGGCTGAAGGCGTACGACGCGCTGGCGTCGGTCGTGATCGATGCCGAGGGCGAGCCGCGGCTCCGCTGGTGGCCCGTCGCCTACGCGCTCTCGCGCGTGGGCGATCCCCGCGCGGCTCAGCCGCTGCTCACGCTGGCGCGGGCCGGGGGCAGCATCTCGAAGGGCTTTGCGGTGCGCGGCTTGGGCGCGCTCAAGGACGCCGGCAGCGTCGGCACGCTCCTGCTGCTGGCCCAGGGCTGGCAGGATGATCCGCGCACGGCGGTATCCGCCATCCGCGCGATCGGGCAGATCGGCAGCCCGGAGGCGGCGTCGGGCCTGCGATCGCTGCTGCAGGCGCGCACGTTGAACCCGGCGGTCCGGCTCGAGGCGGTCGGCGCCCTGGGCGCGCTCAAGGACCGCGAGTCGCTCGACACGGTGCTCGAACTGCTGGGCGACCCGTGGCCGTCGATGCGGGCGGCGGCGCTGCGTGCCGTTTGCGACATCGATCCGGAGACGTTCATCGTCGTGCTCTCCGGGCTGGAGCCGGACGCGCACCCAAGCGTGCGTGCCGCGCTGGTGTCGATCCTGTCGAGGATCGATCCGGAGATTGCGAAGGTCCGCCTGACGGCCATGCTGGCGGAAAAGGATCCGACGGTGCTGCCGGCGGTCATCGACGCCGTCGCCGCGCTGTCGAACAGACCGGCGGATTTCGGGACGACGCTGCTACGGCTGCTGACGCACGCCGACGTGCTGGTGCGGGCGGCGGCGGCGCGCGGCATCGGCGCGCTGAAACCGGCATCGGGCGACGGGGCGCTTGGCGAAGGCTATCGGGCGTGGCTGTCCGACGGCCTGTACCAGGCGCGCCTGGCGGCGATCGAGGCCCTGGTGCACTACGGCGCGGCGGCGGCCACCCCGACGCTTGGCGCCGCGCTCTCGGATCCTGACTGGGCGGTGCGGCTGAAGGCGGCGGCGCTGCTCCGGGGCCTGGACGGCGCGCGGGACACCGCGCATGCGATCCGGCCTGCGCCTGTGAAACCCGGGGACGATGACGGCCGCACGGCACTGGTCGCGCCGCCGTTCTCGCCTCATGTGTTCTTTGAAACCGACAAGGGGACGTTCGAGATCGAACTGGCTGTGCTCGACGCGCCGCTGACGTCGGCGAATTTCCTCATGCTCGCGAAGCAGGGCTACTTCTCGGGTGTCGCCATCCACCGCGTCGTCGCGAATTTCGTCGTGCAGGACGGCGACCGGCGCGGGGACGGGGAAGGCAGCCCGGGCTACACCATCCGCGACGAGCTGAACATGCGCCCGTACCTGCGGGGCACGGTGGGCATGGCGCTGGACGGCGCCGACACGGGCGGCAGCCAGTGGTTCGTCACGCACTCGCCGCAGCCGCACCTCGACGGGAAGTACACGGTCTTCGGCCACGTCGTGGCCGGGATGGACGTGGTGGATCGGCTGCAGCAGTGGGACGTCATCCGCCGCGTGCGGACGTGGGATGGCGTGGAGCTGGTGGTGAAGTAACGCGCGGGCGGGTACAAAAAAAACGGGGGTGCTCACACCCCCGTTATTGTGCGGAGAAGCTTAGCGCTTCTTCGCGGCTTTCTTCGCGACCTTCTTGACAGTCTTCTTCGCCATTTGTCCTCCTAGGACCGTGCGTGCTCAGCTGGTTACCAACCTGACACCATCACAAGCACTGGGCTGAGCAAACCAGGCTCATACAACCTGTAGATTATGG
>Ga0315273_10007029_pt1 | contig 14068 bp, 10 predicted proteins | sample YL17G02_0_MG_FD_205753 | JGI IMG/M metagenome (GOLD analysis project Ga0315273, IMG submission 205753) | Sediment microbial communities from Yellowstone Lake, YNP, Wyoming, USA - YL17G02_0 | ecosystem: Environmental > Aquatic > Freshwater > Lake > Sediment | place: USA: Wyoming | collected... | reverse complement strand
GCATCCATCACGTTGATCGGCAACTGAACGGTGTCCCATTGAAAAGGCTTGGCCGCCATCTTGAGGTGAATCCGCGGATCCTTGTGTCCGGTGAACCCGATGAACCGGACCTTGCCCGCCTTGCGCGCCTCGATGGCTACTTTGATGGCGCCGCGTTCGAAGATCCAGTCCGGGTCGTTGTCCCAGTTCATCTCGTGGAACTGCCAGAGGTCGAGGTGGTCGGTTTGCAGGCGCCGCAGGCTGTCCTCGAGGCACTTCGCGGACTCTTTGTCGTCGCGCCCGCAGTTCTTGGTCATGAGGAAGACCTTGTTCCGATATCCGTCCATGGCCAGGGCCTTCCCCATGATTTCTTCCGCCGCCCCGTTCGAGTAGTCCCAGGCGTTGTCGAAGAAGGTGATGCCCTCGTCGACAGCCGCGTGCATGTAGCGGATGCACTCGGCGTCGTCTTTGATGGCGCGGGCGTGCGCTCCGCCGACGCCGATGATGGACACCCGCACGCCGGTCTTGCCAAGCAGCCGGGTCGGGATGCCGGTGTCGGATCCGCTGCTGGTCTCTGCGATCACCTGCCGGGCCCCGGCGCCGGTGGACGCAACCGCCGCGGCGGTGCGCAGGAAGTCTCTTCGGGATGAGTTGCCAGTCGGCATAAATGGTCCTCTCCTTACATCTCCAATCATCTCGTATCGATCACGCCTTTGCCCCACACCGTCTGCCGGCCGACGCCGGTCCACCAGGCGGCGCGCAGGAAGGGAAGGAAGGCGGCCAGGTCGCCTTTGTAATCCGCTTCTCCGGTGAAGCCGCCGAGCGGGTGGCGCTGGCCGGTTCTGCTCGAGCGGCGCTCGGCCTTGCGCCAGGCAATGTCGCAGCGCGTCATGCGGACCTCGGCGGCGTTGGCCGGCCAGCCAATATCTAAAGCGCCCGGACCGTAAAACGTCCGCAGGGCCATCAGCCGCTCTCGTATGCGCGCGAACAGAACCGGAAACTCGGGGCGCTCGACTACGCCGCCTTCGGACTTGAGTTCGGTCGGCGTCAGAAATCGCACAGTGACGCGCCCGGCCGGATTCGGATCGGGCGCCAGAGAGACGGCCACGCGCTCACTGGCCGAGGAGACCAGTTCCGCGCGCCCCCCCAGAGCGGACTCGAACGCGGCAGCCAGCGCGTCGCCGGAGCAAAAGAAGTTGACTCCGAAATCGAACTCCTCGCCCGCCTCCACGGACCGCCCGTCAAGCTCCGACGCGCGGAGCACGAACGGACGCGGGCGGTTGCGCAGGCCGCTGGGACCGGTGGCGCTTGCAGGCGCAAACAGCGCGGCGTCGAGCTGGAAGCCCAGCGCGCCGCGAATCAGGTTCGCGGCCGGATCGGGGAAGCAGATCGACTGCTTCGCCCGAAAGTGAAACCGCAGGGCGATGCAGTCGAAGGTCATAATCAGAAATGAATCTTTGCGCCGACCTGGATCTTGCGCGAACCGCTGGAGGTGCTGTTGCGAATTCGGCCGAAGGTCGAGCTGGTGATGTCCGTGGTCGGGGCGTTGAACATGACGGAATTCGTCAGGTTGGTGGCATCGCCGCGAAGCTCCAGCTTGATGCGTTCGGTCACCGGGATGCGCTTCAGCAGGGAAGCGTTCATCACGAAGTAGTGCGGCCCGACGAAGAAGTTCCGTCCGAGGGTGCCGAACTCGCCCGCGCCGGGCGTCGAGAGCCGGGAGCGCTGGGCGGCGTCGAAGAACCAGATCAGCCCGGTTGGGGCGTCCAGGAAAGGCGTGCCGTCGCCGCGTCCGCAACTTGTGCAGTTGGCGGTGGACTGATTGACGTTGCTCACCGTGTTGGTCCCGGCCCACACAGTGAACGGACGCCCGCTGGTCATTCTGCCGAAGCCCGTCACTTCCCAGCCGCCGGCAACGCGGTTCAGCGCGCCACGAGCGCCGCCCAACCAGCGCTTGCCTTCCCCGAACGGCAACTCGAAGACAAAGTTGGTCTGGAGCGAGTGCCGCCGGTCGAAATCGGATGGCGCATAGTTGAGCTTGCGGTTGTTGATGTCGAACGGCGTGCTGCCGGCGGTGGAGGCGTTGCCTGTTCCGACCGTCGTGAGCGTGGGATCGAACGAGCGCGTGTCGAGCGACTTGGCCCAGGTGTAGCCCACGTGGTAGGAGACGCCGTTCCTCAGGCGGCGATCCACCTGCACCTCGAGCGCGTGGTAAGTGGAAAAGTCGTTCGAATCGAGAACGTTGAGCCCGCTGGAGTACTGCGGGAACGGGATGAAGTAGTACGGCTGCCCGGCCGACAGCGCGGTGACGTTCTGCCCGGACTGCAACCGCGTTCCCAAGGAGCCTGCCAGCGCTCCGACCGAATTGAGGTTGAGGTTGGAGGCGTACAGGCGGCGGATCATCGCCGACGCCGTTTCGCCCGCATTGATGCGCGAATCCGCCTTCAACAGGCCGTTGACCAGGGCCGATTCGCCGCCCGCCTTGACGGTCTTGAAGGCATCCAGGAATCCATTCTGAAAAATCTGGGCCTGGTTGACGTTATACGCGCCCAGCAGGTGGTAGCCCCGGCGGCCGATGTAGGCGATATCCAGCACCGTGTTCTTGGCGATCTCGCGCTGGATGTTGAGTGACCACTGGTGCGTGCGCGGGGTCTTCAAGTTAGGGTCGATCACGGTGTTCGAAGCGGCGGCGAACGGCGCCGGTTGCGACAAGGTGCTCGGCTTCGCGCTCGGCGGGGTCAACTCGGGCAGGTTGCGCAGACGGCCGCCCGCCAGACCGAATTCCTGGTTGATGGCCGGGTATGCGCCGCCCGGGAGGTTGGGGAGGATTGTCGAAGCGATTACGAACATGTTGATGCGGTCGTAGGCCATGCGGTAGTTGCCGCGGACCGACGTCTTGCCGCTCTTGAAGGGATCCCACGCGAAGCCGATCGAAGGGCCGAAGTTCCCCATCTGGTTCTTGAACAGGTCGCCCGGAACCCACTGCACATTGCTGGCCGGTGCGGCGCCCGCCACGATCGCCCGGTCCGGGACCTTGATGTTGTTGCTGGGCGTGCTGGGTGACAGCCGGATTTCCCAGCGCAGACCGTAGTCGAGGGAGAGATTCGGCCGGACCTTCCAGGTGTCCTGGCCATAGAACTCGTACTCCGGGTAGCGCGTGTCGAACAGGAAGGTGCTCTTGGTCCACTGGTCGTCCTTGGCCACGAAGCCGCGGTCGATCTGGCCGATGCGGCCGAGCAGGAAGTTTACGTGGGACTGGAAATTGGGCCGGTCGAAGCTGGTGTTCAGATCCGACGGCAGTCCGAAGGTGGCCGGATCGACGGTGTTGATGCTGGTCGAGAAATTCATCTCCTCGTTTGCATTGAGGCCGGCCACCGAGCCGCGCTGATCCTCTTCCCGCACGCGGCGCAGGTTGAATCCGAACTTGAAACTGTGCGCGCCGCGGAAGTAGGCGAAGTTATCCACCACCTGCCAGGTGCTGACCACGCGTTGGTTGCCGAAGTAGTACTGCCAGGTCGTGCTCACCGGCGCCGAAGCGATCGAGATCTTCTCGAGCGAAGACGGCTGCCCGAAGATCGGGTCATAGCGGTTCTCGCCGACCACCAGTTCGTTGGTCATGCGGGCGTTGGGAGTGAAGCGCCAGTTGAAGGCGAAATTCCGCGGCCCGCGCAGGGTGTTCACCAGGCACGGCTCGCCCGGGAACACCGGCTGCCCGCCGTTGACGATGTCGCACATGCTGTCGTCGCGGCCCCAGACGAGGCGGCCATAGAAGGTGTTCTTGCTGTTGAAGACGTGGTCGATCTTGATGGTCTGGTCGTGCTGGCGTTCGGAGGCCAGCGGCGTGAAGAGGAACCCGGCGGTATTCAAACCGTCGCCGATGGCGAAGTTGTTGGGCAGCGGCGAGCTCTTGAGCATGGCCTGGATGCTGGGGTCGAGGCCCAGCTTCTGCGGGTCCAAGGCGGCCACGTTGTAGGTCCCGATGTTGAGCCCGGGCAGGACGTTGCCACTCGGGTCGATGGACGCCCCCGGAACGCCGGCGGGCTGGTTGCGGCCGCCCTTGACGTAGCGCAGGATGCCCTGGCGGGCCTGCTCGGTGTAGACCGTGCGCGTGGTCAGCGCGCTCGACCTCGCTCGGAGGGCCTGGATCTGGAAAAAGAAAAAGGTCTTGTTTTTGACGATGGGGCCGCCGATGCCGCCACCGAAAATGTTTTGAGCCAACTGCGCCTTGCCGAGGTTGTCCAGGTTGTTCTCCCACTCGTTGGCGTTCAGCCGGGGCGTGCGGTAGAACCAGAAGCCGCTGCCGTGGAACTCATTGGCGCCGGAGCGCGTGACCATGGCCACCTGCCCGCCGCTGTTGCGCCCATACTCGGAAGTCGTGTTGCCCGTGAGGACGCGCATCTCGCTGAGCATGTCCGGGTTGACCCGGAACGAGGTGGTCTCCGAGCCGCCCTGGCTGGAATCGTTGACGTCGATGCCGTCCAGCGTGTAGTTCCAGGCGCGATCGCGCGCGCCGTGTACGTGGCTGCCGCCGCCCGTGTTGGCGCCGCTGACCACGCCGGGTTGCGTGATGACCAGGTTCAGCGGGTTGCGCCCGCGTGTGGTGACGACGCTCAGATCCGCCAGCGCCTGCTGCGATATCAGGTTGCCGAAGTTGCCGGAGGTGGAGGTCTGAACCGCTTCCGCGGTGCTCGCCACCTCGATCTGCTGGCTGAGGTCGCCGACTTCCAGCGAGACGTTGATTGTGGCCGGCTGGCCGATGTTAACCACGTTCGAACGCGAGGTGAACTTCTTGAAGCCCGCCGCTTCCACCACGATCGTGTAGCTGGCGGGCTGCACGGCTTCGAACACGTACGCGCCGACGCCCGACGACTGCGTGTTGAAGGTGGTCCTGGTCGCCTCGTTGATGAGTTGGATCTTTGCGCCGGCGATTGCTGCGCCGGTCGGGTCCTGTACGACGCCCTGCGCGCGAGACGTGGTGCCCTGGCCATAGAGGGACCAGGCGCACAGAAATGCCACCACCAAAGAGAGGAGATATCTAGGTCTCATATTTTGAGATGGTAACAAATCCGCGCTCTATCGCGGAGATGAATCCTGGCTGGCGGACGGGGGCGCGGGCGGAGGGAGCAGTTTCGCCAGATCGTCGAGCAACTGTTGCTCGGCGAGGTTGTAACGGTTGCGGAACTCGTCGCTGTTGATGCGGGCGCGCCGGCCCTCGCCGGCGAGTTGCCGCAGGCGCTGGTACTCGCGCCCCAAAACCCGCCGCCGGCCGGCAGGCAACTCGTTGAACTGGCGGAACGCTCGTCGAAGGGCGTCCTGCCGTTCCCTGGGCAGGTCCTGGAACAGCTCATATTGCTCGCGAACCTGCTGGCGCTGCTCCGGAGTCATCCGTTCGTAGCGTCCGAGACGATCTTCAAACTGCTGCTTCCGTTCCGGCGGCAGTCTGCCCAGGAAGCGCTGCCGCTGCTGGGGTGTCATGCGTTCGAAGCGTTCCACTACCGAGAAGGCATCCGGGCGAGGCGCCGGCCGTTGCGGGTTCTTCTTGGGCTGAGCGAAAGCCGCCGGGCCGGCCAATCCCGCCGCCAGGATCCATGGCACGATGGTGAACAGTCGCAGGAGCATCTAGATCGGGTTCTGCGCGTTCGCCTCACGCGGCGGCAACGTGAACTGCCGGATCATTTCCAGGTCTTCCAGCGCCCGCTCGGCCTGTTCGACTTCGGTAGCCTCGACGCGCGCCTGGAAATCGGTGTCGGGCGGGTCGGGGGTGCGAACCAGGAAGACGGCCAAGGCCAGAGCGGCCATCGAGGCGACCGGTATCGCCGGACGGAGCCACGCGGTCAGCCTCAATCCAGACAGGCGCTGGGGCCACGGTTTCCGTTCCTCGGCTTCAATCCGCCACTCCAGGCGGCGGTCGAAATCCCGCGGAATCGGGAGCGCGTCCCAGTAATCCAGCGCTTCCCAGACCTGCTTCTGCGCCGCCACCGTTTCCTGGCAGGAAAGACAGGCCTTGAGATGCCGCTCGTACCACTCGGACTTATCCGGATCCAGCCGGCGGGAGCAGTAAGCCAGCACCAACTCCGCCCCTTCCCGGGCTTCCATCGGGCAACGCACAGCCGTCTCCTCCCCTCCCAACCGCTACGCCATGTGCGCCAAACGCGCACGCAAAGCTTCATAGGCCCGGAACAACAGCGACTTGACCGCCGATTCCGAGCAACCCAGCACGCCGGCAATCTGTGAGTACTCCATTTCGTCGTACTTGTGCATCAGTACCGCGGCGCGCTGTTTGCCCGGCAGGGATTCGATCGCCTGCCGGACCTCCAGGAGCCTGGCCTGGCGCAGCAACCGTTGCTCGACATTAGGCTCCCTGGTGGCGACCTGCCGGGCCGGCCCGTCCGCCACCTCCCGGTCCAGGCTATCCTGCAGCTTCTCGTTCCGCCCGTCGCGGATCGAGTTGAGCGCCAGGTGTGTCGCGATCCGGAACAACCAGGTGGTGAACTTCGCCGTCGGCTCATAAGTGGCCCGGGAACGGTAGACGCGAAGGAAAACCTCCTGCGCCAACTCCTCGGCGACGGCCTGGTTCAAGACCATCCGGTACACGAAATGGATGACCGGACCGCGGTGTTTCTCAAGCAGCAGGGAAAAGCTGAGCGAGTCCCCCTCCCGGACCCGGAGCATCAACTCGGCATCCCGCTCGAGGGCCAACACCGCTACCATGTCCTTGTTAACCCGTTCGCCAGCCGAAGGTTTCGCAGAGAATGGGGACATCGACACGTAGCCCGTCTAAGTTAAGACGCGCGCGGGGGCGGGACGGTTTACAGGCTGCCGAACCGGGGGCATCGCTATTCGCCCTTGAGCGAACGCTCCATGAGTTCCCGCAGCGCTTCCCGGGGCGGCTTGCCGTCCTGCAACATGGCCTGGACCTGGCGGGTGATCGGCATTTCGACCTGGCGCCTGGCTGCCAGGTCCACCGCCGCCGAGGTGGTCTCGATGCCCTCGGCTATCATTCTGGTCGATGCGACGATGTCGGCGAGTTTGCGGCCCTGGGCCAGTTGGACGCCCACGCGCCGGTTCCGGCTCAACTCACCCGTACACGTCAGAACCAGGTCGCCGAGGCCGGCTAACCCAGCCAGAGTCTTTGGGTTACCGCCAGCGGCGAGAGCCAGGCGGGTGATCTCGGCCAGACCCCGAGTGATCAGGGCGGCCATGGCGTTGCTGCCCAGTCTCAGTCCCTGGCAGGCGCCGGCGGCGATGGCAATGACGTTTTTGAGCGCGGCGCCGAGTTCCACGCCGGCGGGGTCGTCGTTGGTGTAAAGGCGGAAGGCCGGGCCGGAGAGCGCCCGCTGAACGGTCTCGGCCAGAGTCCGGTCCTGGGAGGCGATGACCACCGCCGCCGGCTCGCCGCGGGCGATTTCGCGCGCAAACGTCGGCCCCGACAGGGCGGCGACGCGCGGCGCAAACCGCTCGCCGACCACTTCCTTGATCACCTCCGACATCCGGAGCAGCGTGCCGTTTTCGATTCCCTTGGTGGCGCTGACGAAGGACATGCCGGGCTCCAGGTGCGGAAGCATTTCGCGATAAAGCCGCCTGACGTGGCGCGACGGCATCACGCTCAGAACCAGTTCGGCGTCCTGGAGAGCGCCGGGAATGTCGCTGGTGACATCGACGTTTGCCGGGAGCGGGAAACCGGGCAGGAACAGATCGTTCTCCCGCGTTTGCGCCATGCGCCCGGCCAGGTCCGCTTCATAGACCCACAGCCGGATGGACTCGAAGCGCGGGGCCAGCACCACGCTCAACGCGGTGCCCCAGCTTCCTGCGCCGATGATGGCCAGCCGCTTCACTTGTTCCCGCCTCCGAAGCGGAAGCGGTGCTCGGCGCCGGAGCGCAGCCGCTGGATGTTCGATGCGTGCCGCCAGATAATGAACGCGCCGGAGAAGGCGGCCGCGGCGAGCACCGCCCGCGGCGGACGCGAGATCAGCCAAACCGCCAGGGGGAAGCAGCCGGCGGCCAGAATCGAGCCGAGCGAGATATAGCGCGACGCGGCGACGGCAATCGCGAAAACGCAGATTACGGCCAGCAAAGGCGCCGGCGTGAGGCACAAATAGGCCCCCACGAAACTGGCCACGGCCTTGCCGCCCCGGAACTTCAGGAAGATCGGAAAGCCGTGGCCAAGCATGACGGCGACGGCGGCGGCGCTCATCCAAAGCGGGTCGCCCGAGGTCAGCCGGCCGGCCAGCCAGACCGCGAAATAGCCCTTGGCGATGTCCAGCAGCAGGGTCGCGACGCCGGCGGCGCGGCCGGTGGTGCGAAGGACGTTGGTGGCGCCGATGTTGCCGCTGCCCATGCTCCGGACGTCCTGGCCGGTCCGCCAGCGCACCAGCAGGTAGCCGAACGGGACGCCGCCCAGAAGATAGGCTCCGATGAGGGTCAAGGCTGGGATCATGGCTGGGACCATGGCTTATTCAGGGGAAACTCGGCGAGCTTGGTGTACACGCTGCCGCCCGGACCGCGCTCGCTCCGGTAGAGATAGAACGCGCCGGCGACGAACGAGCCGAACTCCGTCGATTCGAGCCGGGCGATACGCCCGAGCATTTCCGACAGCGGCACGGGCGACTTGATGCGCGCCAGCGTCAGGTGCGGCGAGAAGGGGCGGGTTTCGGGCGGAACGCCGATGGTTGCGAGCGCGGCGTCGGTGGCGCGCGCCAGCTCCGCCAGGTCCGCCGGCGCCTTCACGCCGGCCCAGAAGACGCGCGGTGAATGCGGACTCGGGAACCAGCCCAAGCCGCAAATTTCAATCCGGAAAGGCGCGCGCGCGGCCAGCGGCGCCAGCGCCCGGGTGATTTCCTCGATGCGCCCGGGCGGCCACTCGCCGATGAACTTGGTGGTGAGGTGGATGTTCTCGACCGGAATCCAGTTGATGCGGGCCGCGGGACGGAGCTGGTTTACCAGCTCGCCGAGCGCGCGCGTGACGCCGGGAGCAAGGTCGAAGCCGCAGAACAGACGCATGGGAGCGATAACCTCCTAGGGTACCTTACCGGGGACAGAGGGGACAGGCGCGACGTTCCCCGGTTAAAAAACCGGGGAACGTCGTGCCTGTCCCCGGTTTAGAAGTCGCGGACGGAGCCGTCGGGGGCGTTCAGGCGGGGCTGGAGGCCGGGCTTGCGGAAGGGCGTCGAGCGGGCCAGCTTTTCGTCGAACTTGATGCCCAGGCCCGGTCCTTCGAGCGGCAGGGCGTAGCCGGCTTCCACCTTCGGATAGGGCGAGACGACGTCGGTCTTGCCGTCGGAATTCACCCACGGCGCCTCGATCATCACGACATTGGGGATGGCCAGGGCGGCATGCAGCGTCGCCGCCGTGCCCAGCGGGCCGGCGTTGTTGTGGGGGATCAGGTTCATGTAGAACGCTTCCCCGAAGGCGGCGATCTTCTTCATCTCGCTGATGCCTCCGCAGTGGCAGACGTCCGGACGGAGGTAGTTCACGTAGCCGTTGACGATGGTCTCGCGGAAGTCCCACTTGCTGTGGTAGCGCTCGCCGATGGCCAGCGGGAGGCGGGTTTGCGCCCGAACCTGCGCCAGCGCCTGCGGATTCTCGTGGCGGATCGGGTCTTCGATCAGGAACGGGCGGTACGGCTCGGCACGCCGGGCCAGCTCGATGGCCCATTCCGGGTCGTAACGCCCGTGGCACTCGAGGATCAGGTCGACGTCGTCGCCGACCGCCTTGCGGATGGCCGCCAGGTACTCGATCTGCTGCTGAACCGCCAGCTTGTGGTCGTGCAGGTCGATGGCGTCGAAGCTGTGGAAGGCGCGGAAGCGGATGGCGGTGATGCCCTTGGCGGCGCGCTGCTGCGCCTGCCTGGCGGCCTCCTCGGCGGTCTTTCCGTCGACATGCCCGTAGACGCGCACCTTGGTTCGGGCCAAACCCCCAAGCAACTGGTAGACCGGCGCGCCGTAGGCTTTGCCCTTGATGTCCCAGAGGGCCATGTCGATGGCACTGATGGCCGCCCCGGTGGCCGGGCCGCCGCGGTAAAACCGGCGGCGGAACGAGGCCTGCCACAGGTACTCGATCCGTTCCGGGTCTTCCCCGAGCAGGTAAGGGATCAGGTCCTTTAGCATCCCCTCCGAGGAGTACGGGATGAAGTTGTTGGTCGCCTCGCCGTAGCCCACGATGCCGGCGTCGGTCTCGATTTTGAGGAAGACGTCCCGGCCGGTCAGGATCGGCTCGACGCTGGTGATCTTCATGCGCGGGGGCTTTTGCGCCTGGGCAGGCGTTGCGGCAATGCCCGACATTCCGGCGGCGGCGACGCCCCGGAAGAAGCTCCTGCGATTTGTCTGTGCCTGGTTGCTCATCTTTCTTCTCCTTTATCGTGCGGCGGTTGCCAGCACCTGGAACTCATCCACGAGGCCGTAGGCCTCGAGATCGTACGCCGCGCCGGGCGGCGGCTGGGCGGGCGCGGAACGGAAACTTCCGGGCGAGACCAGCCCCTTGACTATCTTGCCGTGGTGCGGCCCCAGCAGGTTCTTGAGCGAGCCGTACACCATCACGTCGATCCGGTTGGATCCATTGGCGACCAGGGGAGTGATGTCGAGCTCATACGGTTGCCAGCCGATGACGCCCGCCGGCTTGCCGTTGACGCGCACTTCCGCCACAGTGCCATGCCACGATCCCAGGCGCACTTTGAATCGCCCGGAACCGCGCTTCAACTGGAAGGTCCTGGAGTAAGACACGGCGTCCGAATACATCGGCAGTCCCTGCACCTTCCAGGCGCCCATTTTGAGAGCCGGCGGCGCGGTGATGCGCCAGCCGGCCGGCTGCGCGGCCAGGCCGAACTCGCCGAGGATGTAGACCGGCTCGAGTTCCGCGTGGATCGACATGGGCCGCGCGGTGAGTGTCAGCGCGTTGCGGCCTTCGACTACGTGCCCGGCGATGTCGAAGACGGCGAAGGCGCGGTCGAGCCACCATTCCCCTTTGCGCGGCTCGATCGTCCGGCCGTTGATGGCAACCTTCCACAACGCGGGGCGCTCGACCACGGCGCGGAGCGTGGATTTGTCCGCCAGCCCGGCGACGTCGAAGTGGAACGTCGCTTCGAAGCCCGAATCCGGCGCGAATTTGTCCCGGTCGAGGATCGAGGTTTTGTACTGCACCGCCGTATTCCACGGGTTGGTCCCCAGGCCGTGGTGCTTGAAGATCTTCTCCTGCGCAACGTAGTAGTAAAGCCCGCGCTCGACCTGGTCGCCGAGCTTGAGGTCGCAGTAGTCCAGCGCCAGCGTGTTCGGGGTCAGACGCTTCACCGAGATCTCGCCGGCGGCGGCCACGGCGCGCCCGGCGGCCTGGAGCGCGGGTTTCGGGGCCGGCTGGCCGGTATTGGACACGAGCAAAAGCAGGCTGCCCGCCGGCGGCAGATCGAAATCGGCCTGGACCATGGACCCGCTGATCCGGGCCGGGTACGGCTCGGTGTTCCCGGTGAACAGATCGAGCCTGGTGATAGACCGGCCGGCGGCTTTAAGCGAGCCGGCCGCCCGCTCTTCGAGGCTCGAATTCACCAGGAACACGAGTTGGCCGCCGTCGAGGGTACGGCGCTGGTGGAACAGCTTTCCCTTGGATGTCGAAGCGCGCGCGATCTCGAAATCGGGGGAGCCAAGGACCTTCGATTCCGCCTTCAACCACGCGGATGGATACTCGGCGGCAAGCCCCCGGACCTGCTCGCTTTCGGCCCCGTTCACATAGCGCGGCGGATCGACAAGAGAGAGCACTTTTCCGCCTCCCTTCAGAAAAGCGGCGAGCAGCTTCACCGTTGCCGCGTCGAGATTTTCGGTCCCCGGAGGCAGCACCACGACGCCGTAGGGCCTCTGGCCGACGACGAGTTTTGCGCCCGCGACCTTGGCGCGGTCTCGCAGGATGTTCTCCGAGCCGAGATCGTATTCCACCTGCCCGGATTCCAGGCCATTGAGAAACTCCTGAAACGCGCTGCCGTTGGCCATCAGGCGCGGATTGGGCGCGCCGAGCGATGCGTACAGCCATCCTGTACTGGTCGGCTCGAGCACCAGAATTCCGTTGATCTGTTCGCCCGCGGAGAGCGCCAGCGAGAGCCGCGCGAAGTAGGCGGCCAGCACGTGGTAGTGCTTCCACCACGGTTCGTGATAGGTGAACGACGGCGGATAGTCGTGCTTGCGCGCCCCGGCCAGCGTTTCGAACGCCAGGTGCTGGTTCATGAAGTTGACGCCCAGCGCGTACTCCCAATCGCCCAGCCGCTTCATGTCCTGGAAGCGAAATTCCCAGCCGGCCCCGCCGTAGGTTTCGCTCAGCGTGCGACGCCGGCCCATTTGGTTGGCGACGCTGGACAACTCCTTCACGGCACGCACGTTGCCGAACTGGGCATTCACGCCTTCGGCGAACTGGTTGAACAGCATGTCGATGCCGGGGACGTGGAACCAGGCGTACAGGGCCATGTTGTCGGGACCGTGCTGGGGGTTGGGCCAGCCGTGCTCCCAGTAGTGGCCGGTCCACTGGATGCCGCGCTTTTCGGTGTAGTCGAACCAGGGCTTAGCCCAGCGGTCGATGAACAGGTCCAGCAGCGTCGAGTAGTAGTTGTGGCGGACCTTGCGCCAGGCGCCGGTCTCTTCGAACAGCGAGGGCAATTGGGGGCGCAGGTCATACCCCCAGCGCTTCTCGAACTGCGCGAACAGGTCCGGGGTCCAGCGCATGGAGGGCTTGCCCGGCGGCGGGATGATGTTGGGCTCGTCGGTGAAAATGCCGGGCACGCGCCGGCCCAGGTCGGCGCCCAGCGTCTTCTCGTAACCGCGCATGGTGAGCTCGATGAACTTTTCGGTGACGCCCGGGCGGATGAGATCGACGTAGGAGAAGCCGCCGTGCCAGGCGCGCTTGTCGTAGAAGGCGAGTTCGAAGAGATAGAAGTCGCCCGGGCTGCCGTTCAGCGCGGCGGCGCTCGAGGTCACGTCGCGGAACGTTTCGCCGTCCCGGCGCAGAATGACCGGGTATTTCTTCGCCGGATCGAGCTTCAGCTCCCTGGCGCGGCGCAGGATGAGGCCGACGCCTTGGTTCCACGATTCGGGCATTTCGGCGGGCACGTGGCCGCCGGCAAAACCGCTGGGATAGGAGTTCTCGTCGTACAGCCAGACCTCCATGCCGAGCTTCTTGCCCCGATCGACGGTGTAGCGGACAAGCTGGAACCATCGATCCGAGAGATAGGACGTGATGAGGCCGGGGCGCGGGTGGATGAAGACCGAGCGGACGCCCTGGTCGTGGAATGCGGCCAGGTGCTTGTCGATCTCGCTCTCGGTGACTTCGCCGTTCCAGACCAGGAAGGGCGAGGTGCTGTATTCGGCCGGCGGCGCGGCGAACAGCTTCTTCAGTTGGGCAACGGAATCGACCGTGGGGTGCCAGGCCTTGCGGCCATCGGCCCAGAGCAGCCCCGCCAGCAGGATGGGCGCAAACAGGCAAGCCAGTTTTCTCATCGCAGTTCTCCAATCACGGTTTCCAGGGCTTTGCACTTCTCTTGATACACCTTTTCGTCGATGCGCAGGCCGAGGCCGGGGGCGTCGGGGACGCTGTAGTAGCCGCCGCGGAACTGGTAGCCTTCGGTGACGAGGACGTCGCAGGTGGAGCGATCGTCTTCGGCGGCGGGGATGTTCTTGACGGCGCGCGCCATCTGTAGCCCCATGAGCAGGCCGATCTGCGATCCCCAATTGTGGGGGACGGCGATGGCGCCGGCGGCTTCGCCCAGGCGCGCGGTTTCCAGATTCCCCAGAAACCCGCAGGTGCGGATGTCGGTCTGGAGCGCGTCGATCAGGCGCTTGGGCTTGAGGTACGGGGCGAGCTCCCCCGGTTCGCGCACGCTCTCGCCGTCGGCGATCAGGGTTTTGAGGCCGGCCTTCTCGATCCGCTCGCGCAAGCGGGTGTAGAGCGCGACGTCCTCGGGAAAAACCTCTTCGAGCCAGTGGAGGTTGGCGCCGGCGGTCTCCTCGAGCAGCCGCCAGGCGCCGTCGAAATCGTCCCGGTAGCCGTTGTTGGCGTCAATCAGGATCCTGACGCCGCCTCCCAGCGCGCGCCGCACGGCGAGCACCACCTCGACGTCGCG
>Ga0315273_10007028_pt1 | contig 14068 bp, 12 predicted proteins | sample YL17G02_0_MG_FD_205753 | JGI IMG/M metagenome (GOLD analysis project Ga0315273, IMG submission 205753) | Sediment microbial communities from Yellowstone Lake, YNP, Wyoming, USA - YL17G02_0 | ecosystem: Environmental > Aquatic > Freshwater > Lake > Sediment | place: USA: Wyoming | collected... | reverse complement strand
CGCTGCTGGGCGGCGGGATGAGTTCGCGGCTCTTCCAGAGCGTGCGCGAGGAGGCCGGGCTGGCCTACTCCGTGTTCTCTGCGGCGGACTTCCACCGCGAGACCGGGCTGGTCACGATCCAGCTCGGGGTCGCGCCCGACCGCGGCCGCGAGGCGCTCGCGCGGGTGCGCCAGGAACTCGAGATGCTGGTGGGGGACGGGCCGTCGCAGGAGGAGGTCGCCTCGGCGCGCTTCCAGATCAAGGGAAGCGTGGTCATGGGGCAGGAGAGCGTCTCGAGCCGCATGGTCCACCTCGCCCACGAGGAGATCTACCGGGGCACGTACAGCTCGCCCGACGAGCAGCTCGCGCGGGTCCTCGCCGTGACCCGCGACCAGGTCGTCGAGATGGCGCGGCGCGTGCTGCCCCCCGGCCGCTTCGCGCTGAGCGCGATCGGCCCGGCGACCGGCGAGCCGCTCGACGAGCACGACTGGCCGGTGGAGACGGGGTAGCCCGCCTACCCGGCTCGCCCCGCGCACAACTCGCGCAGCACCGCGCCGAGCCGCGCGATGCCCTCGGCGATGCGCTCCTCTGGCATGTTCGAGAAGTTCAGGCGCATGGTGTTCTCGTGTCCGCCGTTGGGGAAGAACGAGCTGCCGGGCACGAACGCCACGTTCTGCTCGAGGGCGCGCGCCAGAGCCTCGCGGGCGCTGACGCCTTCGGGGAGCGTCGCCCACAGGAACAGGCCGCCCCGCGGGCGCGTCCAGGACACCCCGGGCGGGAACTCCGACTCGAGTGCGCGCAGCATGGCGTCGCGCCGGCGCCGGTAGACCTCGCGGATGCGCGCGATGCTGGCGTCGATGTCGAAGCGTTCGAGGTAGGCGAGGATCTGATGCTGCGCCAGCGTCGAGGTGTGCAGATCGGCGCCCTGCTTGACCAGCGTGTACTTCTCGTAGATCTCGGGCGGGGCGGCCAGCCAGCCGACGCGCATCCCGGGGCAGAAGATCTTCGAGAAGGTCCCGAGGTAGATCACCGTGGCGCCGCCCGGCAGCGAGGCGAGCGCTGGCGGGGTCGTCCCCTCGTAGCAGAGCTGCCCGTACGGGTCGTCCTCGATGACCACCAGCCCATGACGGGCCGCGGCGTCGAGCACGGCGTGGCGCCGCTCCAGGCTCCAGGTGCGTCCGGTCGGGTTCTGGAAGTTGGGCACGACGTAGAGGAGCTTCGGGCGCCGGCAGCCGGCGATCGCGCGATCCAGCTCCGCCGGGACCATGCCGTCGTCGTCGGTCGGCACCTCGACGAAGCGCGGACGGTAGGCCCGGAAGGCGTTGATCGCGCCCAGATAGGTGGGGCTCTCGCACAGCACCTCGTCGTCGTCGTCGAGGAAGACCTTGCCGCTCAGGTCGAGCCCCTGCTGCGAGCCGGAGGTGATCAGGATGCCGGAGGCTTCGAACGCGGTGCCGAGCTTGGAGTTCAGGTGGCGGGCGATGGCCTCGCGCAGTCCGGGGTGCCCTTCGGTGGTCGAGTACTGCAGCGCCCGCGGGCCCTCACGGTCGAGCACGTCGGCCATCACCACCTTCAGGTCCTCGATGGGAAAGAGCTCCGGGGCCGGCAGCCCGCCGCCGAAGGAGATCACTTCGGGCTGCTGCGTGATCTTGAGCAACTCCCGGATCTCCGAGGCCTTCATCCCGTTCAGGCGGCGCGCGAATGATGCAGTCACGGTGTCCTCCTCGAGTCTCAGACAATGGGCCGCGTCGAGGCGGCCTGGATTTCCGCGGTGCTGGGGTGGCCGGTCTCCTGCCGGATCACCCCCGTCAGGCGCGCGACACCCTCCCGGATCTGCTCCTCGTCCGGGTAGGAGAAGTTGAGGCGGATGAACTCAGCCGGCGGCTCGTCGGCGAAGCACGCCCGCCCCGGCAGGTACGAGACGCCGGCCTCCGCGGCGCGCGCCAGCAGGGCCGCGGGGCCCACGCCCGCCGGCAGCCGACACCAGAAATAGAAACCGCCCTGGGGGCGCTGCCAGACGAGTCCCGGCACCGCGGCCTCGCGCAGCGCGGCGTCCATCGCGTCGCGCCGCCGCCGATACGCCTGGCGGACGGCGCGCATGTGGTCACCCATGCGCCCGCCCTGCAGGAACCGGTCGAGCACCCACTGGCCGAGCGTGTTCGAGTGCAGGTCGGCCGTCTGCCGCGCGAGCGCGAACTGCCGCACCACCAGGCGCGGGGCGACCAGGAAACCGAGCCGCATGCCGGGGAAGAGCAGCTTCGAGAAGGTGGACAGGTAGAGCACGTTGCCGGCCGGGTCCAGCGCCCGCAGCGAGGGTACCGGATCGCCCTCGTAGCGCAGTTCGGAGTAGGGATCGTCCTCGAGGATGGGCACCTGGTAACGCCGAGAGAGCGCGAGCAGGTGCTGGCGGCGTTCGAGCGGGAGCACCGAGCCCGAGGGGTTCTGGAAGGTGGGCAGCGTGTAGATGAGCTTGGGCCGGAAACGCGACAGGACGCTTTCCAGCACGTCCGTGCGCATTCCGTGCTCGTCGGTGGGCACGCCGATGAGGCGCACCCGCGCGCCGCGGAAGGTCTGCAGTGCCCCGATGAACGAGGGTTGCTCGACGACCACGGTATCGCCGGGGTCGAGGAAGATGCGTGCCGCGAGGTCGAGGCCCTGTTGCGAGCCGGACAGCACCAGCACCTCGTCCGGAGTGCAGCCCACTCCGCGCGCGGCCATCATCTGCGCGAGCGTTGCGCGCAGCACCGTGAGCCCTTCGGTGGGGCTGTGCAGCAGGGCGGCGGGGCCGGTATCGTCCAGCACCCCGGTGATGAGGTCGCGCAGCTCGGCGAAGGGCAGCAACTCGGGGGCGGGCATGCCAAAGGACAGCGGGATTGCGCCTGCGCGCTCGGTGAGCCGCAGCAGGTCGCCCACCAGCGGGTCCTGGAAGCCCGAGACGGCGGCCCCGAAGAGTTGCCGCCAGGGCAGTTCCTGCTCAACCTCCGGGTGGGTGGGGGCGGCCTCGGAGGGCGTGACCATCGTGCCCCGGCCGACGTGCGCGTCGATCAGCGCATCCGCGCGCAGTTCCTGGTAGGCGATCAGCACCGTGCTGCGGCTGACACCGAGCGCCTGCGCAAGGCGGCGCTCGGGTGGCAGGCGGAAGCCGGCCGGGAGCTTGCCGGTTGTGATCAGGTCGCGGACCTGCCGCGCGATCTGCTGGTAGATCGGTTCGCGGCTGCTACGATCGATCGTGATCTCCATGTCGACCTCCGGTCGAGACGGTCAGCGGATGCCGATTGGCACCGACCAATTGGTATCCTAGTCACTCTTGCCAGATGTTCAAGCTCCAATAGGCTCGAAATGCTCCAGTCCAATGCTATTGGTCTGCCCTATTGGTTCGCTCGTTAGGTTGTGGAGCGCAGAATGTTGGTGGCCCTCCCAAACGCGCCAAGTCATTGCAGCACAGTGGCCGATTGGCCCCAGGACGCCGCCGGAAGCCGGGCCAACATTCTGCGCTCCACAGCCGACGGGTTTGACAGTGGATTGGGTGGCCGACATAGTGTCCGGCGATGAGCGCGACGCCTCGTTCGGCCCCGGACTTGCACTCCGTCGGGAGCGTCATGAAGCCGCGACCCCGTTCCCTCAGGCGCCTGTTCACCCTTCCGGCGCGCGCCCTTGCCGGTGTCCTTCTGGCGCTTGCCCTGACCAGCGCTTCGCCTGCAGGGGACTCCACCTTGCCCGTGCCGCTGGACAGTGCCGACATCGCCTCGTCCATCCAGGTGCCGGGCCCCGGCCAGCGCGAGGTGTTGCCCGCTCCGGCCCGGGCCTTCGGCGCGGGGGAGTCGCTCAAGTTCTCGGTGCAATACGGCATCATCCACGCGGGAAACGCCTGGCTCGAGATCCCGGAAGTGCGCCAGTACCAGGGGCACGAGGTGTACCTGTTGCTGGCGCGCGCCGAGTCGAACGCCTTCTTCAGCCGCTTCTACAAGGTCCGCGAGCGGATCGAGTCCTACTGGGACCGCCGCGGCCTCTACAGCAAGCGCTACGTCGAGGACCGCCGCGAGGGGAAGTCCCGCCAGCAGAGCGACATCGTCTTCGACCCGGTCCGCAACGAGGCGGTCTACTCGGACGGGCGCACCTTCCCGGTGCCCGCGCGGGTGCAGGACGCGCTTTCGGCGTTCTACTACTTCCGCACCCAGGCGCTGCCCCTCGGTGGCAGCATCGTCTTCCACTATCATGCGAGCCGGAAGAGCCAGCCGCTGCAGGTCAAGGTGCTGGGACGCGAGCGCATCAAGACCCCGGCCGGCACCTTCGATTGCATCGGCGTCGAGCCCATCCTGAAGGCCGGTGGCATCTTCAAGAACTCCGGCCGGCTGGTGATCTGGGTCACGGACGACGAGCGCCGCATGCCGGTGCTCATGAAGAGCAAGGTCGCCATCGGCTCGATCAGCGTCGTGCTGGTCGAGGCAAAGGCGGGGGGCTGATGTCGCGCTACCGGGAAGCGGATCTCACGCGGCTCGCGGTCGGCGCCTTCGAGCAGCGCGCCACGCGTGTGCGGATCGAGGACTTCGCGCGGCCGCTCGCGCCCGAGGCCGCGGCGGCCGTGCTGGACTCGCTCCCGGACCAACTGGCGGCACGGGCGCTGCGCGAGGTCGTGGATCGCGTCGCCGAGTCGCACCGGCGGGGACGTCCGGTGGTGGCCATGTGCGGTGGCCACGTCGTCAAGGTGGGTGTGTCGCCTTGCCTGATCACCCTGCTCGAGCGCGGCGTGATCACGCACCTGGCGCTCAACGGCGCGGCCGCCCTGCACGACATCGAGATCGCGCGTACAGGCAGGACTTCCGAGGATGTCGAGGCGAACCTGATGGCGGGCTCCTTCGGCATGGTGGACGAGACCGGCGACTTCATGAACGCCGCGATGCGCGAAGGGGCGCGGCGTGGCGAGGGACTGGGCGAGTGCTGGGGGCGGGCGCTCTGCGAGGAAGCGCCGCCACACGCCGGCGCGAGCCTCGTGGCGACGGCGTGGCGGCTCGGCGTCCCGGCCACGGTCCACGTCGCCGTGGGCACGGACACGGTCCACTACCACCCGGCCTGCGACGGAGCGGCGCTGGGGGAGACCTCGCTGCGCGATTTCCGCATCTTCGCTGCGACGCTGGCCGAGGCGCGCGGCGCAGCCGTGCTCAACTTCGGCTCGGCCGTGGTGTTGCCAGAGGTCTTCCTCAAGGCGCTCGCGGTGGCGCGCAACCTGGGCGCCGGCCTGGAGGGCCTGACGACCGCGAACTTCGACCAGGTGCAGCATTACAGGCCGCGTGTGAACGTGGTCGAGCGCCCGACGCGGGCCGAAGGGGCCCGGGGGTATTCCCTTACGGGCCACCACGAGATCATGGTCCCGCTCTTCGCGGGCGCCGTCCTGGCCCGGATCTCCCGCTGACGGGGGCCGGGTAGCCCGAGCCTCGGCGGAGCCCGGCATAGGCCTTGCGTTTCCCAGCCCATGGCCCGGACGGGCCGAGACGTTTGACAGAGCAGACAGCCGCCGCCTAGAATTCAAGTCCCCTTCGCACCGTGACTTGCGGTGCTCGACCAACTCCAGGGCGGAGGCTTATCAAGACGCGTCTTGCTACTGCTTCGGGCAGGGCTGGTTAGCTGTCTTACCCTGCCGATGAATAGTGGACCGGGATTCGTCCTGATTTCTCGCGTTTGGCAGGCCGTCAGGTCCTTCAACCGGCGCACGCCCCGGCTTATCCCTGCTCGGGATCCCGGGGAGGTCTCCATCCTTAGGAGTGGTCGTGAAACGCTTCGCTGCCATCGCCATCGTGCTTGCACTCGCGCTGCCTCCCGGTCCTGTCTTCGGGGCGGCGGTTCCGGGCGACACTCCCATCGACCAGCTCGATTGGGGTCAGACCCCCGAATACCGCATCGTCCCGGGTGACGTGCTGGGGTTGAACTTCGGTCCCCGCGAGGACATCTCCACCGACCTGGTCCGCCAGACGGAAGTGCGCCTCGATGGCCGCATCACGGTCTTCCCGATCGGGGACGTCGTGGCCGCGGGCCGCACGCCGGTCGAACTTCAGACCGAGCTGATCCGGTTGCTGGTGGTCGAATACAAACAACCGCGCGTCACGGTCGAGGTCGTGAAGTCGGCCGCGAACCGGGTGCACGTGCTGGGCCGGGTGAAGAAGCCGGGATCGCAGGCGGTCCAATCGCTCCCGACCCTGCTGCAGGTCATCGCGGATGCCGGTGGTTTCGAGGATGACGCGGCGCGCAACAACGTGATTGTCATGCACCGGGTCGGCCTTGGCTCCGTGAGCGTCAACAGCATCCGTGCGGACCGGCTCCTGCGGGGCGGTGGGGACGTTCCGCTCACCCGCTTCGACATCGTCTACGTGCCGCGCTCGACCATCGGTAACCTGGACGTCTTCGTGGACCAGTTCTTCACGCGCATCATCCCGGTCGGATCCGCCGCCTTACTCGGTTGGGAACTCTTCAATCTCGACCGGGTGTTCAGCTATGGCAGCAGACCGGTCCCCTAGGGAGAAGCTCGCATGACGCCCGAACTCGTCCCGGCCCCATCCAGCTCCCAGCGCGCCACCGCCCGCGAGTTCTTCGCGGTGGTGTTCCGCCGCCGCTGGATCATCATCGGTCTGTTCGTCGTGACCCTGGTGACCGCCCTGATCGTGGCGTTCGGCACACCCACGGAGTACATCTCGTCCGGGCAGGTGCTGGTGCGCCGGGGAGAGCAGCAGAGCGTGATGAATCCCGTTCGCCAGATCGCGAACGATTGGGAGATCGAGCTCGGCAACGAGATCCAGACGGTGCAGAGCTGGCCGGTCCTGCAGCGTGCCCAGGAGTTCCTGGACGAGGAACGACGGGGCCAGCCGGCCGTGAAGATGGCCGAGGTCCAGGTGATCGTGGAGGTGACCGGCAAGAGCAACGTGTTGGAGATCGCCTGCCGCGACCGCGACGCGCGCGTCGCCGAACGGGTTTGCGACGCCCTCATCCGCGCCTACATCGACTATCGCCAGCGCTCCGAACTCGGCTACCCGGAGCGTTTCTTTAGCCGCGAGATCAAGCAGGCCGAGACGGAACTCGAGCGCTGGACCGCCAGGCGCCGCGAATTCGCCAACCAGACCGGGATCGTGGATCTTCAGGTGCAGCGCACGAGTCTCATCCAGCTGCGTGGCGACCTCGAGCAGCGCCGGACGGAGGCTGCGAGCCTCCTGGCGGAGGCGACCTCCTTGTACCGGCTCATGGGGCAGCTCAAGCAGAACCCCGGCGTCGACATGCCCAGCCTGCTGCAGCCGATCTTGAACGACGGTGGCATAGCGCTGGTCAAGGAGCGCGTCGTCCTGCAGGAGAGCCACATCGCCAGCCTGCGCGAGCGCTACCGGGACGATTCGTCCGAGCTGACGAGAGCCCAGGTCACGCTCGACACGTTGCGCGCGATGCTGCAGCGTGAGGTCGAGGCCCGCTACGCAATCTGCCGCTCGAACGTGGCGGTGCAGCAGGCGAAGTACGATGTGGTCAACCGCGACCTCGTCGCGGTGGATGTCCAACTGGCCCAGATGGGGAACCTGGAGGCCCGGTCCGCGGAGATCGACAACCAGAGAGCCACCTGGCTCACCCGCTACTCCGAGTTCGCGAGGAGCAGCGACCAGGCCCGCGTCAACCAGAACACCATGCCGCGGATCTCGATCTTCCTGTTGAACCCGGCCAGTCCCGCGCGACCGCAGAATACCCTGGACTACGTGCGGCTCGGGCTCGCACCGGCCTTCAGCCTGGTCGTGGGCGTCGGTCTGGCGTTCTTCGTCGATGGTCTCGATCTCACGGTCCGCACCTCCCCCCAGGCGGAGGAGGAAGTCCGGCTGCCGGTGCTCGCTGCCATCCGGGAACGGAAGCGGGGCGTCTGGCGTCCCCGTCCCCGCGAAGCGCAGGATCGGCGCGCATGACCCGCCTCTTTGATGCCCTGAGCAAGGCCCGGTCGGCCCATCCGGCCCGCGATCCCGTCGCTCCGCCGGTGCGATCAGCGCCCGTTTCCACCCCGCCGGTGCAACTCGCGACCGCCTCCGCCCCGCCGGTCCAGATGAAGGTGGTCTCCCCCGCGGCGGCCCGCCCCGCGGTAGAGCGCCCCGCGGCACCGGACGACGGAGCCCGCCGCCGGATCGTGGCTCTCGACGGTTCGGCGATGCTTCCGACCGACGAGCTGCGCGAGATGACCGGACTGCGGATCAGCCTCGAGGCCGCGCTCACGCAGCGTATCCCGCGCACGGTGATGTTCATCGCCTCGCAGGGCGGCGAAGGCACCTCCACGGTGGCCGCGCAGTTCGCCCAGTCGCTGGCGAGCGACGAGCGCCTGCGGGTCCTGCTGGTGGACGCGCACGTCCGGCGCCCCGCCTACGGGTCCGACGGATCGCCCGCGGCGGCTCTCCCGGCGCGCGGCACACCGCGTCGACCAGCACAGTCCGACGCACCGAGCCCTGACCTGATGCCGCTCTCCGAGGATTCACGCGAGGCGAGCACTCTCACTCCGGAATCCTTGCGCGAGTCGCTCGACGCGATCGCCAGTGGCTACGACTGGGTCGTGATCGACGGACCCCCGGTGCTGGAGTCGCCCGACGCGGCCACGCTCGGGGCGGTGGCCGACGGGGTCGTCGTCGTGGTGCAGGCGGGGCGCACCAAGCGGCCCGTGCTCACGCGTTCCGTGGACCTGATGAACCGGGCCGGCGGACGCGTGCTCGGGATGGTGCTCAATCGCCGTCGGCTGGAGATCCCGGAATTCATCTACCGGCGGATCTGATCCGCCAGCCACCCCGGTGAGCGACCCCCGACTCGTGCCCGAGGAGCCCGTGCCGGCCGCAACACCATCCCCAGGCTCCCGCGTGTCGGCCCGCCTGTCGCCCCCGCTCGCGCTCGCGACTGCGTGGGCGGGAGATCCCCTCGCACTCATCGTAGGAGGGAGCCACGCCTCCGGATCGGGGGTGTGGGCCGCGCTCGAGGGCCGCGAGTTCTGCCTCTCCGACCTGGATGTCTATGCCGTGGTCCGGGATCGCGCCGCCCAGCGCGCGGCGGAGACCCGCGCCCGTGCGGACCGCCCCGGATTGCGCGCGCGGTTGCTGGACTGGGGGCTCGCGGCCCCGCTCGAGGTGGCCTTCCTCGTCCCCGCGGACCTTGCTCGCCTGCCGGCGCGCCCTGCCACGCTCGAGTTGGCGCGCCACGGGCTCGTCATCGCGGGTGACCCTTCCTGGCTCGACCACATTCCGCATTGGGAGCCGGTGGATGTGAGCCGCGAGGAGATCCTGTTGCTGCACGAAAACCGCGCCTTCGAGTTATTGCTCGCCTGGCCGTCGCTGGTGGCCCGCGTTCCGCTGGCGCGCCTGCAGGCGCGCCATGCCGTGCTCAAGTGCGCGCTCGACGTGGTCCGGGTCGAGGCGCTCGGCCGGGGCGAGGGTCCGGAAGGACCCAGGGCGCTCGTGGATTGGGCCGGCCGGTCAGGGCGCTCCGCTCCGGGCGGGTCCCGGCGGACCGCGTTCCTCGCGCTGCTCGAGACAGCGGTCGCCTGGCGCGCGGGCGAGGTGGTGGATCTCGATGCCGTCGAGGCGCGGGACGAATGGTGTACGGTGGTCGCGGCCTGGGTCGCGACCTGGCAGGCGCTGGTGGGGCCGTCGTACGACGACGCCGTCCGCGGCGCCCGGCGTGCCCGCCTGCGGCGCCGGCTGCGTCGCGCACTCTCCTGGACCACGCGCAGCGGCCTCGGCCCATCCCTCGCCGGACGGTTGCGCTACGCGCTGTGCGGCACCCCGCAGCACCGGGTGAACGCCTCGGCCGCGGTCCTGCTCCTGGCCGCGGCGGAGGAAGGCTGGAGCGGGGCGGGCCCGCCGCTGCCCGGGCTCGCGAAGCGCTCGCTCGCAGCGCTCGGTGTGGCACCGGTTGCCGAGCGGACCGACTGGGCTGCCGCATCGCGCGCCGTGGTCGGCGCGTGGGACCGCTGGGTGCTCGATGGCCAGCGCACCGTGGAGTCCGCATGAGGCGGCGTCTGGCCGTGCTGCTCGTGGACGCGCTCGGCTGGGAGTTGGCGGCGCGCACGCCCGGCTTCGCTGCCGAACTGCCGCACCGGCGACGGATCGAGACCATCCTGGGCTTCAGCTCCGGGGCGTTGCCGACGCTGTTCACCGGGCGACTGCCGAGCGAGCACGGGCGCTGGCTCATGTACCGGCGTGCGGGGAGTGCCGGCGCGCCCTTCCGTGGCTTTCGCTGGCTTGGTCTGCTGCCGCCACGGCTGCGGCGCAGCTGGAAGCTCACGGTGCTGCTCACCCGGCTCGTCGCGCGGCGCGGTGTGCGTGGCTACTTCAGCCTCTACCAGGTCCCCCGCGAGTTGCTCGAAGAGTTCGACCTGGCCGAGCGTGACGACATCTTCGTCCCGGGCGGGCTGCCCGGGGGCTCGCTGTGGGACGTAGTGGAACGCAGCGGCATCCGCTGGCGCGGCTGGAATTGGCGCACACCCGAGCCCGAGGCCCTGGGCGCGATGGAACATGCGCTCGAGCGCGGGCCCGAGGACTTCCTGTTCTGCTACACTGCCGAACTCGACGCGGCGATGCACCGGGATGGGCCGGGCGGTGCGGATGTGCGCGAGCGGCTGGCGCGCTACGATGCCTGGCTCACGCGCCTTGTCCACGCAGCCCGGCGGCGCGGCGAGGAGTTACGGCTCGTGCTGCTCTCCGATCACGGCATGCTGGACGTCCGCGAGACCATGGACGTGATGGGTGCGCTCGCGGGGCTTGCCTGCCGCTGGCCGCGGGACTATGTGCCATTCTTTGATTCGACCTTCGCGCGGTTCTGGTGGCGTTCGGCTGCGGCGCGCGGGGAAGTGCGCGCTGCGCTGGAGGGCGTGCGCGGCGGCCGCTGGCTCGAGGATGACGAGCTCGAGCGAGCCGGCGCGCTCTTCCCGGCGCGCGAATACGGGGAGGACATCTACCTGCTCGATCCTGGAGTGCTGATGGTGCCCTCCTTCATGGGTTCGCGCCCGCTCGCCGCCATGCATGGCTACGATCCGGCGCATCCGGAGATGGCCGCCGTGCTCCTTGCCAACCATCCCGTGGCCGATGACGTGCGTCACCTGAAGGACGTGCGCTGCTTCCTCGAGGATGGACTGGTCTGGCTGGCGGGGGCACGGTGAGGCCCGGCGAGGTCGCCCATTCCTTCTCGCGCGGCGCCTTCTGGCTCGTCCTGGAGAAGGCGGCGGCGCTGCTCTCGAGCGTGGCCTACTCGATGCTGTTGCTGCGCTGGCTGGGGCCGAGGCAGTTCGGGATCATGACTCTCGCTCTGGCCTGCGTGGGGTTCGCCACCGTGGCGACTGGCAACTTCGAGGTGTTCCTCGAGCGCTACGCCGCCGAATACGAGGCGCGCGGCCTGCGTCGCACCCTGCGCCGCGCCCACCTCCTCGCGCTGGGTATCAAGCTCGGGCTCGGACTCGTGGCCAGCGCGGTGCTGCTGGCCCTTACTCCGTGGCTCGCCGGTTTCTTCGACTCCCCCGCACTGCTTGTGCTTCTGCCGATCCTTACGGTGATGGTGGCCCTCGATGGGCTCTCCACCACCGGCCGGGCCACGCTCTACGGTACGCAGGAATTCCGCGGGCTCTCGCTGCTGGCCGTCTCTTTTCACCTCGCAAAGATCGTCCTGGTGGCCATGCTGTGGTGGGGCCGCCACGATCTTTTCGCGCTGGCCCTCGGTCTTTCGGTGCTGGCCGCGGCCCTGGCTCTGGCGCAGGCCGCGGTGCCACTGTGGATCATGCGGCAGGCCCGGGACCGCGAGCCGCCGGCCCCCGAGCGCGCCTGGCGCGGGCTGCTCCGCAGCATGTTCAGCTACTGCGTGCCCCTGCTCGGTGCGCGCATCACCTTCATGTCGGGGCAGAACCTGAGCACGATCATCCTGGGGAAGCTGTTCAGCCCCGGGAACCTGGGGTACTTCAAGTTCGCGTTCCAGACCATCGAGCGCTTCAACGACCTGGCGAACGCAGTGCCGTCCTCGCTCCTGCCCTCGCTCACCGGTCTCGTCGCGCGAGGGGAGCGAGAGCGGATGCGCCTGATCTTCGACCAGGCCCAGCGTCTCATCCAGGCGCTGGCCTTCGCGCTCTCCTTCGGGCTGTTCGTCTTCGCCCGTGAGTTGACGCTGCTCATCGGCGGCTGGCCGTTCGAGCCGGCCGCCCACATGTTGCGCGTGCTGGCTCTGGTGCCCATGGCACGCACTGCCCAGCAGCCCCTCACCATGCTGTTCCAGGCGCTGCGGCGTCCCGGCACGGTGCTGACCCTGTCCTTGGTCAAGTTCGTGACCGAATTCGGTGCCTACTTCCTGCTGGTGCTCCCGCTGGGTGTCATCGGCGCGGCCTGGGCCAACCTGGCCGGCGCACTGGTGGCCTTTGTCGTGGCGATGACGCTGCTGGCGCGCATGGTTCCAGAGGGTGCGTCGGGGCGTGCGCGCAACGGGCTCGCTGCGCTGGCCCTGCTGTTGCCGCTTCTGGCCATCACCCTGCTGGGCGAGCTGCGTTTCCACGGCGTGTCCCGGGTCCTGTTCCACCTGGCGCTGGTTCCGGCCGCGGGAGTGGGGATGTTCGCGCTGGGGTTGGTGCGCCGGGAAGATCTCGACAAGCTGGCGGAGGTACAGCTGGAGCGGCCCTGGACGCGGGTGGTGCGCGGGAGCCTGTTGCTCACGCTCGGCTTCTTCGCCCGCCTGGCCGGAGTGCGGAGGACCGCGTGAGCGTGCTGCGCGTGCTGGTGATCATCCCGGCGCACGACGAGCAGGAGAGCCTGCCGCGCACGCTCGACGAGCTGCGCGCGGTCGTGCCGGGGGCGGACCTGCTGGTCGTGGACGATGGCTCCCGTGACGCCACCGCCGGGGTGGCGCGCGCGCGCGGCGTGCAGGTGCTCCGCCACGTCTTCAACCTGGGCGTGGGCGCAGCGCTGCAGACCGGGTTCCGCTGGGCCGTCGAACACAGTTACGACGTGGGCGTGCAGTTCGACGCCGACGGCCAGCACGACCCCGCCTACCTGGAGGTGCTGCTCGAGCCGGTGCGCGCCGGCCGCTGCGATGTGAGCATCGGCTCGCGCTACGTCCAGCGCTCCGGCTACCGGGCGCCGGCCGCGCGCCGCATCGGCATGATGCTCTTCTCCGCGCTGGTGGGCGCGGTGCTGCGCGTCCGGATCACCGACACGACCTCCGGCTTTCGCGCCTACGCGCGGAGGGTCATGGAAGTGTGCCAGCACGATTTCCCGCGGGATTTTCCGGATGCGCCCCTGCTGATCACGCTCGGGCGTCGCGGCTTCCGCATGGAGGAGGTGCCGGTCAGGATGCGCGAGCGCCGGGCCGGGCGGTCCTTCTACACGCTCGGCACGTCCTTGTACTACCCCTACAAGAACCTGCTGGCCTCGCTGATGGCACTGCTTCAGCGGCCGGCGCAGCCCTGAGGGTCATCCCATGGTGTTCCTGTCGAGGACCCAGATCATCGCCGCGATCGGCGCGGTCCTGCTCGTGCTCTACGTGCTGGACCTGGTGCGGCGCCGCAAGCTGTCCGAGGAGTACTCGCTGCTCTGGGTGATCTCGACCGTCGTCGTTGCCTTGCTGGGGTTCTCGACGCCGCTGCTGGTCTGGGTGAGCCGCCAGCTCGGCATCGTGCAGGAGAACTCGACGGTGTTCGCCTTCGGACTCGCGTTCAGCGTGGCGTTGCTGCTCCACCTCTCGGTCCGGCTCTCGCGGCTGGGCCAGGAGAACCAGGCGCTCGCCCGCGAACTGGCCCTGCTGCGCCAGAAACTCGAGGAATTGTGCCCTGGCAGGACACCGGCGGTCGCGCCGGCGGACGCGCCGGCGGCGGACCGGACATGAAGCGGTCGCTCCAGTTGCTCGTGGGTGTGGCCATCTCGGTGGCCGCGGTGTGGTTCTCCATGCGGGGAGTGAGCGCCCCGGAAGTCTGGCGGGCGCTGAGCCACTCGAACCTGCTCCTCTTCGGCGCCGTGATGGGGCTCACGCTGTTCAGCTTCATGATCCGGGCCCTGCGCTGGCGCTCGCTCCTGTCCGGGACGCAGAGGCCCACGCTCCAGAGTCTCTACAGCGCCACCATGATCGG
>Ga0315273_10007027_pt1 | contig 14069 bp, 13 predicted proteins | sample YL17G02_0_MG_FD_205753 | JGI IMG/M metagenome (GOLD analysis project Ga0315273, IMG submission 205753) | Sediment microbial communities from Yellowstone Lake, YNP, Wyoming, USA - YL17G02_0 | ecosystem: Environmental > Aquatic > Freshwater > Lake > Sediment | place: USA: Wyoming | collected... | reverse complement strand
CTTAGGCCCCTTCGGGGCTCACCGCCGGACTGACGGTGGCCTTGGAAGATGTCGTCGCCCCGCGTGTCGCGGGGCCAGCCAACAACGCTCCCAGCGAAGCGGCGTGAACCGCCGTCGTGCTGGGCGGCTTGAGGCAACGCTTCGCTGGCAGCCCGTGGTGGAAGTCGCGCACGGGCTGCTAGTAGGGACGAAACAACGGATCCAGAATCGGAAAGTGCAGGATTCCTGAGGAAAACCATTCCAGGGATCTGCTCTTTCCGTTGTTTCGTCTTCCTGGCAGGCCGTGCAGACTTTCACCACGGCCTGCCAGGCCCCCTCCGTCTGCCGTCGTCTGCTGGGGCCGGGAACGCGCTTCCCGGCCTTCGGCCGTTTCCGTTGTCAGGAGCGCCGTGGATCCCGACCGCAGCCTGGTAGACGCCGCCGCCGCTGGTGACCGAGACGCCTTCGGCGCGCTCGTTTCGCGTTACCAGTCGCGCATCGTCAACCTGGCCCGCACGCTCACCTCCGAGGCGGCCGAGGCCGACGATCTGGCGCAGGAAACCTTCGTCAGGGCGTACAAGTCGATTCGCAGGTTCCGCGGCGACAGCGCGTTCCGCACGTGGCTCTATCGAGTGGCCGTGAACGTGATCCACAGCTACCTGGCGAGCCGATCGAAGCGTTGGCGGTGGTTCGGCGGGACCGGCGACGAACGGGATGCCGAGATGGCGAAGGTGCCCGAGTCCCGCGGGGGCCGGGCAATCGAGGACGCGGTGGTCCGGCGCGACCTGATCGACCGGGCGCTGGCGTCGCTGCCACCCGACATGCGCATCGCGGTGACGCTGCGCGACATGCACGGTCTGGAATACGCGGAGATCGCGGCCGCGCTCAAGATCCCGATCGGGACGGTGGAATCGCGGATCTTCCGCGCGAGACAGCGGCTGCGGCCGCTGCTGGCGCCGCTCGTTGGGGCGGGTGGGGCAGGTAGGGCCGGTGGGGCAGGTGGGTTATGACGTGTGACGACGCACTTCCGCTGATGGTTGCCGACTTCGAAGGCCGGCTGGACGAGGCGCAGCCCTCCGCGCTGCGCGAACACCTCGCCGTCTGCGAGGCGTGCCGCGCGGCCGCGGACGCGCAGGCCGACGTCGCCGTGGTGCTCGCCTCGCGTCTCGAGGAGGACGTGGCGCCGTCGTTCGCGGCCCGGCTCGCCGAGCGGCTCGACGAGGAGAGCGGCTGGTTCGGCCTCGCCGACTGGCGAGCGCTGACGTTGCGCCTCGCGCCCGTCGCTGCGCTGCTCATGCTCGCCGCCGGCGTGATCGCGCAGCGCACCAGCGCGACGTCCGGCGCCACCACCGAGACGATGCCGGCCTCGCTGTCGTCGGTGGTGGAGACGATGGCCGTCGGCGAGACCGACCGCCTGCCGGTGACCTCCGTGCTGTGGCAGTTGGATGCCAGCGACGACTCGGTGCTGCTGGCGGTGCTGGCCGCGCCCTCGGACGCGACGATGGGGAGGGAGAGCGGTGGTCGATAAACACCTGCGCGTCTGGTTCGTGGTCTTCGTCATCGCCGTGTTCCTCGCGGGCATGGGCGGCGGCATGATCCTCGATCGCCTTGTCGGTCCGCCGCGTCCCGGCGCGCGGCCGGTCGTCGCTGGCGGGCCTGCTCAAGGCCCCGGCCGCGGCATGGGAGCCGGTGTGGCGATGCAACGCCTTGCGGTCGACTTGGCGTTGACCGCCGAGCAGCGGCCGAAGCTCGACGCGATCCTCGCCGAGAGCCGTACGCGTATCCAGCAAGTGCAGGGCGAGGTCCAGGGGAAGTTCGAGGCCGAGCAGCAGTGGATGCGCGACGAGATCCGGAAGATCCTGACGCCCGAGCAGCAGAAGCGCTTCGACGAGTGGATCGCGCGCGGACCGATGCCGGGCCTCATGCGGGGCGGGCGGGGGATGGCACCGGGGATGGGACCAGGCCGTGGCCGCGACATGGGCCCAGGCCGGGGGCGCGGACCTGGCGGCCGGGAGTAATCAGGCAGTAGGGCGGCCCTTCAGGGCCGCCGTGACGGTGGGGCTGAAGCCCCGCCCTGCGCCGGGCGCCTCCCATCCAGGCCCCGTCGCACCTATCATGCAGGAGGGCGGGTCTTCCCTCCTCCGCGCGGCTGTGACGCAGTGCCGCGCTATGGCGAGGCCTCGCCGAAGTGCAACGAAGGCGGGCAGACCCGCCACCCCGCGGCCAGCGTGGGCAACTCGGTCAGACTGCGGATCGTGACGTCCACCAACCCTGCCTCCGTGCAGGGCGCCTCACCGTCATCGCGCAACCACACCGTTGTCATGCCCAGCGCCTTCGCCGGGCGCATGTCCTGATCCAGCGAGTCGCCGACGAACGCGGCGTGGTCGGCCGGCACGTGCAGCCGGTCGAGGGCCGTCGCGAAGAACTGCGGGTCCGGCTTGCGCAGGCCCACCACGCCGGAATCGAGGATGACGTCCAGCAGCGGCGTGAAGCCGGCCTCGTCGCAGATGGTGAGCAGGTTGCCGTAGAAGTTCGACACGATCCCGAGGCGGAAGTCCTGGCGTCTGAGGTCGGCGAGGATCTCGCGGTTGCGCAGGAAGAGATCGTCGATGGGGTCCGCAAACGCGTCGGCGACCTGCGCGGCGAGCCCGCGATCGGGCCATCCGAGCGCGTCCACCTGGACGACCACGTGGCGGCGCACCAATTCGCGCATCCCGCACGAGCGGATCGTCGGGTCCTGTTCGATCGCCCTGGTGCCGGCGTAGAAGGCCTGCTTGATGGCGGGCCGGGACGGCGGGGGCGCGGCCAGGCGCTCGTAGAGGGCGTAGAAGCGATCGAGCCAGTGGACGCCGTCAGCGTCGAGCGTGCCGCCGTAGTCGAGGAGGATCGCGGAGATGGCCATGGGTCAGCAGTTCGTGAGGCCGCACGGAGTTCATCACGGCCTGTCACGGCGAAGTGAGGCCCTCGCGGATGGCGTACCGCACGAGTTCTGTCGTGCTGCTGCACTTCAGCTTGGCCATGAGCCGCGCGCGATAGGTGTCCACCGTCTTGGTACCGATGTCGAGGCGCGCGGCAATCTCCCTGGTCCGCAGCCCCTCGGCGACGAGCAGCAGCACCTCGCGTTCACGCTGGGACAGCACCGGGCGTGACGCGGCCTGGTCGGGGCCCACCGAATCGCGGTAGACGGAGACCAGCGTGCTGGTCGCCTCCGGGCACATGAAGGTGTGTCCCTCCATCACCGCCCGGATGGCGCGCACCACCTCGGACGAGGCGTTGCCCTTCAGCAGGTACCCGCTGACGCCGGCCCGGACGGAGTCGATGACGTAGGTGGCGTCCGGGAAGGCCGAGAGGATCACGATCCGCGTATCGGGGCGGGCCGCGAGCACCCGGCGCGACACCTCGATGCCGTTCTCGCCGGGCAACTCGATGTCCATGATGATGACATCGGGCTCGAGGGCGCTCGCCGCCTCGAAGGCCGAGGCGGCATCGGCCGCCTCGCCCACCACTTCCATGTCGGGCTGCGCGCCGATCAGGCAGCGGAGCGCATCCCGCAGCAGCGGGTGATCGTCGACGAGCAGCACGCGAATGGCCATGCCATGCCTCGTGCGCGAGTGGGGGTGAACGTTCGCGCCGGACCGCGGTCCGGGCGTGCAGGCAAGGCCATGCTAGCACGGACGACCCCGGGTCCGGGGATTACGGGGAGGGGAGCATCCGGGGATTACGGGGATTACGTGGAGGGGTTCTTCCGGGGATTACGGGGATTACGTGGAGGGGAGCATCCGGGGATTACGGGGAAGGAACGGTCCGGGGATTAGCGGGGACTACGTGGAAGAGTTCTTCCGGGGACTACGGCGATTACGTGGATTGCCCGGTCCGGCTTGCACGCCGAGGTTGCGGCGGGTTCGAGTTCACGCTCGGCTGCCGCCTCGACGTCGCACCGGAAGCGAGTAGTCGAACCTGAGTCTTATTCCCTACCGGGTCCTTAGCGCAAAGGCGCCGGCGGCGGGCGTGTGACGAGCGCTCCGATCAGGATCCGCTGTCGGGCGGGACGACCTGGACGGCCGCGTCGCGGACCTCGGCGAGAAAGCGACCGATGACCGAGCCTTGCCAGAGCACTTCCCAGCGGGATCGGGCGCTCTGGTCGAAGATGACGTGCGTGATGCCTTGGCGCTGGGCGAACGCGATCAGGCCGTCTCCGAGCTGGTCGGCCTTGACGTGCACGACGGTGGCGCCGAGCCGTTCGGCCAGCGCGATGTTCTGCGCGAGCGCGGTCTGGTCGTGGGGCTGGATGCGGCCGGGGCGTTCCCGCGGCGTTTGCACGGATCGTCCACTGGACGCCGACGCGCCCTTGCGGTAACGTTTGGGACCGGACCGACACACGCATGCCGAGAACAGCACTGTCGAAGAAGTCGCGAGACGAACACCAGCCGCCCGTGGTGCTGGACGATTTCATTCCGACGGAGATCGGCAAGCTCGCCAACCCGCAAACGGACCTGCCGAGGATTGCGCGCGACCAGCGGCTCACAGCGGCGATTGAGGCACGGCTGCGCGAGATCCCCACATCGCACAATCTGCACCTGGCCGACGCTCGGAGAATGCAGTTCCTGCAACCCGAGAGCGTGCATCTCGTCGTCACGTCGCCGCCGTACTGGACACTGAAGGAATACCGGGACTCGGAGGGGCAACTCGGTCATGTCGCCGACTACGAGACCTTCCTCCGGGAGCTCGATGAGGTCTGGAAGCACTGCTATCGCGCGCTGGTGCCGGGCGGAAGGCTCATCGTCGTCGTTGGGGACGTGTGCCTGTCCAGGCGAAAGAACGATGGACGGCACATGGTCGTTCCGCTCCACGCGTCGATCCAGGAGCATTGCCGCACGATCGGCTTCGACAATCTGGCGACGATCATCTGGCACAAGATCGCGAACGCGGTCTATGAGGTGGAGAACGGATCGGGCTTCCTCGGCAAACCCTATGAGCCGAACGCCGTCATCAAGAACGATACCGAGTTCATCTTGATGCAGCGAAAGCACGGCGGGTACAGAAGCCCGTCGCTCGCGACCCGCGTCCTCAGCGTGATCTCCGCCGACAACTACCAGAAGTGGTTCCAGCAGATTTGGAGTGGTTTGACCGGCGCGTCCACGAAGCATCATCCCGCGCCGTACCCGCTGGAGCTGGCCGAACGACTGGTTCGGATGTTCGGCTTCGTGGGGGACACGGTGCTTGACCCGTTTGCGGGCACCGGCACCACGACGCTGGCTGCTTCGCGTTGGGGACGGAACAGCATCGGCGTTGAGGTCGATACTGATGGGAAGCGCTCCGGCGATCTCGTCTGTCGTCGGCTCGCATGGTGTGCCCCGCGGCGGGGTGGCCACCCGGGGACGACCCGTGACGGCCGTTTCAGCTGCGGGCATCGCTGGCGTCGGCTCGGAGAACGGAAGGCGAGCCTCGGAAGCGGGACGGCAGGCCAGCCGACACAATGTGCGCCGCACGACAGGTTCGTCGATCCCGAGTGTGCCGGCAATGGTCCGATTGCTCGCCCCCTGCGTCTTCAGACCCGGAATCGTCTGGTCTCGCGTCGCGATCGCGACGAGCGGAGCCGCGGGCTGGGCGGGCGCCCGGGGCCGCGCACCAAGGCTGCGAGGCCAGCGGCTTCATAGTGTGCGTGATAGCGACGCAGGCTCCGCGTCGAGTATCGGAACGCGCGCGCGACATCATTCTGGTCGGCATAGCCCGCGTCGACGAGCGTCACCATCGCGTACACCTCGGCCGCGCGATTACTGGTGTCGTAGTGGGCAAAGACGACCCCGTGGACCGAGACGACCCGCGCGGTCCCCTCGGTTCGATATGAGACGCGCTCGTTGACGAAGACGGTGCGGGATTCGGACGGAGGACACGCGAGCGATTCGCTCTGCGGCGTGGACATGGCCCGCTATCATACCGGGCGCAAGGCCACTCAGAAAAGCGGACAGATTCGTGTCCGCACCCTTTCGCCCTGGACACAGGCGCCGCATTCGCCATCGACACCGCGACGACTCCCCGAACCACGTCAATCACCACAACGCTGCCGGGCCAAACATCATCGGTGCGTTCATCACACAGCGGACAGGTGTGTGTCCGCACCATGTCCTCCAACACGGCCATTCGTGCGTGATACCTGGCGGGTATGTCAGGAGGTCTGGACTCGCAGGCACCGACCCGGCTGACGCCGGGCCCGGCACACCGGCACCGGCACCGGAGCGGATGGCCGGCTCCGCTTGTGGCCGCGTCGAGCGAAGTGTGCGGCTTCGTGTCCTTGCGTGCGCTACAATCTGCGCTGCGAGCGTCTTCGACGCTTCAAGGCGGCGAGACCATGGCACGTGCGTTCGGGCGGGCGGCCATCCTGATGCTCGGCGTGAGTTGTCTCGCTGCGTATGGCTGCGGCGGACAGCCGACCAGTCCGGACTCCGCCGGCACAGGTTCCTACCGGTGGAGCATCGACGGTTGGGTCGTGTCGGTAGACGCCAACGCGCGGACCTTCGCACTGCTTGGGCCGTTGGCATCGCCGTACGTCCTTGTTGAGACGAAGCAGGCGCAGTTTCGCGGGGACGGCATCTCCAGCTTTGACCAGCTCGTGGCGGCATACCGGCGCGGGATGACACTGAAGGTGACACTGCTGTTTTCCTCGGCGACGTTCCCGCCGTCCCTCCCGGCGTATCAACCCTCCTCGGTTGAAGTCCAAACCAGCGCCCCGGTTCCTGTCACGTTCAACAAGCAGATCGACAGAATCGAGGTGACGCCGGCTCCCAGGCTGGCGTCACGGTACTACCACGACGCCAGCGTGTTCGTCCTGCCGTGGACGGAGTTCCGACAAGACGGAGACTGCAGGTCGTGGGACGCCGTGCTGGCAGCGACCGGGGTGAGCCTGTGCATGGCGGGCGAGGGATACCAGGTCCACAGCTACGGCCTCCACGCGACCAAGATTGGGGTCTGGCGGCGTACAGGCGAGAACGACAACTGCGCCGGGAAGTAGCCTTCCCTGGCCACTGACTGCTCATACCCTGAGAGCGCCCACCGCTCCCGTGGCAAGTGCCTGCCCTGCGCAGAGCGCGTTCGTGCACACCGTCCTGGAGGCGCGTCCAGCCTACGGACGGCTTGGACCCGGCTGAGGCGAAGCGTGCCTGCCGACTGGTGCTGTCCGTGGTTCGGGCCGCGCAGCGCCCGGTCTCGAGTCGTGGAAGGGGATCTTCTGTCAACTCCACGTGGCACCGGCCCGTTGGCGCCGGCAGTGGCGGCCGTCGCCGCACCCCACGCGATGGGCTGGGGCCGGTCGAGAGGGCCTTCATACGGGCTATCCTCGATGAAATCGCCGTCCTTCAACTGGCGATCGTGCCGGTTGTAGTGGACGTACGGGTGGTGTTCGCCTGACGAGACGATGACGCCGTACGCGCCCTCCTTCTCGCAGATGTGGTTGAGCAGCGCCGACAGTGCGTACTCGTACTGGCCCGGGCGGGTCGCCTTGATCATCTCCGTGTGCGCCATCGCCCCGATCCGGCCGGCCCGGCGCAGCACCGCAATCTCGGCCGGAGACGTGATCGTCCGCAGTTCCTATCATGTCTAAGCCTCACACCCCGGCGTGGGGTCACGCGCCCACCCGCTCAGCGCTTGATCGCCTTCAGCGCCCGCTCGCGCGTCGCCTTGAACTCCGTGCCGGCCTTCCACTCCGGATAGGCGGCGCCGTTGGCCACCGCCAATCCAACCCGCATGAGCAGATCGACATCCTCGACGGCGCCACGAAGATCCCAGTCGGGTTTCACCTCGTCGGTCACCTTGTGGTAGTCGTTCGTCGTGTACTGGTCGCGCTTCCGCTGACCGTAGTCGGCCGGCCGATCGCGGTATTCGGCCCCGGGGTGGAGAAAGTGCAGGGCCGGCACACCGAGTTTCGCCAGCTCGAAGTGGTCGGAGCGATAGAAGTACCCCTTCTCGGCCTCGGGGTCCGGCAGCACGATTCTGCCCTGCTTCGCCGCTTCGGCCGCCAGCACCTCGTCGAGCGTGCTCTGCCCGTCGGCCACGCTCACAATCGCTCGCGTCGGACCCCAGAAGTTCATGATGTCCATGTTGATGTCGGCCAGCGTGCGTTCGAGCGGCCACAGCGGATGCCGGGCATAGTGTTTCGCACCCAGCATCGCCGATTCCTCCGCTGTCGGCGACAGGAACAGGATCGACCGCTTCGGCGCCGGAGACATCCTGGCAAACAGGTCGGCGATGGCAAGCATCTCGGCCACACCCGAGCCATTGTCGAGCGCGCCATTGAGGATCTGATCACCCTTGAGCGCCAGGTTTCGCCCGAAATGATCCCAGTGGGCGCTATACATGACGTACTCGTTGCGCAGGACCGGATCGCGGCCTTCGAGTCTCGCGATCACGTTCTTCGTGGTGACCGTCCTGAGGGTGTTCTTCAGCGTCGCATCGAACGTGGAGCCGAGGCGCACGGGCACGAACTGGCGCGTGGCGGCTCTGGCCTTGAGGGCCGCGAAGTCCTGCCCGCTCCGCGCGAATAGCTCCTTCGCCCGCTCGAGGGCGATCCAGGCGTCGATGGCCTCGTGCCGCGTGGCCAGGTCCGCCGACGCCACGTTGAACGTCTCGCGCGCCATGTTGCGCACGACATCGTAGTCGTATCCGGCCGGCCCGGTTTCGTGGACGATGATGGTGGCCGCCGCGCCCTTCTCGGCGCCAATCTCGTACTTATAGGTCCAGCGGCCGTAGTAGGTCATGGCCGCCCCCTTGAACGTCGCGGGGTCCAACGCCGCAGGATTCCTGGGATCGGGAACGGGCGGGTCGCCCACCAGCATCACCAGGGTCTTGCCGCGGACGTCGACGCCCTTGTAGTCGTCCCATCCGAATTCGGGCGCCACGACGCCGTAGCCGACGAACACCAACTCGGAGTTCGTCACCGACACTTCGGCCTGCCCCCTCCGCGACACGGCCACGTAGTCATCCGGGGAAGCCAGATCGACGCGCCGTCCGCCCACGGTGAACCACGCCGTCGGGGTCCCGAGGAAGGCGATGAGCGGTACCTTCTGCAGGTAGGTGCCGTCGGGGTTGCCCGGTTTCAGCCCCATCTTCTTGAACTGGTCGACCAAGTAATCGACGGTGCGTTCTTCGCCGATCGAACCTGGCGCCCGGCCCTCCATCTGGTCGGACGCCAGAGCCTTCACGTGCGCGAGGATTCCCGCCTCCCGCGCGCTGCCGGCAGCCGTCGCGGCCTGGCGATGGCCGGCCACCTCCGTCCCGACAACCGCCACCATCGCCACCACTAGCGCCGCCGCCGTGGCGGCTCCAGCCTTGCTGCCAGTACGTTGTGTCACGGTGTCCCTCGCGTGTGCCCTCACCATACACGAACACGGCGAGCCGCACGCCGGCGCCGGAACGGCGTCAGAGCCGCCGTCCCGCCCGGGCCGAAGCCTGGCGCCTCGGCCGCTCGCGCGTCACGCCCGCCGATCAACGCTGCTCGCTGCCCGTCACCATGGGATCCAGCCGGACGCTGATGCGCTTGGCGCTGCTCTTGCCATTGACGGTCAGCGTGAGCGCGTACGTGCCGGGGTCGGCGGTCCCGCCGGCGCCCGGTCCGCCAAAGCCCATCCCGCCGGGTCCGCCGCCAACTCCGCCAGGGCCTCCGGCACCTCCCGACGCAGGCCGCAGCAGTTGGGCCACGCGGCCCTGCAGTTCCCGCACCTTGCGGTAAACCGTCCCGACGGCCGTCACTTCCTTGAGGGCCTGCCCCAGCCCGGCCTGCTGCTCGGCGGTGAGATCCTGCCGCTTGAGAGCCGTTTCGATCCGGCGATTCACGAGATCCGCGGCCTGCTTCACCTGCGCCGGAGCGGGGTCGACGCGCAGATCCCACATGAGACGGTTGATGCCCGCCTGAGGCGCGTCGATCACGAACGTCGTCTTCTGGGGCCCCGTGCCATCCGCGATGTCCACCCTCACCTGGCCCTCGGGTTTCGACTTGAGGTAGAACTGAACCAGAGCGCCGCTCGGCGGGTTCTCGCCCTTGAAGTAGAGGTCGCCCCTTCCGTAGCCGCCCCGTTCGATCTGGAGCCAGCGGGTAGCCGGCCGCGCATGATCGAAGAGGTGGAACTCGGATCCCAACACGTCAGGCGTGGTCTGCTGGAGGGCCGAGATGTCGTCCATGATCCAGATCCCGCGGCCATGCGTCGCGGCGATCAGATCGTTGTCCCGCGGGTGAATCCGCAGGTCAGGGACGGCGACGGTGGGCAGGCTCCGCCTCAGGCTCGTCCGTTGCTTGCCGCCATCGATCGAGCAGAAGGCCGTGAACTCAGTGCCGACGAAGAGCAGATTCCTGTTCTTCAGGTCTTCCCGAATCACGTAGATCGGCTGGCCATCCGGGATGTTGCCGGCGATGCTGGTCCAGGTCTTCCCGTAGTCGGTGGTCTTGAAGGCATACGGCGTGAAGTTGTCGCTCCGGTGCCCGTCGAACGTCAGGTACGCGGTGCCCTCGTCGAAGTGGGATGCCTCGCCCCGGCTCACCCAGAGCCGGCCGGGCACACCGGGCACGTCGGGCCGCACGTTGGTCCAGTTGTTCCCGCCGTCCCGCGTGATCTGCACGTTGCCGTCATCGGTCCCGACAAACAGCAGGCCTGGCGTCCGGGGTGATTCGGCAATGCTGATGTAGTAGAACGGCCGGCTGTTGAGCCGGTCCACGTAGAGCCACGAGCGGCCCCCGTCCTCTGATCGATAGATCCCCGCCCCCAGCCTCGTCATGTCCTTGTAGTCCGGATTCTCCACGGACTGGCCGTCCGTCATGATGGTCCGCGCCGGTTGGAAGCCATGTTCCACCACCGCCATGAGGGTCCGAGGATTGCCTCTGGAAATGGCCAGGCCGACGCGCCCCATCTCTCCGGTCGGCAGCCTCTTGAGCAGCTTGTTCCAACTCCTACCGCCGTCTGTGCTCTTGAAGATGCCGCCGTTGGGACCGCCCGAGTCGAAGCGCCAGGGCTGGCGGAGACGCTGCCAGAAGCTGACATACAGGGTGTGGGGATCCTCAGGATCCATCACCATGTCGATCGCGCCGGTCTTGCCGTCGTCGGGCAGGCCCCGGGTGAGTGTGGTCCAGGTCTTGCCGTCGTCGGGCAGGCCCCGGGTGAGTGTGGTCCAGGTCTTGCCGCCGTCGGTCGTCTTGAACACGCCGCGCTCGGACCGAAGTTGTACTCCTGGCCGGCCGACGCGACGTACACGACGTCGGGGTTGGCCGGGTGGAGGATGATCCGCCCGATGTGCTGTGTGTCGGTGAGCCCCATGTGCCGGAACGTCGCGCCGCCGTTCGTGGACTTGTAGACGCCGGTGCCAGCCATCGAGCTGCGCAGGATGTTTGCCTCGCCCGTTCCGATCCACACGATGTCTGGGTTCGAAGGCGCCACAGTGACATCGCCCATGCACGCGGTCGCCTGATTGTCGAAGATGGGCGTCCAGGTCTCCCCATCGTTGGTCGTCTTGAAGGCGCCACCCCAGGCCGCGGTGACGAAAATGACGCCTGGCCGGTCGGGGTGAGCCGCGACGTCGGTGATGCGTCCGGTGGACTTCACCGGCCCGACGAAGGTCCAGTTCAACCTCTTGAACGGCGACCTGGCTTGCAGGGTCTTGTACAGATCAAACGCCCTCATGCGGTCTCTGCCGGCGGGAGAATCCTGCGACGCCGATTGCGTCAAGCCGGTGGAGACCCGGCGAAGACGATGGCGATGAGCACGCCGCAGAGACGCGCTGCACGCGCGTGGTAACCCATGCGAACGGCCTCCCGACCGGTCAGTTGATCTTCAGCGTCACACGCCTGGTGGCCGTGCCACCCGCCTGCGACTTGACGGTGAACTCGATCCAGCCCTCTGCGCCCTTCATGCGCACCAGCGCGCAGAACCTCTTCGAATCGCGCCCGCCAAGGCGGAAGTCCTTGCCCTTGGCGACGACCACCTCCGAGCCGGCCGCCCGGTTGAGCGGATCAAGCACGGTGGTGGTGTCGGGAATGTCGACCACGGTGACGTTGGTGGATCCGGCCACTGTGATGCGATCCTTCACCGCGCGCCCGACGGCCACGGATCGATCCGACGAGGTCGGGAACACCCGGTCGTTCTTGACGACGGCCTTCACCCAGTAGAGGTCGTCGGTCGCCGGCACCACCTCGATCTCGGCGATCTCCACCCGCGGAAACTGGCTCGCCGTGTAGAGCACGAAGTCGGTGTTCCGCATCGCCTCGGTCTCCATGTAGCGCGCCGGCGGCGTTCGGTCGATGTGCTTCTTCGACGTGCCGCCAATCCAGATATCACCCAGGTCCGGATGCTTCACCTTGTGCGGCGAAACCCATCCCTCGCCCTTCAACTCGGTGTCGATCCACTTCATGTACTCGTCGTCTGAGACCCGGCCATCGCTGTTGAGATCGGCTTCCGCCGTCTGCGAGCCCCACAGTTCGATCAGGTAGCTGTAGGCCCCGAGCATGTTGTAGGTCGAGGCCGACGTCATGCCGGCTGCGCCCCCCGGTGTCGGCGTGTAGTCCTTGAGGATTCTTGCCCCCGTCGACACGATCTCGTTCTGCGCATCGAGATCCCGCTGGTACTCCGGAGACACCTGGCGATCGATGAGGTAGGTGTACTTGTTGGTCTTGCGCAGCTCCGCGAGGCGCAGGTTCAGCGCCTCGGTGACGCGCTGCCGGGCCTCTGGTGTCTGGGCAGCCGACGCCTTCGGGGCCGGGGGCGCCTGGAACATGATCAGCCGGCCGGTGTTGTGGAAGTTGAACACCGCGAAGATGTTCGGGTGGACCAGCTGGAACTCGAAGACATTCCGGGTTTCCTGCTCCGAGAGCGGATAGGGATAGCCGGAGCCGATGCTCCACCCGAACGGGAAGTTCCTGTTCGGATCGGGACCGCCAATGTCGTCTTCGTTAATCTGGCCGTCGCCGTCGTTGTCGAATCCCTCGGATCCGATCCGGCGGAACCGCTGGACGCGCTCCCGCGGATCCTCGATTCGCACGAACCGCCGCCTGTCGGGCGACAGCTTGAAGTCGCCGGCCGGGTCCTCGACATACATCGTGGAGAGCTCGCCGTCCCCGTCCACGTCCTCGGCCTGGTCCTCGTCGTACAGCCCGTCACCATCATCGTCCACCGGCCGGTACGGTTCGCGCGGATTGTTCTCGGTGTTGGGGAAGCGGACGTACGAATCGTTCGCGTCCACGTTGAGACCGGGCAGGATGTAGAAGGTCGTCGTGTCCACCAGATTGTGGACAAACGGGTCGTAGTCGTACCGCGTGAGCAGGTACCAGGCCGTGTAGAGCGAGCAGGTGATGCCGTTGACCTCGTTGCCGTGGATCGCGCCGTCCACCCACATCGCGGGCTTGGCCTCGGCTTTGCCGGTGGCCTTGCTGGTGATGGTCAGCAGGTACTGCTCGCGGCCCATCCGGCTCTTGCCGATGCTTCGGATGTCGGCCAGTTGGGCGTACTTCGCCTGCATGTCCTGCATGATCTTCGTCCACTCGGCGTACGCGTAGTACCGCTTCCACGAGATCGGGAAGTCCTGCTCGCCGTGGTCGCTGCCAGGGTTTCTGGCAGCCTTGCTTTGGGCGTGTACGGGAACCATCGTCGGCGCGGCCAGCCAGCAGATGCACGCCGCCAGGATGAGGAGCGTCGAGATTCGTGTGTGCTTCATGGTGTGCCTCCGCTACTGGACCTTCACGTCCTTGACCTGGGTGCCGCCCTTCTGCGACGACACGACCACCCGCAGCGGTGTGTCTCCCTTCACGCCGATCAGCCACGTCACCTCGCGACGCGGTCCGGTCTGGCGAACCTCCGTCGGACCCGAAGCGCCGCCCCGGCGTCCCGTCTCCGGCGCCTGGACTGTCTCGCCGCCAGCGGCCGCCCTCCCGCCGCGACCGGAAGATCCCGGAATCGGCATCGCGCCGTCGATCACGCCCAGGCGCTGATACGGCGTTCCCTGCAGGAACGTGATCTTGTCGCGGTCGCCGAGCAGCCACACCACGTCCTGACGATTGCCCGGAAGCTCCGCGCCCCGGGCGACATGCGTGGCGAGCGGTCCCTTGTTCTCGATGATGG
>Ga0315273_10007026_pt1 | contig 14069 bp, 12 predicted proteins | sample YL17G02_0_MG_FD_205753 | JGI IMG/M metagenome (GOLD analysis project Ga0315273, IMG submission 205753) | Sediment microbial communities from Yellowstone Lake, YNP, Wyoming, USA - YL17G02_0 | ecosystem: Environmental > Aquatic > Freshwater > Lake > Sediment | place: USA: Wyoming | collected... | reverse complement strand
GTGTAATTGTTGCCGGAGGGATATAACTGCTTCCGCCGGCACCATAAGCCACATCGATGGTATAGTACACAAAACCATTCGAAACAGATACCCCAGCCCCAATATCCTGATAGTTGGCTCCCAGCATAGTCTGGATATGCGGGTCATCTCCTTGCCACATCGAAATGACCCCAGCCACAGATAGATCATTGCCTCCAGCTATGTTCTCGGAGATAAAAAAAGTCCCGCCGCCGCCGTAACCAGCTGCAGCAGCCCTGTCCCTTGGGCGCGTGCCTCCCGCGCCAGTGTGAGTCACCTGACCAATCGCAGCCTGGTAATCACTGTGACCCTGGGCAGTGGACATCAATATGCTGTTTATCTGCAGGGGTGATAATCCATTTGCAGCCCGCAGGTTGTTGACCGCATCGATCAGAGAGTAGGGGTCACCGGCTTGAGCACTGCTGCGCGTGAAATTGCCAAACAGCGACAATAGGATCATCATTAATAACATGCTTAGGTGCAATAGTTTTCGCTTCATCAGCTTATACGAACTTATGGGCTGGATCTGCCTGCCCGATGAACCAACGCCCCTCCCCGCTCTTAAAGGTTAATTCGTAAATCCGCCCACTCGTATTCATGACAAGGATGTGCTGACCGGTTTCATCTGCCCAGCGTCGGCCGGTGGACTCCAAACGATGAACCACACCTTTCCAGGTAAAGTGCAGAGGTGTGATTGTACCTTGTTCATCAAAACGGGCGGTGACTTCGATGGGCTCCATAATTTAATATTAATAACCTTCTACATCCATGTCGGTTGCTGAGAATAGCAGTCCCTATTCAATATTGTCGTTCTGTAAATACTCAACCAGCAGGATTAGCGCTGCCAGGGCAGATTGCTCTTTGACGGCCAGGCGGTCTCCTGACCACAGGTAATGTCTGAAATATTCTTGTAAGGGTGTGCTGAGGCCAATCCAGACGGTTCCCACGGGTTTTTCGGGTGTACCACCACCGGGTCCGGCAATCCCACTCACAGAAATTCCAATATCCGCTGCCAGGGTAAGGCGCACACCGCGGGCCATCTCAATCACGGTTTCTGAGCTCACTGCACCGTATTTCTCCAGTGTGTCCCAGCCCACCCCCAGCAGGCGCACCTTGGCTTCATTGGCATAAGCTGTGACACTACCCATATAATACCTGGACGCGCCAGCCACATTGGTCAATAGATGACCAATCAGACCACCGGTGCATGATTCAGCGACGGCAAGCCGCACCCCATGCCTGCTTAATAGCTCACCCACCAGGATTTCAAGCGGTTTATCCAATACAGAACTTCCTTAATACCCAAAGCATTTATATAGAGATGGGTTGGCGCAATTATACAACACCCGGGTAGCCCTATTGGATTAAGGGAGATTGAGTAACCCACGGCTTTACCTTATCCCTTGCCCTCAACAGTGATAAAATCGAAGCCCGATGGAAAAGATTTCTGAACATCTTCAGGGCATTCTCGACACAGCCCCACTTAAACCAGGCTGCTATCTCATGAAAGATGTGGATGGCAAGGTCATCTACGTCGGCAAAGCGGTTAATCTGCGTAATCGCCTGCGCTCATATTTTCATACCAGCGCCCAGGTAGATCGCAAGACTCGCAAACTGGTGAACCACATTGAAGGAATTGAGTGGATCGTGGTCGGTTCTGAGCTTGAAGCCTTGATCCTGGAAATGAACCTGATCAAGAAGTATCGACCGCACTACAACGTCCGCCTGGTCGATGACAAGAGTTACCCATATATAAAAGTTCACTGGAATGAGCCCTTCCCCAAGCTGACTGTGACCCGCCAGATGGTACAGGACGGCTCACGCTATTATGGACCCTATACCAGTGTATGGGCCGTTCATCAAACACTGGATGTATTGCGCCATATTTTCCCCTACCTGACATGCGACCGGGTGATCACCGGGAAGGATGAACGGGCGTGCTTATACTTCGATATAAAGCTCTGCACCGCACCCTGTATTGGCAAGATTGACCAGGCTGGCTACCGCCAGATGATCGACGACCTGGGGGGATTCCTGGAAGGACACACTGAACCCATTGTGTCGCGCCTGCGTATCGAAATGGACCAGGCAGCTGAAGAGCTGCTTTTTGAGCGGGCAGCCACCCTACGCAACCAAATCCAGGCTATTGAAAAGGTGGTGGAGAAGCAAAAGGTGGTTTCCAGCGATTATATTGACTCGGATGTGATCGCCATGGCACGATCGGATGGCGAAGCCTGCTTGCAGGTTTTCTTCATTCGGACTGGCAAGCTCATCGGGCGGGAATATTTCCTGATGGAAGGGGCTGAAGAGACTCCGGATGCGGATGTGATTGCTGACTTTATCAAGCAGTTTTACAACCAGTCCCCCTCCGTACCGGCACAGGTCTTATTACCGCAAGAGATCGAGGAAATGCAAATCATCCGCGAATGGCTAAATACCAAACGCGGTGGGGAGAAAGTTGAAATTCGCATCCCGCGTGATGGGCCGCAGCAGGAATTGATCAAGATGGCAGCAGAGAATGCCAGTGCCACACTGGAAGCACTGGAGGCACAATGGCACGCCGATACGCACCGCCAGGAACAGAGCCTGGCAGAGCTAATGACAGCCCTGAACCTGCCTGCCGTTCCCAATCGCATTGAGTGTTATGACATATCCAATACCCAGGGGACTGCGGCGGTTGGATCCATGGTGGTCTTTGGACAGGGTGTGCCGAAGAAGAACCTTTACCGGCGGTTCAACATCCGCAGTGTGACCGGTCCGGATGATTTTGCCAGCATGGAGGAAGTGCTCACCCGCCGCTTCAATCGCTGGAAAGCTGCCCAGGAGCTGGCCGAAGCTCCAGGTGAAAAACCCGACCCGGCCTTTGCAATCCTGCCTGACCTGCTGATCGTAGATGGTGGCAAAGGTCAGCTAAGCCGGGCGGTGAAGGTGTTGGAGGAATTCGAATTGAGTGGAAAGTTTTTTGCAGTGGGGCTGGCAAAACAAAATGAGGAGCTGTTCATTCCGGAAAAATCAGAACCCATCCTGCTGCCGCGCCACTCGCAAGCTTTATATCTCATCCAGCGCGTGCGCGATGAAGCGCATCGCTTCGCCATCACTGCCCACCGCAACCGGCGCGATAAAGCCGGGGTGGCTTCCGTGCTGGATTCCATCCCCGGGATCGGTCCAACCCGGCGCAAGGTATTGTTGGCACACTTTGGCAGTATTGATGCGATTCGGGAAGCCTCCATTGAAGATATCCAGTCTGTCAAAGGGATGAACACGAAATTAGCCCAGTCAGTCAAAGAGAACTTATGAGAGCCTGATTTCTGATGCGCAAAACCATCAAAGCATACCCGCCACGGGAACAGACACGACAAAGGTTTTCAGGAATGTTAAACTATTAGATTAAGATACAATACATAGAATCTGGGAATTAAAAATAAGAGGTTTTCCGGTTATAATCGGAATCCAGTAAGGAGAAAGATATGGCAAAAAAGAAAGAAATTTCCAAAGGACAGAAGCGTTCCCTGCGTACCCAGCAAATTGTTATGGGGGTGATTGGTGTCATGATTGTACTGGCGATGGTCCTGTCAATGGTCGCTAAGTGATAAGCTTGAGAACGATCCTGTCTTTCATAGGATGGACTTCATTGGATATCAACCATTCCGTTACCCATTGGTAAAATCAGCTATCCCCAACCTGACCAACCAGCGAGTTCATTGATGGCACATGCCTGAGACGCTGTCCATAGCTCATCCAAGATTTTTCGAATAAATCCCTCCCATATGCTATCCCAGAAGACTATCTTAATTAAAAAAAGAGTGGGCGATCCCAATGACCGCCCACTTGTATGAATTTCCAGGGTTAGAATAATCCTACTACTCGCCCGGTTTCAAGGTCAAGGTCCACATCATAGAAGACGGGTCGGGTTGGTAAACCCGGCATGGTACGCATTTCACCCAGCAGCGGGTAAAGGAAGCCCGCACCCACTGAGGCACGGATATCGCGTATAGGAACGCGGAAACCTTTGGGCACACCCTTTAGGCTGGGATCATGGCTCAAGCTCAGGTGCGTCTTTGCCATGCACAAAGGCAGATTATCAAATCCCAGGCGGGTATAGAGTTCGATCTTCTTTTCAGCTTCTGGCGAATAATCCACTCCATCTGCACCATAGATCTGGGTACAGATCGTCTCAATCTTCTCTTTGATCGACATTTCAAGTGGGTAGAGGAACTTGAAGTTGGTCGGTTTTTCAGCCGCCTTGAGTACCGCCTCTGCCAGCTGGATGGCACCTTTACCACCCTCCATCCAGTGCCGGCATACCACCGCATCTTCGGCACCCACCTCGACGGCTGCCTGGCGGATGAGCTCTACTTCCTTATCAGTGTCATCCTTGAAGGAGTTGACCGCCACCACCACATTCACACCAAATCTCTTGGCATTACGGATGTGGTGCTGCAGGTTCCCCAAGCCTGCCCGTAGCAGGTCCAGGTTCTCGGTCGTGTAAGCATAGTCCAATGGTTTCCCTGCGACTACCCTGGGTCCACCACCGTGCATCTTCAGCGCCCGTACCGTCGCTACCATGACCACCACCTGTGGGATCAACCCTGAGTAGCGGCATTTAATGTCAAAGAATTTCTCCATGCCAATATCAGCACCAAAACCGGATTCAGTGACCACGTAATCCGCCAGCTTGAGCGCAATGCGGTCAGCGATGATCGAGTTCTGCCCGTGGGCGATATTGGCGAAAGGTCCCGCGTGGACAAATACCGGTGTGCCTTCCAACGACTGCATCAGCGTTGGCATGATGGCTTCCTTCATCAGGACAGTCATTGCCCCAGCTGCGCCCAGGTCTTCAGCGGTGATGGCTTCACCGGCCTTGCTTGTCCCAATTACAATGCGCCCCATGCGGTCGCGCATATCGGCCAGGTCATTGGTCAGCGCCAGGATTGCCATGATCTCACTGGCAACAGTGATGTCGTAGCCAGTCTGACGCTCATTGCCTGCTTCATCTGGTCCTTGCCCGATGGTGATCGTGCGCAGCAAGCGGTCGTTGGTGTCCACCACACGCCGGAAAGTGATGTTGGCCGGGTCGATATCCAAGCGGGCGAAACGCTTGCGCTCCTCAGGGGTCAGCTCGTTTGGATCGGTCTTGTTGATCCCTAGTTTCTTCAGCCGGCGCAGCATCGATATGGAGAACCGACGGGCACCCGTCTTGTCTGCCGGGCACAAGGCGTTGAACAGTTTCTCATCGTCAGGTGTGGCTTTCTCATGCAGCATACGGGCATCGATTGCCGCTGCCAGCAGATTGTTCGCTGCCGTGATGGCATGGATATCACCAGTCAGGTGCAGGTTGAAATCTTCCATTGGGATCACCTGGCTGTAGCCGCCACCAGCCGCGCCACCCTTGATGCCAAAGGTCGGACCCTGCGAAGGCTGGCGGATGCAGGTGACAACATTCCTGCCCAGGTGCGCTCCCAGCGCCTGGCTCAAGCCCATCATGGTTGTGCTTTTGCCCTCGCCGAGCGGGGTGGGTGTGATCGCCGTGACATCAATATATCTGCCATCCGGTACATTCTTGAGGCGCTCCAGCACGCTCAGGCGCACCTTACCTTTGAACTCGCCATGCAGCTCGAGCTCCTCGGGCAGCAAACCAACTTCCTCTGCGATCACCGAGATGGGTTTAAGCTTGGCTTCCTGTGCAATGTCGATATCCGACGGGACAGGGAATCTTAGGTTTAGCTTCGATGGGGTAAATGGACGTGAACCACCTTTAGGACTCATTGCAAAACTCCTCCTTAAATGAATTGTGTTGGCAAAAATTTTAGTTTACAGCCATTGTATTTTGACAAAAAACTCCCTCAAATGCAAGGGACGCTTATCCCCCTCTATATGTGCCATGTGTCACAAGTTATTCAACGATTTTACGAGATAAAGCTCACCCCGCTCAAACCCGCGCTCAAGGTAATAGAGCCTTGTCCCAATGGCAGAGATGACTGCCAGGCGTTTAAACCCTTTCTGTATGGCAATTGATTCTGCGCGTTGGAGCAGCTCTGTCCCCAAACCCGTATGTTGGGCGGCTCCGTTCTTCTCCGCCCCCACTGCCAGCGATTGCCCAAACACGTGCACCTCACGGATAATGGCGGCTCCTGATAAGTCATCCAACCCCGTGGCAGGTGAAGCTTCCCCTGGAAGCGACAAACGCAGGAAACCTGCCAGTAAGTCATCTGGGGTGACGAATGAAAGAAAGTGCTCCTCTGCTCCCCCGGCTTGATAAACCAAGTCCTCCAGGTGTAAAGATTCAGCCTGTACAGCCTGTTTTTTCACTTCACGGCAGCGGATGCAATGGCAGCGTGTACCCCTGCGCTTTAACTCCTGCTGGACGTCCAGCCGCAAGCTGGTGCGCTTATTGCCCTCCACTACATTCACCGAGGGGATATCCCGCACTACCCGGTTCACCCTGCAGTAGCGCGGGATGTTCAGCTTGATGTCGGCGATCAGATAGATCAACTCGTCGGTGGTGTAGGGGGTATATTCCCCCCTTTGCCAATAGGCATACAGGTCGCTGTTTGCCAGCAGCTGGGTCGGGTAAATCTTGATCTCATCCGGGCAAAGATCATCCCACAGGTAGGTGAAATCCACCCGGTCGGTATCCAGGCTTGCCCCCAGCAGGTTGGGCATCCAGTGCAGCACAATCTTGAACCCTGCTGCCCTGAGCAGTGCCACAGCCCGGTGAGTATCTGCCACGCTATGCCCACGCTGGTTTAATTCGAGGATGTGGTCATCCAGGCTCTGTGCCCCCATCTGCAGCTTGGTCACCCCCAGCCTGCGTAACCACCTCAGCTCTGCGGGCGTGATGTCCAACGGTCGGGTCTCAATGACCAGACCCACATTGCGGTTCTCGGCAGTCTCATTGAGCATTTGCGCCTGTTCCAAGCTGGCAGACTCCACCCCGTTTAATGCATCGAAACAGCGTTTGATATACCATTCATGGTAATCACGGCGGTAGGCACACCACGACCCGCCCAAGATGAGCAGCTCCACCTTGTCCGTTGGGTGTCCAACCGCTTTGAGCGCTTGCAAACGACTTGCAACCTGCCCAAACGGGTCAAAGTCGTGCTCCAACCCGCGCCGTGCGCCTGGTTCGTCGGGCAGGTAGCTCTTTGGCATGCGCACGTCCGTCGGGCAAAAGATGCACTTGCCCGGGCAAGGGTAGGGCTTGGTCAGCACGGTCACCGTAGATACTCCCGAGAGCGTGCGCACTGGTTTCATGCGGATGCGCTCGAGCAGACCCAGGTCAGGCGCCCATTCACCTGTCTCAACCATCCTGCGGTAAGCTGCCACCAGCACATGCTTGGCCAGGTAGCCACCCTGCGGGTTGGGGTGCCGGCGTAATGCCCTCTCCACTGCTGCCCCATGTTGAACTTCTTCCAGCACCATGCGCGCCTGGAGCAGCATCTCGGGCGTATATTGTTGTGACTTTAACCAAGCCTCGCGTTCCATAGCTGTACTTTTCGATCTGCAAGTCGATTAAGCTATAATATTCGTGGATCTAAACACGATGAATCCTACCACGCTTTCACGCCTGCTCGATCTAAACAGGGAATTCTACCAGACCTTCGCCCTGCAATTCTCAGCCACCCGCCAGCGCCTGCAGCCGGGGGTGATGCGCATCCTGGAGGGGATCGATATTTGTACCAACGTGTTGGACCTTGGTTGCGGTAATGGAGAGCTGGCGCACCAGCTTGCCCGCCGCGGTCATACAGGCCTCTACACCGGGCTGGATTTCTCATCAACCCTACTCGAGCAGGCTTCTGCTGGACAATCGCCCAGCTACCATTTCCTTCAGGCTGACTTGTCCAGCACGGATTGGGAGGCTTCTCTGCAAGGTGAGCAATTTGATGCCATCCTTGCTTTTGCCGTCCTGCATCACCTACCAGGCGCACAGCTGCGCATGCAGGTCCTTTGTAAAGTTAGGTCATTACTTCAGCAAGGGGGGCGTTTCATCCACTCAGAGTGGCAGTTCCTCAACAGTCCGCGCCTCACCAGCCGAATACAGCCCTGGGAATCGCTTGGCATATCCGAAAGTGATGTCGACCCTGGTGATTACTTGTTGGACTGGCGCCAGGGAGGTCAAGGTTTACGTTATGTGCATCACTTCTCCGAGGCTGAGCTGGAGCGGCTGGCAGAAGCGGCCGGCTTTAAAAGCATACAGAGTTTCATCTCCGATGGCCAAAACAGCCGCCTGGGCTTGTACCAGGTGTGGCGAGTGAAATGACAAATGCAATTGATCTGTTATCTCCTTGGTAGGGGCATGATATCTGGCATGCGCCAGCATGATTGTGCCCCTACTAATCCAGATATGGAGGATTTTGCGTGCTTGGCGAAATCCAACATTAATCTATATAAATAATGGGTATGGTCCCTCAGCGATCCCATTTCATCCCAACCCACTCCGGAGCATACTTGATCACATTTTCTCCTACTCCAGTAGGCAAAGTTTAATGCTAGAATAAAACATCAGCTACAATTAGGAGGCACATCTTCATGGATAACAAAAAGTCTCGTGAACTTCTCCAACAGCTACACGACGAGATCAAAAACACCCAGACGGTTGACGAAGAGGGTAGTGAGCTGTTGCGGGACCTTGACGGGGATATTCATGCATTGCTCGATCGTTCGGAGGAACAACTGGTGCAGGTGCATCCCTCCGTTATTCAACGCCTGGAAAGCGCTCTCAGTCATTTCGAGGTCACTCACCCGGAATTGACGACCTTGATCTCCAAGGTGGTTGAGTCACTGAGCAATGCCGGGGTTTGATCGGATCGCAACCCAAATTTATATCAAGTATTAGGGTTCAGAAAAAAGGTCAATCCCTTATCCTATCTCAATGAGGAGCCTGTGATGAAATACGGATCTGCTCTTCCCTACGGCAGCGCCCGCACGGCTGCCACCCTTGCCGAGATCGCCGAGCAATCTGGCTGGGACGGTATCTTCCTGGGGGATGCCATCTGGTGCGAAGACCCAATGATCTGCCTAGCAGCGGCTGCTATGACCACCCACAGTATCCGCCTGGGTACGATGGTCATACCCGCCCCACTTCGCCGGCCATGGAAGCTGGCCAGTGAATCTATCGCCCTGGACCATCTGTCCAACGGGCGCCTGACCCTTGGCCTAGGCGCAGGTGCGATATGGATGGGTTGGCATGCCTTCCCAGACGAGGTCACGGATACCAAGACCCGGGCCGAGATACTCGACGAGACCATCGACATCCTCAGCCTGCTTTTCCAGCACAAGCCATTCGATTATACCGGGGAGCATTACCACCTTAAGCTGACCCTTCTGGATGAGATGTACTATCCCCCGAAATCCGTGCAACAACCGCGCATCCCTTTGTGGGTGCCGGGGATCTGGCCACGCATGAAATCGATGCGACGCATCCTGAAGTGCGATGGACTCCTGCCGCAGAAGATGAATACAAACCGAGAATTCGAAGAAGTGACCCCGGATGACCTACGCCAGATGAAAGCCTACATAGATGCCAACCGTACCCTGACCTCTCCTTTCGATTATGTAGTGGAAGGCAAGACTTCTGGGCTGGATCCATCGCAGGTGAAAGAGCAACAGCAGGAATGGGCCGAGGCAGGTGGCACCTGGTGGGTGGAAGGCCTGTGGGAAGCCACTACGGAGCAAGCTACCGTCCGTCTGCGCCAGGGACCGCCGAGGGATTAACCAACCGTTTGTGATCGGTAATTTACTATTCTTTTCCCCGACCATCTCGCTCCATTTTAATACAATCCAAATACGCTCACCAGGTGGGCCACCTGCACGTTTTTTTGCGGGCCACCTGCACGTTTTTTGTGCGGTTCTCCGCGTCATATCCAAGTGTAAATGAGTTCCCCGAAACATTGCGGGTGATCTGGTTGCCATTGTTGTCATTGCTGTAGGTATCTGTGCCCATCTGTTTCACAGCATGTTAATGGATCGTGTTATAAGTATAATTCACCCCTGCCTTGTTCGATAGATTCCCGGTTACCAGATCACAGGGGTAACCCTGCAGGGCATACAATCCATTCGCCCCATACTACGCCTTGGTGCTGATCAGGTTTTCTAAAAGTAGAGACGCCCCGTCGGGGCGTCTCTAGAGTAGCACATCCTCATTCCCACGTCCCCGCCAGTCGGCTCTATATACGCTTGCGTACGTGAAAGAATATGGTGAAGCCTTCTTTCACCAGGCTTTTCAGCTCCGGTGAACAGCCTTCTTGTACCATCATAACGTACACCTGTCCTCTAAACAGTCTGTTAAGGATTAAGATAATCGCCCTTTTTCTGCTTTTTTACCCTTATTATTACTTTTAATCTACCAATTTTCCCTCCATAATTCCTGTAGGTGATCATTCATTCAAGTTTTTCTCTGACGGCTCATGACTGAATTCTATTAGCTAATGGCAAACCTGTCTCGAGTGCTCTTCTCGAGATTGCTTACTGCTCTAAATCATGCTAACATTAACCCATGCGCACCCTAGTCATTTCTGACATCCACGCTAACTTGGTTGCCCTCGAAGCCGTGCTTGCAGATGCCGCTCCATTCGATGCTGCCTGGTGCCTGGGTGACCTGGTCGGTTACGGACCAAACCCGAATGAATGCGTCGAACGAATCGCCCAGCTCCCCAACCTGCAATGTGTGCTCGGCAACCACGATGCGGCGGCAGTCGGAAGAATCGAAGTGGATGCTTTCAACCCGGAAGCACGCAAGACCGTCTTGTGGGCGCAAGAAAAGCTCACTTCAGCCAACAAGGAATACCTTAAGAGCCTTCCGGAGCAAGTGAGCCTCGAACACATAACCCTGGTGCATGGCAGCCCGTTCCGTCCCATATGGGAATACATATTGGACACCCGCACTGCCACCATCTGTTTTGAATTCTTCGATACCCCCTACTGCTTCGTAGGTCATACCCATTTACCCGTCCTTTATCACCTGCCGGATGATCGTCAGACCGCTCAATTAATCGTGCCGGAGCATTTTTCCCGGATGACCCTTGCTCCACGCTCCATCCTCAACCCGGGCTCAGTAGGTCAACCGCGAGACCGTGACCCCCGCGCGGCTTACGCCATCCTTGACCTGACCGACTACACCTTGGAGTGGCACCGGGTTGAATACGATATCCAAAGCGTCCAGGAACGAATGCGCATCGCTAATTTACCTGAGCGCCATATCACCCGCCTATCCGCAGGGTGGTAGGGTAATGCTTATTATGGGGTAGACCGGGAACATTCCATACGGTGGGGGCGTTTTAAAGCTAATAACTGATCTAAGGAGGAGTCCATGTATAAAAAAGTATTATTTGCCCTGGTTATCTTATCTCTATTGCTGGCCTCATGCTCGGCATCGAGCCAAAACCTCAGGTCCGCCTCGCAGCCGGATGTAGTCACTGAGATGCAGAATGTCGGAGCCCCAGCATTAGCTGCCCCGGAAGGCTCAGGAGATAAAGGTGCTTATGCCCCTGACCAAACAGTTGCATCAACCGACAGGTTGGTGATCAAAAATGGCACATTGTCCATGGCGGTGGATGACCCGCTCGTATCGAGGGACAATATCGCTCACCTGGCTGAAGCAATGGGTGGATTCGTCGTTACATCGGAGATGTACCAGCAAACGCTGAACAATGGCGTCCAGGTGCCCCAGGTCTCCATGACCATCCGCGTGCCCGCCGAACGATTGAATGAAGCCCTGACTTCCATTAAATCTGAGACCGACCAACCGATCATCAACGAGAATCTGTCAAGCCAGGATGTGACTGCCGAATACACCGACTTGAACTCAAGGCTGATCAACCTGCAGGCAGCTGAAAAACAGCTGCAGGAAATTATGGCGTCTGCCATCAGAACTGAGGATGTGCTGGCGGTATATTCACAGCTGGTGTCAGTGCGCGAACAGATTGAGCTGATCAAGGGTCAAATGAAGTATTATGAGCAATCAGCTGCACTTTCTTCCATCAACATTTCACTAATCGCCAACGCGGCTATGCAGCCCATCAGCATCGCTGGATGGCAGCCGGCTGGTGTGGCCAAGCAAGCCCTACAGTCGCTCATCAACACACTGCAATCGTTGGCAAATTTTGGCATCCGTCTTGTCATCTACATCATCCCAGTCCTGTTAATCATCTTTGTGCCCATCGCACTGATCATCTGGGGAATCGTTAGCCTGGTAAGGAGAGGGCGCAAGGGAAAGAAAGCCCCAACCTCCACCCCAGAGGTGTAAAACAAATAAGCAATATGCTATGAGCTGTCCAGGTTGTGGTCTTGGACAGCTCATAGATTTAAATCGCCTTGGAATAAATGTTAGTTTGTTTGAGCGGTTGCAGGCCTGCCCGCAGATTATCGCCAACAGCGTGCTATCTCAGCTTCAACACCTGCCCTGGGTGAACCAGGTACGGGGGGCGAAGACCATTCAGCTCAACTAACACACGCCAATCTACCCCGATAATCTTACTGAGATTAACCAGAGTACTTGTATTCCGGACGATGACCGCCTCGGCAGATCCTGGCAAAACTGGGGCAGTCAGCTTGGGGGAGGCGCTCATGCTCGTATGGTTGCGCTGAACCATGGGTAATCGCACCTGGAAATTTACCACCTTAACGTTGGGGCGAGGCTCAGAGGACTCTGACTCAACCTCGGGTTCAGGCTCGGGCTGGGCCTCAGCTTCCTGCTTTTCTACACCAGGTAGCTGCAACTCCTGCCCAGGAAAAATGGTGTAGGGAAAACCAACCGAGTTCAGCTGTGCCAGCTCCTGCCATGTGGTATTAAAACGATCCGCCAGTGCCACCAGAAAATCACCAATTTGCACGGTATAGGATTCAGCACTTGACCCAGAATTTGTGGGTCCGTCATTATTAGAGCTATCACGAGAAGCAAACACTGCCATGTTGCCCAACACCGACCACGATTTTAGGAAGGTCCTCAACATGTACGTCTGGTACTGACCAGTATAGGCATCCACTACCTGAACCGTATCTGGACTGTAACCCGTTAGGATCATGGTATGCTCAAAAGCCGCTACATTGGAGATGCTCCCATCCGGCGCTTCATACTCCACCGGCGTTCCACCCCACATCTGTCCAATCACCCACACGATCACCGGGTGACCGGCATCGATCTCCTCACGCAGGTCATCCCAACTTAATTCGTGATGTGCCTCAGCCTCCAACCCGTATTCCTGCAGGGTTTCTGCCACCGGGCCAGCATGCACCCCATATCCATGCGGTGGGATATTCCCCCAGGCGTCGTTTGGATTGCCAACAAAACCATCTTCCGGGTTATCGGCGCTTGGTAATGCCTGGAGAAATTCTTTCTCACTAACACTAATGCCCCAAAAGGCTGCCAAATCGGCAGCAGAGCGTGACTCACAGGATAGTGAATAGCCCTGGGCGTGCCCACTCACTCCAGAGATATTGGCTGAATCTTGCAGCGAATCCCCGCTGGCTGGGGAGACATGAAAAAATGTGAGCGAGGTGACCAAAACAAATAACCGAAATACGCGCTTCATAAAACTCACCATCTTCGTCAGACCTGAACAACTGCCTCACCTGTTGCAACACTCATGCCAGGCTTCTGATACGTGTATAATCAAAAGATATGCAAGAACTTGCCCAACAAGCTCAGCGCCAGCTGGGGTTACACCTGACACGTTCCCAACTCTCAGCCTTATCTCTTTTTGAGCGGGAGCTGGTCGATTGGAATACACGCTTCAACCTGACCGCTATCCGCGACCCCCATGAGATCCACATCAAGCATTTCCTGGATTCTCTTACCTGCTTGATGGCGCTACATGAAAGCCCAGGTGATCGACTGATTGATGTGGGAACTGGAGCAGGTTTCCCTGGTATACCGATCAAGATCGTTTATCCCAAAATGCAGTTAACCCTGGTGGAATCGGTGGGTAAGAAAGCTGATTTTTGCCGTCATGTGGTGAATATCCTCGACTTGCATGGGGTGGAGGTGGTCCAGGAGCGCGCCGAGGCCCTCGGGCAGAATCCATCCTACCGTGAGCAATATGACTGGGCAGTGG
>Ga0315273_10007024_pt1 | contig 14070 bp, 12 predicted proteins | sample YL17G02_0_MG_FD_205753 | JGI IMG/M metagenome (GOLD analysis project Ga0315273, IMG submission 205753) | Sediment microbial communities from Yellowstone Lake, YNP, Wyoming, USA - YL17G02_0 | ecosystem: Environmental > Aquatic > Freshwater > Lake > Sediment | place: USA: Wyoming | collected... | reverse complement strand
TCATCACCTTTTTCTGCTATAATTGTGACACAGCCTCTTGACCGGATAATCCAGGTCCTTTTTCCTGGATTGCCCAATCAAGAGACTGTGTCGCAATTGTCATTCTGAGGCCCAAACCGAAGAATCTCAGTTTTATACCGCATTGATTTCGTGAGATTCTTCACTTCGTTCAGAATGACAAATTCACATTTCAAGTAATTACGACACAGCCTCTCGACCGGATAATCCAGTCCTTTGCTCTGGATTGCCCGATCAAGAGACTGTGTCACAATGGTAGTCTGAGGCCCAAGCCGAAGAATCTCGTTTTACAACACATTGATCTTATGAGATTCTTCACGGAGTTTACCCTGAGCCAAAACCGAGACCCTTCGCTTCGCTCAGGGTGACGCATTGCGAAGGGTTCAGAATGACAAATTTACATTTCAAGGTAATTACGACACAGCCTCCAATTCGGGCAATGACAGAAACAAAAAACTCAAAACTTTTTTAAGATTTTTGAAAATTAATAGCATAAAATCCATGGCGGATGTAGTATTTGAGCGGCTTTATTGCTACGCAATATCAGCCGGTGAAAATACTATCTCATCCTTGAATGCTTTTATGAGATAAATGGATTTTTTCAGGTGTTCGTCAAGAACATCAACCATGGCAGCATCAAGTCCTGCCCCGGCAAAATAACAGATGGCTGCCGCTTCGACTCTCTTCCTGAGAGCCAGGGGCATACCAACAGATACGTTCGAAATCCATGCGATGGTATTTATTGGCGGCTCCACTAACTCCTTCAGGAGTCTGATACATTCGGTGGAATTCGCAATGTGTTTCTGACCTGCCCCTCTTCCGATGTGCACAAGAGAAGGGTCTGCAAAGATCCTCTCGTTAGGAATATCCACATAGTTTGCCATCTCGAGGAGGTCCTCGATGATCTGGAGTTTTGCTTCCAACGATGCAGGTGGTGTTGCTCTCGTTGCCCTTATAACGAGAGAGGCACCTGAGTCGGCTACGAGCTGAAGCATAGCCTCCTTTTCTTCAGGTTCTGTGGCAGAGATATAGTTAATAAGCGGCGGCTTCTTACACAGAGGGATGGCTTTTTTCAGAGCATGCATATTTCTTGAATCGAGACAGATTTCTTTCTCTGCTGTTTCAAGGACAATTCCAACTGACCACGGAAGGGTCTCTTCGTCTCCTGAACCGTCCAGGGAACACTGCACATTTATCATGTCAGCGTGGGCAATCTTTTTCACTATCTCTGAGAGGACATCTTTCTTCCTTCCCTTCAAGGCTTCCATGTAAACTGTATTCCTCATATTCAGATTATCAGCAATGACTATCATCTCTCCCTCCGAATAAAAGTAAATTTTTCATAAATTATATCATTTAAACGCATAAGGGAGGGATGAAAATTCACTTCTCAATCTCTGAGGTTTTCAGCTCAGCAACAACTCTTCCAATCGATACCCTTGTTTCTACCTTAACAGGTATCCTGGCTTCATCATCCGTAAGCCAGATGAAAATATCACCTTTTTTATGGAACAGTCCTTCAGATTTTAAATCCGGTTTCACAACAACTGTGCGTATTTCACCTCTCCCGGAAACATTGATCTTTTCTCTTCTCAGGACACTCACCTCAGCCTTAAGGAACTTGTTACTGTCGAACACATCGATATAGACAGTTTTACCGACCGTTAAAGGCTGAGCTCTCAAAAAATAAAACCCTGAAATAACGTCCCACACAACCCCATTGATACCATGTTCATTCTTTCTCCCCTTCCGGTAATCAAAATATGTAATCTTCCCTTTACCCACATCAAATATTGTCTCCTTATCGCTCTTGTATCTGCCCTCGTGTTGTTTTATTTTGAAATGAGTAGCCCTTCCCTTTATGATCAAACTTTCAGCAAAGTCTTCTACCGTGTAAAAGGTTGAAATAACAGGCGCAGACCTAGCCCGTGAAGTTATTCTCAGGGCATCCTTTTCATTGAAAGCTTCGAGGACCGCATTCCCGACATAGATCCCGAGCCAGTATATGTTAAAAAATAACTTTTCCTTCTTACCCCTGAGCATCTGACAGGGTTCCGGGTTATCAAGACGCTCTGTAATTTGTATTTCCTTCTCCCTATGCCCTGCCTTGACAGATTCTTCCGGGTTACCGGAGGTACTCATAGAACCATAACTTTCGCAACCAGTGCCCTCAAATAGAAAAGTGATGACTGTAAACAACAACATAGAGAAAACTATCCGATGCCTATTTAAATGAGAATCCCTGTTACTAACACGGTCATTAGTAAAGCCACATGTATCACCCTCCCCTTCATCCCCTCCCCTCAAGGGAGGGGGGATAATTAAGCCCCTCTCCCCTGGAGGGAGAGGGCAAGGGTGAGGGGGTGTGGTTTTACTTATGAACTCCTTAGTATGTAATCTCATACTTATCACTTTTGCAAATTACATGCCTATTTTTGATAAAAAAGCAAAAGAAATCAATACCGAAAGAAATGTTTACTCATTACAAAAATTGATTGACAACGATCAGACTATTATGTTAATTATAAACAGGATTTTGAAGCCACGAAGGCTTAAAGCAGGCCAGTAGGCCTGAAAAGCTTTCGCGGCTTTTTTATTTGCCGCGGGAAAGGGGAATACTGTGGCAAAGGATTACACTTTTTCGTGGAGAAACACATCCATCTGTATGCTTGTTCTCTTCATAGCAATTGTTTTTATTCCCTCAAAAAGCTCTGCTTACAGGCCATTTATAACAGAGGATGCGGGAGTCGCTGGTAAGGGAGTAGCTCAATTTGAAGGGAGCTGGGATTATTTAAGCTGGGACAATGACGATAAGGAAAATGTCTTCCTTTTTGTCCCCATTTACGGAATTACAGAGAGGATAGAATTCTCCCTCGAAATACCGTATCTCTCACATAATCACGAAGAGGAAAATAATGAAAATGGCATCGGAGATATTAATATTGTGAGCAAGTTTCTCCTTTCCGAGGAAACAGAGAGCTTGCCTGCCTTTGCCCTGAAAGGCGTTATAAAAATAAACAGCGGAGATGAGGAGAGGGGACTTGGATCTGGAGATTGGGACTATAGCATCGTTGCAGTTGCATCAAAAACTCTGGGTAATCTCATGGTACATGCCATGCTCGGATATACGATTACTGGTGACAATGGTAACGAAAATATCAGAGACATTTATCTTTATGGCATAGCTTTTGATTACAGTTTTATCAGGAGATTTCATATCTGTTCAGAGATAGCTGGTAACAGGCATCCTGACAGAGAGGAAGACAGGAATCCAATCTCCGCTCTTGTTGGATTTTGGATTAATGTATGATTTATCTGATAAGGTTATTCTTGATGGCGGAATTCGTTATGGTTTTAACGATTCAGCGCCAAAGTGGGATGCATTAATGGGGATATCGATAACGTTTTAATGTTGGGTTAGACCTGTAAGGTCTGCGATCCGTAGGGAGGCAGCTATGCATATGGCAGATGCTTTACTTTCACCCACAGTTGGCGGAGCAATGTGGGCAGGAACTCTGGGAACAATTATCTATTGTGCAAGAAAATTGAAAGAGAAAATGGACGAGCGGATGATTCCGTTAATGGGCGTCCTCGGTGCGTTTATCTTTGCAGGACAGATGATTAATTTCACCATACCAGGCACTGGCTCAAGCGGGCACATCGGTGGTGGAATGCTCCTTGCGATTCTACTTGGGCCGTATGCAGCATTTCTGGTGATAGCTTCTGTCCTCATGGTACAGGCCCTTTTCTTCGCTGATGGAGGGTTGCTTGCCCTCGGAGCTAATATCTGGAACCTCGGCATCTATCCCTGTTTCATAGCCTATCCACTTATTTACAGAACTATCGTTAGGCAAAAGATGTCTCCCAGAAGAATTACCATCGCTGCAATTCTGGGTGTCGTAATAGGCCTTCAACTCGGTGCGCTCTCGGTTGTTCTTGAGACAAAGATGTCCGGCATAACAGAATTACCTCTCAGTACATTCTTTTTGCTCATGCAACCAATACATTTCGCTATTGGTTTGATCGAGGGATTTGCAACCGCGGGAATTGTTATTTATGTACGAACACTGAGACCTGATATCGTTGATGACCTTGAAAGTGTAAAGGCTCTTTCTTCTAATAGATCGCTCAAAAAGGTGCTCATAGTTATGGCAGTACTCGCGGTTATTACTGGTGGTGCACTTTCGTGGTTTGCCTCAACATATCCTGACGGTCTTGAGTGGACAATTGAAAAGATTTACGGCAAACCTGAAATACCGGGGGGAAAAAACCCGATAAAAGAGAGCCTTTCAAAACTTCAGGAGAAAACTGCTGTTCTCCCTGATTACTCTTTACCGTCAAAGGGCGAACAGGAAAGCAAACCTGCCTGGCCCGCTGTGGATTCGGGCACTTCTCTCTCGGGGATAATTGGTGCTATTATGGTATTAGGGTTAATTATTCTTTTTGGGATAGGGATAAAAATTATGAGAAGACGCAGAGAAAACAGATGACCTTCGATTTGGAATACTTCAACATAGGCTATCTCGATACCCTCTCCTATAAGAATACTTTCGTCCACAGACTCGACCCGAGGGTAAAAATTCTCGTCTCCTTCATATTTATTTTTTTTGTTGTCTCCTTTCCGAAGTACGAACTTGCAGGTCTCATCCCCTTCTTTTTTTACCCTGTCTTCCTGTTAGCAGTGGGTGATATTCCTCTCAAGGCTATTGCGAAAAAGGTGATCTTCATATCACCCTTCGCCATCTTCATCGGAATATTTAATCCCTTGCTTGACACTGCTGTCATTCTCACTCCTTTCGGAATACCGGTCTCAGGCGGCTGGATATCCTTTTTTTCGATTGTTATTAAGTTCATCCTCACAGTCAGTACAGCTCTTCTCCTGATAGCTGTTACCTCTTTCCCCGGAATCTGTGAAGGCCTTGAGAGATTGAAGTTGCCGCGTTTGTTCATTATTCAGCTTCTTTTCCTGTACCGATACCTCTTCGTACTCCTGGAAGAAACACTCAGGATAGTGAGGGCAAGAGAAGCGAGATCTTTTGGAAAAAGAGGAAAAGAAATAAAGACTTTCATAAGGCTTATCTCCATACTCCTTTTGAGGACTCTTGAAAGGTCAGAGAGAATATACCAGGCAATGTTATCGAGGGGTTTCAGAGGTGAGATAAGAGTTCATAAGAGCTATAACCTCAGGCTTCAGGATATCGTCTTTGGGGTGTTTTCAGTTATTATGTTTTATATACTAAGAAACTATGATATTGTCTATCTTGTTGGTACAAATCTAAGGGGATTTTTTCAATGAGCCATCACATTGTAGATCTCAAAGACGTCCATTTCTGTTACCCTGACGGAACAGAGGCATTGAAAGGAATTTCATTCAGGATTCTCCATGGCGAAGCTGTTGGCATAGCAGGAGCAAACGGGGCAGGAAAAACCTCTCTCCTTCTGAGTCTGAGCGCACACCTCATTCCAACAAAGGGGGAAATATCAATAGGAGAGGTTCCCCTGAGTAAAAAGACAAGGCAGGAGATAAGGAAAAAGGTGGGTTTTGTTTTTCAGAGACCGGATGACCAGTTGTTCATGCCCTCCGTATATGAAGATGTGGCTTTTGGTCCAATCAACCTTGGACTAACTGATGAGAAGGTTGATGAAAGAGTCAGAGATGCCCTCGAAATGGTAGGCTGTCTCCAGCTTGTTAACAGACCTCCCCACAGACTATCAGAAGGACAAAAAAGAGCTGTGTCAATCGCTACTGTTATGGCAATGAAACCGGACATATTGGTTATGGACGAGCCTGCCTCAAGCCTTGATCCAAAATCAAGAAGGCAGCTTATCAATCTCCTCAGAGGTTTTAAACATACAAAGATTATTGCTTCTCATGACCTTGATCTGATACTGGATGTATGTGAAAGGTGCATCATAATAAAAGATGGAAGGGTTGTAGCTGACGGGCTTTCAGAGGAAGTTCTTTTAAACGAACCATTACTTGAAGAAAACAATCTCGAGCTACCGATTTCAAGACAACACGCCCATTATTTTCTGCGAAGCTGAAAGGCATAAAATTTTCTGCCTGCCTATTTCAATAAACCGTGAGGTCGTGTCAAAAAGAGAATAAGTTGATTCATTGTTTTACAAAGAAATATAATGATAAATTGTGACTGATCTTATAAAAATCTGTCTTATCTTCATCGTCATATTACTCCTCCTGAGGAAGAAGTTGAACATCGGCTATGTTATGATGATTGCCTCAGTCCTCTTGTTCTTGCTCTACCTTATGCCGATCGGATTAATATTGAAGACTTGCAGGGATGCTGCCATAGACAGTGCAACAATTAAACTCATCCTCGCCCTCTCTTTTATTCGGATCTTCGAGATGATACTCAGAGAGCATGCTGTTCTTACCAATATGATGAGCGCTGTAAAGACAATATTCAGGAACAGAAAGGTCGTTGCCGCAAGCATGCCGCTCCTGATCGGACTCCTTCCCTCTGTTGGAGGTGCCTATTTTTCTGCTCCCATGGTTGATGAAGCAACGCGGGACACAAAGATGAGCCTTGAAGAAAAGGGGTTTGTTAACTACTGGCTGAGACATCCCTGGGAATATATCCTTCCCCTTTATCCGGGGATACTCCTTGCATCGGCCATTTCAAAGATTGAACTCCGTGATTTTATTGTGGTTAACCTCAGTTATGCTGTCTTCACCCTGATAACAGGATTCATCTTCGGTATGAAAGGAGTAAAAGGTGTGATACAGATGGACGACAGATTATCCAAAGAGGGAATCTGGAGTTTCATCCCGATAGCCGCTGTGCTTCTACTTGTAGTCATATTTCACATGGAACTTCACTATGCATTGATTGCAACTGTTGTCGCCCTTTTCCTTTTCTACCGCTACAAACCGAAGGCAATACTCTCAAGTCTCAAGCATGGGTTTTCTTTCGATGTGATTCTCCTCATACTGGGCATCATGCTCTTCAAGGAAGCAATGGAAGTCTCCGGTGCTGTTAAAAACGTCAGCCAATTTTTCATGGAAGAAGGGATTCCAACCTTCCCTATCCTTTTTCTCCTTCCTTTTGTTACCGGCCTGCTCACAGGCATTACCATCGGTTTCGTAGGAAGCACCTTTCCTCTCATCCTCAGCATTACAGGCAATACATCAATAGCTGCTATATCCTTCGCTTTTGCTTCAGGCTTTCTCGGAGTTCTCCTCTCTCCTGTTCATGTGTGCCTGATACTTACGCGGGAATATTTCAAGGCAGATTTATGGGGAATGTATAAAATGATTATCCCTGCAAGCCTGATCGTCTTTTGTGTTGCGATTGTGCAGTATCTGATACTGAAGTAAAAGGATTCAAGGATTCAAGGATTCAAGTTAAACAGGAACACTTCAGCTTAAGAAAAATGTAGGTATTGGAGAGGACTTTTCCATATAGGGATTGCTGTTCATATTTTTTCTTTATCCAGCAATTCCATATCTCCTTTTCAGGATGTCTCTTTCTTTGATGCTAAAATCAAAAAATTCTCTCAGAATGCGGGATTCAAAAAGGTGTCTTACAAAAGGCTTTTTGTCAACCAGGACTTTTCTTCCCTGCAAGATCCGCCCTGCAAGACTGAGCGGAGCGTTGTTTAGAATCACGAGGTCTATTTCATCAGTTCCGAGTATATCTGCAATTCTACCAAACATCTCAAGATAATCCAGTTTTTTCATGTCCTTCACATACACCGCCAGATCGACATCGCTCAGGGGATTTGGCCTCGCCTTGACCATTCCGCCAAAGAGGTACACAAAGATAACATTAGAGTTACGGAGAAAAAAGTCACTCAGCAAACTCATTTTTTGATGGATATTTTCCGGAATCCTTTTAAACCTTATCATGATTTAAAACAATACCACAAAAAAACCAAAAATGTAATTCCATTCTCATGAAAATGTTCTCAAACCCATCGTAAGCCTTGTTCTCTGATTATGAAAATTATTGATCCATGTAAAAATAATGTTCTATCCCGTTATGACGTTGTCATTCCGGCTTGTCCGGAATCTTTCTTTCAAAAGGACTCCCTATTCTGGCTATTCTGCGGCTGCTATTCAGGGGACACCATATTTATCTCTTTTCTTTTTGAGCCTTGTTTCAGCGTAGTGCATCGAAAAGGGTGCCATCAAGAATTAAGTATGGTGTCCCCCTGAACATGCCGAAGGGCACTGACGATCACTGACTATTGCTTCTATATATTCACACGGTTGTGCGCTCTTGTCTCTTAAGCGCAAATGGGACATACTATAAACTGAGCATAGACATATGGCCATGTTTGACTTCTAAAAATGCCCCTATCCTGGAATGAAATCAAGGATCGTGCGCTCGCTTTTTTCCGCGAGTGGGAATGTGCGCGCGCAGAACGTGCAGAGGCACAAACCTTCTGGAACGAATTTTTTAATGTATTCGGAATATCTCGCAGGCGGGTTGCAAGCTTTGAAGAACCTGTTCGCCGGGCGCGGACTCGTTTCGAGCAGAGTGGGGGCAGGGGCGGTTTCATCGATCTCTTCTGGCGCGGCAACCTTATTGCTGAACACAAATCCCGCGGACTCGATCTCGACTCAGCGTATAAACAGGCTCTGGAATACTTTGAAGGGATCGCTGAACGTGATCTTCCACGCTACGTTATTGTCTCAGATTTTGCGCGCATTCGTCTCCATGATCTCGATTCAAATACCAGCAAAGAATTTCCACTTAAAGACCTCTACAAGTACATTAAGCTCTTCGGCTTCATAGCTGGCTATATCACTCAGCGCATAGAGGCACAAGACCCGGTCAACATTAAGGCAGCCGAACGCATGGGCAAGCTGCATGACCGCCTGCGTGCCTCCGGCTACGAGGGCCATGCCCTTGAAGTACTCCTGGTGCGCTTGCTGTTCTGTCTCTTTGCCGAAGACACAACGCTCTTTGAGCCACGGGGTTCGTTTCGTGATTTTCTCGAAAACTCCACCCGAGAAGATGGCTCTGATCTCGGCCCCCAATTGACGCTTCTTTTTCAGATACTCAACACACACGAGGATCGGCGACAAAGAAACCTCGACGAGTTACTTACTTCTTTTCCTTATGTAAACGGACAGCTCTTTGAGGAAACGTTACCTATCTCGTCCTGTGATCGAACGATGCGGGAGTTCCTCCTCGACTGCTGCGCGCTTGACTGGGGCCGCATATCTCCGGCCATCTTCGGCGCGCTCTTTCAGTGCGTCATGGACGAGGAAGGGTCCGCTCGGCGGCGTAATCTCGGCGCGCATTACACGAGCGAAGAAAATATCCTGAAGCTTATCAAGCCGCTCTTTCTTGATGACCTATGGGCAGAGTTCGAATCAGCGAAGCACAGCACAAATAAGCTTTTTGAGTTGCACAAGAAACTCTCGCACCTAAAATTTCTTGATCCAGCATGCGGGTGCGGAAATTTCCTCGTCATAGCTTATAGGGAACTGCGTCTGCTTGAACTTGAAATCCTGCGCGCTGCACGGAAAATGGAACAAGGGCAGAGGCATCTCGATATCTTTCAGCTTGTGCAGGTTGATGTTGACCAATTCTACGGTATTGAGATAGAGGAATTTCCCTCCCAGATTGCCCAGGTTGCTTTATGGCTTACAGACCATCAGATGAACATGCTGGTATCTGAGGAATTCGGCCAGTACTTCCGCCGCCTGCCGCTCATACACGCGGCAGCAATTCACTGCGGCAATGCTCTGCAAATGAACTGGAATAACGTTATCTCCGTTTATGATGTTGACTACATCCTCGGCAATCCACCTTTTGTGGGGTCAAAATATTTAAACAACTTGCAGCGAGATGACATGGCGCGTATTTTCGAAGACATTGCAAATTACGGCGTATTGGATTACGTGACTGCATGGTATGTCAAGACAGTACACTATCTAAGAGGAGACGAAAGAACAACAAGTTTGCTTGATGGTCTTCCTGACATGCCGAAGTCACCGCGCGAGCGAGTAAAGGTCGCTTTTGTGTCAACAAACTCTATCACGCAGGGAGAACAGGTTGGGGTACTCTGGACTGAACTATTGCGGCAGGGAGTAAAAATCCATTTTGCGCATAGAACTTTTCGTTGGAGCAACGAAGCCCGCGGCATGGCAGCGGTGCATTGTGTCATTATTGGATTTGCTTTATATGATACAGAACGAAAGATTATCTTCGATTACGGACAGCTTGACGGCGAAGCGCATGCATTATTTGTCAGAAACATCAATCCTTATCTGGCGGATGCTCACGATATTATATTAAAACGCCGCGATCATCCTTTGTGCAATGTGCCTGATATCGGAATCGGCAACAAACCTATTGATGGTGGTCACTACCTTTTCACCACAGAAGAAAAGGCAGAGTTTCTGAATAAGGAACCAAAAGCCGGGCGATGGTTTCGCCGATGGATCGGGTCGGACGAATTCATTAATAACTATGAACGTTGGTGTTTATGGCTGGGTGATTGTCCGCCTGAAGAATTGCGTCAGATGCCGGAAGCAAAGAAGCGTGTGGAGGCAGTTCGCAAATTTCGTTTGGCAAGCAAGAGCGCTCCTACCCGCAAGCTTGCTGACACGCCTGCGCGATTCCACGTTGAGAATATCCCGAAAAAACCATATCTCGTTATTCCTAAGGTTTCATCTGAGAGACGAAGTTATATTCCTATAGATTTTATGGATGCTAAGACGTTATGCAGTGATCTGGTTTTCATTATGCCTCATGCCACAATGTTTCATTTCAGTATTCTTTCTTCAGCTATGCACATGGCTTGGGTTAATCATGTTTGCGGACGGCTTAAAAGTGATTATCGCTATTCAAAGGATATCGTCTACAACAACTTTCCCTGGCCGAGCGATTCTACCGATAAGCAGAAAGCAGCCATTGAAGAGGCTGCGCAAGCCGTGCCTGATGCCCGTGCAGCTCATCCGGACGCATCGCTTGCCGACCTGTATGATCCAATTGCAATGCCGCCGGATTTGCGGAAAGCGCATCAGGCGTTGGATAAGGCCGTTGATGCAGCCTATGGGAAAAAGAGTTTTGCTTCGGATGCCGAAAGGGTGGCTTTCCTTTTTGAGCTATACCACAAATATACAAGCCTGCTGCCTGCGCCGGAGAAACCGAAACAACGCAAAAGAAGAAAGGCTGGCAAGTAATGCGCGGAGAAAATGATTCAATACTTCACGATGAAGATACTATATTCCACTATACCAATATGCGCGCAGCGATGGAACATATCTTATACGAAAAACAGTTGCGATTCTCCAAAGGCACAAAAACAAATGACCCTCGTGAATACGAACAGCGGATTTTTCCCACTAATTTTCGAGATAAGGCTGGTTCCACTGAGCACAGTTTAACAGACACCAAAACTATAACTGATGAAGTGAATGATAAATTAAAGAAGATTATTACATCTGACTATAAGTTGGCATGCTTTTGCTCAAACAAGGAGGATAAGAATCCTGATGCCGAAAACGTTATTTTTCCTATTAAGCAAACGAAACTGTATGGCTATTACAGGATGAGAATGTGGTCGCAGTATGGTGAAGCCTTTTATGGAGTAGCAATTGCCCTTTCTGCGACTTCTCTTGTGAAACGGCTTCATGAACGGTTGGGCCAAAATGCCTTCATTATTTCAGACCACGTTGAATATGTTGACAACTTATATGCAGAGGATCTGGCAGTATCAATGCTCGATGGCAATAAACTATGGGGTGAGGATATGGATATATATGCTAACGAATATGTCAAGAAAAACATACGAAACATTTTTTTTACCAAACATATTGATTATGAGGATGAAAACGAATATAGAATCGTTGTTCACGACCCTGATGATAAATTTGAATATTTGGATATTTCCAAATGTGTAAAGGTAGTTATATTAGGTGATCGTGTCCCTCTGGTTTATGACAAGACTATTGATGACCTCTGTAAGGAACTTGGTGTTGCGTCTAAACGGGCTCTATGGTTCAATGGGAAACTACTAATAGGATAGTTGAGTGGCGTTAGAACTGCAATAGGAGTGCAAATAGAAAAAAAGAAGAAATGGGACAACCGTCCCACTTATTCTTTCAAGTTTTTTCAGAACATCTGTGAAGTCGCTGACTCATTCGTTGCACTTCAAGATTGGGAGGGTCTATTCTGGTCTATTCTGGGGACACCATATTTATCTCTTTTCTTTTTGAGCCTGGTTTCAGCGTAGTGCATCGAGAAGAGTGACATCAAGAATTAAGTATGGTGTCCCGAGAACATGTTCGGCTTGCGACTACAAAAGTGAATATCTTTCTCAGTCCACGAGCATTTCCTTAATAACTGATTTAACCTTTTGCACTGTCTTTTTGTCCACTTCACCAAGTTTTTTTGTCAGCCGCCTTTTGTCGATTGTTCTCATTTGATCAAGAACAATCCAGCCCGTCTTGTTCTGAAAATCTACTTTTATTCTGGAAGGATAGTCATGAGATTTCGTGGTCATAGGAGCTACTATGACAGTCTGCAGATTATCATTCATTTCATCAGGCGATACGATAAGGCAAGGTCTTTTCTTTTTTATCTCATGGCCTATTGTCGGATCTAAATTAATAAGGTAGACATCGTATTGCATGCTACCACTCCCAATTTTCCATTTCAAGATCCAAAGAGTCATTCACTGCCAGGACATCCTCTTTTCTTTCATGCATTAGCTTGAAAGCTTTGTCCCATCCTTCCCTTGCTTTTCCCCTGACCGGTTTTATGACTAACTTGTTATTCTGTACCTCAAGTTCCGCTTCTTTGTTGAAATTGCACTGGTCTAAAATAGACTTAGGAATTCTTATTCCTTTGGAATTGCCAATAGATACAATATTTACTTTCATGCAAGTGCCTCCTGAAGTTTACGAGATTAATAAGTAATTATATTGTAATTACGTAACAAAATCAATACGCCCCTTAATCAACCTTGATTGAAGTTTTAAGCGCATTAGCTTGCATTAAACCCTGTTCCAATGGTTGTCATTATCCAGCTTGGAGGCTGTGTCGCAATTGTCATTCTGAGGCCCAAGCCGAAGAATCTCAGTCTTATAACGCATTGATTTCGTGAGATTCTTCACTTCGTTCAGAATGACAAATTCACATTTCAAGTAATTGCAACACAGCCTCTTGACCGGATAATCCAGTCCTCTTTTCTGGATTGCCCAATCAAGTTGGGCAATGACAGAACTAAAAGAGCGAAAATACTGCATCTGCTGTAATAGGGGCAATAGGGGTAATAGGGGTCAGGCTTTCTTTTGTGCAATTAACTTTTCCTTCACGCGGCTGCTATTCAGGGGACACCATATTTATCTCTTTTCTTTTTGAGCCTTGTTTCAGCGTAGTGCATCGAAAAGGGTGACATCAAGAATTAAGTATGGTGTCCCGAGAACATCTTTAGCTTGGTCTTTTCCTACTTCGTGAGGAGACTATAGAACAATTCGAACCGCTCGGATCGGGAAAAAAAGAATCCCTAAGAATAAAGAGCGGAGACATTCCGGAGTCCTGGCATTTTGTAGTAATGGTGAAATATTGAAAAGTGTCAGAAGATGATTGTTCTTTACAACTTAGTTTTTTTACTATTGCCCTGCTAAAACTCACCGCGCTAAAAAGATTTATAAAATTCCAAGGAGAACTAATTTCTCACTGGCTTCATAAAGAAAATCTTCAAGAGATACTTCCTTTATACCATCTTCAGAAAAATCATGACCGTCAGGATTCTCGATCGGGTGGCTATGCCATACCCCACCATCACAATTTCTGCCAAATAACCTTTGATTGCCGGATATAACAACGAAGCTTTTAATATTTTTCTAAACATTCTGATAGATCTGAATAAAACATGTTGATGTAATGGAGAGCTTAATTTTTGTGGTATTGGGTGTTTTCAGGAGAGTTTCTACTTTTTATCGAGTAGACCGAGGGGTTACCCCCTTCGGTCTCTCACACCACCCGGCATACGGTTCACGTACCAAGGCGGTTCCCAAAGTTAACAATTCGGAAGTTATACAGTTTATCAAGCATCGACACAAGA
>Ga0315273_10007023_pt1 | contig 14070 bp, 26 predicted proteins | sample YL17G02_0_MG_FD_205753 | JGI IMG/M metagenome (GOLD analysis project Ga0315273, IMG submission 205753) | Sediment microbial communities from Yellowstone Lake, YNP, Wyoming, USA - YL17G02_0 | ecosystem: Environmental > Aquatic > Freshwater > Lake > Sediment | place: USA: Wyoming | collected... | reverse complement strand
ACGCGTGAACCCGGAGGGTCGGAGGTGCGCCGTGCGTGGTACAAGTCAAATTCCCGGGGCTGGCCAAGCGGTACGAGCTGCGCGACCATGGCAACTGGTGGGCGACAGCGCATTATCTGAGCTGGCGGACAGGCAAAGATTGGACGGTCGCTGATGTCGACCAGCTGGTGCGCCAGGGGAAAATTGCGCTGGATGAACGCGGATATATCTTGACAGAGTCCGTGAAGAGGTTTTTGATTGTGAGTGCAGCGCGAACGTTGAGCGCCGAGGAGCTGACGCAAGTTGTGAAAGACATGCACGATACGGTGGGTAGGATCGCAAATCTCATGGTTAAGCTGGTGAACAAGGTCGAACTGATTGCGGCAATCGACCGGCCGCCAATAAGGTGTCCGCATGCGCCCAAGCGCCGAAAAAGTTGACATAATGTTTAAAGGCGGCCTCGGGTACGTTCCGGAGGACTACGCCTTTTCGAATGAAGCTCAGGTTCGCTACGAGCTTCAGCGTTTCTATGACACCTTTCTGAGACTGCAGCAAACCCATGCGCGGGTCCTGCGGCTCGGTGGTTCGGGGCTGCTCGACCGATCGGTGTACGACCGGCAACGGACCATCCTTGGTGAGTTCTGGCAGCTCTACGAGAAGCACGGCTGGAAGGCCGCGCTGACTCCCGATCAACAAACGCAAGTCGTCTCCTGGTTCACCTGGGGCAACACGCAGCTCATCCTCTCAAGCAAAAATCTCCTCGGCTTTTTGCCGCTGCCGATTGTGGTCGCGCTCGTTGTCGGCGGTGTTGCTGTGTCGATCGGTGTGACGTACGTGGCGCTGACGACGCTCTCCGGCTACAAGAGCAACATCTCTGCTCAGGAGAAGGAACTCTCCTACCGCGAGAGCATTCTTGACCGTCTCGGGCGCGGTGAAGTAGCACTGGCTGACGCCAAAGAATTGATCAAGACCGCGCCCAAGGTGACGGCTAGCTCGGGCGGCGGGATCATGGACATTCTCGGCCGGAACGTGACGCTGATCGCCCTGGTCCTCGGCGGCGGCTTGATCTTGACCATGTTGAAAAAATGAAAGTCGTGCGCAAAAAGAAAAAACTCCCGGCCGGGAAAAAGCGGCCGCGTCGCAACGGGCATCCCGGCTGCGGCAAAGAGAATCCCAGCCGTGGAGAGAAGGAGTTTTTTAAGTGGCACAACTTCCCGAGTGAGGGGAAGACGACGGTCGATCTGAAACCGCTGTCCAAAGAGTTGGTGATGCTCGGCTACGCGAGTCAGCTCGGCTATGTCTCGGACAAGTGGAACAAGGGCAAGGACAAGGAATACGTTCACGATTTCGATGAGCAGGACCAGCCCTATTTGCTGTACGACGTGGCGAACAAGGCCCTGCTGATCATCGGCGGGAAATTCAAGGTCACAGCCGACGGAGTGGTCGGATAAAAAGAGGGGGCAGTATGTCGGAACACGTAGTTATCAACCCGCGTCGGCGTCGGCGGGCGACCCAAAAGCGTCGCCGGCGGAACCCGGTGCTGGCGACGGTCAATCCGCGTCGGCGCCGGCGGGTCCACGTCTATCGTCGCGCGCGCCGCAATCCGCGGATCGGCAAGATGCTCAGCTTGCGCGGCGTGGGGACGAAGGACATTCTCTTCGGCACCGCCGGGATGATCGCGACGAACACGCTGGCGCCGAAGGCCGCGCAGATGCTCGGCCAGGCCGAAGCGGGCGTCGGCGGGTATGTCGCGAAAGCCGCAGTCGCGCTGTTGGGCGGCTATGCGGTCAGCAAGTTCGTCTCGAAAAAGGGCGGACAGTCGTTCATCTTCGGCGGGCTGATCGTGCTGGCCAACGATGTCTGGAACAACGAGGTCAAACCGCGAATCGGCCTGAGCGGTTTGTCTTATTACACGCCGGCCCGCAGCGTGTTCCCGAACAGTTTCGCCCTGCCGGCGCTTCCCGGCGGGACTGTGTTCACCGGTCAACCGACCTTGCGTCTGCCCGAACGTCTGCGGGCGGGATTCTAAGGAGGGGATGAGATGAGTCCAACCTATGGGGTCGAAGAAATTCCCTCGCAGCTCTACGACTCGAAGACGCTCGGGGCAACCGACGTGAGCTCTTCGTTGTTTCAGGACCAGGTCGGTGTGGGCGGGAAGACATTTTACGACACCAACATGACCGCCTCGGGTCAACTGCCGCTGCCGCAGACGTTCAAGTGCTACGGCTTTCGCGCGGCCGCGCTTCCCGACACCACCATTGCGCTGACGATCGCGCTGATGAAGGGAACGATGCGGCTCTTCGTCGGCCACAAGCACTACTACACCATCCCGCTGTTCTGGCTGTCCGCCGGCTGTGGTTTGTTTCTGAACCACGAAGAAGCGGGGGCGGGGACGTTCGGCTATGGCTGCTTCGGTGAGCCGCGCGGGGATAACATTCATCTCCTCAGCACGCCGATCGAAATCGGCCAGGGCGAAAGTCTGCGCGTTGATCTCGCCTGGCCCGTCGCGCCGAACGTAACGAAGATTTACATCTTCCTGGTCGGGCTGCTGACCAGGGCAACACAGTGAGGGAGTTATGCCTGACGAACAAATGGTCGAGGTGATTTCGCACATTGCGTACGATGCCGTGACGCTGGGCGCCTCGGATAAGGAGGCATACTTCTTCTCCGAGCAGCTCGGCGGCGGCGGTACGCCCAAGACGCTCTTCGAAACGAACATGGAGGATGGCGGCAAGTTCGCGAGCAACTCCGGGTTTCGCATGCTTGGCCTGCGCATTGGTGTGCTGCCGGATCTGACCGTGGCCCTGGCCGTGGCCTTGTCTAAAGGGTTCTTCCAGCTCTTCATCGGCCAGAAGCCATACATCGAGCTGCCGATCTTCGCGATGAGTGTGGGCGGCGGCCTGTTCATCAACTCCGGCGATTCGTCCGCCGGCACGACCGAATACGGCATGTTTGGCGTACCGCATCAGTACTCTGTTGCCGGACTAGCCAGGCCGCTGACGATCGATCCTGGACAGGTGTTCTCGGCGAAAATGACCTGGCCGACGGCGCCGACGGCGTGCAAGGTCTATGTCGGGCTGGACGGCGAGCTGATCCGGCAAATCCAGTGACCGCCGAAGAAAGGTAGACGTAGATGGATCTGTCTGATTTCCAAAATGTCGTCAAGCAGTTCAAGGTCTACTCCGTCTTTGTGGAGAATCTCGCGGCCGCGGCTGAGATTACCAAGGGCGTCAACATCCTCGTTGGTTCGCCCTTCGTCCTCACTCACATCGAGGCCTTCAGCTACCAGAACGCCGCCCGGGGAACCTTTGCGCCGTGCAATCTTTCGGTGACGGATTCGACCGGATCATGGCAGTTCGCCGATCGGGAGCTGCCGATCGAGCTCCTCTCGCCGACCGGGAAGGCGCAGTTGCAGTTCATGCCTCACGAACTGACCGCGAAGGCGACGATCAGCGTGAAGGTCGTCAGCAAACACAGCGCCGCGCTCGATTGCTACGTCGCGCTGTGGGGCTTTCACGCGCTGGGACGGGCATAGCTATGACCCGCCTTGCTCAAGCGCCGGTCACGGATCTGGATCTGCTCAGTGTCGAGCCGTCCGGAGCGGATCTGTCGCAGTATCCGCATGTGTTCCGGCCGATCGAGGCCCAACGTTTCGCCTACTGGAAATTCCAAGCGCAGGGCGTCGCCGGTTGGACCTACGAGGGCAATCTATGGGAATTCGTCGTGCCGACTGGGAAGGTCGCCGTCATCAATCGGTTCGGCTGTTGGCATAGCGTCAACAGTAATTACACGCTCAAGCTCGATGGGGTTCCGGATCCGGTCATTCAGGACGTCGGCGAGTACACCTTCTCCATCTCCGGCGGCGTGCCTGTGGGCGCGACGCTGACCTACAAAAATTTCATGTGGGACGTCGCGGATTATCTCGCCTCCCGGCCGATTCGCGCCTCGTTCCTCATGGATCCGGTGGTGGTGCGGGAAAATGTGACCGTGACCATGTACGCCAAGACTCGGGTCCTCAGCGGCGAGATGGCCGCCGGCGTTGCCGGTTACTTCTACGATGGAGTGTACGGCTCGGAAGGAAGATGAGTCATGTCCCCGGCCCCGCGCGTGAGTAGGAATCTTGCCACGATGATCTTCGGCCCGCCGGCGGCGATGCTGGCGGCGCACAAGCCGCGTACACGCCTGCTTAACTATCCGCTGAACGTCCGGCCGGAAAATGCCCGGCGTCTCATGTACTGGAATTTTCTTTCGGTAGTCGCCGGCGGCGCTTTCGTTTTGTTCGAGTTCTCCGTCCCCACTGGATATGTGGCTGTGATCAACCGATTCACCAGCATCGGCATGGGGCTAGTCAGTTTTACCTTGTCGGTCGATGGCATTGATGATCCTGTGATTAGCGAGGTCGGGCATTTTCGCGGAATTCCACCGAGCTATGAGATTCACGAGAAACAGGTCTTCTGGCCCTACCGCGAATACTTCATGGACGGCGTGATGGGGCATATGCTGATTGATCCCGTCTTGGCTGACAGCGGACAGGAAGTCAAATTGCGTGGATTCAATTACTCCCTTACCGGCGCGGCCGAGTTCGGCGGCGGCGTGAGCGGCTTCTATTGTGATCGACCGGAGACGTGGAGCATGGGGCGATGACCACGGCCGTTGCGAATCGTGAGCTGCACGGTCCCCGCTTCCGTTCCGTGCTGGGCTCTGCGCTGCGGCCGTTGTGTGCCGAGCGCTTCTGTTATCATCAACGGCTTTCGGTCGGCGTCGATGGCGGGTATCTCGTTCAAGAGTGCGTTCCCGCTGGGAAGGTCGCCGTGATCACTGTTGTCGCGGGATTGGCAAGAGTGCTCGATGCCTGCTATTCGATCATCATTGATTCAGTTCCTGTCCCTGACGTGCGCGACATTGGTGAGTGGGCGATGATGACCGTCAATGATTACCGGGTCTTCAGTTGGCCCATCGGAGTGACCACACTGCCGAACTACTTTGTCAAGGGCGGCATGTTACTCGATCCCATCATCGTCGATCAGAATGCGACGTTTGGCCTGTTCGTTATTAACCCCGGCGTTGGCGGCTGGGCAGGCGGCGGAGTGATGGGCTACTATATGCCGCGTGACGTGTGGAGGGAAAGCGCGTGAACGCTCAGGTGATGGGCAACGTGCTCTCGGAGCGCCTGGCGCCGGTGAATGTCTGTCCGCTCAACGGCCGGAGATTTTTCTATTTCAAACGCCTCACGCGTTGGTTCGACGAAACATGGGTGACACTCTTTAGGGTCCTCGTGCCGATCGGCTTCGTTGCGGTCATCAATCGCCTGGGCGCATTGATCAATACGGAGCTGGTCAACTATCGGATCGAGGTCGATGGCGTTCCGGATCCCGTTGCGCGTGACATCTTCGAAGTCGATCCCACGTACACTTACTGGGAGTATCCATTCTTCTGGTCGATGAGCAACTGCAACACCGGCTCGATGTACTTTATCCAGGCCAAGATGCTGATCGATCCGATTCTAGTTGAGCAAAATCAAACGTTCTCATTGCTCGCCTGGCCATGGTGGTCGGTTGCACCTTATGGTCTGGGTGGCGGTGTCATGGGCTTTTTCGCGCCGCGCGAAAGCTATCTGCGAAGGAGAGAAGCATGCCGAGTGAAAACGTCGAGCAATTGATTGCCCACGTGCGCGGCGCCCTGCAGGCCGCCTGGGGCAATCTCAAAAAGGTGAAGGGGTTCGATGTCCCCGCAATCGTGGCGGTTCTGGCGGACGTCGTGCTGCAAGTCGAACGGATGGTCCCGATGGTCGGCAAGCTGTCGGGGGAGGACAAGAAGCAGGTTGCGGTCGCGGTGCTCAACGAGTTCATCGACTTCCCGCTCCTGCCTGAGTGGCTGGAGGCCAAGGTCATCAGCTTGCTGATCGATGCCATCGTCGGCGCGGCCAACAAGTGGTTCGGTCATGGCTGGGGGATGCTCGTCGGGCTGACCGACAAATAAACGCTCGCGCAAAACCGGAGAGCAATCTCCGACGCGAGCAGGCGGGGGCGGCCGCCAGGCGCGGCCGCCTGACCGCCCGGAGACATGCGATGCAAACGATCAAACTCGAAGATTTCACCGGCACGGTCTTGCGGCCGTACGATTTCCCGCGGTACGATCGCTGCGACGTCAAGCTGCTGCAGGTGCTCGATCGGATGAGCCGCGCGCTGGGCAGACGGCCGATCCTCACCAGCACCTTTCGCACCTATGAGGAAAACAAGGCCGCAAAAGGGGAATCGAACTCACGTCACCTGACCGGGGAAGCGGTCGATGCCTTGTGGGCGGGCATTCATCCGAAGTTCGTCGTGGATGAAGCCGAAAAGCTCACCGCCCTGGTCGGCGGCATCGGCTTGATTTACCCGAGCGGCGCGGTGCACCTTGATACTCGTTCCGGCCGGGCGCGCTGGGGCCAGATAAACAAAAGTAACCAGCACACGCTGCCCGAAGTGCTGGCTCTATTCGGCCAGGCGCCCGCGAACGAGGTAAAGGTCGCCACCGAATCCCTCCCGGCCGGGCAGAAGCCGGGAATGTTCCAGAACGGCCAGGGGGCAGTCGCCAGCTTGCTTGTTGTTGTGGCAGCGATGGCGTTAATTTGGATCGTTCTGAGCTGAGGTCTTCATGGTCAACATGGTCGGGGTCAAAGGCCTGGGTACGAAGCGCGCGGCGACCGCCCTGGGCGTCTCGCCGTCGCATTTGCGGGAGCTGGAAAAACGTGGCGAGCTAGGCGAGATCCCGCGCGATGAGCTGGACCGCCGGGTCTTCTCGCCGGAGCTGATCGAAAAGTGGAAACGCGAGGGCTTGCCGGGATCAAACATTCCGCCGAAGCCCCGGATTGAACTCGCCCTCGACGCTGCTCCGCCGAAGACTACGGCCGTAGTTGAGCGCCGCTTCGGCTCGCCCGACCTGGTGGAAGGTCGCATCGTCCCCTTTCGGGAAAAGCGGCCGCTTTCGGATCCAGAGTATCAGAGCGCGGGTAACGCAATCCAGCGCGCCCGCGATGAGCTGGAGTTAAAACGCATCGAACTCGAGCGGCGCCGGCTGGACAAAGAACTTGACGGTGACGGTGACGGGGTCGGCAGCGGGATGATGGCGCTGGTCATGCAACAGCAGACCGCGCTCATGACCAAGTTGATGGAGCTGCAGGGGAACCGTCAGGATGAAACCACGCGCGTCCTCGAAATGCTCGAAAAACTCAAAGGCGTCTTCGCGCCTGTCGACTTGAGCACGCGTCCCGAGGGTAAACTGTTCGAGAAGCTCTCCAGCGCGATGCTGGAAAAAATAATCGAACGCGGAACTTCGGACGTCGGCGGCGACGAGGGGATGTTGCAACAGATTCTGCGCGCCTTGCCGGAGGTGATGAATTTCCTTTCCGCCCGCACGGCGGCTGGGAGGCCAGGGGTGACCGTGGCTGCGGGGCCGGCGGCGCCCCTGCTTCCCGGAAATGAAGTCGAGGAGGAGACAGCAGTCGAGATGATCACCGATATTTTCGATCTTGCCTTTCGCGCGTACATGCAGGAGATGACGGTCCCGCAGGCGCTGACGCTGTTTCAGAGCGTGTTCGGCGATACGGTGAACCCGATCGCCGCGCGCGTGATCGGCGGCCCGTGGGAGATCATTGTCAATCTGGCGCGGTTGTATCATCCCGAGGTGTTCAAGCTCATGCGCGGACCAAAATCGAAACTCTGGTTCGAGCAGTTATTGGAAGGGTTGCGACAGGCAATGCAGAACCCCAAACCTTAAACGCGCCTCCAGCGCCGAGTCCGGCGGCGGCCGGTTCCGCGGGTAGCCCTGCCGGCCGTCGACCGGATGGAATGCTGGAGGCCAAACGCTGGAGGTGGTATGCGCTACAAAATTCTCCCGATCTTGCTCACGCTGGTGTTGGCCCTGTCCTGCACCGGCAAACGGGGCCCCACCGGCCCGCAAGGTGCACCGGGAATCGGCCAGACTGGACCGCAGGGGCCGATTGGTCCACCCGGGCCGGGGCGATTCATCATTTACACTGGAATTGTCGATGCGACCTCATCGGTCTCTGCTGTAATCATCCCCGAATTGGGAGCAGAGAATTTCGCCGGGGTGCTGGTTTATGTCTGGGATGCTGATCTCGACGCCTTCCAACTTCTCACCGGCTATGACAAGGAAAACGGAACGGCGAGGTGGTTCGAGTTCGACGTCGGCGAGGGATCGGGCTGGGTTATTTTCGCTAATTGCCAGTCTCTCGGTTATCTCGTTCTCGTCATGATGGGTTGAAAGGACAACGTCATGGATGACAGCAGGCCGCAAAAGAAGATTTGTCCGTTGATGAGTCATCAGGTCATCGTGCCCGCGCCGGCCAGTAATTTGGCCCGGCCGGATGGACTGGCCGTGACCCCCCTTGCGATACCGTGCTGGCGCGAACGGTGCGCGATGGCCTACCTTGATCTCGATCAGACTTTTCTAGGTTGCGGCCTGGCGGTTGCCCACGAACTCGATCGCGCGCAGGCGTCCCTCTCCGAGCTTGCGCGTTCATCGGTGCCGGCGGTCGGGGCGATGGATGCCCTGGCCGCGGTTGGCAACATGCAGTCGGTGCTCGAACGGCTGCTGTACGAATTGGTTCAGGTGCGGATGAAGAATTGGTCTTCGAAAGATGCTTCTTCCCCGAACAAGTAACTCTTAAACAGGAGGATAAGGATGAGCTACCGCTTGGAGTTTGAGCCCGTGGCGAATTTCCTCGAAGAGGTCTTCGCCATGAGCGCCTACGATCATAAGACCGCAACCTTGATCAGGGGAGTCGATGCCGTCGATGCGCTGGCGTTGCGGGCCTTGTACGGTCATTTCCCGCAAGTCCAGGCCACGATGGAGCTGCTTGGGCGGGATTATGCCGCTTTCAAGCAAGTGGTGACCTTGGTCGGCGCCGGCGGCCGCGAAGCGCAGTACGTCAAGAGCGTCCAGGAGGATGAAGCCTGGTGGAAGCGGGTCTACATGTCCTGGACCGCCGCGGCCGCAGTCTGAAACTCCGAACCGAGAGGGGATTGAAAATGTCGATCATGGTGGACCTGATGGAGTGGATGACTAAAGAGGGAATGCCCACGGATCGGACCGCAACGGTTTATCTTGCGCATCTGGACACCGCAATAGGTCTGCTTCAGAAGGACTATCGGGCCCTTGTCGATGCGATGACCGAGCGCGTCAAGCAGCTCGAAAACCCGGGTGAGCACGACTAGGCGGGAGACATGGTTTCGACGTGCGGGAGAAAGTTTCCCCGCGGGCGGCCAATCAATCGCTGGGGGCATTGCAGCAGGCGGCCGTGGGTTCCTGGGTTGGCACAGGGGCCCACACGTCCCGACACCCGGCCGGGGTCTTGAGGGATCTTCCCCCGGCCGGGTTGTCTTGTAACTCATGACAACACCACACCACCATAGTTGCCGGCACAGTTGCTTTTCCCGCCGCGGTCGCTTCGGCCTGCGGCTTCACTTGTTTACATTGGAAATAAGTGCTGAAAAGTACTAGGTAACTCATTGATATATACCGGCACCATAGATGACTCTCATAGGTAAGTGTTCAATGTATGGGACGATTGATAATCAACGACTTAGTTTTGGGGTTGAAGTGACCACTTTACAAAAGCTCGCATCGAAGACCCGACTTCGGCGTTCAACTGGCCGTTTTTGCCGGCCGATCAATAGTCGGCGAGCTCATGAGTCTGGATTTCGCGTTGCTGAGTCTGGATTTTGCTCTTGTTGTTCGGCAAGCGCGTCTTGGTCGCGCCACGGTTTGTTGTATTGCCCGGATTGTGTCCGCGAGGACGCCGAATACCGCCGCAAATTATGAGCACTGCGCGGGCGATCGAACACTCCCACATTCGCCCGCGACTCACACTTGATCGACTACCTGTACAAGTGTTCAGTAGGTCTGACCGCGGGTTTATGGCGCGCGGGATGGCCAAGCTTGGCTATTTGAAGGAGGCGGACCGTTTCGAAAATTGCCGCGATCGCCTGCTGATGTTCCGCTGCCGGGATGAAGGGCGTCAGTTTGCGGTCGTCGAAACCTGTAAGTCGCGAATCTGTCCTGAGTGTCAGAAGGTTGTCCGGCAGACCTACTTCCGGCAGTGGTATCGATATATCTGCCGGATGCCCAAGGTGGGCGGCAAGCAGTTGATGCTCCTGACGCTGACCGTCCGCTGCTCGGGTCAGGTTGATGACGTCCAGATCAAAAGGCGCTTCCACCAGGTGCGCGAGTTTTTGGAGCTGGTCTACGGCACTCGCGCTGACCGGAAGCAGAAGATCAAGCGGCACTCGATGAAGCAGAACGGCAACGGCGCCATCGCCGTCGCCGAAGTCGGCCAGCGTTGGAATTTGCACTTTCACTTGTTGGTTTACGGTCCGCGCGTTCCGCAGGCGCAGCTCGCGCAGCTCTGGCGCGACGTCACCGGTGACAGTTACGTTGTGGACATTCGGCGTGTCGGTAAGCTGCGCGGCGGGGTGTGGGAAGTGCTCAAGTACATGGCGAAAGTGCCGTTCGCGGACGGTGTGGCGGAGTATGTGCAGTATTTGAGCGTGCTCAAGGGCACGCGGCGCGTGCACACCTTCGGGACGTTTTACAATGCCGTGAAGATCGCGAAGAGCGCTGAGTACAAGCGCTGCCCGTTCTGTGGTGCGCGGTTGTTGGCCGATGGGCTGGCGTATAACTGGCAGGGGCAGGCGCGGTTGTACTGGTGGATGGATAAGTTCAAGCGCAAGGGGGGCGATCTTCGCTCCGGCGCGGATCCGCCGGTAGACATTCCGGCGGCCGAGTTTGTGATTGCTGAGGACCTGGTCGGCTATCCGACGTGCATGGATCGGACCGGGGCGCTGCCCGACGCCTATTTCGGCGGCTTTTTCCACGGCCAGCAGCAGAAAACGGCTTGACAATGCGAAATTTGAGCTATCTTGGTCTCGTGGGGCTGAATCTCGAACATCTTCGAGGTGGTGATGCGGGCACCTGGCAAACTGTCCAGGTGATCAAGCGGTTCATCGCCGAGGGCCGTGTCGACCCGCTCATCCGCAAGCAGGCAGTCGCTGTGATCGGCTCAGGCGGCCGGCAGCCGGAGCGTGAAGTCAGCGCGCTGCTGAATTTCGTCCGCCGGCGAATCCGCTACGTTGCCGATCCGGTCGACACGGAATTTGTCGCCTCGGCGCGCCGGGTGCTCGAAATCGGCGGGGGAGACTGTGACGACCTGGTGGTCCTGCTCGGCGCGCTGCTGGAGTCGATCGGGTATGAAACGCAGCTCAGGGTCATGGCTGTCGATCCCCGCGCTGAGTATGAGCATGTCTATCTCCTGGTGAAGCTCGCCCGCGCCTGGGTGCCGCTCGATCCGACCAGCCGGACGCAGGGCCTCGGCTGGGAGTATCCGGTCCGCGGCCGCGAACACACGTTCAGTATACCGCGGCCGCAGCTGGCCGGTCTCGATTTCAGTATTGGTGATGCGTGGCGCTGGGTTAAGAAACAGTTTGTGGCTGTCGGGCGGTTCCAAGGTAAAGTCGCCAGCGCCCTGGGTCCGGTGCTGGCCGTGATTCCTGGGGTTGGAACGGTTGCCGCGGCGATCGTCACCGTCGCCGGAAAAACGGTGGTGATGCTCACCGATCCCAAGACCGGGCGGGTGATCGGGTATGCTCCGGGCAATACGGTGGTTGACGCCAACGGCAATTTAGTCCTTGACAGCGCCACCTTGGCACAGTTGAATTCGGGACACGCGAGCGCGGGCGGCTCAAACTGGTGGCTCTACCTGGCGCTCGGCGGTGTGGCGGCCCTGCTGCTGACCGGAGGAAAGAAACGATGATCGCCGCAGCCAATCCCTACCAGGCGCAGATCGATCAGCTCCTCAAAAGTTACGTCCAGTTCTACGTTATCCCCCGATTGCGCGCCGGCAGGATCGGCAAAGCCCAGCTTGATGCTACCCGGGCGATGCTCGACATGCCCGGGATCTCCCTGAAGTACAGCGCGTCGGCCCTGACCGTTATCCGCTTGATTGTCGACCAGCTCATGCCCTATGCCGTCGCGGGCGGCTCGCTGTCCGGTGTTGGCCTCGGAGACATCTTCGGTGATGCCTGGAAAGTCATCAAGGGCGGAGCTAACTGGCTGTACAAAGGCGTCAAGACCATTTTCACGGCGGGACAGACCGCCGAACAGCTCAAGCCGCAAGTCCAGCTTGCCACAAGTCAGGTCAATAATATCCTGAGCGAGATCCAGCGGTTCTTTTCGACGGTCGGCTCGGCGCTGCAGGGCGGCGCGGTATCGACGGGTTTGTCCGCGTTCTGGAACACGACGATGGGCAAGGTGGTCATCGTCGGCGGCGGGTTTCTGCTGCTCAAGTCGATGGCGAAGAGGTGATTCATGTTCCTGGCTCAGACGCCCATTACCTTTTACGATCCCAATCGGCAGCTCTTGCTTGAACCAGCAGGGCCGTTAACCGCCGCACGGCAGCAGGCCATTGATGCTGCCGCGGATCGCGGCAGGACGATTTTGTCCGCTTTCGCCGGTCGTCTGCGCGGCTTGAGGTCAACTGGGTATCAGTACAATCGGGGGAGCATTTCCTCGGCCAAAGCGAGCGCGGACGCTCTCTATGCCGAATGGCTGGCCGTCTACCAGGCCATCCATGACGGCCGGTACCAGGAAAACATGCGCTATGTGCCTGTCACCTTTGATTCTAATGCGGCCGACGCCTTCTCGTATGATCTCAACGGTTGGCTTCGCATTCTGTCGACGGCGCTGCAGGCGTTCGATGCCGGCGCGAGTCCCGAGGAAGTCGCATCTCTTGTTCAAACCGTGGCCGAGGCGGCCAAAGGTCTCGGCTTGTCCGGGAGTTCGCTGCTCTTGATCGGCGCCGGCCTGGTGCTGGTGATGTTGCTGCGAAAATAGGGGGCAATGATGTATCTGAGTCGTTCTCTGGGCCAACTGCCGGATCTGTCCTACGATGTGTCCCAGGACTGGCCGCCGATCAATACGGGGCTGGAGGCCTGGCGCTATCTGGAGATCCGCGAAGGCCGCCAAAATTTTCTGGACTTTCGCACCCGCTTGCGGAATCTGCTCGCCGTCCCGTACACCCTCACCGTCGCAAGTGTGCAGGCCAAGATTAACGCCGTGTTTGCGCTCTTCGACGAGCTGGGAAAATGGACCATCACGCGCCCGGGCGGACTGTACGGTTATCTCGAGCTGGGTCCGATGGATGTCGTCAGGGTCACCAAAGGCTTCGATCCGGCGATGCTGTGGCTGCAAAAGGAGCTGGAGGTTGCCCGCGGGAAGGGCCAGACCGCTGAAGAGCAAGCCAGGGAGCAAGCCCGGGGGTATGCAATCGGCTGGCCTGAGCGGGGACAGACGGTGCCGGCGGACACAGGCGGCGCGTTCAGTCTGGCGGACTGGCTGAAGCCGCCGAAGCTCTACTATGTCGGCGCCGCCATCGCATTGGTGTTGATGATGGGGAGGAAGTGAACGAGCCGGAGGTGCAAAGTGGCCGCTGGAGACGAAGTGCCCGTGCTTATTGAGCTGGAGAAGATCAAGGCGAAGCTGGATGTTATCGAAAAAGGCATGACGCAGTTGAGTTGGGTTACCGGTATCAATTCTTTGATGCTGATTGCCCTGAGCTTTTTGGCGATCGTGAAGAGTTTATGACGCCGCCGCTTGAATCCTCGGCCTGTCAGGTGTCGCCGCCGTGTCCCTACGTGGGGGAGATTGCGGAAATGAAAACAGACCTGGCTTGGATCAAGAAGATCGGCGCGACGATTGTCGGGCTGGTCATCGCCAATCTGGGCTTGTTGATCAAGGTGTTCTTGGGGAAGTGACGCGTGAACCCGGAGGGTCGGAGGTGCGCCGTGCGTGGTACAAGTCAAATTCCCGGGGCTGGCCAAGCGGTACGAGCTGCGCGACCATGGCAACTGGTGGGCGACAGCGCATTATCTGAGCTGGCGTACGGGCAAGGATTGGACGGTAGCTGAAGTTGATGAGCTGGTGCGCCAGGGCAAGGTGGCGCTGGACGAACGCGGATATATCTTGACAGCGTCGGTGAAAAGGTTTTTGATTGTGGCTGCAGCGCGAACACTGAGCGCCGAAGAGCTGACGCAA
>Ga0315273_10007022_pt1 | contig 14071 bp, 7 predicted proteins | sample YL17G02_0_MG_FD_205753 | JGI IMG/M metagenome (GOLD analysis project Ga0315273, IMG submission 205753) | Sediment microbial communities from Yellowstone Lake, YNP, Wyoming, USA - YL17G02_0 | ecosystem: Environmental > Aquatic > Freshwater > Lake > Sediment | place: USA: Wyoming | collected... | reverse complement strand
TTAAGGTGTTGGAGTTCACCGTTAACCGCCCCTCCGGGCAGATGACTCCTACAAGGGAATTCTCTTGATAGGAGCCGGACCCGAATTCAATTTTCCAAATCGAAAGCCACAGAATCAAATCTGCAGCAGCTGGAACGGCGCTGTAAACCTGATATGCGCCACGCCGGCCACGTGCTGTGGATTTCGGAAGGTATGTCTTCAATGGTAGCGCGAGATTCACTCAACGGACCCCAGGAAATGCATCTCGTCACAAGCGCCGAATACGTGGACCGCCTTTTGTCGGAAATCGAGTCCGTACTCGCGGCGGGCGCGACGAAGAGCCCCTTTCAGAAATACAACCTCGACTTCTCCCAGGCTCAAAGCAAAGTCATCCAGGACTACTGCGCACGCATCCGCGCACAAATGGTTCGGCTCCTCGAGGCTAACGCTATCCAACCCGAACGTCCCCAGTATGGCGCCATTCACACGATTCGCACAAATCTCACCTTCGTGCAGATCGCACTGGAGGAAATGACACCACGTTACCTCCGGGGATACGGCGAGGTGCCTGAGTCATTGATTCCGAGACTGAACGGAACCGTGGCGGAGCTTCAGGGTCTGGTGGACAAGCTCGACGCTTACCTCGCACAAAGACTGGGGCGGGAACTTCAGGACCGGCTCGGAAAACTCGACGCGGCAGGCCATGAGGTCAGCATCTTGAAAACCGTGGAGAAATTGATCACTAAATACGGGTTGGTTGAGTATCGTCCTACCATCTCGCTGATCCTGGAAAGGATGGAAACGAGCACTTTCGAGATCGCAGTGTTCGGCCGCGTCAGCTCCGGAAAATCGTCGCTGCTCAATTACATCCTGTCATCCGAGGTCCTGCCGGTGGGTGTGAGTCCGATCACATCCGTGCCAACGAGGCTGATCTACGGGACGCGTCCGACAACGACCGTCTGGTTCTCAAACGCCAGGCCGCAGCAATTCGAGGTCGAGCGGCTCGCCGAGTTCGTCACTGAAAAGCACAACCCTGCAAATCAGAAGCGCATCACGCGGCTCGTCGTCGAGTTGCCGCTCATGGAGAAGTATGAGGGAGTCGTATTCGTCGACACGCCCGGTTTGGGTTCACTAGCCGCGCTTGGGACTATGGAGACCATGGCATACCTGCCTCAATGCGACCTCGGTATCGTGCTGATTAACGCCGGAGCGACGATCGCGCAGGAAGACATCTCGACGATCCAGACTTTATACGAAGCCGGCATCCCCGCCATGGTCCTGCTGAGCAAGGCGGACTTGCTCAGCCAGGCGGACAGGGATTCCGCGGCGAGGTACATCGCAGGAGAAATCGAGTCACAGCTGGGCCTGAAACTATCTGCCCACCCGGTCAGCGTGATGAAAGAGCACTCCAGCCTTCTGGAGAGCTGGTTTGAGCACGAGATCGTTCCGCTCCGCGCACGGCACAAGGATCTGGCTCAACAGTCGCTCCACCGCAAAACCGCCGCGCTTGTCGATTCGGTTGCCGCCGTGCTGCGAGTGAAGCTGGGGAAAAAGGATCGGATTCCGGAAGGGCTAAAGGACCGGCTCAATAAAGCGGAAGCAAACTTGCGAGCAGTCGCAGGCAAATTCCATGAAGCGCGCGAATTCTACCAGGAAGCGACCGGCCAGATACGCGAACTGGGACCCTCCGCCCTCGCCAAGGCCGCATCCGACATCGTAGACTTATGGAGCATAAAGGGCGGTCCTGACACGACCGTTGAAGGAACCATAGTCACGGCGATCACGCTTGCGGCCGCCGAGAGGGCGCGCCTAACCCATGCCATGTTGAAACATCTGGCACACGAACTCAGCAGGGCGCTCGAGCATGCAGAAGCGGCACTTGGGACAGGCAGCTCACTCGCGGAGGCCGAGCTGGCAGCCGGCCTGAAAGAGATTCCGAGACTCGACCTGGGATCCCTCGTCATCGAACTCCGACCCTCTCTCTACTCGTTCCTCGGGAAAAAACTGGCACGGAGGGGGGTTGCAAGGAGAATCGAGATGAGGCTTGGCTCAGATATCGATCTGGCGTTGCATGACTACGGATCGTTGTTCGAAGCATGGGCGCGGGGCGCACTGGAAACGCTGAGAGGTAGATTCGACTCCCATGCCGATGCTTACCGTGCGCAGTTCGAGCGACTCGGGCGAGACAGGCAGGAGGGGGCGAGGACGGACTCGGAAATCGAGGACGATCTGGGAAGCCTCCTTGGATCCGATTCCGGCTTAGCGAAACGAAACCCTGTATCTTTAGACATCAACCACCAATCAGCGACTCAGCCGGACACTCTAACCGCGCAGATAATGGCAAAACAGACCCTGAACTCAGATTAACGAAAGGCTTCTTAAGAATAATGCAGGGCGGATTCGAAACACAGGCACAAGACAGAAGCCGTGTCTCCTCAGGCAAACAATGAGCGCTAATCGCGAGATTCCGGCCGGATTGCGTGACGAGATCCCCGCGCAGGTTCCGGTGCCCTCCGCTCAACTGCCCGCGTGCGACGCGGCGAAGCCGACGGGCACTGCGCGCGCGCGTTTCCGCAGCATCCTGTTCCCCGATGCCGACGAGGGGCTCCGGGACGACTCCCGCGAAGCACCGGAATTCTTCCATGACTTGAATCTCGACCCTGTCGTCGAAGCGATCACGGCCGGCCGCCAGGAATACGACCTTGCGCCGTTCTTCCATGCGCACTTGACCGACCTCGACGCAGTCGCCTACCGTCAGGAGGTGATGCGCGACATGGAGGACCGGACTGTGAGGGAGGCCCTCGGGTCGTTCGAAGAGCGCATGCGAACGATGCGCCAGCGCCTCGCGCTGGCGACCAAAGTCTACTATGAGCTCGAAAAGCAGCGCTGGCTCCTTGCCGCCGTCGAGGTTTACGTCGAGGCCGTCGAGCGGCTGGCGCAGGATCTGGGCGCCCTCAATCTGGCGTCGCGCGGCCTGCGCGCCTTCCGCACCGATCTTGCGGATTACGAGCACTCGGATGCATTCAGCACGCTCGCGGCCGAGGCGTGCACACTGGAGGTGGCACTGGCGGCGATCCGCTACTGCGTGCTGATCCGCGACAGCAGCGTCATGGTGCGCCACTACGGTGGTGAGATCGACTACAGCGCCACCGTCGAAGAAACCTTCCGCAAGTTCCAGCAGGGCGCGGTGAAAGACTACCGGTGCCAGTTCAAGGACCTGCCCGGCATGAACCATGTGGAAGCGCAGGTGTTGGACGGCGTGGTACTGCTGAACCCGGTCACCTTCGGCGCGCTCGCGCGGTTCTGCAAACGGCATACCGACTTCGTCGACCCAACCATCGCAAGCTTCGACCGCGAGATCCAGTTCTACGCGGCTTATCTCGACTACGTCGAACGGTTGCGGCGCGCGGGCCTTCTTTTCTGCTATCCGCTGCTCTCGGACCGACGCAAGGACGTCGTCGTACACGCCACGTTCGACCTGGCGCTTGCCGACAAGCTGCTGCGTGATAACGCCGCTATCGTCTGCAACGACTTCTTTCTGCAAAGTGCCGAGCGCATGTTTGTCGTCACCGGCCCGAACCAGGGCGGCAAGACGACCTTCGCGCGCATGTTCGGCCAGCTGCACTATCTCGCGAGCCTCGGCTGCCCGGTCCCCGGCCGGGACGCACGGTTGTTCCTGTACGACCGGTTGTTCACGCATTTCGAGCGCGAAGAGGACATTGCCAGCCTGCGCGGCAAGCTGGAAGACGACCTCGTGCGGATCCGCCGCGTCTTGGACCAGGCGACACCGAACAGCCTCCTGATCATGAACGAGATTTTCTCGTCGACCACGATCAAAGACGCGCTGTTCCTCGGCCGCGAGGTGATGGCGCGGATTCTGGGGCTTGACCTGCTGTGCGTGTGCGTCACCTTCCTCGACGAGCTGGCCGCGCGGAGCGAGAAAACGGTCAGCATGGTCGCCATGGTCGACCCGCGCGATCCGGCGCTGCGCACCTTCAAGATAGAACGCCGGCCGGCCAACGGGTTAGCCTATGCGCTGGCGATCGCCGAAAAGCACCGTGTCACTTACCGCTGGCTGCAGGAAAGGATCCGGACATGATGGCGCTGCTGATGCACCGCGACCACGACTTTGACGTACAGCAGTCGCTGCCGTGGAACGAGCGCGCGCTGATGCAGGACCTGGCGCTCCATACGCTGCTGGAGGCGATGGCGCGCGACGACAAGTTCGTCCACGAGGTGGCTCTCAAAGCGCTGCTCACCGGCTGGCGCATCGACCTGGAGACGATCCTGTACCGGCAGGCGATCGCTCAAGACGGCCTGAACAATATGACGGTGCTGCGTGAACTCTACGACCTAACGGTGGAAGCGATCGAGAACAAGCGCAAGCACCTCTTTGGGTTCTGGGGCCGCCACCCGTCGATGGTGCTCTACGGTGCGAGAGAGACAATGCAGATGTTCGTCGGCATGTTGCGGCGGCTGCGCGGCATCGCGCGCGCGCATGCGGCACGTTTCGCGTCCGAGGGCTTCAGCGTTTTGTTCGCGATGCTGGAACGCGAGCTGACGGACGAGTACTTCACCCGCATCGAGGCGCATCTGGCCGAGCTGAAGTTCCGCGGCGGCGTGCTGATCAGTGCCGAACTGGGACCGGGCATCGCGGGCAGCAATTACGTCCTGCATAAGCCGCGCAAAGACGAGCGGCACTGGGTGCGCCGGCTATTCGCCAAGCGTCCGCCTGTCTACACCTTCCGTCTGGCCGACCGAGACGAGGCCGGAGCGCGGGCGCTATCGGAGCTGCGGGACCGCGGTATCAACCTCGTATCAAACGCGCTTGCGCAGTCGGCCGATCACATCGACGCCTTCTTCCAAGTGTTGCGCACAGAGCTGGCCTTTTACATCGGCTGCCTTAACCTGCACGAACGGTTGTCCGCCTTGGGCGAACCGACGTGCTTCCCGCGCCCGCAGCCCGGTGGGCAGCGACGGCTGCGCTGCAGCGGGCTTTATGACCCTTGCCTGGCGTTGCAGATGCAGCGCGGCGTTGTGGGCAACACCGTCGACGCCGATGGCAAGAACCTTGTGATCATCACCGGCGCCAACCAGGGGGGCAAGTCGAGCTTCCTGCGCGGTGTCGGCGCGGCGCAGCTGATGATACAGTGCGGAATGTTCGTCGCCGCTGAATCGTTCGAGGGCGAGCTGTGCACGGGGCTCGTCACGCACTACAAGCGCGATGAGGACGCAACGCTGAAGAGCGGCAAGTTCGACGAGGAACTGGCCCGCATGAGCGAGATCGTCGACCACCTCGCGCCGAACGCGATGCTGTTGTTCAATGAATCCTTCGCCGCGACGAACGAACGTGAGGGTTCCGAGATCGCGCGGCAGGTGGTCTCGGCGCTGCTGGAAAAGGGCATCAAGGTCTTCTTCGTGACCCACCTGCACGCGTTCGCGCACGATTTCTTCGAGCGTGCGGCCGATCGTGCCTTGTTTCTGCGCGCCGAACGCCGGCCCGACGGCACGCGAACCTTTCGGCTGATCGAAGGTGAACCGCTTTCGACCAGCCACGCCCAGGACTTGTACGAGCGGATCTTGACGCCAAGCGCAGTCATGATTGCCGAGCGAGGTTAGTGAGGCAGGTGAGGTTGCAGACCAGCAATTCGCACTCCCCTGAAATATCCCGTGCCTGCGATTTTCCGGCAATGGAGTTTGACACCCTCCGAGGGAGAACCGCGTGCGCCGCTGCGGGACTGATGACTCCTACCAGCGCTGACATTATTGAAGCTTAGCGACTTTTGACTAGGTCTGGACGGCGATGATGGGAGCGGTCCTCTTCAGCGTGGGACGGGGCTTTCTCAAGGAGTCTTAATGAACAATCCGGTTGTGACCGCTGATGCTATCGACACAGAGCAAATCAGACTGAATCGAAATGTCGCCTCACTCGGCTGGGTAGCCTTCTTTGGGGGCCTGGCCCAGGACATGATCCAGCCGATATTGCCACTGTTCTACACCTCCGTGCTCGGCTTGAACAAAGAGTTCATCGGACTGATAGAAGGCTCTTTCACCACCGTCGTCAGCCTGATGAAGATTGGCGCCGGCTACCTCTCTGATGCTCTCGGTGTGCGCAAAGCCATTGTCTTTGCGGGATATGCGCTCTCGGCGCTCGGCCGATTCGCACTCGGTTTCGCCGGAAGCGGCGGTGTCGTATTCAGTCTGCGGCTGACGGACGGCGCGGGCAAAGGGCTCAAGGATGCTCCGCGGGATGCGTTGGTCGCCGGGTCGGCCGGAAAGCGCAAGCTGGGCTTTGCCTTCGGAATACAACGCACACTGGATACTCTGGGGTCGGCGGCCGGACCGCTTGTCACTTTTGGGCTTCTTCGAATGTTTATCAATCGCCCTGATAAATACAGCGAGGTCTTCTTAGTCGCGGGTGCCGTTGCGGCCATTCCGCTTTTGGTTATCGGGGTCTGTGTACACGAGCTCCGGGCCCCGATCTCCAAACAGCGGATCTCGCTCGGTGTGCTAAAGGGGCCGTTCGCCCGGTTTCTCGCGGTCATGCTCCTGTTCACGCTCGGCAACTCCTCCGACGCTTTTTTGATCCTCAGGGCGCAAGATGTGGGTGTGGCCGGCACGCTAATCCCAGTAGTCATCGCCGGCTTCAACCTGGTCTCTGCCCTCACTGCGATTCCCGCTGGGAAGCTCTCGGACCGGATCGGCCGTCGTGGCGTAATCGCATACGGCTGGGTCGTATATGCGCTCACTTACCTGGGATTCTCGCTCGCGTCAGCCCCGTGGATGATCTACGGACTATATGCTCTCTACGGGCTTTTCTATGCGTTGACAGAAGGCTCAGCCAAGGCGATGGTCGCAGAACTGGTCCCAGCGGCTAACCGTGGCACTACCTACGGCCTCTATAACGCTGCTGTCGGAATCATGGCACTCCCCGCCAGCATCCTTGCAGGCTCGCTCTGGGCTCGAGTCTCGCCGTCCGCTCCGTTTGCTTTCGGCGCGGCATTGGCAGTACTCGCGCTCATCGCTCTGTACTTCGTTCCCACGCTCAGGCCGTTTGAACGTGAGACAGACCGGATTCATGGGCTGGAGAAGAGTGAATAGTCCTGCCGTTGCGGCCAACCTAACGATTGCGTTCGAGAACCTCGATGGCAATCCAGAGAGGCCCCAGTCACTTGATCGGGGGAAGAGGATTTATCCAAAATAACGCGCTCATGCGCAGAAAGTCATGATCACACAAGGTCAACAGAAGGAGCGATCCAATGGCAAATTTAAGTGGCAGGGCGGTCATTGCGCAGGGTGGGGGACCAACCGCGGTCATCAATCAAAGTCTGGTCGGTGCGGTATTGCAGGCCAGGCGGTACCCCTGGATTGAGAGAATCTATGGTGCCCAGCACGGGGTGCGCGGGATTGTAGAGGAGAATCTCCTCGACCTGACCCAGGCGACGATTCGAAATCTCCATCTGGTGGGACAAACCCCATCCTCGGGGATGTATTCGACTCGAGACAAGCCGGATGCGGCCTATTACACCAGGATCTTCGATGTGCTCAAGGCGCATGATGTGCGCTATTTCTATTACATCGGCGGCAACGACTCTGCCGACACCTGCCGCGTCGTCAACGAAAACGCCAGGCACGCCGGATTCGAGCTTCGGGTGGTTCATATTCCAAAGACCATCGACAACGACCTGCTGGTGACAGATCACTGCCCAGGTTTTGGTTCTGCGGGCCGTTTTGTGAGTCTTGCCTTTGCCGGGATCAACCTCGACAATTTGAGTCTTCCTGGGGTTTACATCGGGATTGTGATGGGGCGCAATGCCGGATTCCTGACCGCCACCAGCATTCTTGCCAGGAAGTACCCCGATGACGGGCCGCACCTCGTCTACATTCCTGAGAAAGCTTTTGATCCGGACAAGTTCCTGGCGGATGTGGATCGCACTTACTCCAAATACAAACGCTGCATCATTGCGGTCTCCGAAGGTATCTCTGATGCCAAGGGGGAGCCCGTGATTACGTCACTGACCAAGAGCACCGAAAAGGACGCGCATGGCAACATTCAGCTCTCCGGCACAGGCGCACTCGGCGATGCGCTCGGAGAATTGGTCAAGAGCCGCCTCAAGATCAAGCGAGTGCGTTGCGATACTTTCGGCTACCTGCAAAGGAGCTTCCTCGGCTGCGTCTCCGAAATCGACGCTCAGGAAGCGTTTGAAGTGGGCGAAAAGGCGGTGCAGTTCTCTGCATTGGAAGGGGGCAGCGGAAGCGTCGCGATTCGACGCACGGGTGACTACGCCGTGGATTACTTTCTCACTCCGCTCGAAACCGTCGCGCGTAACACCAAATCGATACCGGCCGAATACATCGATGCCGAGAATTCGACCGTTGCGGATGCGTTCAAAGCCTATGCCCGTCCACTGGTTGGGGCAATGCCTCCATGCGAACGCATTTCCGCGCCGGCGGTGAAAAAGATCTGCCAGAAGTTCTGATTCCCGATTCTTTTCCGCTTGTGATTGCGCTTAAGAAGAGGATTCGTTCTCTCCGGCTTCCATAATGTCGTGTATTATCGCTTTTCCCCGTGCGCTCGGGCTTTGTATTCCCCATTCTGTGTAATCAATTCCGTATATGGGCTGTCCCAACTCTTGAGGAATTTCCGTCCGAGGGTCTTTGCCAGGCTCGGGCCGGTGCATACCACGCCAGAATTGCCTGTTGAAGAGCGCTTAATCAAAAACTCGCGAGGCAGAACGGACTGTTTTTTGCCCATCAGCACCGACCAGGCGCAGCGTGCAACCCAGGATGGCTGAGTGGCAGAATGGCAGAAATCGGAGTTTGACATCCCTTTTGCGCTGCATGATAATGGGCCCGGCGTTGGAGTTCGCCTTAAACCGCCGACAAGGCAGATGACTCCTATCAGGAAAACGTTCCTGGAGGAGTGGATTGCGCCAACAAAAACATTCCCGCATCAAGAGCTACGACACCCTCAAATCTGCAGGCTTTTCGGCACGCAGCGATTCCGCGAAATGCATCGGAAGTAAGCCTAACTCACGGGATTTGCGGGCTGGCATTTGTTTCGAGACAATACGATTTATCGAAGGCTCGCCGAAACCCCAGGCTCTAGCAAACCGCGCTCTTGCCTGCTGTTACGCGCGATTCCTCAGGCGTGGCGGAGGGATTTCCTGGGAGCTCTCGGCTGCTCGCCACCACTTTTATGACGTGAAAGGAACTCTGAGCTATGGCAACAAGACTCTTCGCTTTTATGCCTCAGTCCAGCCTGCAGCCGGACCAGGGGCACGGCTACATGGTCCTCGTCCTCGGAATCAGTGTGCTGTGTCTATTCGTCGCATTTCTGTTCGCTCGCTACGTGATAGGTCAGGATGCCGGAACGCCGCAGATGCAGAAGATCTCGAACGCGATCAAGTCGGGAGCTGAAGCGTTTCTGAACCGGCAGTACAAAACCATCGTTGTGCTGGCGAGCGCCTTGGCTGTCATCATTTATCTGGGCTATTTTTTCGGAAAGAATGATGGCCCGCTGGCGTTCCGGATGACACTGTCGTTCGTGCTGGGAGCGATCTGTTCGTTGGCCGCGGGGTTTTGCGGGATGTGGGTATCGATCCGGACTAATATTCGGGCAGCATCTGCGTGCCGCAGCAGCTTGAACAAAGGTCTGCAGATTGCCTTGCGAGGCGGTGCGGTGACTGGGCTCAGCGTGGTATCACTGTCGCTGCTTGGGGTGGGCATCTTGTTTCTGATCTTCGGTGGCCTGGACCCGGCACACACGAAGGAAGTGCCGACGCAGATAGTCGCCTTCGGCTTCGGAGCCAGCTTTGTGGCGCTGTTTGCCCAACTCGGCGGTGGCATATACACCAAAGCCGCCGATGTCGGCGCTGACTTGGTCGGAAAGGTGGAAGCCGGCATTCCCGAAGACGATCCGCGTAATCCGGCCGTCATCGCGGACCTGGTTGGGGACAATGTGGGTGATTGCGCTGGCCGTGGCGCGGACCTGTTCGAGTCCACCGCCGCGGAGAACATCGGCGCCATGATTCTCGGTGTCGGGCTTTATCCGGTGTTCGGAATCAAGGGCATCCTATTCCCATTGGTGGCCCGTGCATTCGGTCTGATCGCCTCCATCGCGGGCGTCATGACCGTAAAGACAAAAGAAGATGGCGATCCAATGAAGGCCCTCAACCGTGGCTATTATGTCACTACAGCGCTGGCGGTGATCGGCTTCCTCGTCGCAGTCGAGTTGCTCCTCAACGGAAATCTATTTCTCTTCTGCGCTGGTGTCATTGGCATCGTAACCAGCTTCCTGTTCGTTTACATCACGCAATACTACACGGAATACAAATATCGTCCGGTACTATCCATTGCCGAATCCTGCAAGACAGGGGCCGCCACTACCATTATCACAGGGCTGTCGGTGGGGCTCGAGTGCCCGGCGCTTCCAGTGATGGTTATCTCAGCGGCCATCCTGGGATCTTACTATCTGGGCAAGTTCGGGCTTCCGGGCATGCCGGAACAGGCTGCCGGGCTTTACGGAACAGCCATCGCCACGATGGGCATGCTATCCACGTGTGCCTACATTCTGGCGATGGACACTTTCGGCCCGATTACCGACAATGCCGGAGGCATCATCGAAATGTCGCAGCAACCGGAGGAGATCCGCAGGCGAACGGATCGGCTGGACGCGGTGGGCAACACAACGAAGGCCCTAACCAAGGGCTATGCGATCGGGAGCGCGGCTCTCGCGGCGTTTCTCCTGTTTTCGGCCTACATCGATGAGGTGAAAATGGCTCTGGAGAAATCCGGCAAGGCCATTCAGAGCTTCTCGATCGACATCGGACATGTACCGGTATTTACCGGCGCCTTGATCGGGGCCATGGTCGTCTTCTTGTTTAGCTCACTGGCCATCCGAGCCGTGGGAAAGACTGCCCAGACCGTTATCACCGAAGTCAGGCGGCAGTTCCGTTCGAATCCAGGCATCATGAAGGGCACTTCAGACCCGGACTATGGCGCCTGCGTAGACATTGTTACGAAATCGGCTCTGAAGGCGATGATCGTACCCGGGATTCTGCCCGTAGTAGGACCGGTGGCAGTTGGAGTTGTGTTCCGACACTTCACTCAGGTGCCTGGAGGGACACCGGTCGGCGCCGCCTCGGTGGCCGCTTTCCTCATGGTGGGCACCATGGCCGGCGTCCTGCTTGCGTTGATGATGAATAATGGCGGCGCTGCATGGGATAACGCCAAAAAGTACATTGAGACCGGCGTATTTGGAGGGAAAGGATCGGACGCGCATAAGGCTGCCGTGGTAGGCGATACCGTCGGGGACCCGTTTAAGGATACTGCCGGCCCGTCGCTTCACGTGCTGATCAAACTGCTGAGCACAATCACGCTCGTGGCCGCGCCGTTATTCTTCTAAACCCGCTGAATCGCTCGCCCCGCGGAGGCCGTTCGCGCACCACGGACCCTCCTCGCAGGGCGTGGTAGTTTGCCGGAAGCGTGAAAGCAAGGCACGCCCATCGAGTTTCGAATGATGATACGCGCGGGAGGCAGGCTTGGAGCTGTTCTGCCACGGACAATTCACAACCAAAATCAGGGCGCCTTCGCCTTCTATCATAGACATGTGGTTTCGAAGCGCTAAGGAAGAGACGCTTGGAGGCGTTGGAGCGAGCGCGTGCAGTGGCCTGCGAGCATCACGGCCGAAATCTTAAAGGAGACATGTTGGGCTGACTGAGAGGAGGCTCACGATGTCTGTTGTGGCACACAAGCACCACGGACGATGGCAAAGCTGGTTCGCGGTTACAATTATTTTGGGTGCTCTCACTATATTTGCGTTCCTGCTATTGAAGGATTGTTCGAGAGTATTGACGAATTGGCAAACCGGCCGCTGGTAGTGGCTCGGCTTGGCTGGTCCGCAGCGGGGTGAGGAAGGCGTGTGTCATCCGAGATGCAAATGGCGGGCTGTTTCGATTCCCGTTTTCGCGGCAACTTTGCCAAGCAGACGCTTAATAGTTCCTCACTGCAAAGTGGATCTGCAGCGGCCTGGCGCGCGCTGCTTTAATGTGAAGTTTAACCGGCTGGCCGGAGTTTCAGCGCTTCGTTCTAAACAACAGCGTTATCAAGCTGTCGTTCACATTCATCCAAGCTGGCGAGGGCTGCCTGCCGCTGCGCCAGTTGCAGTTGCGCGGCGGTGGAACCTCCCTGCTGCCTCGCCGAGGCACTCGCCAGGGCACTACGAATCCCGTCAATCGTCTCGTTGAGCTTCGCGGTCATCCCTTCGAGGAATAGGGTAAGACTCTTGTTGAGACGTTTTTTGTAATCGAAAGCGACCCGGGTGGCGTTCCGTTCCAACTCAGTCTCGGCCTTTCGAAGCATCACACGGAGCAGGTATCGGTCGAAGAGCCGGGGAGGCAGCAATAGCGGCGCGTTTCCAAGACCCCAGTCGAGAACGGGATCGGTGAAGTATCCGCACGGCTCGAGTTCGGCGAGTTCTTCTGTGGCATCAAAACTTTTCACAGAGAACCCGAACAGGGAACCCGCAGTCTGGCGCACGCCGGCGACAAGCTCGTTCACACGTTCCGCAAACCGGTTCGTGGCCTGCCGAAGATGATCGGCCGCATCGCCTTCAAATTGGGTTCGCCAGCCATCGAAAAGCCGTCCGATCCGGTCCTTTAGGAACTTGTCCATTTCGGCCGCCAGTGCTTTGCGCCCCAGCGCTCTGCGGGTTTGCAGATGCCGGCGAATCTCGGTGCGGAGGGCATCCACCATCGTCTCGGCGAAACTCATTGCTTCCGTCTCGACGAGACTCCCTAGTCGCGCCACGCTATTCTGGAGCAGAACCTGGCCGTCCTCCCTCTGCTCCTCGGCATGTGCCAAATGCCCATCCAGCTCGGCAAGCTTGGTGCGCAACTCGTCCAACGGCATTTGCGCCGCCCGAATTTGCAGTTCATACGAAAGCCGGAGATCACCAATCAGCTTGTGAGCGTTTCTGGCGACGGAGGCGTAAAAAACCAGGTTCTTTTCGGAAACCAGAAATTCGCCGAGTTTTTCCTCCAAAAAAGAAAATCCGCTTGCCGCGAGAAGTGAAGTGTCGCCTTGTTGTTTCGCGCTGAGGGCTTGAGTGGCGGAGACGGCAAGAACGGAATCTGAGCTCGTGGCAATGGCGTCGGGCAGTGAATGCCGCGTGAAGTCCAGGACCTCTTGCAGTTGGCTGCTCTTCAACAGATCCGTCTTGTTCAAGATGACAAAGACCTTCCGCACGTGCGAGGCAAGGTCGGAAAGAAACTCGATCTCCGCGTTGGTGATGGGCGGCTCAGGCGAAGTAACGAAGATAGCAGCATCGACTTGCGGCAGGAAATCATATGTGACCTGAGTGTTGTGTGTATACACGCTTCCAATCCCAGGCGTATCAACCAACAAAACCCCACCTCGCAAATAGTCACTGGGGTACGCGACCTCCACGTGACCCACTTGCTTGGCGTTTTTGGGATTTCCTTTTTCCGTCACGTAATCCGTAAGTTCGTGAAGGCCGATGGAGGTGCGAATTCCCGATTGAAAAACGACCTCCGCGCGCGGGCGCTCGCCGTACCGAAGGCTGGTCACGATGGAAGTCAGCGGCAGAATCGCCACGGGCAAGATTTCGGCGCCGAGCAAGGCGTTTAGGAAGGATGTTTTGCCTCGCTTGAACTGTCCGACCACAGTCAGGTAGAAGCGGCTCAGCTCGACCTTCTTGCGCAAAAGCGAAATGCCCGACAGGGCTGTTTGCGCCTCTTGCAGGGCTCCGATATTTTCAAGGGAGCTCAGAACCGCAAGTAGTCTTGCGCGGGTCTGCCTTACGCCGTCTCTTAAACGGGTCCGCGGATGCGGCCTTCTGCTCGAAGTCGTCTCCATAGAAGTTGTTTTGAGCTCCAGGGTGTCGGGCATGCGTCCTCTGTCCAACTCTGCGATGATGTAGATGACCAACGTTCTACCACGGTGAATTGCTAGAACTTTCCGTAGAGTGTAAGGGGATAGACTGGAGGAGGTGTGAACCTGCAACCCCTACAGCTTCCCGCGCCATAGGAGTCATTGGCCGACTTGACGGCGTTATGCGAACTCCACCGCT
>Ga0315273_10007021_pt1 | contig 14071 bp, 15 predicted proteins | sample YL17G02_0_MG_FD_205753 | JGI IMG/M metagenome (GOLD analysis project Ga0315273, IMG submission 205753) | Sediment microbial communities from Yellowstone Lake, YNP, Wyoming, USA - YL17G02_0 | ecosystem: Environmental > Aquatic > Freshwater > Lake > Sediment | place: USA: Wyoming | collected... | reverse complement strand
TACCGGGGCGCAACGGGTCGAATCCGCGGTGCATGCGGTGCCGAACCTTCAAAAGCGGGCGCCGTCACCGCACCGCGAGACGGGTGATGATTCTCTTGGTTGCGCGCTCGGCAAATTCGGGGCTGTAACCGAGTTCCTTGAGCTTCCACTTGAACACGTTACCGAGCTTGGCCTTCTTATAGATGCCGAGCTTGTTTTCTTCGTGGAATCGTACGGCGCGCGCCGACAGTCCTTCCAGAATGACGTCGATCTGGTGTTGCGCCCCCGGATCGGTGCGCGCTTCCGACGCCGGGGGAAATCTGCGTCCAAGATCGGCGGCGAGTCCGTCGGCAAATTTCTCGAGTTCCTTGGTATTGAAGAGACTCAGCATGATGTCTTGGCGAAGTTCCAGAAATGTAAAGTACCAACTTTCGACTTGGATTCCGGCTTTCAAACAAACCACGATCGGGCGTTACGTGCGGCCACGCCATGTTATCTTGCCCAATGGGCGAGCGCCACGTCGATGTCGATTTCCTCGCGGATCGCCACCAGCGCCGGTGCCACCCGCCCGTCAACGATGTCGTCGTCGCGCCGATTGATATCGGCGGGATTGAACAGTGGTACCGCAGTGGTCCAGCAACGGCAACTGAACGCCCCGGTAACGGACAGGGATTTCAACCGTACCACGCGGTGCGGTCGGGTGGCAAAGGGAGGGGCGGATTCGCCCATCGGGCCCCGACGAAGCGTCCCGCGGGTGGGCCAAATGGCAGGATGGTTTGGGGTACACGGTGTCCCCCGCATTCGGGCACGGACTCGACCGCCAACTCCCGGAGTGGAGAGGCTGGGGCTGGGGTTGGCCGCACGTCCCAGCGCGCTCACCTGGGCGCGTTACCGCGAATTGGACGCCGGCGCCTCGTGGTGGCGATGGCAGCGCAGCCGCGGTGGGGCAAGTGCGGATGCCCTGCAGCACGCGACCGAGCGGGTACGCGGGCGAACCTGCCGATACATGACTCCGAGCTCACACCGCGCAACAGAGGGTCCTTGTCGCAATCCATCCCTACACCTCCCCAGCGGCGACGAGTACCAGCCGATTGCTCCGCTGGAGGCCGCCGAGTTGCGGAATCCCGGCGTCCGCACCGATCTGCCCTCGTACGCCGGCTCTTGGAAACGCGGAGAGAACTGCTTGCTGGGCCCGGTCGGCGCCGTTGCGATCTTGCGGTGGGACGCCAAGATTGCGTGGCGTTCGGTGGCGGCCGCAGTCAGACACGGCTGAAGGCGTGGCTTGCGGAATGACGCAACCGTTCGACCGGATAGCCGGATTCGATGACCAGCTTCTCGCGGATCGCATGCATACCGTCCTCGGGTTTGATGACACAGTTCACGGTAGCCTCATTGCTGGAACCGAAGGACTTGTAGTGGTCGCAGAGCGCCTTGAAAAACACCCTGTCCTCGGCGTCGCCCTCCGGGCGGCCGGCTTCCGACCAAAGGTGCAGGATCGGCGCGCAAGCCTTTTTGTCAATCAGCAGCGAACTCGGGCAAGCGAAACCGCCGTGGGCCGCATACAGTCCGGCACCCGGGCCGAGGTTCTCGAGCGTATCGACACACATCGGCTCGAGATTGTATGGGTTGACGAACCAGCGCTGGCTGAAAGCCCACTCGTTCCCGCGAACCGCGCGCAGCAGCGAGGAAAGATGATCCGCGGCATACCAGTCATCGTCATCAAGGTAGGCGACGTAGCGACTGTTCGCGGCAAAGCTCAGGATCGTTCGCAGCGCGCCACCGAAATGATTCGTGTGTACGCCGCCGTGGCGTATCGAGGTGGAGTAACTGGGATCGAAGCGCGTGATGCCAACTTTCGGAGGGCTGGATCCGAGGAGGCGATCGATGATCGCCGGGTCGCCGAGTCGCTTGTCAACACCAATCAGAAGATGAATTCGCCCGTTCACGTCTTGCTCGAATACGGACCGAATGGCGCGCTCGACCGACGGACGAAGCACGGTCTGAAGAACGACGGCAACGTCTGCCTGTTCCTGGCAGCGGTCCGTCGGGCCTTTCCTCCATTCTTGGATCAAGGACTTGAGCATCAGACCCAGCATCTTTACGCCTCCATCAACCGCCATGCATCAATAAGAGCAGTTCGTTGGCTCCATCTGCAATGAGGACCGCCGGCACTACCGGATCAAACGCACCGGGCCGCACGCCGGGTACGGTAACTTGGATGTCCCAATGAAGGGCCCGTTGGGTCGCTATATTGAATGAATCGGAGTGTGCAAAATGATTTCGCTCTTTCGCAACGTCAGGAACGCCAGCCGACCGTTTGGCAAGCTCGCGATCCTCGTGCCCACCTATCGGTTTGATGCGCGGGCGCGGCATACTATCGCAGCGACCGCGTCACTCGCCAGTGACAATATTGCCGTGCTGGTTGCCGACAATAGTGAAAACCCTGACAAGTGGGACTACCTGCGCAAGCTCAAGAAACTGCACGCGAATATCCATATATTCTGTCATAGCAGGAATATCGGGGCCTTTGCCAACTGGAGGCTTCTGTTCGAAAACGCTACTCTCGATTACTACTTGTTCGTGGGCGACGATGATTATTGCACACCGCCTTACGTCGAGAGTGGGTTGGGGCTGCTGGAGCAGCATCGTGATGCCAGCGCCGCAGCCGGGCAGTTCATTATGGTCACGACGGCCAACCAGACGACGATGGCGAATCGTGCTCGCATTGAAGCGGCTCCCTACCAGCGCTGCGTGAACTTCGTCATCGGCGGAGGTAACAGTCTGCCGAACAGCATGGCTCGCCGCGATGCCGTACAGCCCTACCTGGACTACGTCGATGGTCATCCGCTGAAGGCAAGCTTCTTCGATTGGATGATGTCCTACACGTTGCTCGCCTCAGGCAAGTACTACACGGAAGACCAAGGCCTCTATCTCTATGATGTCTCGAACTGGGAAAATGCGCAGGCAACATGGGCGAGCAACGCGAAGTTTTACGTGGCCGCTGGCCTTCCCGAAGCGTTTACATGGTTCCACGAACTCTACTGGGCCGTGGAATTTGCCCACTTCTTTCGCGGCGCCTTCACGCCGATTGCCGATCGGCAGCAGAGCCTTGATTCTGCGCAGTTTTTCTATCTGAACCGGATAGGGGAGTTCCGACGCATTTGGCAGAACCCGGGGTTGGCCAGGCCGATAGAGGAAATGATTTCACATCGTCACGCGGCGGTAGACGCGCTGCACTCGCTGGTGGCCAACGACGACGCGATGCATCCGCATCTTTTTGATTGGTTCAGCGAGGTACTGGCGTCGTTCGATCCGGTATGCGCCGCTGCCTACGCGGACTACGTGAGTGCAAGCCTCGATCGGGCGACGGTGGAGTCGGCTCCACCCGCTGGGAGATGAGGACCGGCATTGCCGATCACGGCCCGGACGGATTGAGAGCGGGCCGGATGGAACTAGACGCGCCGCAGGTATCCGTCTGGCGCGACGGTGATCAACAGCTTGTGCTCGATTTGCCGATCGATCGCGAATTCGAGTCGGCCACCGTCCGTGGCCACGCGACCCTCGTCGCGCAGGGACCGCATGAACTCCTGGACGGCAGTCTTTGGATTGTTTCCCTTGCCCCAGGGGCGATCCGGAAAGGCATCGTCAGGCATGTCCTCGATAACAGTATCAAAGACGATGCAGTAACTGCCCTTGGCGGTCAGCGGCGCATAGGCCTCAAGTTCCTGCAATACGTGCTCATGCGTATGGTTGGAGTCGAGTATGACGAGCGCGCGCTGAAATGACTTCGCCATCGCACGGACTCTGGCAATCATATCGGGGTCGACGGACGAGCCTTCGATCATGTCGATGCGGTGAGACATCGGATGCGCTTCGATGGCGGCCCGATTGTGCGGCCGGATATCGATGTCGATTCCTATTACGCGCCGACGAGTTGCGCGCGGGTCAAGCACCCTGCCGGCCTCGATAGCGTCGCAGTAGTCGAGCAGCGCCAGCATGGACGCGCTCATGATCAGCGATCCGCCATGGGCGATGCCCGTTTCCACGACGAGATCCGGTCGTATGTGCCAGATGAGCTCCTGTACGCATACCATGTCCTGTGGGAACTGGATGATCGGCCGTCCGAGCGACGTGAAATGATAGGTGTACTTGTACTTCGCGGTGTCGTTCACCCAAGCCCGCGCCAATGTCCGTATTTCGTCCGCTTCGCCTAGCCTTGCGATGTTCTCGCGTCGTTCGTCAAGGAAGCACTGATGGGGGTCCGGGGCAGGCATGTCGAGATTACCTTTCATGTTCAGCGGCTCGCGCACTGGAACCGTTGGACGTTGCAAATTCCGGGCCTTGAAAGTTGGCCCGGGACGGAGACCGGGAAGCACCCTGCGCGCACGGTAGTTACGACCACATCCTCGAACGCTTGCGGAATGCGGCTCGTTCCAGCTGCAGGCAGGATACCCTGCGGACGGACGGACCGGCGCTTTCCCGCGACACCGCGCCGTCCGCGCCTTCGTGCTTTGCGTATTCCATTTGTGCGCGAAGTTCGTAGCCGAGCATTTCATGAGCGCGAACGACGCTCGCGTTGTCGGAAAAGACCCGCCCGCTCACCCGCTCGAGGTCCAGGAAATCGAACGACCACCGCAACAAAGTTGCGAATCCGATGAACATGATGCCGGGTGCACCGGCATCGCCAACGCCGAGCCAGGCGTCGGTCTCCGCGGTCTTGGCCCCCTCATCGACTCCGCGTAGGCCGATGTGACCAACAATGCCCGTAGCTTCGGTCGCTATCAGGAAGATGAGCCGATCTGCTTGCTTCCCAGCGGAGTCGAGCCAGCGGGCGGTCGAAGCGACGGTGACTTCTTCATCTGAAAAGAAGCTGCCGCGGCTCTGATTTCGCCATCTGGCGAGGCGATCTAGGTCGGCGGCGTCCAGCAGATAGAGGCTGGGTATGAGCATGCCTAACCTTTGCTTCCGCCACGATATTTCCACGGCGTGGCCGCGCGCGTCTCGGGCCGCTCGGGTCTTGTAGGCCGCGAGTATGGGATTGGTGGTCACTGAATTCGGCATGCGGGCTGCCGATCGGTAGAGGCGTGACGAGGCATGACAGCAGAGCGGTCGAATCGTCGATGGCTAGTCAGGCATTCGGGTCGGAAGAATGGGCGGGCGATGGAACGACCGCTATCTTTCGCGTGAATTCCGAAATCAGATCATAACCGTCCCAGATTCGGTCGAAGGCCAGCGCCTGTCCCACGGGAACGATGCGATCGATACCGCGTCCGTTGAGCAGATGGGCCAGTCCAATGAGCTCCGCGTCGGAAAAGCCGAAGTGAGTCAATGTTTGGTCCTTGCGCACGGTGAACTCGGCCACTTCGGAAAGAGTCGGTACCGAAACTGCGAATAGCGTTCCGGCACCGAAGACGTCTTCCCGCATATCGTGAAGGCGAGACAAATTCAATACCGTCAATCGGCTGCCGAAGAGCTCGACGCCCGTGACCGGAAGATCTATGGCGGCGCCATAGGCGTAAGCCAGCTTGGCGGCAGAGGTCCCGGCCTTCGGTGCATAGCCCTTGCGCGTCGCCGTCTCGGCCAGGCGCGAATAGAACGGAGTTGCGGCGGCCATGCAGTCGCCTGCTTCACCTACCCAGACAATGAGGTGCGGTGACGCGCAGCCCATCTGGTCGAACCAATAGACATCGTTGAAGAACTGTTCCGCAAGTTGATCGTGTGCTTTACGGGTCAGTGCCAAGACTGGCTTCGCGGCCAGCGCGGAGAACGAAAATCGATCGGCGAATGCGATTTCGAATGCATGGGGCGCGAGTGGCACTTCGCGAAGGCGTTCGATCGTTCGATCTCCGCCCCATACGACGCGCATGTCGCATGCCCGCGACAATGCGGCGGTGACGGCCACTTCGTGCCCGTAGGACACGATCATCGTCGTGGCTGCCAAGCCGGGCACGTCGGCCAGCGCATCCGCCACGAGGCGAAGGATGATCTCGGACTGCGACGAGCGGCGCGGTGAAAGGCGTACGATATTGCGGTTGCCCGCGAGCAACGACAGCAGCCACGAGTAGATGAAAAGCGTATCGACGTTGCTCGGCGGCACATGAAAGACGAGACCTCGCGGCATCATTTGGATGTGGGGCGGGATGCCGGCCCGCACGCTTGCCTCGAGCCTCGTCGTAGCTGCCGGTCGCATCCAGTAGCCGAGGACCTGCAGTTCGGGATGGCGGCGCGCCTCGGCGTCGCTCAACAGGCGACCCGAAAGGCCCGAGCAGAAGGCACGCAACTCGGGGGCAAATGGCGGAAAGCCGCGTGCCGCTGCGAGTCTGGCCAACCGTTCCGGCAAGCTCGCAGTCGACAACGTGACCTGGTCCGGCACGAGCAGATCGAAAGTTTCGGACATCAAACGGTCTTCCCCGCGAAGGCGGGCACGTCTGAGCATCCGCGCAACTCCGCCTGAGGCGCGCGTCCGATAACCCTGAACGCCTTCCCCAGTCGGCCGCAACTGCTGCCGTCCTGATGCTCGATCACGCCAAGGTCTTCGGTCAGGATACTGTGGCCGGGGTAGCTTGACGGCAGTAGGCTCAGCGCTTGGATCAGCCCGACCTGGCCGGGCGCGACTTCTGCCCATGTTTCAGGGTCACGGACGATCACGTCACCGAATATCGGAGGGTAGAGCAGGCCATCGTCGCCCTCTAGGAAGATCGAGCCGATCTGTTCGACCATCCCGTAGAAATTGTAGACGCGCTTGAGCCCGGTCTTATGTGCGACGGTTTGCTTGAAAGCCGCGTTGTCCACCGCCTCGCCCGCAAGCTTTTTCCAGCCGCCGCTATGCACGAGGATTCCGTTGCGAAGATCGAATCCGTCGCCGAGGGCCTGGAAGAAATGGCGCCACACCATGAACGTGAAGCCGAACAGCAAGAACGACTCGGAGCCGTATAGTGACAGGAATGCGCGTAGCCCCGCGCTATCGATTCGCATGTCCTCGTCCAGCGCGAAGAAATGGTTGCGGCCGAATTTCATCATGCCGAGTACACCCGCTCCCCGTGCCGACATCAAGCGCGGGTCGCTAATGACCGCCTTGCTGTCGACAACGATCATCGGCAGCCGGCGCGGTCCGAGAAGCTGACCAATGACTGAGGCCAAGGCGCGCGATTGCAAGTCGGCCGCCCGGGCATCGAGTGCGATGCGGCTCACGCGCTGGCCTGTCGTTCCGCTCGACGTGAGGATGTTGGTGACGCTTTCCGCGGGGATGCTGCGCAGCTCATGGGTCTTGAATAGGGTGACGGGAATCCAGGGTAGGGCACCAAGGCACTGTGCGGTCCGCCACTTCGGCGCGAACACGTCAATGACGCGCCGATACGCCGGGCAAAGCTCGTAGTGCCGGGCCGTAAGTGACAGCATCTCCGGCAGTAATCGCGCTTCCTTGGCCGCCTGCGGCATGCTGTAGTTCGAGAGCGACAGAAATTCTTCGAGACTCATGCCATTTGCTGCAGGCGCGCGTAGTCTACCTTTCCGCTGCTGGTCGCCGGAAGCCCGTCGACGCCGCGCACGTTGAGCATGCGCAGGCTCAATTCGAGGCGTCGGGCGAGATTCCGGCGCAATGCATCGAGCGCCGACGGGTCGCGTCCTTCGGCGAACACGAGAATTCCTTCCGATACCTCGATGGCCGCAACACGTCCTGATGCCGACGCCATGCGCTCCACCTCGTCGAGGCTGATGCGCATCCCGACCACTTTTGCAATTCTCTTGGTCCGGCCCACAATAAACAGAAAACCGTCCGTATCGAGATAACCAAGGTCGCCCGTAGGCAGGATGCCACCCAACTGATCGCCGTTCACAAGGTCGTCACGGCACCCCGAATAACCCATCATCACGTTCGGGCCGGCATAGACCACTTCGCCCCGGATCCCGGCCGGCACCGGGCGTCCCTCCGGGTCGAGTATGCGAATCACCGCTCCGTGCAGGGGGAGTCCGACCGAGCCCATTTTGGTCGGCGACGCGGTCGAGGGCAGCGTGGTCATCCGGGGCCCGGCTTCCGTCTGGCCGTACATCACAAAAAAGCGCCCGCCGCGTGCCGCCATCTGTTCATGTAACCGCTGGATCATCTCCGGGGCGAGGCGCCCTCCCGCTTGCGCCATGGTCATGAGGCTGGGCACCCTGAGGCGCGATAATCCGAGCCGATTCATCATGTCGAAATGGTAGGGGGTACCGGAGAACGAGGTGCAGCCCTGAAACCGAACCAATTTCCAGAACCCCCCCGAAACAACACTCTCGCCTGTGAGCACCAAGCTTGCGCCGGCCAGGAGATGGGTGTGCAGCACCGATAGGCCGAAGGAATAGTGCAGCGGAAGGTGCGCGATCGTCCGCTCATGTCGGTCGATCGTCAGCGCTTTGACAATGGCGGCGGCGTTGTGGGCAATGTTCCCGTAGGAAAGACGGACGAGCTTGGGACTCCCCGTGCTCCCAGATGTCGAAAGCAGAATGCAAAGATCCGGATGAATCGGCGCCACGCTGGCCATCTCGACTTTGCGCCAACGGCCGATCGGGAAGTTGCCAGAATCCGCCACATAGCGCGCATCAGCCAACGTCGTCCCGCCGACCACCCACTCGGGACTGTACAGCTCTATTAGCCGATCGAGGGTATCCTCGGTCAGGTTTGGATCGAACAAGGCGACGCAATGCCCGGCTGCAAGCATCCCCAGGTACGCCACCACGTCTGCATAGGAGTTGGCGAAACGGTGGAACGCAAGGCGCTTGGTCGGGGCCGCAAACGCGCGGCCGGTCGTGGCGACGTCGGCGGCGAGCTGGCGGTAAGTGGCCCAGGCACCCGCTGCCGCGCAGTAGATCGCCGGGCCGGTGCCGGAATTGGCCTCCACCGGGAGAAACGGCAATCGCGACATTGCGTGTGTCACCTTAGATCACCATGCCGCCATCGACGCCAAGCACTTGGCCCGTAATGTACGCAGCGTGGTCGGAAGCGAGGAAGAGGATCGCCTTCGCCACATCCTCCGGGTCGCCGATGCGCCCGAGCGGAATTGCGGCGAGGCGCGCGCGCTGGATCTCCTCCGGCAGGCCGCGGATCATGTCGGTAGCGATATACCCGGGGGCGATCGCGTTGACCCTTATCCTCTTCGGCGCCAGCTCCTTGGCCGCGGCCAGCGTCATGCCAATTATTCCGGCTTTGGTTGTACTGTAGACAACCTGCCCTGCACCCCCACGGGTGCCCATGATGGAACTCATATTGATTATCGAGCCGCCGCCGGTGCGCCCCATCAATCGGGCCGCCATCTGCAGGTTGCGGATCGAGCCGGCCAGATTCACGTCGAGCGCCCGTGCGATCCTTTCCTCCGAGATCATGCCGACCAGGCCGTCGCAGAGCATCCCTGCATTGTTGACCAGGACATCGAGCCGTCTGAACTCGGCAAAGGCTCGCTTGTACACGTTGCCGACATCGGTAGCGCTGGCCACGTCGGCCACGATGGCCAGACACTTGCAGCCAGATTGCGTTTCCAATTCGGCAGCCCGCGCCTCGAGTGGCCCCGATTCTCCTCGGGATACGAGGACGACGTGCGCACCGTCCTTAGCCATCAATCGCGCGGTTGCCCAACCGATGCCGCGCGACGCGCCGGTGACGATTGCAACGCGGCCCTCAAGTCCCCATGTCGACATCGGATCTCTCAAGAATTTCCATGGCCTTCGCGAACGAGCTCATGTTCAGTATGTCGTCCGTTTCGAGCATCACGTCGAATTCGATCTCGATCGCAGCGACAAGCTGCATGTGACGCACGGAATCCCACTCGGGCGTGGCTCGGTAGGCCGTCTTCTCGACGTCGACGGCAAACTCGGTGCCCGCGCCGGAATCCAGTTCGAATGCTTCGCGGAAGACCCTGCGAAGGCGCTCGCGGTTGCTCATTTCGCGTTCCTCTCCACTCGTTGGCTCGCGGCGGACGCCAGTACTGCGCCCGACACTCTTTGTTCGATGAACGTGCGCACGAGACTCACGACCCGGGCAAGCTCCGGCTCGGTGAGGTCGTGGTAGGACGGCAGATTCACTGCGCGCTCGAACAGGCTGTAACTCACGGCGTTCTCCGGCTTGGCGGCGAACATCGGCAACATGCTGAGGGGCCAGAAGAACACGCGCCCGTCGATCTCCGCATCCTTGAATGTCGCCAGCAGCGCCTGGCGGTCGAAAGGAACGGCGGCATCGATCACGAAGGTCGGCATCCAGTAGCCGTTGACCGTGCCGGCAGGCTCAGGATTCATCTGCAACGGCAGTCCGCGAAAATGTTCTACATAGTAAGCGAAGATGCGCCGCTTGCCGGCGATGAGTTCCTCGATCCGCTCGAGCTGTGCGCAACCGATCGCTGCCTGCAGGTTCGACATCTTGTACTTGAAGCCAATCCATTCGGCCCAGAACTGCCTCGTCGACCCACGCATCCGGCCATGGTTGCTCAACGCAAGGACCTTCTCGTGCAGCGCGTCGTCGTGGGTCACAAACATTCCGCCCTCGCCCGTGGTGACCGTTTTCGTCCCGTGAAACGAAAAGACCCCGAAAGCGCCCATGGAGCCGGCGTGCCGGCCGTGCCACTGCGATCCGATTGCTTCGGCCGCATCTTCGACGACCGGAATTCCGTACCGCTCGCTGATCGCCCGCAGCGCATCGAGGTCGCACAGATTGCCGTACAGATGCACCGCGATGATCGCTCTAGTGTGCGGGGTGATGGCTGCCTCGACCTTGGCGGGATCGATGCACCAGGTGTCCGGCAGGACGTCGACCAGCACCGGTTTGGCACCGAGGTAGGTAATCGGCGCGGCCGAAGCAATCCAATTGATGTCACCGAGAATCACCTCGTCACCGGGGCCAACGCCGAGGGCGGCCAGACCCATGTGCAGCGCGCCCGTGCAGCTTGAGGTGGCAATGGCATGCGTAACGCCTAGATGCTCTTTGAAGAGCTGCTCGAACCGGCGGATGTACTCGTAGCACCGGTCGCCCCAGCCGTTGGTGGCAGCATCGGTCGCATAACGGATCTCGAGGTCCGTGATCGACGGTTTCGTGTAGTAGATGCGGGACACGGGCTGCTCCGAGGCGGGAAAGTATCAGCAAATCGCCAGCGCTGGGATGACCACAGCGAACCGGGCGCCCCAGTCGTGCACATAGTCGTGCTGCGCCATGATCTCATCCTTGATGTTCCACGGCAGGATCAGGACCACATCCGGGCAGCGTTCGCGCAGCGCCGTCGGCGGCACGACCGGGATATGGCTGCCGGGAAGGAACTTGCCCTGTTTCGACGGCGCGGCATCGCAGACGTACGGGAGCAGGTCCGGCTTGACCCCGGCGTAATTGAGCAGCGTGTTGCCCTTGGCCGCAGCGCCATAGGCGGCGACGTGCTTGCCAGCGCGCTTCTGCCCGATGAGGTAGACGAGGAGATCGTCCTTGATGCGGTCGGCGCGTTGCTGAAAGCTGCGATAGGTAGCAACATCGCGCAGCCCGTGGCGCGCCTCGGCGGCGATCAGCCGCGCGACCGTCGCGGAATCCGCTCTCGGATCGGCCGCATGGCAGCCAAAGACACGCAGGCTTCCGCCGTGTGTGGACAGTTCCTCGACGTCGTACACGCGCAAACCGGCGCTCGCGAAAATGCCGGACACCGTGTGCAGCGACAGATAGGAAAAATGCTCGTGGTATGCAGTGTCGAATTGCGCGTTCTCGATCAGTTGCATCAAGTGCGGAAACTCGAGAGTGATGGTGCCGCGCGGTTTCAGTGCCGCCTTCAGCCCCGAGGTGAAATCATTGATGTCCGGCACATGCGCATAGACGTTGTTGCCGATGATCAGATCGGCCTGTTTGCCTTCTGCCGCCAAGCGCTCTGCGAGGTCGCGACCGAAGAACTCGCGCACGATGGGAATGCCGAGGCGCTCTGCCGCCGCGGCCGTTCCGGCGGTGGGCTCGATGCCGAGGCACGGGATCCCGGCGGCGACGAAATTCCTGAGCAGGTAGCCGTCGTTGGCGGCGATCTCAATGACGAAGCTCCGGTGGTCGAGGTCCAGCCGCGCCGTGGTCTCATATACATAGCGCGCGGCGTGATCGAGCCAAGTCTGTGAAACTGAGGAGAAGTAGGCGTAATCCTCGCCGAACAGCTCCCCGGCTTGAGCGAAGTCCTCCGTCTGTACGAGCCAGCAGCGGCGACAGACCACGAGCTTGAGCGGAAAGTGGCGCTCGGGCACTCGGAGATCGGAGCTGCTGCGGTAGGCGTTCGACGGCGGCGCAAATCCGAGGTCCAGGAACACGTCGTTCGCCTGCGTGCCACAGTGTCGGCAGTTCATGACGGAATTCCGCTGAACGCGTGCTCCAATGGAGGCAGCAGTCGATCGCGGTCCGACAGGCCGGTAACCGGCAATGGCCAGGAGATGCGGAGTCGCGGATCGTCGAACCGAATCCCGCCCTCCAACTCCGGCGCATGGAATGCCGTGTGCAGGTAAAGGAGTTCGCTATTCGCTTCCAACACTTGGAATCCGTGAGCGCAGCCTTCTGGTATGACGAGCATCCGCGCGCTGCTTGGAGCAAGTTCCTCCCCATGCCACTGCAGGAAAGTCCGGGATCCGGCGCGAAGATCGACGGCAACATCGAGGACCCGTCCCTTCATGCAGCGGACCAGCTTCATTTCGGCGCGCGGCGGATGTTGGAAATGCAGGCCGCGCACGGTCCCGACGACCGCGGTCGAGGAATAATTGATCTGGACGATGTGCCGCTCGCCCATCACCGTCGCCAACTCGCGCTCGCAAAAGAGCCGCAAGAAGGAGCCGCGCGGGTCGGGAAGCGACATGCTTTGGACGACACATACTCCGGGCAGCGCCGTCGGGGCGATGTTCACTCCAAGCTCCATCTCAAGCCGGCGGCCCGAGCGCTGGCGACGTAATCAGTCAGTTGCGATCGACTCTCTACGCGCCCGGTCTCGAGAAAGGCCCGATACCAACGGACGGTTGCCTCGAGCGCGGTATCGAGCGGCCAGACGGGCCGCCATTCCAGCACTTTGCGCGCTTTGGAGCTGTCGAGCTGCAGAAGGTGTGCTTCATGGGGCTGCGCTTGCTCGGTCACGTGCCAAGCCAGATCCGGCCAGAAGCCCCGCATGCGCGCCAGGACATCGGCGACCGTGCAGTTATCCTCAGGCACCGAGCCGAAGTTCCAGGCCTGCGCGCATCGCCTGTCTCCTTCCAGCATTCTCGCTCCGAGCAGGAGATATCCACCTAACGACTCCAAAACGTGCTGCCAGGGGCGGGTGGCAGCAGGTGAGCGGATTTCAAGATTCGTGCCGGAAGCAATTGCTTGGACCAGATCGGGTATGAGGCGATCCTCCGACCAGTCGCCGCCGCCGATCACATTGCCCGCGCGGGCGGTGGCGATCAGCGGGGCATCGCGCGCTCCGAAAAACGCGCCGCGGTAGCTTGCGGCGACCAATTCAGTGGCGGCCTTCGATGCGCTGTAGGGATCATGCCCACCAAGCTGATCCGCTTCCCGGTAACCCCTTTCCCACTCGCGGTTCTCGTAGCACTTGTCTGACGTCACGACGACGATGGCACGCAAACTGCGCGCATGCCGGCAGGCGTCCAGCAGATTGACCGTGCCCATGACATTGGTCGACCACGTCTCAAGCGGATCCCGATAGGACCGTCTGACCAAGGGCTGTGCAGCCAGATGAAAGACGATTTCCGGTTGCCCCTCGGCGACCAGCGCCGCAAGGTCAGCGCTGGCGCGAATGTCGAGGCGACGGTCTGCCATCGCGAGTCCGAGTAGATTCCAGTGGCTGGGCGTGGTGCTCGGAGGTAATGCGACGCCCGTCATTCGTGCCCCGAGGTTCGTCAGCCAAAGGGCGAGCCAGCTACCCTTGAAGCCCGTGTGACCGGTAATTAGTACTCGGCGATTGCGGTACGCGCCGCCGAACAAATTCACGCCCAAACCTTCCACGGCGGGCCATTGAGCCACAGTTCTTCGAGTTGGTTCTTGTCGCGCAGCGTGTCCATCGCCTGCCAGAATCCGGCGTGCTGGAACGCCATCAACTGGCCTTCCTGCGCAAGTTGCACCAGTGGCGTTGAAGGCCAG
>Ga0315273_10007018_pt1 | contig 14073 bp, 10 predicted proteins | sample YL17G02_0_MG_FD_205753 | JGI IMG/M metagenome (GOLD analysis project Ga0315273, IMG submission 205753) | Sediment microbial communities from Yellowstone Lake, YNP, Wyoming, USA - YL17G02_0 | ecosystem: Environmental > Aquatic > Freshwater > Lake > Sediment | place: USA: Wyoming | collected... | reverse complement strand
CCTTTTCTCGCGCGTGCTCGGGGGCCCGCCTCCTCTCCTCTCGTTTTGCGCCCTGCAAAGATGTCTGACCTGCCTCCAGGAGGCGCACCAGAGGCGCAGCGCCGCCTAGGCTGCGCGGAACGGGCGATTGGCCCCCTGGCCAGCCCCCCCTGCCCGTCTCTCTCTCCACCAAAACTCACTCGACCGTCAGCGGCGCGGCCCGTGCCGCCGGCGCGGCCCGGGAGGGCGCGGCCGTGGCAGGGCGGGACAGCACAGTCGTGCCGCGCACTGTGTATGAGAGGGGTGGGCGTGGGAGTGGGGGCGTGAGAGACGGGGGGGAGCGGAGGAATTCTGTGGCGGCGGAGGAGAGAGGCTAGAGAAGCGTCGCGCCGCGCCCCCGGGGCTGCTCCATTCTCCGGCAAACTCGGGACACGGGAATGGAGCTACTCTTTGACCGTGCATCGCCAAAGCAAGAGGAGGGCAAAAGGAGGGCGCACGCTCCTCACGGTGCACAAGCCTCGCTCGCCAGCGGCAGCGGCCGTCGTGGCCCCGCGCTCTCTGGGGCTCTCTCTGCCCCGTGCGCGCAGGAAATTTCCTCCCGGCCTGGCGCCGCGTCCCTGCAAGCGTGGCGGGCGACAGCTCACGGAACGTACCGGACTGCGAAAAGGACAGGTTCATCATAGCTGGTGGGACGCGCGAGGGGGTGGTGGACTGCACCAGAAACAAGCGAGTACAAGTAGGCGTCCTCTTCTCTTTCAGTCCCTGTTTCAGTCCCCCGTGTCGCGCATGCATCCCTCTGCCGCGCACGGGCACCATCGGTCGCGGCGAGTCTGGTACTGAAGGGGGCCACCTTTTGCCCGACCTACACACTGACCATCCGTGCGCTGCAGTGCGGGCTTCCACGGCGCGCGAAGCCCTCGTCCTCTCCCTCTCTCTTTTTTTTTCCCCGCCCCGCCCCCGCCCCGACCTCGCCCATCAAAAAAAAATGGCCGAGGACGAGGATGGCCTGCCCTTCTTCGCCGACCCAGCTTTCCGCCCACCCGGAGGCGGCGCAGGCGCCGGATACGGCGATGATGGAGCCGAAGAGTATGATCGCTACCTGGACGTCCAGGCGTCATCCTCGGGGGCGGGCGCCGACATCTTCACTGCCGCCCGAGTGGGAGACACCGCCCGGCTAGGGGAGATCCTGGCGGCCGACCCCGAGACGGTCGGGGAGCGGGACCGCTGGTCCGCGACACCTCTGTACTATGCCGCCCTGTGCGGCCACCTGGACGCGGTGCGGGCCTTGTTGGAGGGCGGCGCGATCGCGGACGAGTCCTGCTTTGACGGCGAGCGCGTCCATTACGCGGCTCTCCGCGGGGACATCCGGGCCGCCCTGGCCGCCGCGGCCGCCCGCCCGCCGCCCCTGGGCCCGCTGGCAGCCGACCTGCGCGAGCTGGCCCCGCCCGGCGGGGGCGGCTGGCTGGACGGCCTGAGCGCGCCGCGGGGGTGCGGGGCGGGCGCGGCGGCCGACCTCGTGCTGAGCCTGCCCGACGGGACCGCCCTGCCAGCCCACCGCGCCCTCCTGTGGCGGGCGCCGCTCTTCCGCGCACGCCTGGCCAGCGGGCGGTGGGGCGGCGGCGGCGGGGGTGGCGGCCCCGCCGCCGTCGTCGCCCTCCACGGCGCCCGCGGCCGCCTGCCGGGCCCGGCCCTGCGCGCGTTGTGCGCCTTCCTGTACACGGACCGGGTGGACGTGCCCGCCCAGGCGGCGGCCGCGCTGGCCGAGGCGGCGGCCGCGGCCGGGTTGGGCGACCTGGCCGGCGCGATCCGACGGGAGCGGTCCACCCAGGCGCACTACCGCCGCCTGAAGCGCGGTGGTGGCACCACCACCACCACCACCGGCACCGCCAGGGCGGGCCCGGGCAGCACGGCACGCCGCTTTGTCATCCACCCGGCCGCCCTGCCGGCGACCGCCCGCCTCGCGGCGGACCTGGGGTCGCTGAGCGCGCGCAGCGCCGCGCTCGCGAAGGCAGGCGAGGCCGGCCCCGCCGACGACGGTGCGGACGTGCTCCTGGTCCCGTCTCCCGACGGCGCCTCGCCCCGCCGACATTTTTATCGGGCGCACGCTGCCATTTTAGCGGCCCGGTCGCCCTACTTCCGGGCGGCCCTGGCGCCCGACTGGCAGTCGCCCGCCCCACCAGGCGGCCGCCTGCGGGCCGTGCGGACCGCCCTGGGCGGCCCCGGCCTGGCCGCCGTCCTGGAGCACGCCTACTGCGCGGCGGTGCTCGCCCCCTTTGCCCCGCCGGGCTCCCCGGCCCCGCGCCCAGAGGCGGTGGATGGCCTCCTGGAGGCGGGCGGCCTCGCGTTGATGGGCGCGCCCTACGCGGCGGCCGTGTCTGACGGGGTCGCCCGGGCCTGGGCCGCCCACCCACCGGGATTGAGGGACCTTGCGGCCGTCGCCCTGGCGGCGGACGCCCGCGGGGCGGCGTCCCTGCGGGGCGCGTCCCTCGCTCAGCTGGCGGGCCGTTTCGACCGGGCGGCGGCCGGGGTGGCGGCAGCCGCGGCAGCCGCCGCCACCACCCCGACCGCCACCACCCACCCGGACACCGCCACCCTGGCCGCCTTCGTGGCCGCCGCCGCCCCGCCGGCCTGGTGTCCCACCGCCCACGCCGCGGCGGCGGCGGCGCTGGCCGCCGCGGCCGCGCGCGGGGAGGCGTCGGCCCACCCGACGCCCGCCCTGGCGGCTGAGGGCGACCTCCTCGCCGACTTGCGGGAGGCGTACCTGGAGGGCGCCCGGGGGGGGGGGGGGGGGCGGCGGGGTGCGGGGGCGGCTAGTTTCGGCCCCCCCGGGGGGGGGGGGGGGCCCCCCGGCCGCGCTTGGGGGGGGGCTGCCCGGGGGGGCCCCCGGGGGGGGGGGGGCGGGCGGCGGGATGCGGTGGCGGCTAGTTTCGATGCCCGGCTGGCGGCCTTGGGCGCGGCGGCGGCGGGCGCACTGGCAGAGGAGAGGGAGGAGGCGGGTGGAAAGAGTAGAACGAAAGAGGTGGTAGAGTGACAGCATTTGTGTTTTTTTTTTCTCCACGAACCGAACGGAAGCAACGGAGAGTCTAACACACAGGGAGATGGCATGTACGAAGACAAAGCCAGGGCATTCAAGTGGAGGAGCACGTGCGGGGGGGGGAGCGCACACACACACAGGCAGCAAGAATGGATGGGGGGTGAAGGACGAGAGGGGTGTGGGGGGGGGGGGGAGCGGGGGTGCTTGCGGCCAGAGACGGCGCACGCACGCACGACACACACACGCCCTCTCTCAAAAAAGGTGGTGTCAGAGCAGTCATCAAACACGCACGCGCGCCCAGGAATGGAGGGAGAGGGGAAGACGGGAAGAAGAAGAAGAAGAAAAGACTAATAAAAATGGATGGATGGGGATGGAAATTAAGAACACGCAGCCGGGGGGGACAGATCAAATAACGAAGACAAAAGGAGCCTAACAGACGGAGGTCAGGGCAGCGCATGCAGGCAAGTAAGCGGTGATGGTAAAAATACAAAAGACAAACAGTAAACAGACGGGGCGGAGAAAGGGTGCACTGCGACCCAGAGCGCGCCTGGAGAGAAAACGGGGAGAGAGCGCAAACACAGAACTCCCCTCCTTCCTTCCCTTTCAAGCCCGCCCAGCCCGGACCAGCCAGGCAGCCGGACCGACCATGGGCGACGGCGGCGGCGCGGCCGCGGGTGAGGGGCGCCCCTTGCCGGCACTGGTGGCGGCTGGCGCCGTCTCACCCAGCCCTGAGGCCGCAAGCGCGGCGGACGCGGCCGCCACCGCCGCCGTGTGGCGGGCGGCCGCGTCGCCGCCGTCGTCGACGCCTTCCTCGAGGGTTGTTGAGGACGTGGACGACCGGCGGCGGGCGCGGCGGGATGGCGCCAGGGGCTGCAGCGGGGCCGGGGCCGGCGGCGGGCGCGGGTGGGCGCTGTGCCCGCCGGCCGTGGCCGCGGCAGCGAGCGCTGCGGACGCGGCCGCCACCGCCTCCGCTTGCGAGGCCGGCGCCGCCACAGCGGCATCCGCCGCACGGGCGCACGGGCGCACGCTGTCAAAGTAGGGGTGGGCCAGGGCCGCCCGGGCGGACAGGCGGGCCGCCGGGTCGAGGCACAGGAGGCGGGCCACGAGGTCGGCACCGTCCGCCCCGAGCGCGGGGACCGCGCCCAACAGCGCGCCCGCGCCGCTCACCCCGCCCGACGGGCCCCAGTCCGGGAAGGCGGCCGCGTTCCAGTCAGGCAGGGAGGCCACGCCCGGCCAGGCCGGCGCGCCCGGCGCGGACCCGTCGGGCGTGCCCAGCAGGCGGAAGATGGCCAGCAGCTGGCCGACCTCGCTGCCGCCCGGGAAGAGCGGGCTGCCGCCCGCCATTTCGGCGAGGACGCACCCCGCAGACCACACGTCGATGGGCGTGGAGTAGGGTGCGCACGGCGAGGCGGTGCCGGCGGGGGGCAGGTCGGAGGAGGGAGGCGGGCGAGCGGCGGTGCCGCCGCCGCCGCCGCCTGCCCCGGCCTCCTCATCGTCGCGCCCGCCGCCCCCGCCCCCGCCGCCCCCGCCCCCCCCCAGCAGCAGCTCCGGCGCCCGGTACCACAGCGTCACCACGCCCGGCGTGTACGCCCGCCACGCGCTGGGCGGGCCGTAACAGCGGGCCAGGCCCCAGTCGCACACCTTGATGCGCGACGCGCGGCGGCCCATGACCAGGACGTTCGACGGCTTCAGGTCCCGGTGCAGGACCCGGTGCGCGTGCGCGTGCGCGACCGCGGACAGCAGCTGCCAGGCGTAGCGCCGCACCGTGTCGGGCGGCAGGCCGCGCGGGGTGCCGTCCGGGGCGGGGGGCACCGCCGCCAGGACGGCCGCCAGGTCGGCGTCCGCAAACTCCATGACCAGGAAGACGCGGACCCCGTCCCAGAGCACGTCGCGGAGCCTGGAGAGAGAGGGAAAAGAGAGAGGGTAAGGGGGGCGGGAGGGGGGCGAAAAAGGGGGCGAAGCGTCAAACGCGGGGGAGGGCCGGAAAAAATGTTGTTGTCGTGGGTCGCTCCTCATCTTCACTCGTCCCTCTCTCCTCTCCTCCACTCCTCCCCCACTCACTGCACGATGTTTGGGTGCTTGAGGCGCCCCAGCAGGGACACCTCCCGAATCGCGGCGGCGGGAACGCCGCCGCCCGCGCCGGGCGGGCCGGGCGACCGCAGGCGCTTGAGGGTGATGACCTCGCCTGTGAGGCGGTCGCGGGCCTGGACGGGAAAAAAGAGGGGGGAGGGGGGAGAGAAAAACGGGGGGTCGGGTCGGTGAAGTGTCCCGGCAACAGCTCGGGGGAAGGAGAGAGTTGGAGGAGAGGCCGCGCCGCGCCGATCGCATCGAGCCCCTGGCGCCCCTCCCTTCCCGGCGCGGCCCGGTTAAGATTCGTCCGAAATCCACAGAGATGGCTTTGAGGAGGGGATCCGAGGGGGGCACGGGCGGTGCATGGGGGGGAGAGCGTCGGAGACACTAGAAAAAATCTCGCCCGCTCGTCGCGTCGGAGAAACGAAAAAGGGCAAGCCGCGCGCGCGCCTCGTTCGCGCCTCTCATCCACGGCAGTCCGCCCGACTATAACCCCCCGTAAAGTATGAACAAGTGTTGAGTTATCCAATTCTGGAAGAAACACAGGTTCCTGAGGCCGTTCCTAGCCCAACGCGGCCTCCTTGGCCCTTGCGGCACTTGAAAAGGAAAAAAACAAGAAAAAAACGACGGCCCGTTCCTCTTTCTCATCTCCTCCGCTCCCCTCTCTCACCTTGTAACACGTCGCAAACGTGCCCTCGCCCAGGTGCTCCAGGTCTGAGAGTTGATTGGCTTTGAGGGCACAGACAAGGGCGCGGGCGTCAAAGGAGGAGGAGGCGGAGGCCGTGCATCGATCGCCTCCGCTGCTCCACCCTGCTTGCGCGAGCGCGGCCTCGAGGAGGGCCGCGCCCTCTCCGCTGCCGCCCTCCATCGCCGCCGCCGCCCGGGCCGCCTCCACGGCAGGGCCAAGCCCAGATACCGCCGCGGCGGACCAGTCGGCAGCGGCGGCTTCGGCGGCGACCAGGAGGTCGTGCAAGGCGGACTCTGTCATTTTTTTGTTTTCAATGCTCGCTCGCAGGCGGTGCCCGCCCGAAAAGAGAGAGGTGTGAGCCCCCCTCAGCACACAACTCATCTGCTCTCCCTCATACCTTAACCAATCACCAAAATCGCAATCCTCCAGCCATCAAATCACAGCCCTCCTCCTCCCCCCTCCTCGCTCACCACCAGCGGGTGCAGGACGACCCCGTTCCACGCGCCCTTCCCCGCCCGGCCCCACCGCCCCAGCCGCGGCTCCGTGCCCAGGCCGACCGCGGCGAGCAGGCCGGACCGGGCCAGGGCCAAGCCGTTGACGAAGCCGGGCGGGACGGGCAGGGAGGCGACCGGGTCGAGCGTGCGGCGGGCGCCGCCGCCGCCGGCCCCGCTCACGCCGCGCACCGCCCACAGGCGGACGGCCCCGTCCCCGCCGCCCGAGGCGGCCAGGTCGGTGCCGGCCGCGACCGCGACGGCGCCCACCCAGGAAAGGGAGGCGTCAGAGGAGGGCGGGGGGGGGGGCGGGGCGGCGGCGGCGGCGCTTGCGGCCGCCTCGCCCGCCTCGCCCGCCTCCCCCTCGACCGCAGGCGCCACCACCGCAGCAGCAGCAGCGCCGCCGCCGCCCGCGTGCGCCCGCCGCACCACCGCCGCCGGCCGCTTCTTAAGCTGGGACCAGAGCGCGACGCCCCCGTCGGGGCCGCCGGAAACCCACTCCGTCGGCGAGACGTGGGCGACGGCGTCGCACGCCTGGCCGGGCGACCGGAAAAGGAGCTGGGCGCCGTCGGCCACCTTCCAGACCCGGGCGGTGCGGTCCGCCCCGCCCGACGTGGCCCGCTCCGCCCGGGGCGCGGCCGAGACGGCCAGGGCCGGGCCCGCGTGGCCGAAGAGGGTGTCGACCAGGGCGGCGGGCGAGGGCGCGGCGGAGCCCCCCCCCTCCGAGGGCGACCACAGTTTGACCGTCCCATCCATCGCACACGAAAACAGGGCGTGCCCGGCCGCGGCCGCCCCGGGGCGGAAGGCCAGGCCCGTCACGGGGCCGCGGTGGCCCGACAAGATGGCGGACGGGGGCGGGGAGGGAGGCATAGCGGGCGCGCCGCGAGCTGCCGCCGCCGCCGACGGCGCCTCCCGCCCGCCCCCACCAGCTGCGGCGGTCCGCGCCTCCCACACCCGGATGAGCCCGTCCCCGCCGCCGACGGCGACCAGGCGGCCGTCGTCCGAGGCGGCGACGGCCAGGAGGGCCTGGGGCGGGACCGTGCGCCCGGGGCGGCGGGCCCAGGGCGCGGCGGGCGAGGACGACGGGTCCGCGGCCGGCCTTTTTGTTCCGCCCTTTGAGTGCGCGCTGCCGCCCGGTGGGCGCCGCCCCGCCGCCCCGTCCAGGCGCAGGCGGGCCACGCGCCCGCTCCCGACCTCCACCCGCAGGGCGGCCCCGCCCTTGGTGACGACCCACAGGGTGGCCCCGCAGGGCGAGAAGGCGCAGCCCGTGACGGGGCCGGCAGGGGACCGGATGAGGGTGGCGGCCCCGAACCGGCGCGGAGGGGCGGGGGCGGCCGTGGCGGGCGGTGGCGCGGGGCCGGTCCGGGCGGCCACCACCCGCAGGGTGTGGCCCGCCGCCTCGGCCGCCGCCGACGCCAGGGCCGCGCCCAGGGCGGCGTCGTCGGCGCCGCCTGCCGCGCCGAGCCCGCCGTCCGTCGCCCGGACGGAGGCGATGTAGGCCTTGGCTGTGCGTGGAGGGGAGAGCGCGCGGGGGGGAGCCGTGTGAGAGAGAGAGGAAAGAAAGCGGGCGCGGCTAGGTAAAAAGCGGAAAGAAAGAAAAAGAAAAAAAAGAAAAAAAACGCACCGAGCCGCAGCCGCTTGTCCTGGGCCGTCTCAACGTCTTCTTCGTCAGACGCCTCCTCAGCAGCACCATGACGCTTCTCCTTCCGCGGCCCGTCATCGTCAGACGCGTCCAGGGCGTTAAAGGGGGCGGCATCGTCGTCAGAGTGGGCGGCCGCGCGCCGGCGGCCGCCGGCGCGGGGAGTGGTGGTGGCCGCCGCTGTGGCCCGCCTTTTAGCGGGTGGGGCGGCACTGCCACCGGCGCCGCCGGTCCGGGTGCGAGGAGCCATGGATGGAGAGAGGCTCTGTGAAGCCGCGTGTCTCAGTGCTACGCTCCTGCGGACCCGTGATACGCCAAATGTGGGAGTGTTTGCATTGTCGGGGACCTTGTGCCATCTTTTTTTTTTTCATTCGCCCGCCGGCGGTGGCGGCCCCCGCCCCCGGCCCTCCCCACGCCCCCGGCCCTCCCCACGCCCCCGGCCACCCCCCTCACCCCGCCCCCGCCCCCCTCCCCTCCCCTCGCCCCGCCCACCGCGCCCGCCCCGCCCGCCGTACCCGCCCCCGCTCGCCTCCCGCCGCCGGGACTCCTCCAGCGCCGCCGCCATGACGGGCTCGGGCACGCGCACGTACTTGAGCGTGTTGCCCCGGACGTAGGCTTCGGGCAGGCGCCAGAAGCGGTCGCCGTCCTGAGGAGACGAGAGCAGAGAAAGAAAAAAGGAATGAGCGTGAAGAATGGAGAGAGAAAAATGATGAGGTTGGAATAAAACGAGGCGCACGCCGCCCCCACTACTTTCTGCCCTCTTCACCCTTTCTCTCACCTTGCTCGTGCAGATACAGTCGGTCAGGTGGACATTCATCCAGGCGTCCACTGTGACGAGGGTGCCGTTGTAGGTCTCCCCGTTTTTGAGTTCGACGAGCTTAGAGTTTGAGAGGATGGAGAGAAGGTTGAGAGAGGAGCTGAGAGAGCGCAAAATGGTGGCGGCGGCAAAGAGACGGACAAGGTGCGCCCCGTCCTGCTGCCCCCCCTTTGCCCACATCGACACACTCAGCACATAAGCCGCTCTCTCTGTACGCCAGGCGGGCAGGCTGAGGGATTGCCGGGCCGGCAGCGGCCGGGCGTGGAAAAGAGGAGAGCACACAGCGGAATCGCCACTGGCGGGCGTGCAAGAGCACATGCACACGCCCGCACGTCCTCTCGCGTTTCTCTCTCTCTTCAAAATGCACTCACCACCGGGTGCTTCTGGGCCGTCTTCAGCAGGAGGAGGGGCAGCATGGTGTTCGTGCGTGTGTGATGGCTCGCGCGCTAGAGTCTAAAAAAAATGAGTCTTGATGGGAACGAGAATGAGCGAGCGTTGTATCTCTCTCGAGCTCTGCTGCCACGGTGGGGGGGGGAGGGAGGGGCACGTGCGTGTCGGTGTGTGTAAGCTGACGATCAGCTGGGCAGGCGTTGGTGCGTCTCAGCTTCAGAGGCGTCCCGCACGCAAACAGAGGTGTTTTTTCATTGCCTCTTTTCTTTTCTCTCCATCCACCCTTTCTACTTTACCCACATCTCCCCATGACCGCCCGCCCCCGTCCCGGCTCCGCTGGCGAGCAGCCAAATGAACCCCCCGTCGCGGCAGTCCTGACTCGGCGGGCCCGCAATGCGGCCAAAAGGCTGAAGCGGGTGGACGAAATCGAAAAAATGGCCGAGGCTGGGAAGGAGCTGAACGAGGACCAGGTGAGGAGGGAGGAGGGAAGGGAGGGCATGTTTGACGGGGACGGTGTGGTGTCGGGCTTTGCATGTTACGGCGTGGGCCCAGGGCGTGGGTTCCCGGGCGCGGCATGGAGAAGGCTTGCACACAGAGAGATCGCCTGCCGGCAGCGCGCTCCGGCTCTCTTTGATGGGGGGATGTGCAGCAGAGGAGCTACAACCTCCCGCGCCCTGCCGACCTCGCCCAGCCTGTTGTGCGAGGTAACATCCTCTTTGCGTGATTATACATCCGCGGTGATGAGTTGGGGCCTCGGGAGTGCTGAGCAAACATAGCCAGAGAGAAAGAGAGAAAAGGGCTGGCCAGCGAGGACGCTTTCCCTCTCAACTCTCACCCGCCCCTCTCCCCTCTCCTCTTTCCATTTCGCATGCAACACAGCGCGCCACCCTGGCCAAAAAGGAACGCATCCTGGGGTCCCTGGAAGAACTGGACGCCCTGAAGGCGGCCATCGAGGCCGCCGTCAAGGAGGAGGTGGCAGCCGCGGTGGCGGCCTGCGCGGCGAAGGCCGCGAAAAGGGACGCCGCGCGCGCCCGCACCGCCGCCGCGCTGCCTCAACCCGCCCAGGCCGCCGCTGCGCCCGCCGCTGTTGCCGTCGCCGCTCCCGCTGCCGCCGCCGCCGCCGCCGCCGCCGCCGCCCCGGCCCCTCGCCTCGACCTCGCCGCCGCGCTCGCCCTGGCCGAAGCGGAGGAGGCGGCCGGCGGGGTGGGCTACTGCGACGACATCGTGGAGGACAACGAAGGAGGGGACGGCGATGGTGGTGGGCAGGGGCCGCGGCCGCCGCCCGCCCGCGTGCCCGCCACCCGCCGCGCGTCTGCCGCCGCCCCAGCCACCGCCAACGGCCGCGCCGCCCGGCGGCCGCTGGGCGGGGCGGGCCTGGTGTCCGACGCGGCGCCGGAGGAGGGGGCGCTCTTCCCGGGCGCGGGCGGCGCGTCCCGGACGCTCCCCTCCGCCAACGCGGACCTCACCCCCGCCCTCCACCGCCTGGTCGCCGCCCTCTACCTGGGCCGCGTCATGGACGGCTCCAACCTGCCCGGGGAGCGCGGCAAAGGGCTGGCCGCCCTGGAACGCCATGCCTGCCTGTCGCACGATGCGTACGCTGCGGCGGTGGTGTCCGCGGGCTCGGCGCCCCTGCCCGGCCGCCCGGTCACCGAAGCCGATTTGGCTGCCCTGTCTGCCCTGTCCGCCGCCCTGACCACCCGCCCCGCGTGCGCCGTCAAATCGCATGCGGACGCCCTGGAGGAGTGCGAGGCGGCGGCGGCGGCCTGGGTGGAGGGGCGGGGCGGGCCCCTGCCCGCCGGGGCGGCGGCCACGGCCGCGGCCGCCATCTCTTGGGCGGACGACACGGACGAGGCGGCCGTGGCGGGAGCCGCCGCCGCCGCGGCCGCCGTCAAGGCGTCCGACCTGGGCCGCCTCAGCACGGTGGTCGACCGCATCCTGGCCTCGGGGTACGTGCGGGCGGTGCCGGAGGCGGTCGTGGCGGAGGAGGCGGGCGGCCAAGTGCCGGCCGCGCCGGCCGCAGCCGCAACTGCCGCGCACGCTGAGCCTGCTGCGCCTGCCGTCGAGGCCACGCCTCCCGCCGCGGGGGCCGCGCCCGCGGGCGCCTACGCCGCAACCGACCGACCGGTCGCCTGGGGCGGGGCGGGCGTGACGGCGGCCGCGCCGGCCGGGCCGTCGCCCCTGAAACAACCGCCCAAAGCGCTCCGGCAGGCAGGAGCGGCCGCGGAAGCCGTCCCCGCTCCTGCTCAGGCCCCACCCGCGGCGGCGCCCGGCCCGCGTAGCTTCGCAGCGGCCGCGGCCGCGGCGGCGGGTGCCGGCGCTTCCGCGCCCACGCCGGCCGCCCGGGCCGGCCCGGCGCCCGTCCCTCGCACGGGCGGCAGCGGTGGCGGGCGGGGCATGCAGCAGACGACCGCAGGGGCCGGCCGCGGCTTTGCCGGGCGAGGCTACGGACGCGGCGGTGGCCGGGGTGGTCGGCATCTGCCGGCGTCAGCTTGATGCTGTGTTTAGTCGCTGCTATTTTGGCGTGCGTCGTTTTCCGCGTGTGTGGGCGGAGTGGGAATGGAAAGAAACTCAACACCCCTATCTTTTTTTACCGTTCACACGCCTGCACGCACGACTCTCCCGCTCTCTCCCGCACAACACACACACACAAACACACACGCCCGCACACACAAGCACACACGACCGCACGCACACACCCATTCCGCCTCACCTCTGCGGCCCCCGCCCCCGCCGCGCCACGCCCGCCCACTCCCCGCCCATCAACGTCAGCGCCTCCACCCACAGCGGCACGGGCAGGCCGAGGCACGGCTTCAGAGCCAGCGCCCGCGACGCGGCGGCCGGGATCCAGGCACCCGCGTCCACCTCTGCGCCCAGGGCGCCCGGCGGCCAGGTCAGGGCCCCTGCGAACACGCGCAGGCCCGTCAACGGGAGGTCTCCCGACGCGACCGCCGCGCCGACCGCGGCCGCGCCGCCGGTGAAAAGCCCCGCCCCGGGCGCCAGCTCCACCGCGCCCTGCAGGTCTGGCGTGCCATGCAACAGGGTCACCGGCTGGCGGGCGATGCGGGCGGGCGGGAAGTAGCCGCCCAGGTAGACGGGGGCCGGGCCGAGCAGGGCCCCCAGGTCGGTGGAGGACGGCGGTGGTGGCCGGGCGGCCGCCCCTCCGCCTCCCCGCCCCTCCGCCTCCATCAGTCCGCCGCCGCCGCCGAGGTTCAGGCCCCACCCCAGCAGGTCGCCCAGGACTGCCGCGGCGGGGCGGTTGAGGATGAGGCCGGCCGAGCCCGTGCGCGGGTCGTGGGCGGTGACCAGGACGACGAGCTGCCAGGCCCTGTCGTCGCCCAGCAGGTCGGGCGCGTCGGGGGAGGCGATGAGGAGGCCGCCGGGCTCGGGGCTGCCCGTCGCGTGCGCCCACAGGGCCTCTCGGGCCAGCGCCCGGTCCTGGGTCTGGAGCAGGTGCACGTTTTCGGGGGTGAAGCGCGCGGACCAGACATCCCCGTCCGGCCCAGGCGCTTCCCCAGCGGCCGCGGCTTCGCCCGCGATCAGGGCCGCCCGCACATCTCGCCAAGACCCGACGGCGGGAATGGTGAGCGGGGGATCGTCATCGGAGGAGGAAGAGGAAGTGGTGGGCGGGTCGTCCGCGTCGTCAGGGGCGCCGCTGCCGCCGGGCGTGGCAGCGGGTGGGCGGAGGCGGGCGCCGAGGGGCGATGCCAATTTGGTGGGGCGGGCACGCGCCGGGCGGTGTCCCAGAGCGGCCGCGCAAGTCACTGGATGAGAAACAGGCAACTTGAGCTGCCTACCCAGGGCAAACGGACGGGGCGAGGAAGGAGGGGCGGCCAGCATGTCGTGAGATGAGATGAGAGAGAGAGAGAGAGAGATGGAGAAAATGGGATGAAAGCCAGAACGCCCCTGCCCTTCTCTACACATTTGAGTTGGAGAGGCGCTCTTCACTCCCTCCGTGCCAGCCCACACGATCACCATGACGCTAGACTACGAGTCCTTACCCCAGCGCCCTTCTCGCGCCAAGCGGGCCCGGCTTGTGGTGGACGGCGGCGAGGCGGGCAACGCTGCGGGAACGGATGCGGCGGCGGCGGGCGGGGCACGTGCTCCAGGCGCGCCGCCCCCTCTACCTGACGCGGCAGGCTTTGAGCTAGCCTCACGTCCAGACACTGACGGACTAGACCGGAGTGGAGGCGAGGCAGGAAAAGGGGGGAAAGGCGGGCGGGACGCGGGTACTAGTGACGACGGCGACGGCAGCGACCGGAGCTGCAGCAGCAGCAGTGAGTCTGATGGTGATGATGACGGCAACGCCCCGCCCCGCCTGGGCAAGCCCGCCGTACGGGGGCGGGCCTTTGAATGTGCGTGTTTGTGAAGGGGATGCGTAATAGAGAGAGAGCAAGGGGAGGCGAGGTGCTAGAGCGGGTGAGCGGGTCAGCGGCTAGGTTTTGCGCGCGCGCTCTCTCTCACCCTCTCTTCTTTCTCTCACCCTCTCTTCTTTCTCTCGCTCTCACCCCGTAGACCTGGACCACACCGCCGATATCCAGATCCATTCATGTGCGTTCTTGGTTTTGTGCTTCAGAGGAGCCTTATCTCTCTCTTTTCACGCACGCGCCCCGCGATTCCTCACCCTCTCCCATCAAACTTCAAAAAATAAACACAGGGGGGCCGACCCTCGAGGTCGCCATGGCCGAGGCCGGCCTGGGGCTGTTCCACTACATGACGCCCATCACGGGGCTGATGATGACAGGGGAACGGTGAGTGAGAGGGAAAGAAAGTGGAAGCAAGCACACGCAGGCCACGCGACAACAACACCGGCTCTGTCTCATTTTCATTCTCTCTCTCTCTTTTTTCTTTCCTTCAAAAAAGCGCCTACACCGCCACCGGCCACGACCTGCACTCCCTGCTCTTCTCCTTCCTGGACGAGCTCTTATTTGGCTTTGCGACCGAGAGCTTCGCCTGCGCAGCCCTGGC
>Ga0315273_10007016_pt1 | contig 14075 bp, 28 predicted proteins | sample YL17G02_0_MG_FD_205753 | JGI IMG/M metagenome (GOLD analysis project Ga0315273, IMG submission 205753) | Sediment microbial communities from Yellowstone Lake, YNP, Wyoming, USA - YL17G02_0 | ecosystem: Environmental > Aquatic > Freshwater > Lake > Sediment | place: USA: Wyoming | collected... | reverse complement strand
ACGACGGCGAGCATGACTGCCACGGCATGATGGACATCAGCGACGAGATCGATCGTCACCTGTCCGCGGCGAGCCGCGGCACCCTCTTCAACTGCGACCCAACGCTGTTCATCGCGTCCGACTCCAGCCTCGACCAGATCAACAAGGGTTCGGACAACGCGATCAAACTCGAGAAGGGCGCGTCCGTTCAATACGTGGAGCTGAACGGTTCCGGGCCGAAGACCTCCCTCGAGATGGCCGACCGCCTCCGCGACCTCGCGCTTGAAATCTCGCAATGTGTCCTCGACCGCCCCGACGCGCCGTCCTCCCGCCGCACCGCGACGGAGATCGAGCACACCTACGCCAGCATGCTGGCGAAGGCGGACATTCTGCGCGAGCAGTACGGTGAACGCGGCATCAAGCCGCTCGTCGAGATGATGGTGCGCGCCGCCAAGACGCTCGGCATGCCGCGCATCGTCAACAACGAAACCACGCGCAGCGAAGTCAAGGTGGACCTCTCCGCGGTAGAGCCCGAGACCGAGATCGCGCTTCAGTGGGGCGCGTACTTCGAGCCCGACACGCAGGACGCGATGGTTGCAACGCAAGCTGCGTCCGCCGCTAAAGCCGGTGGGCTCATCGACGATGAGCACGCCATCAACCACGTCGCCCCGTACTTCGGCGTCGAGAACCCGAGCGCGCTCGTCAAGAAAATGGCGGACGCGGCCGGCGCGGCGCAACCCCCCGGTGGCGGCGGGTACGATCCCTTCGCTTCGATGTTCGGCGATCAGGGCGGCGGCGCGCCTCCCCCAGCCGAGCCACCCAAAACCCCCGGAGCATAACCCGTGTTGTACATCGCGGTGGATTATGATGGGACGATCGTCCGCGACGACCGCCCCTACGACGATGTCACCACGCCCCCCATTTTCATGCCCGGCGCCAAGACCGCGCTTCACAGCCTCAAGCGCGCGGGGCACAAGATCCTCCTGTGGTCCGCGCGTTCAAGCCCGGCGCTCATCATCGACCCGAAGCTCGACCCGCTGGTCAAAGCCGGCATCAAGCCCGAGAACCGCCTCGAGTGGGAACGGCGAAAGCACATCCACGTTGCGCGGCATGAGCACATGCTGGCTTTCGTGGCCGAGCAGCTCCCCGGCGTGTTCGACGCCATCGACGACGGCCACGGCGGCAAGCCGCTTGTCCACCTCTTCATCGACGACAAGGCTTTGCGCATGACACGCTCCGGCTGGCTGGATGTCGCGCGCACCTACGGTGAGCCGCTCACCCCGATGCCGCTTCCGCGCCTCGGCCCGCCACCCATCTCGCCGCGACGACTCGCGAGGCTACTCAGCCCGCGGAAAAAAGGCGACGACAACGACACCGAAAGGTAGGATACGAGCATGTTCGACGGAAAGAGCGCAAAGCAGGTGTGGGCCGAGAACGTGCTCATGGGCCAGAAGTGCCCGTGCGGTCTCGACGCGACCGTGTCATGCAAGATCTTCTGGCCGCTGGATGAGTGCCTGAAGCGTGGGCCTGAGTTGCTCGCCACGGTCGCCGCGATGCACGGCGGACAAGTTCCGACCATCGACTTCAAGCACGGCAAGCACGTCCGCGTCGGCATGGCGGTCTCGTGCGACATCTGTCGGTCAACGCTGGAGAAAGAAGCCGCCAAGGCCCCGAGCTGGGCGGTTGTCGAGATCAGCGATGGCCCCGCGGCGGACAAGGTACAGATAGCGACTTGACAAAAACCCTACGGGAGTTACATTAGGATCATGCCCACCAAAGCGGAAGTCGAAGCGTACTTCAAGCAGCACGACCACCCCAACTACGTCCACAGCGTCGACGAGGGGAAGAAGTACTTTCGTGTACTCCAAGGTTCGAGCGCCACCGACATCGGCCGCTCGGTCAAGCTGTTCATCGACAAGGCGACGGGCAAGACGTGGGGCAGCGCGAGCGCGAAGGCGCCGAACAAGCGGCAAGCCTACGGGGACTTCCGCGACGCGGTGCCGGATCCCGTGCATCCGTACAGGATGCGCTACCGCAGCCAAGTCTCCCCGGAGCGCGACCGCCAGAACATCGAGCGCGCCCTCGCAGAATCCAAGGAGTACCTCGCCAAGTGGACCGCCGAGCAGAACCCTACCGGCGCCGAGCTGTCAGCCGCACAAGCGGCGCACTACGAGAAGAAGCTCGCGGAGCTGGCGCCCAAGGCGCCGCCCGCCGCGCCTCTCATCTCGAACATCCCCTCGAGTGGCCTAACCAACCACAAGGCAGATCAAGCGGCGAAGGCGGAAGAAGATGCGCAGATCGCCGGCCCGGCGCCCACCCGCGGCGCCGTCATAGGGGCCTCGAAAAACCAAGACATGAAGACGCAGTCAGGCTGGGACGTGGACACTTCGCACTTCCGAGACAGCCAAGGGAAGCGCGCCCCCAGCGGGGATTGGCAGAACCTCTCCCGCCAAGATCACGCCGACATGGTAGTGGGCCTCGAGAGCAAACTCGAGGATCTTCACGAAGAAGCCGATCATCTCGACAAGGTCGGTCTGTCTTCCCTCAGTACCCGCGACGAGATCGCGGAGCACGAGGCAGCTATCGCAGCGCACCATGATGCAGCGTATGGCAAGGCCGCAACCGCCGCGACGACGCAGCTCCCGCTTCCCATGCCGGCGCCCGGCGCGCACCCCGCGACCATCGCCGTCGCAACGCAGCTCGCGCCGCGCGACCAGAAGATCGTGCAGTTCGCCCAAGCCAGTGGGCCAAAGGACGTGCGCGCAACGACACGCGAAGGTAAGCTCGCTGCGTTCGCCTCCGAAAGCCGCGCGCCCAAGGAAGCTGCGAAGGCGCTTCAGACCGGCCTCCGCGGCGGACAGTTCTACACAACCGCTTCAGGCGCAAAGGTGTACGTCAAATGATCCCAAACAACCCGAACAATCTCCCAGTGCTCGACATCTCCGACGATGAGAACGAGGATTGGCTGCGCACCGTGCGCAAGCAAATGCAGGCCGAGCAGGAGACGGCGCCCGATCCTCTCGCCGCGGCGAAGGACAAGCGGCGCGCCGAAAAGATCGACGCCTTCACCAAGAAGAAGTAGTGCTTCCTCCGGCGCCCATCTTGACCGGCCCCAAAGGGGGACGCTACGTCGAGACCTCGGCGGGGCGACACTACGTCGACGACTCCTATGGACGTTCGCACCTCGAGGCTACTCCCGCCGCGACGGATGCCGCGGTGGCGGTGCAGCGCATCCGCGACTTCAGGGCGGAAGTCCCGCCGGGTGTGGTGCAGGTGAAGCCGCTCGCCTTCAAGGACATGGGCGAGATCTGGAAGGTAGACACAAAGGGCGAGCAGGCGATCTACAACCCGACGGCGACGGCTGAATCCGCTATCCGATCGTGCAAGGAATTCGTCGACCGCGCGATCTCCGCGAACGATGCTGCGCAGAAGTACACGCACGCCGCCGAGTGGACGAAGCTGTCGCTGGAGCAACAGCGTCAAGCGGAAGAAGATTGGCGCTCGGGGAAGATCCAGAATTTCCCCGGTATCCCGTCGGGGATCAACTTCGAGAGCTGCAACACCGTCACAAACCTACCGAACAACATCAAGCAGTTCGAGAAGGAAGCAGGCGAAGCACGCACCCGACGCGACAATCTCCTCGCGCTCGCGCAGCGCGTCTACGAAGACTACTCCAGCAAGATCATGGCGGACACCCACGGCGCCGCCCTGAAACAGAAGTCCCCTCTCATCGCCTACGCTGTGCAAAAGCACTTCGACGATCTCGGCCTCGGCTCGGTTCACTTCCAGCAGACCACCGCCTGGAAAGCCAGTTCGAGCGCCGAGAACGCCATGCGCCTGCACGGCGCTTTGCTCGCTTCCAACGTGCCCGGCTCGCTTGGTGTCGGACACGACCAGTTCAAGATCGACAAGGCAGCGGAGGGGCAGAAGGATCCTGAGATGCAGCGGTACGTCCGCGAGATGTACTCGCTGACGCAGGCCGCGCTCAAAGCCGAAGGCGTCAAGGAGCTGACGATCTACCGCGGCACGCACGATCAGCCGGTGGAGAAAACGGCCCGTCCTCTGCGTCGATTGGGGCTAATGGGAGCGGACATCGTGCGCGCCGAAACTCGCCCCGCCTCGAGCTGGACGGACAAGTACGCTGTCGCGCGTAGCTTCGCGAGCCACGACGGCACCGTGCTCAAGACCACCGTGCCCGCGTCCGCCATCTATGCCAGCCATCATCTATTCGGAAACTACAGCGACGAGAACGAATATGTCGTGCTCGGCGCTTCCCGCTTCAACATGGAGAGCGTAGATGAGTGAAGCATTCGCCAAGTTCGCCAAGAACAACAAGGACAAGGGCAAGGGGGACGGCGAGAAGCAACTCAACCCCAAAGAGACCAAGGTGCTGCGCACCATGCAGACCGAAGCCAAGAAGGCCGGCGCGACGCTCGCCTCTGACGGCAAAGGCGGCTTGCCCCCGAGTCTCGTGCTCGGGGTGTTCCGCCGCGACAAGTGGGAGTGCAAGAAGTGCGGCGGCAAGAAGAATCTCAGCCTGCACCACAAGGTCTTCCACATGGAGGATCCCAGGCAGAAAGCCAAGGCCGCGCTGGTTCAGAAACAGGGCCGGCGCAACGATCCCGAGCAGCTCGCGACGATCTGCGAAGACTGCCACAACAAGATCCACGAGGAGGATCGCGAGGAGAACGAATGACTGAGCCTGTTTTCACAGCCCACAAGGTTTGCCCGAAGTGCAAGCAGTCGTTTCTTCTCTACTCGCGCCACGCGAAGATCTGTCCGGCGTGCCGCGTCAAGAAGTGTGTCTGTTGCGGCGCCGAGTTTACGGTCAAAGAGATTGCGCGGCTGACACAGGTGTTTTGCGGTAACGCTTGCAAGAAAGCAACGCTCTACGATGTATGACATTCTCCTAGCGATCGGCCGCGCGCTCAATCCGAACATCCAGGTCTTTACGTGGTGCGACGAGTGCGAGCACGTTGCGCCTGTCATCAAGCGGCGACGCAAGAAGGAATTTTGTGGATGCTGCGGGCTCGAGCTGCGGGCGCATGCGGATGAGATCGATTACGATGGCACTAACTGATCGCGTGATCCTGATGTTCGCCTCGGGCAAGACGCTCCCCGAGATCGCTCGGCATCTGTCCTTGTCAGTCCCTCGTGTCGAGCGCATCCTCGCTCGCGCACGGAAAAGGAAAGAGGATGGACAAAGCACAACTCGATAAGATCTCGGCCGAGGCGTATCGCTCCCGCGTCTTCAAGGAGCAGCAGGTCGCCGCGATTGCGCGGGTCAGGCCCGACGTGTTTCAGCAGTTCGTGCTCCGCGACGAGGCCAACGGGTCCGCCATCGCGCTGTCCAACGCGCACAAGGATTGGCAGCCGCTCATCTCGAGGCACGATCGTCTCGTGATCTGGAGCCACGTCGAAGCAGCCAAGAGCCAAGCGATCTCGATCTCGCGGGTGTTGTGGGAGCTAGGGAACAACCGCCGTCTGAGGTGTTGCGTTCTGTCGAACACCCACGGGCAGGCAACCAAGCTCGTGCGCACCATCGCCAACCACATCGAGCACAACGAGCGACTCCGGCAGATCTGGCGCGATCTCAAACCGCATGAGCCCTGGACGGACTCCGCGATCACCATCAACCGCGACACCGAAGGCGTCAAGGATCCGAGCGTACAGGCAGCCGGCGTGCATGGCTCGCTCCTCGGCGCCCGTCTCGACTTCGTGGTCATCGACGACATCCTCGACTTCGAGAACACGCGCACACCCGAGGCGCGGCAGAAGGTGTGGGACTGGTTCCAAGCAACCGTGATGGGCCGTCTCACCGAGAAGGCGCGCGTGGTCGCTGTGGGCACCGCTTTCCACCCTGACGATCTGATGCACCGCCTCGCCAAGCAGCCGGGATGGGTCTCGAGGAAGTACCCCGTGCTGAACCCCGACAACACGTCGACGTGGCCCGAGCGATGGAGCGAAGAACGCATCTCCCGGCGCCGTGCCGAGCTTGGCCCCCTGGAATTCAGCCGGCAGATGATGTGCCAGGCATACGACGACAGCGAGGCGCGCTTCAAGAAGGAGTGGATCGATGCAGCGCTTCTCCGCGGCGCAACCAAGGACTGGGGCTACGCGCTTTCGTCGATTCCGATGGGCTCGCGCGTCTTCACGGGCGTCGACCTTGCCGTGCAGCAACACAGCGCGGCGGACTTTACCGTGTTGATGACGGTCATCTTCCACCCGAACGGCGATCGGGAGATCCTCGACATCCAACGCGGCAAGTGGAGCGGTCCCGACATCGTCAACAAGATCGCCGACACGCACAAGCGCTACCAGGGAATTATGATCGTGGAGAACAACGCCGCGCAGAAGTACTTGGAGCAGTACACACGGGACAAGGGCATCCCCGTGCGTGGCTTCACCACCGGGCGCAACAAGGCCAACCCTGACTTCGGCGTCGAGTCTCTCGCCGCAGAGATGGCGGCGGGCAAGTGGATCTTCCCCAACCGTACTGGCGTGTCGAAGGAGCTGGACGCTTTTCTCACCGAGCTACTACACTACGATCCCTCGTCGCACACCGGAGACACCGTGATGGCTTGTTGGCTGGCCCGCGAAGGGGCTCGAATGACGCAACCCAAGGCGCAAGTCGGGCGCCTCAACCTGTTCCGCTGATGGATCCAGTCAAAGTCAAAGCATGGTTGCAGGGGCCTCGAGGGGGCTGGTACTACGTCGACGAGGGCGGCAAGAAGCATTGGGGCAAGGAAGCACTTGCCGCAGCGAAGACCGAGCGCACGCCGCCCCCGCGCACAGGCGCCGACCCGCTCGTGCTGATGCAGCGAGCCAAGGCGACAGCTCCGACCGCCGAAAAGGTGCAAGAGCTGATGCAGCGCACGCTCCAGAACGAGGGCCTCACCTACGACGTGGTCAATCAGGTGTATCCGGCCACGGGCTTTGTCGTGAGCACGCACCCCGAGCACGAGACCGTGTATCCCGCCAAGAGCATCACGGAAGACACGATCGCCAAGTACATCGAGGAGAAGCTCCCGGCGATCGAAGAGACCGAGGGCGCGCATCTTGGGATCTGGTACGACAAGAAGACGGACAACTGGGTCTTCGATGTGAGCCATGTGGCTGAAACGCATGAGGAAGCGAAAGAGCAGGCAATCGAGCACGGGCAGTTTGCCTACTTCGATCTCGAGAAGTGCGAGGAAGTGCGCATGGACAGTGATCCGAGGTGGCTTGCAAAATGGGGCGGAAAGCGTAAATTAGAATGATGGACAATAACAACACGAAAAAGGATCGCGTGTACCTCCGCATCGATCCGAAGAAGCACACGCCCGCAGAGATCCTCAAGATCATGCAGGCCACCCGCCGCGCGATTCGCAAGGCGGACGGGCTTCCTGTGGAGGATGAAGACGATGATGGATCCGAGTAAGATTCTCGGCTTTCTCGGTCTCGAGGTCGCCGCCGCGGCGCCCGTCGCTTCCGGCCCGGCGCCCGCGCCGACCCCGGCCGGCGTGCTGTACACCCACCCGAACCCCGACACCTCGCAGAAGCGCTGCGAGAACTGCATGCTGTGGGCGCGCACCGACCAGTGCTTGATCCACGCGCCCCATGTGCAGGTGACGGCGGGGCTGGTCTGCGGCTACCACGTTTTCGGCTCCCCCCATGAGGAATTCGAGGAGCACGGCGCCGATCCGGTCGACCCCGAGCTGTCGGGTCTTTGCGACCCGGGGCCGGAAGGGGCGAGCTGCGGCCGGTGCCGGTGGTTCACCCAAGGAGCGGCCGGAGGGCTGTGCCGGGCGGTCTCTGACCCCTACACGGGCAAGCCCCCGGTCCCGGTAGAGGCCGGCGGCTGTTGTGCTCGCTTCGAGTTGGCTGTCCCCCTCCAATCAGGGTAGCATCGCTACATGCCTCGAGAACGCAAACTGAAACAGTGGACCACGGGCGAGCGTGGAGGCCGCTACTATACCGATGACCAGGGCAACAAGCACTACGGCAAAGAAGCCGAGGAGATGGCGCGTTCCGAGGGCTTGAAAAGCATGGCGGCATCGGTGGATAAGCCGCAGGCGCCGATGTCTCGCCTCGGCGAGCTGCGTAAGTCAGACGCACTCAAGAAGATGAAGACCGTTCCCTTCGAGAAACCCGAGATCAAGGACCAGCCGAAGGACGCACATCCCGAGGCACTTCCTGCGAAGCGCAACTGGATTCCGCCAGGCGAGAAGGCGGACATGAATGATGGTCACGATGAATCGGTCTGTCCCAAGCCGAAGGACGGAGGCACGCTCGCCAAATTTATGACGGGAGGGCAATTCAACGAGAAGGGCGAGATGATAGCCCGAGGCACCGTGAGCCCCGAGCGCCAAGCGTTGCACCGAGAGATCATTCAACGAGCGCTCGACAAGGCACCTCCAGCCGATCCCAACAAGCGTCCGATCGCAGTTCTCACGATGGGCGGCACCGCGTCGGGCAAGACGACCATGCTCCAAAGCGCCGGGATTCCGCAGGACGCTTTTGTGCAGGTCAACGCCGACGACATCAAAGAGGAACTGCCCGAGTATCAGACACTCGCGGATGGCGATCGATCACGCGGACGATCCTACAAGTCAGCGGCGGCGGCTGTTCACGAAGAGAGCAGCATGGTAGCCAAGGCGTTGCGCGCCGCAGCGATGGAGCAAAGACGAGATCTCATCTTCGACGGCACCGGCAGAAACGCGGACAGCTACACCAAGCTCATCAAAGAGCTGAAAGCCAAGGGCTACGAAGTTCATGTGATGATGACGGATCTCGACGCGGACGAGGGTGTGAAACGCGCGAATGTTCGCGCCGAGCGCACGGGCCGGTGGGTGAACGAGGAATTTGTGCGGGATTGCTATCAGTCCATTCCACCAAACTTCGAGCGGGTGGCTCGCGCCGCTGATGGCTTCGAGCTGTACGACAAGCACGGCGGGCCAGGGGAAGATCGTGTCGTGTGGAGCAAGTCCGAGGGCAAAGAAACGGTCTTCGATCAAGAGTACAAGGATCGATTCGATCGGGGCGAGCCTCGAGGGCATATCCGTGCGAAAGCAAAAGCGAAGCAGGCTGAAGGGAGAACCGCGGCATGAGTGACGACGCAGAGAAACCTCCTCGCTACACGGCCAAGCAGATCTCGGAGTGGTTCCGCTTCAACCAGAAGCACGCCGCCGACGCGCTGGAGAAAGCACCCGCGCTGTTCAAGCGGGGTGAGGGCATTGACGAGGTGCCCGGCGGTAACGATTGCGTGTTCGAGGATGAGGTTCCTGAAGCCGCTCCCGCTCCCGCTCCCGCTCCCGCTCCCGCCGCGACGCCGAAAGCTGCGACCGACGCGCCTAAGATGGCACCCAAGGCACCCAAGGCACCCAAGGGCTGATGGACAAGAGCTGGGTCACAGGCGAACGCGGTGGGCGATACTACATCGCCGCGGGCGGCAAGAAGGTCTACGGCAAGGAGGGCGTCGAGAGCAAGCCCATCACGGCATATCCGAACAGAGACCTGAATCCGGTCACGTCAAGCACACCGGAGCATCCGCTGCACCCGGTAGGAAACGCAGGGCCTCGGGAGATGGCGGCATACCACCGGGGGGCCGCGGCGCATTGGGCAGCACGAGGAGAGCCGACAGTCGCTCGCGGACATGAAGCGCTTGCGGAGAAGCACGAGAAGCGCGCCGCCCGCGCAACCAAAGACTTCGCGGAGAAGCCAGATGTGTTGTCGCAGCTCGCAGCCGCGCGCAAGGGGGTGGTGAAGATCCCCGAGAGCCTCGGCATCCCCCGCGCCGAGATGCCGCAGATCCGAGCGATCGACGTGCCGGAATTCCTCGAGAGCCTCAAGGCCAAGGGCATCAAGGTGGAGTCGCTCCCGCAGAGGGTCGGCGATCTCAAGCCGACGCAGGCCGAGCTGAACATGGAAAAGGTCGCCGCGATGAAGGGCATGCCTTCTATCCAAGAGAAGCCGATCATCACGTCGCGCGATGGGTACATCCTCGATGGACACCATCGTTGGGCTGGGATCTTCCTCGACAACAAAGAGCACACGATTCCGACCTACAAAGTCGACCTGCCGATGAAAGAGCTGCTCACCACGGCAGCCGCTTTTCCCAAAGCGATGCGCCAAGAAGCAAGCGAGATTGGCCCGACAACCAAGGTAGTTAAGGCAGCTTGATCAGCTCGACGAGCGCGGCTTTCAGCTCAACCTCGAGTGCCGCGTTTTTGATCTTCCAGCACAGCATCGGCACAACCGCGGTGTGATACGCGATCACGATCTCACGTCCGCGCTTGAACCGCTCGAACCTCCCCCCATCGCTGATGATGGAGCGCATGTTGTGCAGCTTGTCGCATGCCGCCACGAGTGCCGCGGCCGGCGACGCCATCGCGAGATGCAGAACCCGATCGCCCCTCTCGGGCGGGTTGGTGACTTCGAGTACCAGCTCCGCGACATGCACCCCGCAGGCTTCTGTCACCCGCGCGAGCGCATCCGGCCCGCAGTCTTCGACCGTGTCGTGCAGCCACGCAGCCGCGACCATCGTAGGAGTCCCCCCGTAGTGCTCTACCAGCCGAGCAACAGCTTCAGGGTGTACGATGTACGGCAGATCGGTGCCCTTGCGCATCTGACCTGTGTGCAGCTCCCGCGCGAGCGCCTCCGCTTTCAGTAGCAAGGCAGCCCCAGCTTGCCGGACCACACTTTCAGGTAGCTCTCGAGAGCTTCCTTCACCGCCGGGTTCACCACGTTGGCTCCCAGTCCCCCGGGCAGCTCCAGCAGCGGTGCCTCGGTCAGCTCCAGTTCACTCAGCACGGACCCTCCAGGCTTGGTTCGCACCGTCCCCGCGTACACACCCCAGTAAGACGACTTGCCGCCTTCGGCCCGTCTCACCATTGCCATCGTCAGCGCTTTCATTTTCTCGATCCTCCTTTCCTCCCACTACCAAGATAACCACGAATTAGCGTATTGACAACAACCATCTTCATCCACATATTGGAGGTGGAGGGAAGAGGATGGAAACGCGGGAGATGCGCTGGGAAAGATGGCTGGCCGAGGTCCGCGCCCGCAAGCTGGCCGAGGGTCACACCTGCTCCAAGTGCCCCGAACCTGCTACATACACCCACTATGCCAAGTACGCGAAATACTGCGAGAAGTGCTGGGCCGAAAGGGCTTGACAGAAACCGCACAACAACCTATATTAGAGGTGTGGGAGGCGAGAGATGGGAAAGAAGATGACGATGAGGCGGTACGAGGAAGCCTGCGAGGGGTACGAGGGCTACTGTGCCAAGTGCAAGAAGTGGACTGCCGAGTGCTGCGAACCAGACGCGCGCAAGTACAAGTGCCCGGTGTGCAGCGAACATCGCGTCTACGGGGCCGAGGAAGCCATGATGATGGGACTGGTTGTCCCGACGGGGTGTGAATGATGGACCGATACGCGAAGCATAAAGAGGCAGCGGAAGCGTCGCGGAAAGCGGAAGCGGCGGTATGGGCGACGGTGCCGAAGGGCTCGCTCCCGCCGGCTGATACTTGGGCGAAAGCAGCCGCGGCGGCTGTCGAGGCTCATAAGGAGGCGATGAAATGAGTGACCCAACGGAAGCCACCAGACGTGAAATGGTTGCCGAGCTTCGCGCAACCGCCGGCCCCCGGGCCGAGCTGGAAGCGAAGTACGGCGAATGCTGGGACACCAAGGAGCTGCAAGAGATCTTCTCGGTGGAAGGATTCATGGCTCCATTCGTGGTCGTGCGGCGCAAGAGCGACGGCAAGCGCGGGTCGCTGATGTTCCAGGGGTCGCCGCGGTTCTACTTCAAGTTTGAGGAGGCGTGAAAATGCGCGAGTTTCGTTGCACGCGACCGACGGTGTACCAATCCCCCCGATGCCCGGGGCACGCGGATCCGAGCGCCCGGCAGGGGCACTACGTTCAGTGTGCGACCGTAGCCGAGGCGCACGCCGAAATGAAACAGCGGTTCCCGAAGGACAGCTACTTTGAGGCGGTGCTGTGGAAGGAGGAGGTGTGACGGATGGAAACGACGACGTTCGTGGAGGCAGTCAAGGCACACGCACGGAAGCACTACGAAGAGGGCGGCTGGGACTACGTGATCGAATGTTACAGCGACGCGGAGATCGCCGCGACGATCGCGGGGGCGACGACAATCGCCGGAGCGATTCGGAAGATCGGCAAGGTTCTGAAAGACCGGGCGGACTACCGGGCTGACATCGAAGCGGAGGGACGTTGATGCCCCGCCCCGCGCGAGCGCGAGTCGCAATCCACGTCGACGGAGCACGCGAAGCGACGATCACGATCGATCGCGCCGCGGGTCTGTTCATGGTGCGACCGCTGCGGCGCAAGAAGTTCTACGAGCTGCCGCTGTCCGTGGTCGCTGAGATGGTGATCTGGAAGTGCGTCAAGGCGGAAGTGCGGGAGAAGAAAGCCAAGAAGCGCGTTCGATGACCCTGCAAGTTCGACTGAACCCCGAACGCGGCGTACATAGGTGCGTCGCGTTGACGCGCAACAACCGCCCGTGCCGGGTGATGGGGCAGACGCAGATTCGCGTCGGCGAAGTTCTGGTATGGGTGTGTCCGATGCACCTGATGTACGGATTCAAGGAGCTGGTGAAATGACCGACAAGCCATCGTTCAAGGAGATCTTCGGCCTCGATTCACGGGCCGATGCCCACCTCACTCGCGCCCAAGCGCGCAAGATGCAGTTCGAGATGGGCGCGATCTTCCTCGAGATGCTGCCCGAGGTGAATGACAACTTCGTTCACTTCTTCAACCGTCTCAACCTCGACAGTTTCTTCCCGACCGATACGCCCGTCGAAGCGGTGAAGTCCGAGGCGCACAACCTGCACTGTTGGGTGTTGTGGGCGCGCGACGGGTACAACGAATTCAACCTGTCCGAGTCGATACTCGCGGGCTTCCTGCTGACGGAACCGCCGAAGCAGACCGAGCCGCTCCAGCTCCCCTACGGATCTTTTGCCATCACGATCCCACCCGGCTACCTGAAGATGGATCGCGGCTGGGCGGACACGATTTGGGTCTACAAGTTCCGCAGCCTGCACGCGAAGACCGGCACCGTCGTCGACTTCTTCCGCTGGTCGATCTGCGGCGGCGATCTGCATCTGTGGATGGACGCCGACCCGAACAACCTCGAGGATACTCACCTGTACGACATCCCGCTTCAGCGAGTGTGGGCCGAGGATCCGCCGGTCGCTGAAAACGATACTGCGCTTCTGAAGGCGGGCATCCGCATCGTGCGCAATCTGTTGTCCTGGCTCGATGCCTCCGGCGGCGCGACGAAACAGCCGCGGGCTTTCCGCCCGGTGAAAAAGAAGCGCAAGGAAGTTGCCCCCGGGCCGGTCGTGTGGATGATCGGGCACACGGTCAAGCTCCGGCCCGAGCTGAAACGCATGGCCGCGGAGATCGTGCTCGCCGGGACGGACAAAGCCGCGGCGGGTTGGAAGGTTCGCGTGAAGCACACCGTCCGTGGACACTGGAAGATGCAAGCGCATGGTGAGGGCCGGGCGGATCGCCGTCGCCTGTGGGTCCAACCGTACTGGCGCGGACCCGACGGAGCCGCGGCGTGGAGCCACCTGTACGAATTTAAGGAGGAAGCCAAATGAGCCCCCTCATTCACGAGCGCGACGAGCTGCTCAATGCCGTTGAAGAACTGCTCCGTTGCGTTGCGGCGCTGCGCATCGGCCGTAGCGATCTCGCGCAACGCTACTTCAGGGCCGCGGCTGATCGGATGCGGAACCTGTACCACGATGCCCCACCCCCGCGTCCGAAATACCCGCCCGTCGATTGGGATTGACAAGAACTAGACAGATCGTACCTTGAAGGGAAGAGGTAACATGACCCCCAAGAAGAAGGACAAAAACCTCGGCGGGCGCCCGCGCATCCCAAATGCACAGCGTCGCATCCCGTTCCAAGTGCGGTTGTCGGCCGAGGAGACCGCGTTTCTACGCATGGCGTGCTCGCGACAGGGGATGGAATTGTCCACCTGGATGCGATTCGTCGCGATGCAGGAAGCGAAGCGTCTTGTTGCATCCTGAAAGACCCATCGCGCCGGAGCTGCATGCGGCGCGATTGGCCGAGCTGCGCTGGGCGCTCGGTCTCAC
>Ga0315273_10007014_pt1 | contig 14077 bp, 11 predicted proteins | sample YL17G02_0_MG_FD_205753 | JGI IMG/M metagenome (GOLD analysis project Ga0315273, IMG submission 205753) | Sediment microbial communities from Yellowstone Lake, YNP, Wyoming, USA - YL17G02_0 | ecosystem: Environmental > Aquatic > Freshwater > Lake > Sediment | place: USA: Wyoming | collected... | reverse complement strand
CGGGGCGTGCCGGCGGCGGCGGCCAGACGGCCGCCGGCCGCGGACGCTCCGTTCGACCGGGCCCCACCACGATCCTGCCGCCCGCGCGACACGAGATCCGGGAACGTCTCCTCCCCTTCGAGCACCACGCCCGCGTCCAGACGCGGATAGCGGCGCATGATCTCGAGGGGGAACATCGAGAAGCCGGCGCCGCCCACCACGACGGGCGCGTCAGGAAGGGCGCCGTGCACCACCTCGAGGACCGCGGCGAACTGAGGCAGGAACGAATGCCGCCGGTTGGCCAGAGGATCGATGTTCCGCAGGCCGACGCCGACGAGCTGAGGATCGACGCGGGCCAACGTGGCGGCGAGCACAGGGAATGGGTCGGTCTCCAGGTTGAGATCGAGCAGCTCCACGTGGTGGCCGCCGCCGCGCACGGCCGCGGCCACAACACCCAGACCCAGCGGCGCGACGATCTCCGCCCCCGGTCCCTCCACCGACGGTGCCTGTATCAAGAGTATGCGCATACCCATCAGTCCACCAGTAGGAGGCCGAGGTACGTCACCGGAGACTCCCGGTCGGGCACCGGTTCCAAGGGCCATCCGGCCGCTTCCGCGGTGCCGTACACGTCGATGCCCGCCGCTTCCATGGAAGGTCGCGCGTCCCTGGGCCGCCGGCAGGCGTCGGGCTCGCATGCCGGACAGAGCCGGCAGGGCCCCGCCACGAACACGAGCGCCCGCGGGAAGCCGGCGAGAAAGGCCGCCCGCTCCAAGGAGAGCATCCGTTCGTGGAAGTCGGCCGTAGGCGGTTCTCCCTGCACCAACAGCGCGCGGCCGTATCCGGCGAGCAGCTTCCGCGTGTCGTCCGGCGCCGGCGAACGGGGAGGGCACTGCGCGCCCGCGTCGTACCCGGCGCAGCCGAAGCGGCATTTCTCGCGCACCCAGGCGGCCGTCAAGACCTGCGATGGCTCGACCGGGGTGGTGCGGACGAACCCGAGTTCGAGCGCCGTGGACCGCACCCGATCGAGCGGACCGGCGTCGACGGCGGCCAAAGCCGCGGGCGAGCGGGCGCCTACCACCAGCGCGGTGTCCTCGGCGTGCAGCCCATCTCCCAGCGGGACGGGAGCGAGTACGCAGAGCCCGGCGGTCGCCAGACGGTCCCGGGCCCAGGTCCAGGGGTACGTGCGCCCCTGATACGTGTTGATCAACATATGCAGGTCGAACAGGGCGCTCTTTGCCGGACCTCGTCCCGGTCCGTCGGTCCAGAAGTCGTGCACGAGCAGGAGACCGTCGTCGGAGAGCGCGGCCGCGGCCGCCTCGAGAAGAGCGGACGACTCCGACTCACCGAACGCGTGCACGATGTTCGACAGGATGATCGCGTCCCAACCCGCGGCACGCTCGGGGGGGGCGGGCAGAGGTTCGCTCAAGATGTCCAGACCCATGAAGGTCAGGCGAGAGCCTGCCGCGCCCGAAGGGTCATCGCCGCGCTCGGCCCACACCCCGCGGGCCTCCTCCACCACTTCCCGCATGTCGACAACCACCGCATTCACGTCGGGATATCGCCGTACGAACTCCGCCGCCACGGCACCGGCGCCACCCGCCACGTCGAGCACGAAGCGCTCCCCACCCGAGCGGGGATTCGGCAGTCGATCCAGTCGTACCCGGTCGGCGATGAGGCGGGCTTTGTGCCGGGCTACGTCGTTCATGGCGAGGAGGTAGGCCCGTACTCGAGCCCGATAGTCGTCGGCGTCGTCGGCCGCGGCCGCGAGAGGCGAGCCGCCCAGGCGCACGGCTTCCGCCAAGCGAGGCCAGTGTACGGCCAGTCGTTGCCGGTAGCGGAGTGAATGGCCCAGATACCCCTCGCTCTGCGCGAGCAGGTGTCGCCGTGCCACCGTGCTGCAGGCCACCCGATCCTCGTGGAGGGAGAGCAGGCCGAGCGCCGCCAGCGTCTCCACCAGCCTGCGGAGGGCGTCGGGGTCGGCACTCGCCCGCTCCGCCACCATCTCCAGAGAGACATCCGCAAGGCCGATGGTCTCGAAGAGGTCCAGGTCCAAAGCGGCGAAGAGGGCACCCGAGAGCCAACCGGCCGTGGCCACGTCCTCCAGATCCTGCGGCCCGCGAACCATGACCTGTTCCGACCAGATGCTCATCGCGCCTCCACTCTCTGGTGCGCCTGGACGGCGCCGGCCGCCGCCATGGGGCGCGTCGCGGCCACGACGGGGCGCCTCGCCGTGACTCCAGGGTTCGCCCCCGCCACGCCGGCTTCGGCGAAGGTGGCCATCTCTCTCAGTAAGGCGGCAGCTCCGTCTATCAACGGCATGGCCAGTGCCGCTCCCGTTCCCTCTCCCAGACGCAGATCGAGATCGAGCAGCGGGGCGAGGCCCAGATGGTCGAGCATGAGTCGATGCCCAGGCTCGAGTGAGCGATGTCCGGCTATCAGGAAGCCTCGGGCGTGGGGGGCCAGCGCGCACGCCACCAGCGCACCCGCGGTGGAGATGAAGCCGTCGACCACTATGGGGATCCCAACGGAGGCCCCGCCGAGTATCAGCCCAGCGATGACCCCGATCTCCAGACCGCCCACAGCCGCCAGAACGCCTACCGGATCGGACGGGTCGGGGGAGTTGACGGAGAGGCCCTCCTCCACGACCCTGCGCTTGCGCTCGAGACTCGCGTCGTCAATGCCGGTTCCGCGCCCAGTCATGTCGGCCGGGGTCCGCCCCGTGAAGACACAGGCAAGAGCACTGGACGGCGTGGTGTTGCCGATGCCCATGTCGCCGGTGCCCACCAGATCGATGCCGGCGCCCCGCAGCCCGAGCGCCACGTCGATGCCCGCCTCCAGGGACCGCACCGCCTCTTCCCGGCTCATGGCCGCTCCCCTGCTGAGATCGGCCGTGCCAAGCCGGACCTTACGATCAAGCACGCCTCCGTTGTCGAAGACCGTTGAGAAGTCGGCCGAGACCCGATCGCCCAGAAGCTCGCGCAGATCGGCGGCCACTCCGGCGTCTACCACCATAATCCGGGCACCCGCCACCCCGGCCAGAGCGCTGACGGCCGCCTGCCCGCGCACGAAGTTGGCCACCATCTGGGGGGTTACTTCGGCCGGGAACGCGCTAACCCCGCGGCGCGTCACGCCGTGATCGCCGGCTGCCGTCACGATGGCCTTCCGCGGGAACGAGGGTTGCAGCGTCCCCTGGATGGCCGCCAAGAGCACGCCCAAGTCGAGCATCCGGCCCAGGCTGCCGGCGGGGATGGCCAGGTCGGCGGCACGGGCGGCTGCACGGGCCGCCGACGCCGGGTCCACCGGGCGGATCCGTTCCCGGGTCGCCGAGAGCACGGCTCCCGGAGCGGCGGAGCCCGACATCACAGGTACACCCGGCGTCGCACTCACGACATCCTCCCTTGCGCCAGCAGGCTGTGCACACGTCTCGTGAACGGGGTCATGACGTGTCCGTCGGCCTCGGGCGCCGCAAGCCCGCGCCGGGCGGCTCGGTCGAGGGGCACCGGCACCCAACCCTCCGTACGCGCCGGCCGGCCCGCCAGCACCGCGACGCGGTCACCCAATAGCACCGCCTCACGCACGTCGTGCGTGACTAACACCCAGGTGGCCGGATGGGCCTCCATCACGTCGAGTAGCCAGCCCTGCAATTCCGCGCGGGTGAAGGCATCCAGGCTGCCGAACGGCTCGTCCAACAGGACGAGACCACGTCCCAAGACCAGCGTTCTGGCCAGCGCCACGCGCTGCCGCATCCCCCCGGAGAGCTCGCGAGGAAGGGCATCGAGGGACGCGGCCAGCCCGAACTCGCCCAGGATCGTCCGTGCCTGCTTCTCCAGTTCCAGCCGCTCGGGGCGACCGACGCCCCGTGCGCGAGAACGCCGACCACGCCCGCCGTGTCCCGCTCCACGGGCCACCTCGGCGGCGAACACCGTGTTCGCCAGCACCGATTTCCACGGCAGCAACAGATCGCGCTGGAACATGTAGGCCGCGTGTCCGGATGAGCACCCGGGTAGCCCGTCTCCGGCGAAGTCGGCTGCCGCCACAGTATGTCCATCGACCTGCACCTCGCCCACTTCGGGCGCCATGAGTCCGGCCAACAAGTGCAAGAGCGTACTCTTTCCGCAGCCGCTCTCCCCCACCACCACGAGACACTCTCCCGGCGCGAGGGCGAGTTCCTGGTCGGCGTGCCCGGGCAGGTGCCCCTGTCGACCGTCTTCGCCCGCCTGCTGACCGTGGACGGTCACCGTGGGGGGGGTGTGGCCCTCGTGGGCCACGCCGCCGCCCCTCTCCGGCCCGGCCGAAGCGGGGTCGGGGCGAAAAGACGCAGCTCCCGTCACGGCGCCGCCAAATAGTCGTTGCTCACCGATCCGCCTAGGTCGACGGCCTGCTTGAGCAGGCCCGCCTCCACCATCCACGCGTTGAGGGCCGTCCACACCTCCACATCCTGCCACCCGGCCGGTTTGTCGACCGCGGCCGTGGCCATCGAGGGCAGAGCCGCGCGCCACTGCGCCAGAAGGAGATCCTTCTTCAACTCCGGATGGCGGGCCACGTAGATGTCCGCGGCTTCCTCGGGGTTCGCCGCCGCGTAGGCGAGGCCGGCCATGGTCGCCTCCACGAACACGCGCACGGTGTTCGGATTCTTCTGGGCGAAGTCGGAGGCGGTGATCACGTTCATGAACGCGAAGTCGGGGGTGCCCCAGTCGCGGAAGTCGAGATAGGTCAACTTCTCGCCCGCGATTGCTTCGGCCTCCACCAGTTCGCCGAACTCAGTGAATGCCACCGCTTGGTAGGTCCCCGCGAGCAGCGGAGCAACCAAGTTGTATCCCGGATCCACCAGGGTCACCGATTTCGGATCGACTCCCGCGACCTTGAGCATCGTGTCGTATGAAGCCCGCGTGGAGGGGATCAGCGGCACGGCCACGGTCTTGCCTACCAAGTCCTTTGGCTCTTTCACGTCAACACCAGGCGCCACGGCCAGCCCCACCGGGGCGTGCCCCATGAGGGCCGCGACGGACATGAGCGACGCACCTTCGGCCACACCCATGAGCATGTCGGGGGCGTAGTACAGGCCGAACTGACTCTTGCCGGTGGAGACGAACTTGACCACGTCGGTGGGCCCCGCCGGCAGAGTCTGGGTCACTTCCAGGCCGGCATCGGTGTAGAAACCCTTCTCCTGGGCCACGTCGATCGGGATATCGAGTACCCAGGGCACCCAGTCCATGATCAGGTCGAGCTTAGCCACCTCCGGCGCCCCCACCTTGGCGGCGGAGCTGGAACCCGCGGTGGTCGCGGTGTCCGGAGCCGCGGTGGAAGGCGGTGCGGGTGCGGTCGTCGTCGTGTCCGAGGCGCCGCAGGCCGTCGCCCACAGCAGTAAGAAGGTCGCCAGCAGGGTAGTCGGCAGAGCGGCATACGTGGAGTTCTTGCGCAGCGTCATGTTCATCCTTCTTTCTTGTCGTAGGAGCGGCCCACGGGGGCCGCGGAGTTCCACCAGCAGATCTTCCGTTCCAGCAGGACGGCGCCACCGTACGCGACGAGGCCGAGCAGGGTGATCACCAGCACGGCGGCGAACGCCTGTGCCGTGGCCATGCGCGAGTTCGCGCTCAGCACCAAGTAGCCGAGACCGCGGTCGGTGCCGGTCCACTCGGCCACCACGGCTCCGACCAGACTCAACGTGACCCCGGTGCGGAACGCGGCGGCCAAGAAGGGCGCCGCTCCCGGCACCCGCACCCGCCAGAAGACATCCCACGACGAGGCATTCACGGAGCGGAGTAGCGTGAGCAACTGCGGATCGGTCGAGCGGAACCCCTGCAGCGTCATCACCGCCATCGGGAAGAAGGCGATGAGGGCGCAGACAATCACCCGCGGCAGTGCTCCGTAGCCGATCCAGAGAACCAGCAATGGCGCCAGCGCGATCACCGGGATCGTCTGAGACACCACCACGAATGGCGTCAGCACCCGGTCGAGAAAGCGCGAGTGAAGGGCGGCGGCGGCGAAGATCAGCGCCGCCGCCGCCGCGACCACCAACCCGGCCCCGGCTTCGTACAGCGTGTACATGGCGTGCCGGGCGAAAAGCCCAGGTCCGTCGGCCAATTCGCGCAGCACCATGGACGGCGGAGGGAACACGAACGGGGCGACGTGGGCCGCCCGGACCACAAGCTCCACCAGTGCGGTCAACGCGACAAGTACCGCGACCGCCACGAGAGCGGGAGTCGCACGCCCTCCGGCGCGCCACCGGCCCCGGACGCGCGCCCGCGCGCGTCCCCGCGCCGCTACGGGAACCGTGCGTTCAACTCGGGATTCAGCGTGCACTGCGTCTCTGTGTCGCCACAACTGCCCCCTTTCGGGTTGAGGGGGCAAAAGAAAAGCCCCCAGCCTAAAGTAGGCCGGAGACTTTGCCATCGTCTCTCAGCAGGGCCTCCTTCACACGGGAGGCCTACCAGCCGCTGGGCAGGTCTGCTGGCTCTCGGATCACCGTTCCCCCGCGCCTTCCCATCCCCCTTGCCATCCACCCATTAGGGGTCGATGGTGGTGGGACAGTGGCCTCATGCGAGTTCACTCCCCGATCACAGCGGCGGGACCGCTCGGGATTCTCACCCGATTCCCTATTCTCCGCCGGCGACCGTCGCAGGGCCTCGAAAGGCTCCTGCATCACCGGACCGGCGGCACCAAGCGGCGTTGCTCGGTTGTACTGCGAAGAAGTACCACGCCGGTGCGGCCGCTGTCAAGGTGGCGGGCGGGGCTGGCTACGGATCGGATTGCGCGCCATATGGTGATATCAGTGCTATCATGTCATCGATACCATTCGAGCTTGAGGAGTCCGTCATGGCCGCCCTGTCACTTCGAGGCATAGATGATCGTCTGGCCGCCGCGCTCAAGGCCGAGGCGCAGCGCAGAGCCATCAGCATGAACGCGCTCATCCTGGATCTGGCCCGGCAGGGGCTCGGCATCAGCACAGCCAAGCGCCCCATTCACACCGACCTCGACACCTTGGCGGGCAGCTGGACCGCACACGACATCGCTGAGTTCGAGAGAACGACGGCCGAGTTCGAACGCATCGACGAATCGCTCTGGCGATAACCGAGCACGACGCCTGACCTAGGGGGCTGGGGATCCATGCGCGTTCTAATCGACACCAACGCCTATGCGGCCTTCAAACGAGGCGATCCGGAGACCCTCGATGTGCTTCGGATGGCCGATGAAGTCCATCTGAGTGTTATCGTCCTCGGAGAACTGCTGGCCGGGTTCGCGGCAAGCACCCAAGAGCCGCGCAACCGGCGTGAGCTGGCCGCCTTCCTGGACTCACCACGGGTGTCCATCCTCCCCGCGACCCCCGCGACAGCTGCCTACTACGCCGCCGTGTTCGCCCAACTCAGGCGCAAAGGTCGACCCATCCCCACCAACGATCTGTGGATCGCGGCCACGACCATGGAGCATGGGGCGATGTTGCTCACGCACGATAGACACTTCGATAAGGTAGACGGCCTCCGTGTCGCCCGGCAGACGGAGAATCTGCTTCCGTAGGACCGGCCGCGCACTGGACCGCCTCCCGCCCCTACGACTTGGTGTTCGTCAGATGTCGCCCGCAGTGGCCGATGACCACCTGCCCGCTGGCCTGGTGGATGGCGAAATGGACGCGGAGCAGGTCGGCGGGGCTGCCCTTTCCGATGCGCAGATGCTGCTCGATGAGCAAGGTCTCCCCTGCGTGGTCGACCGTTCGCTCGACGGCCCACATGCTCATGCTGGTCTTGCTCTCGTGCGGCGCGTAACCGAGCCAGGGGGCCTCGTCTCGGTGCTGCCTGAACCACTCCTTGGCTCCCAGTGGACGACAGCCGGGAGTGCAGGTAGCTTCCAGTCGTTCGCGCGCATATCGGGCCAGGAGCTGCAGCGCGGTGTTGGCCTTCTCGACATCTTGAAAAGGGGAATCCTTTGCGCTCTTGAGTGCCCGCGGATGGACGGTGATCGCCTCGGGGTAGTCGCGCTCGGCACGGCGCAACGCCTCGAACAGGGTAGCCGGGGGCGGCGAGACAGGTGTCTCCGGGCGCCGATCGAGTTCGGTGAGCCGAGCATCGCGCTCGGCGATCTGCTGGTGCAGCTGAGAGACCAGGGTCCCTGATTCTCTTACCCGGGCACGCAGGTCGTCGTTCTCGTCGTGGAGCACGTCGAGGTACGCATCCCCCTGCTTGTAGCTCTCCCGTTTCTCCCAAGCCCGCCTGACGCGGGCGGCAAGCTCACCGACGGCCTTGCGGTCTTCGGTCTCCCCCGCCAGACTGTCGATCTGAGCGAACACCGCATTCTTGATATCACCGGTACTCACCACCCGGGTCGCCGCGGCCCTATGGAGAGAATCCACGACAGGCCCGAGGATCTGATTGGGGAACTCCAGGTCGTCGACGCCGGATTCGGCGCACGCGAGTTTGAGAGAACGCATCAACTTGTCGCGGTCGAAGGACTCTGACGAACCGTTCCTCTTCACGATGCTGAAACCGCCCAGCTCCTGCACCAAGACGCGAACCCGCGCAGCGGCTTCTTTCACAGAGTGGACAGGCTTCTCGGGGGCGACCAGGCCGCGGAGGATGGTGTGCGCGAAATGGTTGGGATCGATCAGCACGACCGGCCGGCCACGCGCACGGGCCTGCATGATCTCGATGGTGGTGCCGATAGACTCCTTCCACATGTTGGCGACCATGACGTCGCAGGCAGCGACGGCCCGCAGGTCGCGCGAGAAGTCCCACTCTTCGCCCCACTCGCTGGGGTCGATGGTGAGCATATCGGGACAGAGCCTCTTGAACTCGTCACGCCAGAGGCGCCGCTGCTGAGAATTGCAGCCGGACAACGGGCCCGAAAGATGCACTGTGGAGCGTTTTCGTTCCACGGAACGGTCAGCCAGCCCCCTTCAGGATAGGTTTCAGACGGTCGCAGACCCAGGCGACGTAGTCGGAGCAGCGCTTCGCGATCGGGTCCTGCTTGAAGACCCGGTAGCCCTCTTTGGAAGAGATATCGTGGCCGGTGAGCCCGAGGCAGGTAGCCGTGCCGAACTCAGCCTCGAAATCGCGGATGAGTTGCTGCAGGGCCGCCTTGTCGGGCGCGGCCCGGTCGGGCCACTCGGCCCCTGAGAAGAAGTCGCGCAGCCCGGGCGCGAGTATCGCGCCGGAGAGGGCGCCACAGAGATGACCCATACCCACCGACCCGCCGCCCATGTAGCGGGCCGCGAGCACGGCCTTGGGATCGAACTCCAGTGCGTGGGCTGCGAAGACGACTACCGCCTGGGCGCAGTTGAGATGAGCCGGCCCGTTGTCGAGAAAACCGGCCATAGCCTTGTCTTTCGCGTCCTGCCAGGTGTCCGTCGCCATCGTTACCCCCTTAACGTGTCATCACCAACACCATGATAGTACGCCACCGGGACAGAATGCCACGCCCGGGGCGGCTCAGATCGTGTCCCAGAGGGCGCGCAGCGGCACGGCGTAGAGTCCGTCACCGAAGCCCGCGGCTATCTCGCCATTGGCGTCTTGACGAGTCGACTCAGCCGGCTTGTGTGCCACGGTGGCAACGTATCGACCAGGAAGACACGCTCAAGTAGCGTCACATAGTCGCGGATGGTCGGACGGGTGAGTTGGAACGGGGCAGCCAGATCTGTGACGTTCAACAGGCGCGCCGTCTGAGCGGCGGCCACCGAGAGCAGTCGCGGGAGAGCATCCAAGGCGCTGATACGAGAGAGATCTCGCACATCGCGCTGAACAAGGGCTTCGAGATAGGCGCGGTACCATGACGCCCGCCGCCGTTCGGTGGAACGCGCCAATGCCGCTGGATAACCCCCGGCCGCTATTCGCTCCGCGAGTCCGCCTGCCAGGCGCTCTGCCCGTGTGGCCTTGAAGGTGCCGGCAAAGAGCGTGTCAAGGAAGTCCGACGGACGCCCCTCGAGTTCGCACTGAGCCAGAGGGTGTAACCGCAAGATTTGCATGCGTTCCGCGAGTGAAGCGCGCGAGTGTCGTTTTGCCGCACTGGCGGGGGCCGTGGACGAGAACCACGGGTGAATCGCTCAGCGCCTCCGCGAGAGCTGGAGCGGCGAACCGTGGATAGAGGAGGGTCTCAGTCATGGCCGCCCCATCAAAACCCCTAAGTCCGGCTGATCGCAAGGTTTGGGCTTGGCCGATTGAAATTCGTTGGCCCGGCTGATTGAAAGGTCTCGGTGCGTCTGATTGAAAGCACCCCACCCCGTTGACCGCAGGTGCTGTCCGGCGCACCGGCGGTGGGGGCCGACATAGCCGGGAACACCTCCTGTCCGGACAGCGTGTCAGCGAGCCGAGGATGACTGCGCGCGAAGCAGTGTCGTGGCGGCAGGTATGTTTGCCTTCCGCGCGCTGCCGTCGTAAGATTGCGTTTCAGATCATGAACCATGGACGGGCGAGAACGGCGAAGGGGGAGGGTCGGTATGAATCTCAAGCCTGCCGCATCCACGTCAAACCGCAGGCGCCCGCGGCGGCGACTCCTGGTAGGGGTGCTCTCCGCCGCCATCGTGCTGGTGTCCTTGATGCTGCTGGTGGTGTCACTGGCCCTGGCTGTATCCCCCAGCTTCCCTGACGTCCCGGCCAACCACCCCTACCACGACGCCATCGCCGATCTGGCTTCCCGCTCCATCATCAACGGCTACGGCAACGGTGACTTCGGTCCGGCCGACCCGGTCACGCGCCAGCAGTTCGCCAAGATGATCGTGCTCAGCGGCGACTATCCGGTCTCAGAGGCCGACATCTGTGCCTTCACCGACGTGGAGAAGAGTGACGCCGCCTCCTTCTACCCCGACAACTTCGTGGCCGTGGCCGCCGCGCATAACATCACCAAGGGCACCGGCCCCGGGCTCTTCTCCCCGGGCGCCAAGATCAGCCGCCTCCAGGTGATAAGCATGGTGGTGCGGGCGGCCGCCGACCTAGAGCCGGGTCTCCTGGCGGCAGCACCGGCCTCCTGGGTGGGTGCCGCCGGTTGGGGTGACGCCCCCACCCACGGGGCCAACGCCCGGCGGGCCGAATACAACGGCCTGCTGGCCGGACTCCCGCTTGCCACCCTCGCTCCCTGGGGGGAGATGAGCCGCGGTGAGGTAGCCCAGGTGCTGCACAACCTGCTCGGCGAACTGACTCCCCCCACGCCCACGACGACCACCACCGAAGCCACCACGACCACCACCACCGAAGTCACGACAACGACAACCTCCAGCACGACCACGACCACAGAAGTCCCGACCACGACCACGTCATCCTCGACGACCACTACCTCCAGCTCGACCACGACCACCACGGCTCCCGACCTGCACTACGAGAACCTGGGAGGAGTTCTCGCCTCCGGTCCGGCAGTGATCTCCTTGGCCAGCGGCCACCTCGACGTGTACGTGCGCGGTCCGGGCAATTCCCTCTGGCACAGGTTCAACAACAACGGCTGGTCGGGCGGCTGGCTGAATCTGGGGGGCGAATTCCAGGACGATCCCGGAGCCGTCTCCTGGGGCCCCAACCGCATCGACGTGTTCGTGCGCGGAATGGACGACCGCCTCTATCACAAGTGGTGGAACGGGAGCACCTGGTCCGGCTATGAGAACCTGGGCGGGGCTCTTACCTCCGGTCCGGCGGTGATCTCCTTGGGCAGCGGCCACCTCGACGTGTACGTGCGCGGTCCGGCTCCGGGCTATCACCTCTTACACAGGTTCTACAACGGTGGTTGGTCGGGGTGGGAGGATCTGGGTGGGGAACTCACCTCAGCTCCCGCAGCCGTCTCCTGGGCTTCTAACCGCATCGACGTGGTCGCGCGGGGTACCGACAACGCCATCTGGCACAAGTATTGGAACGGCAGCACCTGGTCGTCGTGGGGGAGCTTGGGAGGCACACTTACCTCCGGTCCAGCAGTGGCCTCCTGGGCCAGCGGCCGCCTCGACGTGTTCGCACGCGGAGCGGACAACACCCTGTGGCACAAGTACTTCGACAGTGGCTGGTCGGGGTGGCACGGTCTGGGGGGTCCCGCCATCACCTCCGATCCCGACGCCATCTCCTGGGGTCCCGGCCGCATAGACGTGTTCGTGCGTGGGACAGACACCGCCCTCTGGCACGCGTGGTACAGCGGGTCTGCGTGGCATCCGTGATCTCCAAGCCCGCTATCTTCTAGACACCCTTGCAGGGAGGCCGGCGGGACCGTGCCGCCGGCCTCCCGACGTCCCCGGCCTCGCGTGGGCACCGGCGCCCACGGCTCCGTCTTGAGGCGAGCCCTAGAAGAAGACCCGGCACTCCATCCCCAGCGCAGCCGCGGCCTGCGCCATCACTCGATCCGCGGTGGCCAGGACCTCGATACCGGCCGAGCGCATGACTCCAAGCATCTACCCCCGTTCTCGATCGGCCCTGACAAGATCCTCACTGGGAGCGGCCATGTAGGGCATACCGGCGCGCAGATCGCCGTGACCGGAAGCAGAGCGACGCGGATTCAGAGGGACCGGGAGCTTCGTCACGGTCCCCGCGCTTCAACCTCAACGGCGCTCCCACGTCATGCCGGGATGGTCCGGATAGAATCCCAACGACTCGAGCAGCGCCGCCGCGCCGCTGTCCAACACCCGAACGCCATCCCAGCTCTCGACGGTCAACGTGGCTGCGAAGGTACTCAGATGGTCTACGAGCGCGGCGAGGGCGGCGCCCACGAGGCCGTCGCCGACGCCCGGGGCGACCCTGATGCGGGCAGCGGTGTCCTCTGCCACGAGTAAGGGGAGACCTCGATGCTGGACCAGCCAGGTAGTCGGCACCCGCGCGAACGTGAGGGGTGATCGCGAGGCCTCCGCTGTCGAAGCGCCCGACGAGGCCGCGACCGCCACGGCGGCGTCGGAGCCCATCGCAGCCGGCCCCCAGATGTTGGCCGGGTCGCAGGCGTTCATGACCACGACGCACCCCCGGCCGCTCACCGCCCGCAGGTGCTCGACCGCCTCCGGAAGCGCGAACTGCACCCCGGGAAGCCCCCGCACGAAGTAGCCCCTCCGGACTTCGGCCCGCAGCTCCATGCGCAGGAGCTGACGGTAGATGGCGGTCCACTCCCATGGACCTTCCTCGCGGTCGAGACAGGCCCGGGTGACCACTCCGTGCCGCAGCAACAACTGACGCGCCTGTCGCAGTGAGCGCTCGTCCGGCGGTAACGGAGGACCCATGACACCCAAGCGGTCCACCAGACCCCAGCGGCCATCGGCGAGCAGATCGTCGTGCGCGGCCCCGCTGGGGGCAGGGCCGCGCAGGGCCAGTCGGTCGCGAACGCGCCGAGACGCCGCGCGCTGGACGCCGCGCGCCGGCCGCTGCAGCCCGTGCGGGCGCACTCCCGGATACGACGCCGACCCGGAAAGGCGGCCGCTGAGCCGCCGGGTGGTGCCGGCGCCGAGCCCGCGCCCTTCGAGGCGCCGGGCGAGATCGACCTCCAGGCTGGATGCGGCCCCGCGCCCCGTTCCCGGCGCAACCGGAGCCCAATCTGCCAGGTGCCGCAGCGCGGAGAGGCTGTCGTTGGTCACGAAGCCGGCCATTACGAGCTCCACCAGGGCGGATTCCAAGGCGCGCTCGTCGAGTGCGAGCCCGCCGCGAAGATCGGCGGTGAACAACGCGCCCTCCGTGCGCAGCAGGTCGTGGACCGCCACAGCCGGTGGGGTCAGTTCGGCCACCCCGCCCTCGGCCGCACCTACGAACGCCGCCCCCTCGCCACGGAAGAGGAACCGCACCCGAGCCCGGCGAGGGTCCTTCTCTCCGGAGACGATCCACACCAGGTCGCCACTGCGACAGAGCGACTCGAGAAGGGCGGGCTCGAAGCCCCACAGCCGGAGGGGCAGCACGTCCCGCTCCCACACGGAGCCGACGACCGGGGCCGCGCGCAGCTGAGCGAGAATCTGGCGCATACCTCCTTCGCCGCCCAAGCGCTGGTCAGATGAGAGATGCTGCCAATCAACGAGGAAGTCCGCGTAGGTGATGAGATCGACTGACCGCACTTCGCGGCGCAGTGCGCCCAGCGTGTGACGGTGGAGTTGTTCGAGCACATGCACGTCGACATACTCGGTGGGGGGCGGCTCGGCGGGCGCCACGTGGGCCGGCGTGGCGTCGCCGGTGGAGGA
>Ga0315273_10007012_pt1 | contig 14078 bp, 13 predicted proteins | sample YL17G02_0_MG_FD_205753 | JGI IMG/M metagenome (GOLD analysis project Ga0315273, IMG submission 205753) | Sediment microbial communities from Yellowstone Lake, YNP, Wyoming, USA - YL17G02_0 | ecosystem: Environmental > Aquatic > Freshwater > Lake > Sediment | place: USA: Wyoming | collected... | reverse complement strand
GACAGTAAAGTGATAGACAGGCGAATCGTGGCCATCAGCGGCGCTACCGTCACCTCTACTGCGATGGTCAACGCCCTGAACAATTACTTCAAACAAATAAAACCTGCTTTGGAAGCAAAGGGACTGTTGAAAAATGTCAAATAATAACTCCGGACCAAGTTACATTCAGGCGCTTACCGCCGGCCTGTGGCGTGAAAACCCGACATTTCGGCTTCTGATAGGTATGTGCCCGCCGCTGGCCGTCACCACGGCGGTCAAACCGGCTTTGACGATGGGACTGAGCGTAATATTTGTCCTGGTATGCAGCAATCTTGTCGTAAGCCTGCTCCGCAACCTGCTAAAACCACATCTTCGCATCATTATGTTCACCGCAACCATAGCCACCTTCGTTACAATCTGCGATTTATATCTTCGTGCATTTCAGCCCGTAATGAGCGAAGTGCTTGGCCCCTATGTTCCCCTGATTATTGTTAATTGTATCATAATCTTCCGTGCCGAGGTTTGTGCCAGCAAATGCGGACCAATCGTCAGCATCCTCGACGGCATCGGCTCCGGAACAGGTTTCACGCTCGCCCTTTGCATCCTCGGCGGCATCCGGGAGATTCTGGCTACAGGCCGGATTTTTGAAATCCCCGTTATGCCTGCCGGCTTTGTTCCCTGGGCGGCAATGCAGATGCCTGTTGGCGCATTTGTAACGCTCGGCCTGCTCCTGGGACTGTCGAGCCTGCTGACTTCAGGAAAGAGGAGTTAATATGGACAGAGTATACGTTCTGCTGATGGGTTTCCTTTCGGTGATTATCGTCAATAATTTCGTCTTCACGAAGTTTCTCGGCACCTGTCCCTATCTGGGCGTTTCAGGCCGGCTCGATAGCGCATTTGGAATGGGAATGGCGGTAACATTCGTTACCGCACTAAGCGGCATCCTGACCTGGCTCGTTGATTTCTACATTCTTACCCCCCTGCATCTGGAGATTACACGTTATATCTGCTACATAATAGTTATCGCAGGCGCTGTCCAGCTCGTTGAAATGTATGTGCGAAAATTCGCTCCTTCGCTCTACGACACTTTTGGAATCTTTCTGCCGCTGATTTCAACCAATTGCGTTATCCTCGGGCTGTGCCTGTTCATAAGCATTTGGGGGACGAACAATCTTTTGGAGGTGGCCGTATTAAGCACCGGCACAGGCCTGGGCTTTACGCTGGCAATCTGTATTATGGCCGGCATTCGTGAAACTTTGATATTAGTGGACGTCCCCGAATGTTTCAGGGGCGCTCCGATTACGCTTATTACCGCAGGCCTCCTTACACTGGCCTTTATGGGCTTTGCAGGAATGATAAAATGATTTTAGCTGGTATACTCGATTTATGGAACACCTCCTGGCCGGCAGGCGTCACAATACTGGTCCTGGGTCTGGGTTTCGCTGTCGCTCTTTTAATTGCGAGCATCAAACTCCGGGTTGAGGTCGACCCAAAAATAGAGCAGATTCACCAGATACTGCCGCACGTTGAGTGCGGCGCCTGCGGCTTTGCAGGCTGTTCCAAATATGCCGAAGCCGTTTCAAAAAATCCCGTGCTAATCGGCAAATGTGCTCCCGGCGGAAAATCAACGGCAGAGAAAATCGCCGAAATATTGAGTCTGCAAATCAGCGACCCGGGCGCACCGCTGAAGCCCGTTGTGCATTGCCGCGCACACACCGACGACAAAACTTACTACGCAAAATATCAGGGCATACCAAGCTGCACCGCTGCCAACGCCCTGCCCAACGTCCAGGCCTGCAAGTTCGGCTGCCTCGGTTTCGGCGACTGCACAAGGGCCTGCAAATTCCTCGCCATCAGAATTGTTGACGACCTGGCCACCGTCAATTACGAAAAATGCACCGGCTGTGCCGCCTGCTCAAAGGCATGTCCCCGTAACCTGATTAAAATGGTCCCCTTCCGCCATGAAAATATGATGACCGTGGCGTGCAGCAATAAAGAGACCGGCAAAGTAACCCGCTCTATGTGCCGGGTCGGCTGTATAGCCTGCGGCCTGTGCGCCAAACAAACTCCCGTCTTCACCGTCGAGGATAATTTAGCCAGAGTGGATTATGAAAAGTATCTGCCGACACCACAAACCGAGACAGCCTTAAATAAATGTCCTACCGGCGTAATTATTTATATCGGCCAAAACGCCCCCGCCCCCCGCCAACCCGCCGAGAAACCCGTTACAGCCAAAGCATAATCCTACTTAAATTCCAGCGTTCCGAAGAATTCCGGCATATGAAATCGAGGCTCGGGGTAATCGACCACCGACCAGGTCAGCCAGTGTGGGTTTGAGGTCTTATCACCGCATTTATAGAAGTTCGCCCGCCACGTGACTCCGCTCGCAGATCTGATGACCGCACATCGCTTTTCAAGTATCTGGTGAGGCACGCGGTATTCTATCAGCCAGGTTGTCGGCTCCTGTTTTTCCGGCTCGACGATTTTCGGCTCCGAGTGAAAAATTTTGAGCATCCTGATTTCATCATCGGTCAGCGGCTGAGGGTTGGTCTTGGGGGCGGTCTGGTGTCTTGAGACTACCGTTCCGCCGCAGTTGATTTCTATATTGATATACCCCTGCGAAATATCCTCACCCGGCGTAAAGAAAAATTCCACGCAACTGTCTATAAACACCGGCTCCTGGTGCCTTTGAGCGGTCGCCCTGACATATTTATCTTCCACGCGAAAGATTACATACACAAACCGGTCATCATATAAAACCTTCGCCTGCGCTTTGGGCGTAAATTTGGGCTTCGGCCCCATTGGGTTTTTTATATCGAGAGGCTTGACCTTCCCCCATATTTCACCGGACCAGTTGCCATCGGATTTCGGCTGTTTGACCGCTCTCAGCACTTCATATTTCTCATACATAACTGCCTCCGTTATTACCTATGGTATGGCATAGCCATTTATATACTGCTTCGCTCCCTTTGTCAGCGTCATTTTATATTCAGGCGCCGGTGAAATCAGAATCGCCTCTGCGCCTGTCAGCGATTCGATAAACTTCAGTCCTTTTTCCAGCCCCATTATGCTTACCGCCAGCGCCAGGGCGTCCGCATTGGCTGCACTGGCGGTAATAACAGTAACGCTCGAAAACTCATTACAGGGATACCCGCTGTGAGGATTAATGATGTGGCTGTATCTTTTTCCTTTTATCCGCACAAATCGCCTATAATTTCCGCTTGTGGTGACCGCTGCACTTTTAAGTTTCAGAACCAGCAAACATCGGCTTTCGCCCAGCGTCGTTTCGGCAACGTTCGGGTCCTGCAGTCCGACCAGCCAGCATTCATCTCCCTTTGGCGGTGTCCCGAAACATCGGACATCGCCGCCGACATCGACCAGGCCTCCGGTTGCGCCGCACTTTTGCATCGCATCCACGGCCTTGTCGATTCCATATCTCTTCGCTGCCCCGCCTAAATCGAGCTTCATACCCTCAACAGCAAATCGCACACTCATTTCGTTCGCATCGAGTATCAGCTTTTCATAACCGATTTTCGATAGTGCCTGCCGCAATTCCGCATCACTCGGGACCGAATTTGCCTCGCCCGCCGACCGCCAAAGGTCGATTAACGGCCCGACCGTAACATCGAAAGCCCCGCCGGTAAGCCTGCTGAACTCAACACTCTTCTGCAGCACCTCAAAAGCAGCACTACTTACCTTCACAGGATTTTTATAAGCCCGGCGATTTATCCTGCCAACCTCTGAACTGTCTTTGTGTGCGCTCATCAAACTCTCAATGTTGTTAAGCTGCCCGAAAGCAGCATCGATGCTTTTCCTGGCTGTTCCTGAATCCGGTGCAACGGCAATAATATGCGCTAATGTCCCCATCACAGGACGGAAACCGCTGTCAATATCGACCCGCCCTTTCTTTGCGGAAATCAAAAAATACAGCGCAGCAATTAAGACGGCCCCGCCGACAACCTCGATTACTATTCGGTGTTTCCTGTTCATAAAAAACCTTTCATCTGACAGTAATTGATAATTGACGGCGAAACAATAATCAATAGAAAATCATCAATAATCAATTTATAATACCCGTGTGGAAAACAAAAGCATAATAATGCTCAATGAGCGTATCGACAGCGAATTTCTGCCCTTTGTTCGCAGACCCGGCAGGTATATCGGCGGCGAGATAAACCAGATAAAAAAAGACCTGCGGCTCTGCGACCTGACCGTCGCTTTATGCTTTCCGGACATTTACGAAGTCGGAATGAGTCATCTGGGCCTGGCAATTATCTACGATATCCTCAACAACATCGATGGCATTGCCGCCGAACGAGTCTTTGCCCCCTGGCTCGATGCCGAAAAAATACTGCGTCAGAAAAATATACCCCTGTTCAGCCTCGAATCCAAGGCAGCCTTAAAAAGCTTCGATGTTATCGGCTTTAGCATCACCAACGAGCTATGTTATACCAACGTGCTTAATATGCTCGACTTGGCCGGTCTGAACGTCCGAAGCGGCCTTCGGCAGGAGACCGACCCCCTTATTATCGCCGGCGGCGGCCAGGCAAACTGCTGCGAACCGGTGGCCGAATTCATAGACCTGTTCGTGCTCGGCGACGGCGAAGATGCCGTCCCTGAATTGATGCGGTTAATCAGAACCGAGAAAAAAAACGGCAAAACAAAGGAGCAAATCCTGCGAAAAGCCGCTGAAAATTTCGAATGGGCTTATGTCCCCAACCTCTACAAATTTGAGTTTGAAAACTCGAAAATAAAAACCCTCGAACCGCTTTTTCCCGGCCTGCCCAATCAGCTCAAAAACGCCGTCGCCAAAGATTTTGAAAATGCTCCTGTCCCGCTTAGGCCTTTGGTTCCTTTCGTGCAGGCTGTTCACGAACGAGTCAACGTCGAAATAATGCGGGGCTGTCCTGGCCGGTGCCTGTTCTGCCAGGCCGGGTTCTGTAAAAGGCCCGTCCGCTTTCGAAGTCCTCAAAAAATTACCGACATCGCAAAAGCCTGTTACCACGCCACAGGATTCGACACAGTCAGCCTGCTGAGCCTCTCAACCGCCGACTACCCAAAACTCGAAGAATTAACCGCCTCCCTGCAGGAATATTTCAAAGACAAATATGTCGGCCTTTCGCTGCCGAGCCTGCGCGTCGACCAGCAGCTAAAATTGCTTCCGAAACTTGTAAACTTCGTAAGGAAAGGCGGCCTGACAATTGCTGTTGAGGCCGCAGGCGAAAGAATAAGGCAGATTATCAACAAACCCCTCAAAGACGAAGATTTGTTCGCCGCCGTCGAGGCAGCCTGGCAGGCAGGCTGGCAGTTACTCAAATTATACTTTATGGTCGGCTTACCCGGTGAAACCGAGCAGGACATCAAACATATTGTGGAATTGTCCCTTCAATTGGCCCGTCTCCGTAAAAAAACCACCGGCAAAACAGGGCAAATCAACATCACCGTAAGCTGGCTTGTCCCCAAACCGCACACACCTTTAGGCTGGCTGGCGCAAAAACCGAAAGTATATTTTGAAAATGCCAAAAAGCTGATACTCGATGAGAAAAGAAAACTGAATGCGAAATCCCTGCACTTTAAATTTCATAATATAGAATGCAGCGTTCTCGAATCTGCGATAGGTCGAGGCGACAGACGGCTTTGCAGCGTTATAGAAACAGCCTGGCAGGATGGCGCAAGATTCGACCTCTGGGATGAATGTTTCAACTACCAAATCTGGCAAAATTCCTTTGAAAAATTCGGACTGAATATTGATGCCGCTGCACAAAAACAATTTGAGCCGGATGAAACCCTTCCCTGGCAGCACCTCGGTGGCCCGGACAAAAATTACCTGCTTACCCTTCTCGATAAGGCGACAAAAACTATCTAAATTATTGGCGGCGAAACGTAAAATTCGCCGCCCCCGCTCAAAGATTCCCCCGCGAATGGTTCTTTGCCTTCGGCTTTAAGTTTTTCGCTTTTTTCATCCCCGCCGGCAAAGCCAGCCCCCCGTATCCTTTCGCCTCCCTGAAATCCACTATAATCCTGACAGCCTCTTCCGGCTCATCAACCACCGTAAATACATTCAGGTCTTCCGGGTCGACATAATTGTACTCGCCGAGCATCTTTTCTCTCATCCATTTGACCAGGCCGCCCCAATAATCGCTGCACATCAAAATCACAGGGAAAAATGCCTGCTTCAACGTCTGAATCAAAACCAGCGCCTCGGTGAACTCATCCATCGTCCCGTAGCCGCCCGGAAAAACGATAAAGCCGTTGGCATATTTCAGAAACATCACCTTCCGGCAGAAAAAATATCTAAACTGCAGCGACAAATTCTGGTAATCATTCGGCGCCTGTTCTATCGGCAGCTCGATGTTCAGCCCTATGCTTTTTCCGCCCGCCGCCGCAGCTCCCTTGTTCGCCGCCTCCATAATCCCGCTGCCCCCGCCGGTTATTACCGCAAAACCGGCCTTCACCAGCTCCGAAGCCGTCTTTTCAGCTATCTTATAATACCTCTCCGCAGGCTTCATACGGGCCGAACCAAAAATCGAAACCGCAGGCCCCACTGTTGCAAGCTCATCAAAGCCTTCCGTGAATTCAGCCATTATCCGGAATATTCGCCACAGGTCCGCCATAGGCGGATTGCTCATTATGTCCGACATAAAAACTCTCTTTCAAATTCTCACATAAACATCATCAACTCATACCAAAGCCTGCATCACCACAAGGCCGGGTTGAATGCGCTTGGGCAGTATTCCGAAATCCTGCAATCCTCGCAGTCCGGCCTGCGGGCATTGCACACATTTCGCCCATGAAAAATCAGCAGATGACTGAACTGTGTCCAGTTCCTCCTTGGTACTATTTCGGCCAAATCAAATTCCAGCTTTACAGCATCGCTATTTGCTGATAGTCCCAATCGCCGCGATAGTCTGATAACATGCGTATCGCAGGCTATCGCCGGCTTGCCGAACGCATTGCCCAGCACAACATTCGCCGTTTTCCTGCCAACGCCCGGCAGGCTGGTCAGCCCTTCCATCGTATCCGGCACCTGCCCGCCAAACCGCTCGATTATTTTTGTGCAGGTGCCTTTGATACTCACCGCTTTATTATGGTAAAAGCCCGTGCTTCTTATGTCCGATTCTACTTCCTTCAAATCCGCCTTCGCCCAGTCCTCCGCCGACTTGTACTTTTTGAACAAATCCCCGGTTATCATATTGACCCGCACATCGGTGCATTGCGCCGACAAAATAGTTGCGATTAGAAGCTCCAGCGGATTTGTAAACTTAAGTGCGGTCTTTGCATCAGGGTACAACTTCTGAAGTATCGGCAGAATTTTTCTGACCCGCTCCGCAGCCTCGGCCTTATCCACTTTTATCTTTTTTGCCGCAGGTTTCTTCGCCATATATTTATTTCGAATCAGGAAGTTTTTCCAGCAGCGCCTTCAGTTCATCCGCAAAAAACATCCCATGCCATCTGACCGGCTCTTTTTCGCCCGGCACAAACAGCATATTCACCGGCACCGCAGGCTCATTATAAACACTCTTTAAAGCGTATGTCGCAGGATAATCCTTGAGTGTCGTGTCCGCCCTGATTGCCAGGACTTTTTTTGCCTTAATTAAATTCGCAATATCACGCCGATGATAAACATTCCTGTCAACCACCTTACAGTTCAGACACCACTCCGCCGTGAACTTAATCAACACCGGCCTACCCTTAGACAAGGCACCATCTATCAAAGCACTGTTGTATGGCTGCCAGTCAACAGGTTCAGCCGCCGGCGCCGGCAAAAACACCCATCCCGCCGCAACCGCTAAAACTACAGCGATAACCCTTATAAGCCATTTATGCGATTTCTTCGTATCGTAACCGACCCAGCCGCTCCACATCCAGACACAAAAGCTCAGCACCAACGCAAAATACAGCACGTCAATCCTGCGAACCTCCGGCAGTGCGGCGATAAGTTTGACCGCGATAAGCAGCAGGATAAACCCGACCGTCTGCTTAAACAGTTCCATCCAACGTCCCGCTCTCGGCAGACGATTTAACAGCCCGGGCATCGAAGTCAACACCGCGTACGGCAGCGCCATCCCCACACCGATAACTATTATTACAATCGTGGCCGGCAGCAACGGCTGGGCCTGCGCCCACGCAAACGCCGCCGCCAGAATCCCAAAACTGCACGGTGTACTCAGAACCGCCGCCAGGAATCCCATCCCAACCGCCCCGGAATAACCGCCGCCGACATCCGATTTGCCGGCTATCGAAGCCGGCACTCCAATCGTAAAAACCCCGAACATAAACAACGCCAGCACAACCAGTAAAAGCGCCATCCCGCCGACAAAAACCGGGTTGCGAAACTGGTCGCCCCACTGCAGCACCGTCCCGTAGAAAACCTGCAAAACGATATTCGCCCCGGCAAGGCAGGCAAAAAACAGCAGTATCCCCAGACAAAATAAAAGCCCCATCGCCGCCGACCTGCTTTTTTCTTTTTTTGCCTGCTCGACGATGCGCATTACAACAATCGGAAGAATCGGCCAAACGCACGGCATAATATTCAGCGATAACCCCGCCACAAACGCCAGCAGCAGCGCAAACCATCCCGAATACCCTGATAGGCTCGACCGCATCGCCTTTCCCGAGTCCGGCAACGCAAATTTCGCGCTGCTCATAGCCGCATTGGCGGCAATCTTTATCGTCGTCCCCAAACCTTTTACATCCACCATTCGGCACTGTGTACCCGAACAGGCAGCTCCCTCAATAACAACCTTCACAGGGACATTAACCTTTTCGGTTTCCCCCGCAGCACTAAACGGCAAAAACGCTGTAAACTTCCCGCTGAACACCTCTAATTTCTGGCCTGAACTCTCATCAAAATACAAATGTGGAGGAGGAAACACGATATCGGAAAACTTCACGTCAGCTTCTGTTATGGTCGTAACCTTAAGATTCATTTGCCCCGGCGCCGTCTTTGCAGAGGCATAGAAATGCCAGCCTTCCTTTAATTCAAAGTGAACCGCCAATGCGGATTTCCCACCCGGCCGAACAGCCTCGTATTGCTGCTCAATCGTAATATTAACGACATCAGTAACAACCTTATCCGTTATTGCCTTCGCATCGGCCTCGTTACTGCCCCCGGCACAAATACCCGCGGTGAATGCAAAAACATATATCAAACAAAATGTCACCACCACTTTTTTGCGCATAAACACCGTCAGAAAATTAGAAAAACAAATATGGTCCGGCAGATATTATTGTTTTTCAGGTTCGGCTTTTGATTGTTCGTTTTTCACCTGCTCGGCAGCCAGCAGGTCGGCCACCGTAGGTTTTTCCAGATTACCTCCCTCCAGAATCACATTGACATCATCAGCGTCGAGGGTCTCGTATTTTAACAAAGCCTTTGCTATTCGTTCAAGCCTGTCTTTGTTTGCTTCTATCAGCTCCCGCGCACTTTTGTATGCCTCATCGGCGATTCTCTTTACTTCACTGTCAATTGTCTCCGCAGTCTTCTCCGAATAATCTTTTTCACTCTGCACCAGGTACAACTGGTTTTCGATTCCCCCGTCCGGCCCGTAACTGATTGCACCCAGACGCTCGCTCATCCCCCACGTCAGAATCATCTGCTTGGCAATCTTCGTGGCCTGTTCTATGTCGGACTGTGCTCCGCTGGATATGTCCTCACAGAATATTTCTTCTGCAATCCTGCCGGCAATGCACACCTGCAAGAGCGCCGTGCAATACTTCTTTGTAAATATCGTCCTGTCCTTTTCCGGCAGCGCAAACGTCGCACCGCCCATCGGCCCGCGGGGAATAATACTCACCTTATGCAGCGGGTCTGCATCCTTCAGCAGCGACTGCACAAGCGTATGACCCGCCTCATGATAAGCGGTAATTTCCTTTTCTTTCTGGTCGATGACCCTGCTCTTTTTCGCCCTCCCCCACCGGACCTTGTCCCTCGCCTCTTCCAGGTCTGCCATCTCAACATATTCCTTGTTCGCCATAGTCGCCGCCAGTGCGGCCTCGTTGATGATAGCCGACAAATCCGCCCCGCTGAACATCGGCGTCCCTCTGGCCAGTTTTTCCATGTTCGTATCCGGCCCAAGTTTCACCTTTTTCGCATGCACCCTCAGAATATCAACCCTGCCTTTCAAATCCGGCAGCGGCACAAAAATCTGCCTGTCAAACCTTCCCGGCCGCGTCAGCGCATTGTCCAGAATATCCGCACGGTTCGTCGCAGCAACCACTATCACCTGGTCATTGGTATCAAACCCGTCCATCTCAACAAGAATCGCATTTAACGTCTGCTCTCGCTCATCGTGTCCCCCGCTGACAAAACCGGGGCCTCGCTTCTTCCCGATAGCATCAACCTCATCCAGAAAAATTATGCACGGCGAGTTTTCTTTCGCCTGCCTGAATAAATCCCGCACACGCGATGCCCCGACGCCCACAAACATCTCCACAAAATCGCTGCCCGATATGGTGAAAAACGGAACATCCGCCTCGCCGGCTATCGCCTTGGCCAGCAGCGTTTTTCCGCAGCCGGGCGGCCCTACAAGCAAAACTCCTCGCGGAATCCGCCCCCCAAGACGCTGAAATTTCTTCGGATTTTTCAAAAACTCAATTACCTCCGCAACTTCCTCTTTGGCCTCTTCAATACCGGCCACATCTTTGAAGGTAATCTTCATCTTGTCCTTGCCCTGCACCCGGTGTTTGCTTCGTCCGAACGACATCAGCATCCCCCCGGCACCGCCGCGAAGATTCCTCGCAAAGATAATATAAAGAGCTCCTATAAATAAAACCGGCAGCAGCACCAAGCTTGCCAAATTCCACAACCACATATGCCTCCTGGAAAATTTCCACTTCACTCCGCTCTGGTCAAGAATATCCACCAGCTTCTCACCCACTACTTCCGGCTTGTAATCCACCGTGAAGGAAGTCGGGGCTTTTTCACCCCGGCCGGCGATACCCGCCTGATTAAACTCGCCTACAATCTCAGCCTCGCCTATCTCGACACTTTCTATCTGCTTATTCTTCAGATATCTCATGAAATCGTCCCAGTTGATATTCTCGAAACTGCGCCACTGCTGAAGCATCATCAGTGCCGTAACTATCAAAATCGGTATTATAAACCACCCAAGCGGACTGCGGCCCCGGCCCGGAAGCGGTATCCTCTTGTCCCTCTTATCTCCCGAGTTGGAGCGAAACCTCGTTGACCTTTTTTTCCCGTTGTCACCCATATTTCACATTTTTACGAACCACAAATCACCAACCACGAATCGCTTCTACCACTTCTTCTCCATTAACTCTACGATTCTTTGCGCCAGATTGTTTGCCGCCAGCGTCGAAGCGTAGCCAAAACCCTGGTTTTGCCATTCCGAATAGCTCGCAGATGCACTGACAGTCTTGTTATCTATCAGCACCTCTCCTGTTTTCAAATTTTTCCAGCTCACTACTGCTCGCAGCTCAACCTGCTTTTCAATAGCCCGTCCGGTCTGCCGTTCATAAGAAACCACCGACTCCCCGACCGACGCTATCTGTCCGCTCAGAACCGTGTCTGCCTGTTCCCTGCTGGAGATTATTTTATATGGCGTAACAGCCTCGATACGCTTCGCAAGGGCATCCGTCAGTTCGTACTCCACCCCTCGCCGAAAGCTCTTGTTATCGAACATCTCCACGTAAACGCTGTTCACCTTTTCCGGGAAAAGTGACTCGCTCGAATAGCCCCCGCATCCACCCAGCATCAGAAACCCTGCCGCAATTAGACTTAAGGAGATTCCGATGACCCATCCGCTAAACCATCCCCCGTTCCGCCGACAATTCCTCTCAGGATTCTTCTTGTTCATTTTATACCTTTTTTACCAGTATTTTAACCTGTCATTCATCAGCTCGCCGGCTGTGAACTATTGCTTCTCCTGCTTTACCATTTTCGCCGCAGTGCTTCCCGGCCAATTGTCCAGGACCATCTGGTAATAAGAATTAGCCGGCTGCACACTGCCGGTCCTTTGATAATACCGTCCGATACTGAATTGCTTGTAGGCCAGTTGCTCAACTATTTGTTTAAGTTTCCCATCAATGTCAATCTTCTCTGCATCCGCCGGGTATCGCTGCTTAAAATCTTCATAATAGCTCTTCGCACTGACCAAGCTTGAGGAGTCATATCCCGGCCCTTTGTAGGCAGCGTGTTTGCACCTGGCCATACCCAGTAGCGCTTCTTTGCCGGCCTCCCCTGTCGGCCATCGATATGAAACCTCCGACCATTTCCCGGATGCCTCGTTGAATTTCGTTCTCTTCTCATAGCTCCTGGCCACCGCCAGCAAAGCTCTTTCCGCTATTGGTGCATCACCGGCACGGTCGCTGATTTTCTCCATAATCTTTTCGCCTTCATCGTATCCTCTTATGCGGAAAATCCCAAGCACAGTCTTTTTCTCTCCCGCCAGAAACGCCGTGGCAATAGCATATTCCCTGTCAAGTGCCGCTCCATAAAGTTCGCTTTCCGGATACTTGGCCAGAAACTTGTCGTATTTCCTCACCGCTTTAACGAACTTCCCTCTGGCGAAAAGCATCTCACCTTTCATAAAGGCATCTAAATCGCGCCCCGCTATCTCTGGAAAATCCTTCTTCAATTGTGCCAGCTTCTTCTCGGCATCGCTCGCTTTTCCCATATTGACTAACCGCTTGATTTCCGCAACATCCGAGAAATATTTGTCATTGCCCTGGCCCGTTACCGCCTTCCAATCCTTGCCTTTCTCTAATCGCCAGGTCTCCGCACCCGCCGCCCCCGCAATCTGAAATGCCGTTAATATCAAAACAAATACCGCTAAAAATCGCACCTGCCATTTAAGCATAATGCCGCTCTCCAACTATATCAAAACTTCTTAACAAAACTATTACTTTCGAACATTATACCCGCCGCCGAAACTATTGCAAAGCCGGATTTTTAACACTTATCTCGTCTTTTCCCCCGCAAAACCCGCCGCACCAAGCAATTTCCAGCCTGTCGGCAACATCATCCCTGCTATCAATATCTTCAAAATATCGCCCGCAATAAAGGGATACAATCCCACCGCCAAAACCGCACTGTTGAAACCAAATAGGCAGCTTAACCAAAGCAGACCAAAGGCATATAAAGCTGCATCACCCAGCAGCATCGCTAAAATCGTCGTTGAAAACCGTCTGTCCCACCCCTTTTCAGCAAGAAATCCCGTAATGTATGCGGCAGCAACAAAACCAACAAGATACCCTCCGCTCGGTCCTGCCAGCGCCGCCAAACCGCCTCTCCCCAAAGCAAACACAGGCAGCCCCGCAACACCCTCTGCAATGTACGCAAGCACACATAAGCTCCCGCGTATTCGCCCAAGCAAAGCTCCCGCCATTAACACAGCCAATGTTTGGCACGTAATCGGAACCGGACTAAACGGCAGCTTCACGGCAATCTGAGCGCACAAACCAATCAGCATAGAGCCGCCGATAACCAATGCAACGTCATATAATATAGAGTATTTCTTTTCGCAAGGCCGCAAAACATCAGCGTATGTTAAACCCGTTACCATATCACCTCCAATTATTTAATTTTTGTTCTGCTTATTATATTGAAACCGGCTTTGACGTCAAATACCAAAAAATTTTAGCTAAATCGTCCTATATTATCACCGCCGTCACGTTACATCGCCGCTAAATAAAAAAAATTCTTCAAACCTATATTTTTGTTCGGTTTTTGTTAGGGTTATTACATCCCCTTAACCGATAAATATAATGCTAAAACACTTGCGAAAAGTTGTCATTCTGAACGAAGCGCAGCGAAGTGAAGAATCTTTTTGTCTTATCGAAGTAAAAAAATGAACATCCGGCCAAACAAACAAATTGTACCAGTATGCAGATTCGGACCAGGCGGCGATTTCGTCTATCCCTGGCCTTTGGAATCATACCTGACCCGTCAATACTCATCAAAACCTCTCACCAGATTGTTGAACTCCATCGGCGCAGTAATAACCGTTATGCTCGGCCTGGAATCAGACAATCCCTCCACTCGCAAGGAGACACCCATATATGCAGATACAAACGACCCAGTTGACCCCTCAGCTCACTCCTCGCCAATTGCAGTTATTAAAAGCAATCGCCGCCTC
>Ga0315273_10007011_pt1 | contig 14078 bp, 14 predicted proteins | sample YL17G02_0_MG_FD_205753 | JGI IMG/M metagenome (GOLD analysis project Ga0315273, IMG submission 205753) | Sediment microbial communities from Yellowstone Lake, YNP, Wyoming, USA - YL17G02_0 | ecosystem: Environmental > Aquatic > Freshwater > Lake > Sediment | place: USA: Wyoming | collected... | reverse complement strand
GCCTCAACCCGCGCCTCGCGCTGACTGGCGTCGTCGCCACCATGTGGGACGAGAGGACGAATCTCTCTCGGCAGGTTCTCGAGGAAATCCGGAAGCACTTCGGGGCGGTGGTCTTCCAGAACGTCGTGCCGCGAAACGTGAGGCTCGCCGAGGCGCCTTCGTTCGGCAAGCCCATCCTGCTTTACGACGTGAAGTCGAAGGGAGCCGAGGCGTATCTCGGCATCGCGCGGGAGCTTCTGAAGCGGGACTCCTGAGGCGCCCGCTTCCTCGCCCTCTTCCGGCTGCTAGGATCGTACCGATGGCGGCTTCCCGAAAAACGGCTCTCGGCAGGGGGCTCTCGGCGCTCATCCCTTCGGCGCGGGCCGAGACGGTGGGTCCGCGGCTGAAAATGGTCGGGCTCGATCTTCTCGACGCGAACAGGCATCAGCCGCGGCACCGTTTCGATGACGCCGGCCTCGAAGAGCTCTCGAATTCGATTCGCCGGACGGGAATCCTCCAGCCCGTGCTCGTCACGAAGGAGGCCGGACGCTTCCGGATCGTCGCGGGCGAACGCCGCGTGCGCGCCGCGCGGCTCGCGGGCCTCTCCGAGGTGCCGGTGATCGTGCGCGAGGGCGTCTCGGACCGCGACCACCTCCTCCTCGCGCTCGTCGAGAACGTCCAGCGCCGGGATCTCACGGCCCTCGAAGAAGCGGAGGCGTACAGGCACCTGAAGGACGACTTCGGTCTCACGCAGGAGGACGTCGCCGAGCGGGTGGGCAAGGATCGCGCGACCGTAGCAAACGCGCTGCGGCTGCTCAAGCTCCCGGCCGCGGTGCGCGCCGCGCTCGAGGAGGGGGCTCTCTCCGCGGGGCAAGCGCGCGCCCTGCTCGCGCTGCCGTCGGCGGCGGACCAGGAGCAGCTCGCGAAGGAAGTCGTGCGTCGAGGGCTCTCCGTCAGGGCCACCGAGGCGCGCGTTTTGGCCCTTCAGTCGGGAACCGCGAAGAAGAAGAAAGCCCGATCGGTTGACGCCGACACGCGCGACGCGGAGCTCCGGCTCGCGCGCGCGCTCGGCACGCGCGTCGTGATCGTTCGGAAGACGCGCGGAGGCGAGGTCCGCATCTCGTTCTTCTCGGAGGAGGAGCTGATCGGCCTTTTCGAGAGGCTTTCCGGAGGCACGGAATGAACGTGAAGAAGAGCGGCGGCTCGTTGAACGGGTTCCTCGACCGGGGAGCGCGGCTGGAAGGCACGCTCTCGTTCGACGACGTCTTCCGGATCGACGGCCAGTTCAAGGGCACGATCGCGTCGGAGGCCGAGCTCGTGATCGGGGAGGGCGGGGTCGTGGAAGGCGACGTGCGCGTGGCACGCCTGGCGGTCTCGGGCACGATCAAGGGAAGCGTGCACGCCAAGGAACGCGTCGAGCTGCACGCGGGCGCGCGCGTCTTCGCCGACATTCACACCCCGATACTCGTCGTCGAAGAAGGCGCGGTGATCCAGGGGCCGGTCGAGAGCGGTCCGCCTCGCTCCGAAGAGCCCGCGAAGCGCCCGCCCGCGCCCGAAACCCCGCGCAATTAATCGTGCGCTTAATTCTCTATCGGCGGCTGCGTTGCAGCCGCCGAATATCAGCATCAAGAACCGCGGGAGACGGCCGTCAGCAGGAGTCGTGCGCGTTTGACCCACCGTCGCCGCTGTGAGATAACGCCGCGGCCTGTGCATATCCGGGGTCTACGGCGCCGTTCTGGTGTTTCGGCGTCCGGTTTCGGGGCAGCGCAGGTAACGCCGAGGGCGCATGCAGTTACCCGACCTCTCCCTGCTCCTCGTCATGGTGATCTTCTGGGCGACCTACGTCGTCCTGAGAGTGTTCGTGCTCAGACCGCTCGGCGCGATCCTCGAGGAGCGCGAGCGCACGGTCGCCGGGGCCACCGCCGCTCTCTCGGCTGCGCTCGACCAGGAGAAAGAGACGCTTGCCGGGATCGACCGGCGCCTGACGGAGGCGCGACGCGAAGCGCTCGCCGCCCGCCAGGCGGCGCGAGCCGACGCGAACGAGAAACGACAGGCAATGCTCGAGGACGCGCGGGCGAAGGCGCGCGCCGCGGGGGCGCAGGCCCAGGCGAGGCTCGACCGGGAAATCGGCGTGGCGCGGTCCGAACTCGCGAAAAACGCGCGCACGACCGCGGCGGAGATCGCATCCCTCGCCCTCGGCCGGAGGATCGCGTGACGAACGCGGCCGTGGTGTTTTTCTTCTCGGAAGAGGGCCGCGAGGCGGCCCGCGGGTTTCTCGGCGTTCCGAGCCTCGCCTGGCAGATCCTCAACCTCGGCTGCTTCCTTGCCCTCTTGTGGTTTCTCCTCCGAAAGCCGGCCGCGGCGTTTTTCGTAAACCGGAAGACCACGGTAGCCGCGGCGCTCGCGAAGGCCGACGAGGACCGCCGCCGCGCCGAGGCGCTCGCGAAGGAGCTCGCCGCCCGTCTCGAGAGTATCCAGACGGAGCTCGCGAACCTGAGGTCCGCGGTGAAGCACGACGCAGAGGCCGAACACGCGGCTCTCCTCGTGAAGAGCCAGGCGGACGCCGACCAGATCCTCGCGCGCTCCCGGGCGGACCTCGACAACCGCGTGCGTTCCGCGCGCGCCGAGCTGACCGCTTACGCCGGAGACCTTTCGGTCGAGCTCGCCCGCGAGCTCCTGAAGAAGAACGTCACCGCCGGCGACGAAAAACGGCTCCTGGACGAAGGCATCGCCAGCCTGAGCGGCGCGGCGAAGGCTTGAGGCGGAAACGAATGAGTGCGAAGTTCGCGCGCCCCTACGTCGATGCGTTCTTCGCGGTCGTGAAGGATCCGGCAGCCGAGCTCGCGGCGCTCGAGGAGTTCCGGGTGGCGTACGACCGGGCTCCGGAGCTCGAAAAGGTTCTCTCCAACCCCGGCCTCGAGCGTGGAACGCGGCAGGCACTCCTCGCCGCCGTGGCCTCGCGCGTAGGCGTGCCCGAGCTTGCGGGACGCCTCCTGACGATCCTCCTTCACAACGGGCGTCTCCCGGCTCTCGGGGAGGTGCTTGCCGCGATCCGCGCGCATCTGGATCGCGACACGCGGGCCGTCGAGGCGCGCGTCGTGACGGCTCAGCCCGCCGACGCCGCCGTCCTCGAGGCGCTCCGCGCCCTCGTGGCCGCCCGGACGAAGAAGACCGTCCGGCTCGTGACGGCCGTCGACCCGGCTCTCCTCGGCGGCTTCGTCGTGTCGGTCGGCAGCGCGCGGCTCGACGCATCGCTGGCCCGGCGTCTCGAGAAAGCCCGCGCGGCCCTGCACGCACTCGCCCCGGCCTGACCAGACGGAGAAAGAAGCACGAACATGGCGGAAATCAGCGCACAGGAAATCACCCAGCTCATAAAAGCCCAGCTCGCCGGCATCACGCAGGGCGTGGACGTCGACGAAGTCGGAACCGTCGTGTCGGTCGGAGACGGCATCGCGCTCGCCTACGGCCTCGACAAGGTCATGGCGGGCGAGCTCGTCGAGTTCCCGAACGGCGTTTACGGGCTCGCGCTCAACCTCGAGGAGGGCCACGTCGGCTGCGTCCTCATGGGCGAGACGAGCCTCGTCAAGGAAGGCGACACCGTCAAGCGCACGAAGCGGATCATCTCGGTGCCCGTGGGCGAGGCTCTCGTCGGCCGCGTCGTCAACCCGCTCGGGCAGCCGCTCGACGGCAAGGGCCCGATCGCGTCTTCGGAGTTCTACCCGGTCGAGCGCCTCGCCCCCGGTGTCGTAGACCGCATGCCCGTCAAGGAATCGATGCAGACCGGCATCAAGGCGATCGACGCGATGATCCCGATCGGCCGCGGCCAGCGCGAGCTCATCATCGGGGACCGCCAGACGGGCAAGACCGCCATCGCCCTCGACGCGATCATCAACCAGAAGGGCAAAGGCGTCTTCTGCGTGTACGTCGCGATCGGGCAGAAGAACTCGACCGTCGCCCAGGTCGTCCAGACGCTCGAGGCTCATGGCGCGATGGAGCACACGATCGTCGTCGCCGCCTCCGCCGCCGACCCGGCTCCGCTCCAGTACATCGCCGCGTACGCGGGATGCGCGATGGGCGAGTACTTCATGTACAACGGAAAGCACGCGCTCGTCGTGTACGACGACCTCTCGAAGCAGGCGGCGTCCTACCGCGAGATCTCGCTCCTCCTCCGGCGCCCGCCGGGCCGCGAGGCGTATCCCGGCGACGTCTTCTATCTCCACAGCCGGCTCCTCGAACGGGCCTCGAAGCTGAACAAGGAGAAGGGCGGGGGGTCGCTCACCGCGCTGCCGATCATCGAGACGCAGGCCGGCGACGTGTCCGCCTACATCCCGACGAACGTCATTTCGATCACGGACGGGCAGATCTTCCTCGAGTCGGACCTCTTCTTCTCCGGCCAGCGTCCGGCCGTGAACGTCGGCATTTCGGTGTCGCGCGTCGGCGGCTCGGCGCAGATCAAGGTCATGCGCGCGATCTCCGGCACGCTCCGTCTCGACCTCGCGCAGTACCGCGAGCTCGCGGCCTTCGCGCAGTTCGGATCCGACCTCGACAAGATGACACAGTCGCAGCTGAATCGCGGCCGTCGTCTCGTCGAGATCCTCAAGCAGAACCAGTACGTGCCGATGGACGTCGCGCTCCAGATTGCCTCCGTGTTCGCGGGCACGAAGGGCCATCTCGACGAGCTCCGCGTCGAGGCCGTCCTCCCCTTCGAAACGGCCCTCCACGAGTACCTGACGAACCAGCACCAGGCGCTCCTGCAGGAGATCCGCGACGCGAGCAAGCTCACGAAGGAGATCGAGGCCGCGCTCACCGCCGCGGTCGTCGAGGCGAAGAAGGTCTTCCTGTCCTCGACTCCCGAGGCGAAGCAGGCGTAGGGCGACGGGACAGGCGCTTCCGAGACAGAAACACAAACAAGAATGGCAAGCCTCATCGACATCCGGCGGCGGATCCGGAGCGTGAAAAACACGCAGCAGATCACGAAGGCGGTCAAGATGGTCGCCGCGTCGAAGCTGCGCCGCTCGCAGGACCGCGCGATCGCGACGCGCCCGTATGCGACCACGCTCGAGGCCACGCTGCGTTCGGTCGCGTCGCGTGTCGCCCCCCGGGAGGACGGTGCGCCGCTGCACCCGCTCCTGGCCACGCGGGACGAGAAGAACGTCGTCCTCGTCGTCGTCTCCGGCGACAAGGGCCTCGCCGGCGGCTTCAACACGAACGTGAACCGCGCGGCCGCGGCGTTTCTGCGCGAGGCGCCGGATCGCGGCATCGCGAGCGTCGGCCTCGTGGCGCTCGGGAAGAAAGCGAACGACTTCTGGAGGCGGCGCCCCGTCGAGATCCTGAAGGCGCAAGCCGGCCTCGCGGCGATCGGCGCCGCGCCAGCCGGCGAGATCGCGCGCGCTCTCGCAGCACGGTTCGTGTCCGGCGAAACGGACGCGGTGTACGTCATTTCGAACGAGTTCAGGAGCGCCATCTCGCAGGTCGTAAGGACGAAGCGCCTCTTACCCATCGCTCTCGAGAGCGCTGCGGGCACTGCGAGCGCCGCCGGGGGCGTCGACTACCTGTACGAGCCCTCGCCCGAGGAAATCCTCGGGACGCTCCTGCCGCGCTTCCTCGAGTTCCAGATGTATCGCGTGATTCTCGAGTCCCAGGCGGCGTTCTTCGCGGCCCAGATGACCGCGATGGACAGCGCCACGAAGAACGCGGGCGACATGATCGATTCCCTGACCCTCACGTACAACCGCGCGCGACAGGCGCGCATCACGAAGGAGCTCATCGAGATCGTCTCGGGAGCCGCAGCCCTGGAATAGGTTCGGATCGAGGTACTCATGACATCAGGAAATACGGGTCGGGTCGTCCAGATCATCGGTCCCGTCGTGGACGTGGAGTTCCCGGTCGGGAAGCTTCCGACGATCTTCAACGCCGTCCACATCACGGACGAGGAAGGGCTCTCGACCGAAAAGATCGACATCATCACCGAGGTCGCGCAGCACCTCGGCGAGAACCGCGTGCGGTGCATCTCGATGAAGCCCGCGGACGGGCTCGTGCGCGGCATGAAGGCCGTCGACCTCGGCGCGCCGATCTCGATCCCCGTCGGGCCGGAAACGCTCGGCCGCATCCTGAACGTCATCGGCGAGCCCGTGGACGAGATGGGCCCGGTCGTCACGGCCGAGAAGTGGCCCATCCACCGCGAGCCCCCGCCGTACGAGGACCAGTCGACATCGGTCGAGATGTTCGAGACGGGCATCAAGGTCATCGACCTCCTCGAGCCCTACACGCGGGGCGGAAAGACCGGCCTCTTCGGGGGCGCGGGCGTCGGCAAGACCGTCCTCATCATGGAGCTCATCAACAACGTCGCGAAGGCCGCGGGCGGCTACTCGGTCTTCGCGGGCGTCGGCGAGCGCACGCGCGAGGGCAACGACCTGTGGCTCGAGTTCACCGAGTCGGGGATCATCGACCCGAAGGACTGGAGGAAGTCGAAGGCCGCGCTCATCTACGGCCAGATGACGGAACCTCCCGGCGCGCGCCTCCGCGTCGGGCTGACGGGCCTGACGGCCGCCGAGTACTTCCGCGACAAGGAAGGAAAGGACGTCCTCCTCTTCATCGACAACATCTTCCGCTTCACGCAGGCGGGCTCGGAGGTCTCCGCCCTCCTCGGCCGCATGCCGTCGGCCGTCGGCTACCAGCCGAACCTTGCGACGGAAATGGGCGAGCTGCAGGAGCGCATCACGTCCACGAAGAAGGGCTCGATCACGTCCGTCCAGGCCATCTACGTGCCCGCCGACGACCTCACCGATCCGGCACCCGCCACCGCGTTTGCGCACCTCGATGCCACGTCCGTCCTCTCGCGCCAGATCGCCGAGATCGGTATCTATCCCGCGGTCGACCCGCTCGCCTCGACGTCCAAGATCCTCTCCCCGATGATCGTCGGCGAGGAGCATTACAACGTCGCCCGCGCCGTGCAGCAGGTTCTCCAGAAGTACAAGGACCTCCAGGACATCATCGCGATCCTCGGGATCGACGAGCTGTCCGAGGACGACAAGATCATCGTGGCGCGCGCGCGCCGCATCCAGCGCTTCCTGTCGCAGCCCTTCCACGTCGCCGAGCAGTTCACGGGGTTGCCGGGCCGTTACGTGAAGATCGCCGACACGATCCGCTCCTTCAAGGAGATCGTCGAGGGCAAGCACGACGAGCTCCCCGAGCAGGCGTTCTTCAACGTGGGCGCGATCGAGGAAGCCCAGGAGAAGGCCGAGAAGCTGAAGGAAGGGGCCTGAATTGGACGGACGTCTCGCGCTGACGGTCGTAACGCCGGAGCGCGCCGTGCTCCAGGCCGTGCTCTGCGACGAAGTCACGCTGCCAGCCCAGCGCGGCGAGATCGGGATCCTGCCGGGACACACGCCGCTGATCGCGCTCCTCGGAATCGGCGTCGTGGGCTATCGCGACGGGTCGCGCCGCCAGGCCGTCGCCGTACGCGGCGGCTTCGTGGAGGTCGCGGGCGACGCCGTGCGGGTCCTCGCCGACGACGCCGCGGCGCCGGACACCGTCGACGCGGCAGCGGTCTCCGCCGAGAAGGAGGCAGCCGAGGGCCGCCGTGATCGGGCTGCCGGGGACGAGGAACTGGACGCCGCCGATGCGGATACCCGCTTCGCGGAAGCGCGGCTCGCCGTGGTACGGCCGGCCTGACCGGAAAAAGGCGACAAGAGGCAAGGCATGACGTCCCCGCGTGGGGCCGGACGCCCCGGCATGGGGCTTGCAAAGGAAGGGGTCAGGCCCGGTGGGCGCCGAAAGGGCGCGCCGGATCGACACGACACCTCCTGCCTCCTACCGGGGCTCCGCGCTGCGGAGCCCTCTTTTTCTTCTTGTTCTTCTTTTTCGTTGCCGCCGCGGAGGCCCTTGGCAGAGTCTGGGAAGAAGCGATGACGGCCGAGCGCGATCCGTGGTACGCGGAGTGGTTCGGGGAGGAGTACCTCGCCCTCTATCCCGAACGAGACGACCGGGAAGCCCGCCAGCAGGCCAACTTCGCGCGGGAGTTGCTCGCGCCGTATGCGCGGCTGGGCCGCATGCGGTTTCTCGACCTCGCGTGCGGAACGGGTCGTCACGCGGTCGCGCTTCACGACGGTCTCGGGTGCGTCGTGGGACTCGATCTCTCGGCGCGGCTCCTCTTCCAGGCCCGCCAGCGGCAGGGGCCGGCCCGCCCGTCGTGGGTCCGCTCCGACATGAGGCAGCTTCCCTTCCGCACGGGCTCGTTTGGGGCCGTCGTGAATTTCTTCACGTCGTTCGGCTACTTCGACGATCTCGCCGATGACATCCGCGTCGTGCGCGAGGTCGCGCGGGTCCTCGCACATGGAGGAGCGTTCCTTTCGGACTTCTTCAATGCCGAGCGCGTCGTCTCGACGCTCGCGGTGCGCGAGGTGAAGACCGTGGCCGGCGCCCGCGTGAGCATCCGCCGACGGTACGATCCGTCGAGCCGGCGGGTGGAGAAGGAGATCGAGATGGGCTCCGGCGAGGACAAGCGCGTGTTCAAGGAGTGCGTTCGCGCCTACACGGAGCACGAACTGCGCTCCCTGCATCGGGCGGCCGGGCTGACCGTGCGGGCGGCGTACGGGAACTTCGACGGAACGCCGTTCGACAGGGGCAGGTCGCCACGCCTGATCCTACTCGCGGCAAAATCGGCGGGTCGCGCCGTCGCCGAAGGCGGGCGATGACGACGATTTCGCTCACCCTGGTTCCGGGAATTCCGGCGCTCGCCCGGGGCCTCGCGACGGGCGATCCCGACGTCCGCGCGTTCCTTCCGGATCGTCCGGATCTCGCGACGATCCGCGCGCGCGCGCGGGAGGTTCGCGCCGTCTTCGTTCCGCGCACCGGGACCAAAGCGAGCCCCCCGCTCGCGTCCCTCGCGCGCGGCGAGCGCGCCGTCGTGCTGACGGGACAACAGGCGGGACTCTTTGGCGGCCCTCTCCTGACGCTCGTCAAGGCTCTCGCGGCAGAGAAGCTCGCGGCGGAGCTCGATGACGCCGGAACGCCCGCCGGCGCAGCGTTCTGGTGCGCGTCCGAGGACCATGACCTCGTGGAGGTCACGCGGCTCGTCCTGCCGACCCCGGAGGGACCGAAGGACTTCGGCCCCGAGGCCGGCCCGCTGGCGGGAAATCATCGCCCTGTCGGCCGGCTCCCGATCGGGTTCGACGCCGAAGCGCTCGTCGCGGCGGCCGCCGCCGGCCTCGCGCGACCGCCGGACGAGGAGGCCGTGGCGGCCCTGACCGCTGCGCATCGGGAAACCACTTTTTTTGGCGCGTTCTCCGCCACGCTTGCCTGGCTCCTGCGTGGCGAGGGCCTCGACGCCCTGCCCGTCGTGGATGCGGCGAGCGCCTCCGACAAACTGTTCCTCGTGCCGCTCGCGTCGCGCATCGTGCGGGAACGCGCGGAGGTGAAGCGGCTTCTCGCCGGGCGCGCGGCTGCGCTCGAGACCGCGGGTCACCGGCTTCAAGTAACGTCGGACCCCGCCGCCCTGCCGCTCTTCGCACGCGTCGGCGAAGACCGCCTGCTCCTCGTCGACACCGGCTCACGGCTCGCGCTCAAGGGACGCGACGGGTCGTTCGAGGCCGAGGAAGTCGTCGCGCTCTTCGCGAGCGGAGACTGGCTGCCGTCCTTCTCGGCCCTCACGCGTCCGCTCGCGGCGTCGACGCTCTTTCCAGTCGCCGCGACGATCCTCGGACCGGCCGAGATCGCGTATTGGGCGCAGAGCTGGCCCCTCTTCGCGTGGGCCGGCATCGTGCCACCCGTGATCGTCCCGCGTCCTCTCGTGGCGTTGCTGTCGCCCACGGCCAAGAGGGGGCTCGAGAAACTCGGCTTCTCAGTCGAAGACGTCCTCGAGGGATCGGATGCCATGCTCAGCAAGAAGGGCGCGGGAGAAGCCCGGGAGCTTCTCTCGAGCCTCCGCGCGGTCGGCACGAGCGCGTTGAGGGATCTCCTCTCGCTGAAGCCGGCACTTCTCGGCATCGACACGTCGCTCGAGAAGGCGGTCGAGGCGACGCGCGAGAAAACGGAGTTCGCCTTCGAGAAGCTGGTCGAAAAGACCGCGGGCGCCGCGGGGCGCGCCGACGAACGCATGGCGAAGCAGGTGACGCGCCTCGCGGAGGAGATTCTTCCGCGAGGAACCCTGGCCGAACGTGTGTACTCGGCGCTGCCGTACGCGCTGCGATTCGGCCGCGGCACCCTCGTTGGAACCCTTCGCCGGGAGCTGAAATGGAACGAAACGGGCCTTCAGGTGCTCGAGCTATGACGTCCACGCCCGTGGAACCCGTCGAGATCCTGGCCTTCGGGCCGCATCCGGACGACGTCGAGCTGGGCTGCGGCGGGGCACTGGCGGCTCTTGCGCGGCGCGGGTCGAGCTTCGGCATCGTCGACCTGACCCGCGGCGAGATGGGGACGCGCGGCACGCCCGAGCTTCGCGCCCGGGAGGCCGCGGAGGCCGCCCGGATTCTGGGCGCTCGTTTTCGCACGAACCTGGACCTCGGCGACGGCGACCTCCGGACGGACCGGGCGGCGCAGCGCCTCGTCGTGGACGTCGTGCGCCGCGCGCGCCCGCGGCTCGTCCTCGCGCCCCTCGGCGCGGACCGCCATCCGGATCACGTCCGCGCGAACCGCCTCGTCGCCGACGCTTCGTGGTACGCCGGTCTCGCGAAGCTCGAGACGGGCCTCGCGCCGCACCGGCCGGACCAGGTCGTCTTCTACGCCGCGTACGTGCTCGTGCCCCCCACGTTTCTCGTGGACGTGTCGGCCACGTTCGCGACGAAGCTCACGGCCCTCCGCGCTTATCGGAGCCAGTTTTACGACGAAAACTCGAGCGATCCCGAGACGTATGTCTCCTCGAGGGGCTTTTTCGAAGGGATCGAGGCGCGCGCGCGCGCGCTCGGGAGAATCGCGAACGTGGAATACGCGGAGGGCTTCATCGCGAACGTGCCGCCGACGCTCGCGGATCCCGTCGCGGCGTTTCTCGGATACGAAGGCGGGAAGAAAGAGTGAAGATCGGCATTACGTGCTACCCGACATTCGGGGGGTCGGGAGTCGTCGCGACGGAGCTCGGACACGAGCTCGCGCGGCGGGGGCACGACGTTCACTTCATCACCTATGCGATGCCGTCGCGCCTGAACGTCTTCGCAGAGCGTGTCACGTATCACGAGGTGTCGGTCCCGTCGTACCCGCTCTTCCAGTACGCCCCGTACGACCTCGCGCTCGCGACGCGCATGGGGGACGTGGCGACACACGAGGGTCTCGACCTCATCCACGTCCATTACGCGCTCCCGCACGCCATCTCGGCCCATCTCGCGCGCGAGATGCTCGCCCCGCGCCGTCTCGGCCTCGTGACGACGCTTCACGGGACGGACGTGACCATCGTCGGGCAGGACCGCTCGTACCTTCCGATCACGCGCTTCGGAATCGAGAAGTCCGACGCCGTGACCGCCGTGTCGGAGCACCTCAAGAGAGTCACGATCGACGTCTTTCAACCCAAGCGGGAGATCGAGGTCGTGCCTAACTTCATCGATCCCGGGCGCTGGACGCCCGAGTCGCCCCAGCTCTCGTGCCGGCTCGTGCCCGCGGGCCGGAAAGTGCTCCTCCACGTCTCGAACTTCCGGCCCGTGAAGCGCGTCCTGGACGTCGTGGAGATCTTCGACCGCTTGAGGCAGCGCGTCCCCGCGACGCTCGTCATGATCGGGGACGGGCCCGACCGCCCGGCCGCCGAGGCGCTGTGCCGCGAGAAAGGGATCGCGCCCTACGTGTCGTTCCTCGGGAACATGCCGGCGCTCGAGGCCGTGATGCCCGCCGCGGACCTCTATCTCCTGCCCTCGGACTCGGAGTCGTTCGGTCTCTCCGCGCTCGAGGCGCAAGCGTGCGGCGTCCCGGTTCTGGGGTATGCCGCCGGGGGCCTGCCCGAGGTCGTCGTCGACGGCGAGACGGGCTTCCTGCGCGGCGTGGGCGACGTCGGGGGCCTCGCGGAAGACGGAGCCTCGCTCGTTCTGGATCCGCCGCGGTACGAAGCGATGGCGCGCGCAGCGCGGGAACGCGCCACCCGGCTCTTCGACGCGGACGCGATCGTCTCGCGCTACGTCTCGCTGTACGAGCGCGTCCTCGCCGCGGCCTGACGGGCGACCGCCGCGCAGCGAGAGAGTTCGGCCCCGGTCGCTCCCCACGAGGCGGCGCGCCGGAACTCCCCGAAGAGCGTCGTCCCGAAGACCGCGGGGTCGTCCGTCGAGAGCGTCACCCTCACGCCCGCGCGGAGCATGCGCAAGAGCGGGTGCTCGGCGCCGCTCGCGACGGCGCCCGTCCTGAGGTTCGACGTCGGGCACACGTCGCAGACGATGCCCGCGCGCGCGAGCGCTTTCAGGAGCGCCGGGTCCTCGACGGCCCGGATGCCGTGCGCGATCCGCGCGGGCTCGAGGAAGCGGAGGGCGTCCGCGACGGACTCGGGTCCCGCCCACTCGCCCGCGTGCACGACCGGAAGGAGGCCCGCCCGCCTCCCGCGGCGGAACACCTCGGCGAAATCGCGCGCGGCGAAGACCGTCTCGTCTCCGCCGAGGCCGAAGCCGACGACGCGCGGCCACGGACGCTCGTCCTGGAGGTCGAGGACGCGCGACGCTGCCGCGGGCCCCCAGTGCCTGACGAAATCGAGGAGGACGCGCACGCGCCCGCGGCCCTTCACCTCGTGCTTTGAGAAAGCGCGCTCGAGGGCCTCCCTCACGTCGCACCAGTCGAGCCCGATCTTCTCCACGACCGCGGGCGAGACGTAGACCTCGGCCCAGCGTACGTTCTCCCGCGCGAGGCGCGCCACGAGGCCGCGCGCCGCGAGGCCATAGTCGGCGGGACTGTTGAGCTGGCGGCAGACGTCCCGATAGAAGCCGAAAAAGGCCTCCGGCGACCCGAGGCTCCTCTGGCGCGCGCGCACGGAGGCCACATCGGGGAAGATGGGCTTCGGCGAGCGGGACGACAGGCGGACGAGGGTCGCCGCCGGGACCGCTCCTTCGAGGTGCAGGTGGAGTTCCACTTTCGGCGCGGAGGCGAAGCGGCGGAGAAAGGCGAGGGCGTCTCGTCGCGGGGTCACGTGCGCCCATCGTACGAGAGACCGTTCGAAACCGGTCCGGTTCCTCTCGGGACGCCGCCGCGCGCCCGGCTCTGGATGCGCGCCGCGGCCTTCGGGATCGACCTCATCCTCGTGGCGGGTGTGCCCCTCCTGCTTGCCTCCGCGATCATCCTCGGAGTTCACGCGGCCTCCCGGGCTCCGGTGGGCCTCGATGCCGGTTTCCGTGCCGCCCAGGCCGTGGCGGTGTGCCTTTTCCTCCTGCGCGACGCAGACGGCGGCAGTCCCGGAAAGCGGCTCTTCGGCCTGCGCCTGATCCGCAGGGGGGGCTCGAGGGCGGGCCCTCTTCAATCGCTGTTACGGAACCTCACGCTCCTGATTCCAGGATGGAATCTCATTGAGCTGGTGTCACTTATCCGTCGTGAGGACGGCCGGCGGCCCGGCGACCGGGCCGCGGGGACCGCCCTCGTGGACGCCTGATCACGCGCGACGGCGAAACTTTCCCGGATGGTTCGCCGTTCTCTCTATCGGGGAGCATTGAAATGTTCGAGAGCCCGTCCGGTACCCGCACGAAAGCACGACGGCGCCCCATGAGCCCGGTGCTGGCCGCCCTTTCGGCGGTTCTCCTCGCGGCGTCCCCTCTGAGGGCCGAGGACGCGACGCAGGAGCGATTCGAGAAGAAGTACGACCTCGCCGGCGTCCGCAAGGTGAGGGTCCAGAACGTGAACGGTGTCATTCAGATCGAATCCGCGGGCGACCAGCTGCAGGTCGTCGCCGTCAAGAAGGTGCGATCCGCCTCCGATGCCGTCCTCCTCAAGGAGACCGAGATCCGGGTGACGAAGTCGGGGAGCACGATCGAAGTGGAGACGATCCTGCCGAAGCGCGGGCGGTTCTTCCAATGGTCCTTCTTCGGCCGGACGGGGTCTACGGACGTCGCGTACCAGATCACGCTGCCGGCCCCTGTCGCCCTGGAGGCCGAGACCGTGAATGGGCGCCTCACCGCCGCGAACCGCTCCGGCGACCTGGTGCTGTCGAC
>Ga0315273_10007009_pt1 | contig 14079 bp, 10 predicted proteins | sample YL17G02_0_MG_FD_205753 | JGI IMG/M metagenome (GOLD analysis project Ga0315273, IMG submission 205753) | Sediment microbial communities from Yellowstone Lake, YNP, Wyoming, USA - YL17G02_0 | ecosystem: Environmental > Aquatic > Freshwater > Lake > Sediment | place: USA: Wyoming | collected... | reverse complement strand
ATACGGACACCATCCGGACCGATGGGCTGTGGGGCGTTGGCTTCAATACCGGGTTCGGCGTATCACTTATCCAGACAAAGTACGTACGATTGAGCGCCGAGACCAGCGCCGGCACGACGCTGTATCTGTTTGATACATGGGAGGGTTTTCATAATGACATGTTCTGGGGTGACCTGTTCATTAAGGCTGTTTTTGAGGTCACCTTCCGGATTAAATAGTTTTTTTATACCTGTCTGCCGCATCCCGGCAGCAGCGGATCATTCCCCGGCCTTTCTTGACAATTATAGATAAACACCCTATTTTCCCAGTATGAGCTTCAAACAAATCAGGCCGATCCCGTCCGTTGAAGATGTCCTTGCCCGCGAGCCGCTCGGTGCGGAACTTGCCGCGATCAAGGCTGAGCGCGACCGCATGATCAGGGCAGTGCTCACCCGCGCTGACCACCGTTTCATCGTGATCGCCGGCCCCTGTTCGGCCCACGACGAAACAGCGGTATGCGATTACGTCGGGCGTCTTGCCAGAGTGCAGGAGACCGTGCGGGAGCGCGTTATTATAATTTCACGCATTTATACCACCAAACCGCGCACGAGCGGCACCGGCTATAAGGGCATGGTCCATCAGCCCGACCCCTGCGGCGACTCGAACATGGCAGAAGGCATACGGGCCATACGGCGGCTGCATTTGCGAGCCCTGCGAGAATCGCACCTGACGGCTGCCGAAGAGATGCTTTATCCCGACAACCACGCGTTCCTGGACGACGTTTTGAGCTATGTGGCCGTCGGTGCACGCTCGGTCGAAAACCAGCAGCACCGCATGACCGCAAGCGGCCTTTCCATCCCGGTAGGCATGAAGAACCCCCGGTGCGGCGACCTCACGGTGGCGTTCAACGCGATACGCGCCGCCCAGCTCCAGCATGAATTCTCCTACCACGGCTGGGACGTGCAGACCAGCGGCAACCCGCTTGCGCACCTCGTCCTGCGCGGCGCCGCGGACCTGAACGGCAGGCCGCTTCCCAATTACTACTTTGAACACCTTATGACCGCCGCCGAGATGTACGACCAGTACTCGCATGTCAATCAGGCCATCATCGTTGACGTCAGCCACGACAACTCGGGCCGTTGCTTCAAGGAGCAGCCGCGCATCGCGCTTGACGTGCTCGAGTCGCGCCGGCATTCACCCGTTCTGCGCACAATGGTGCGGGGGATCATGCTCGAGAGCTTCATCGAAGAGGGGAGCCAGAAGCCGGAGGAGAACGAGTACGGGAAGTCAATCACCGACCCCTGCCTCGGCTGGAGCGAAACCGAAACGCTGATAAAGCAGATCGCGGAGCTGTGCTGAAGGTCCGGTCATTGACCGGCGACTTTTCTTATTGATAATAAAAATTGTTGTGAAGAAAGGTCTGCAATGTCCAGAGTAATAAACACCCGCACCGTTGACTTCGGCTGCAGCGACATTTTCCCTGCCCGGTGGTCGCCGCGGGCCATGTCAGGCATGTCGCTGTCCGATGCTGAAATAAATGCGCTCTTTGAGGCCGCGCGCTGGGCGCCGTCATGCAACAACAGCCAGTCGTGGCGTTTCCTTTATGCAAAGAGAGGCACGAAACACTGGGAGGGATTTTCCGGCCTCCTGAAAGAGGGGAACAGGCCCTGGTGCGCAAACGCGGGCATACTCATTGTCATTGCCGCGAAAAAGACGTTTGACCCGGGTCCTGCCGTGATACCCACCTTTGCTTTTGATACCGGCGCGGCCTGGGAGAACCTCGCGCTGCAGGCGAGCCTCATGGGGCTCGTGGCCCACGGCATGGCGGGTTTCGACTATGCGGCCGCGAAGAACGTCCTGCGTGTTCCGGACGATTATGAGGTCATGGCCATGGTCGCCGTCGGAAAGCCCGGGGAAAAAGAGGACCTGCCCGCGTACCTCATCGAGCGGGAAATACCGAGCGGACGGAAGAGCGTTGACGAATTCGCTTTTGAAGGCGGCTTTAAAACAGCATGAACTCTGTATGGACTCTGCACAATCTGAAAGCTATATTTTAACCCTATGATCTCCATCATCTCCCTGTGCCGGCATCCGGAATCGAACGCGGTCCAGAAGGGCAATATCGCCAAAACCGCCGGTGCAGCGTACGAATACCTGGTCATCGACGGGAGCAAAGGGCCGTACCGCATCGCGCCGGCCTATAACTGGGCCGTCAAGCAGGCCAAGGGCGAAGTCCTCGTCTTCATCCATGACGACTGCTACTTCATGAATATGAACTGGGGGGTGCCGCTCGCCGCAAAATTTGCGAACGACCCCTTGCTCGGCGTTGCCGGCGTGGCCGGGACACAGTACCTCTTTGCCGACAAGAGCTCATGGACCGCGGCCGGCCGGCCTTTTGTAAAGGGCCGCATCGTGTATCACCTGCAGAACGGCGATTTTTTTGGCGCTTTTTTTTCGAATGAAAAGGGCGACCACGAGGTGGTCGCCTGTGACGGCTGCTGCATGGCCGTACGGGCCGAACTGTTCAAGACTCTGCGTTTTGACGAACAGACGTTCCAGGGGGCACACTTTTACGATATTGATTTCTGCCTTCAGGCGCGGGGTATGGCCCGCCTCATCGTCACGAACGACTTGACGATCAAGAAACGGTCTCAGCCGGTGTTCGACGACGAATGGCAGAAGGCCGGGGAGCTGTTCCTGCAGAAGCACACTGAAAACCTGCCCGCGTCGTGCGTGGACACGGTGCCTGACCCGGCAAAATTCCTCTCGTCGCAGATGGTGAACCTCAAGGGTAAATATTCGATGGAGACGATCTGCTGATTTTATGTCGTAGAGACGTACGATCGTACGTCTCTATTTATTACCCGCACTTCGAGAATCCGCACGATTTGCACACCGCGCAGCCGCCCTCGTTTTCCATGATGCCGCCGCACTCCGGGCACTGCGGGCAGAAACCCATGTCAAGGCCCGTGAAGGTGATCTGCGGATGCGCCGCAACGCCGTGTATTTCAGCGAGCGCTTTTTCCAGCACGCGGCCGATGGCGTCGGCGCAGGAGAGGATCATTTCGCCCTCATGCCAGATGGGAATCGGACAGCGGATGCCGCGGAGCTGTTCCACGATGGCATTGGGATCAACGCCCGCGCGCAGGGCCAGGGAAATGAGGCGGGAGACCGCCTCGGCGTTCGAGGCCGCGCAGCCGCCGGATTTACCCATCTGGGTGAACACTTCGCAGAAGCCGTAGGTGTCGGAATTGATGTTGACGTACAGAGTGCCGCACCCGGTCTTTGTTTTGTACGTGCGTCCGTGGGTGACCGCCGGCCGCGCGCGGGGATGCAGGGTGCCCGGCAACCCGGCCGGCGCTGCTTCGGGCTTGGCGGCGGTCGAGCCGCCCGTGCCGGCCGTCATCACCTGGTTCTTGCGGGAGCCGTCGCGGTAGACGGTCACGCCTTTACAGTTGAGATCGTAGGCGAAACGGAAGACCTCTTCAACGTCGGCCGGCGTGGCGTCATGCCTGAAATTGACGGTTTTGGAGACCGCGTTGTCGGTGTACTTCTGGAACGCGCCCTGAATAGACACATGGGCGCGCGGCTCGATGTCGTGCGCGGTCACGAACACGTCGCGGATGCGCCGCGGGATCCCGTAGATCTTATGCAGACTGCCCGTGTCGGCCACCATTTTCATGAGCTCCTCGGAAAAAAAGCCTTCGTCCTGGGCGACTTTTTTGAACGCCGGATGGACTTCAAGCAGGCGTTTGCCGTCGAGCACGTTCTTTTCGTAGACGATGGCGAAGAGCGGCTCTATGCCGCTCGAACATCCGGCGATCATGGAAATGGTGCCGGTCGGCGCGATGGTGGTGACCGTCGCGTTCCGCACGCGCAGACCGCCTTCGCGGTCGTACACCGAGCCCTCGAAGTTCGGGAACACGCCGCGTTCGCGCGCCAGAGAGACGCTTACCTTGCGGCCTTCCTCCTGGATGAATTTCATGATCTCTTCGGCAACGGCAATCGCCTGCAGAGAGCTGTAGGGGATGCCAAAATCGACCAGAAGGTCGGCGAAGCCCATGACGCCGAGCCCGACCTTGCGGTTGCCCTTTGTCATTTTTTCGATCTCGGCGAGCGGGTATCGGTTCACCTCGATGACATTGTCCAGGAAACGGATCGCGGTGCGCACCGTATTGCCCAGCTTGAAATAGTTGACTTCCTTTTTGCCGTTCGTTTCCGAGATCATGTGGGCGAGGTTGATGGAGCCGAGGTTGCACGATTCATAGGGCAGGAGCGGCTGCTCGCCGCACGGGTTGGTGCTCTCCATCCGTCCGACATGCGGCGTAGGGTTGTCGTTATTGATCTTGTCGATATACACCACGCCGGGCTCGCCGTTTTTCCAGGCGAGATCCACGATGCGCTTGAACACTTTTGACGCCTTGAGTTTGCCCACTTCTTCACCGGAACGCGGATTGCGCATAGGATACTCCTCGTCGCGCTTCAGCGCTTCCATGAACTCGTTGGTGATGGCGACCGAGATGTTGAAGTTGGACATGACGCCGTCCTTCTCCTTCATCTCGATAAATTCCATGATCTCCGGGTGCGTGCAGTTGAGGATGCCCATGTTGGCGCCCCGGCGCGTGCCGCCCTGCTTGACGGTCTCGGTGGCGATGTCGAACACGCGCATGAACGAAAGCGGCCCGGAGGAGATGCCCTTGGTCGATTTGACCCGGTCGTTCTTGGGCCTGATGTGCGAGAACGAAAAACCGGTGCCGCCGCCGCTCTTGTGGATGAGCGCCGTGTTTTTAACGGAAGTGAAGATTTCCTCCATGGAGTCGCCCACCGGGAGCACGAAGCAGGCGGAAAGCTGCTGCAGCTCCCTGCCCGCGTTCATGAGTGTGGGGGAGTTGGGAAGGAAATCAAGGTCGGCCATGAAATTGTAGAACTTCTCGGTCCAGAGGTCCGTGTTAGCGTCGGGATTGAAACGCTTCTCGGCGCTGGCGATGTTTTCAGCGACGCGGAAAACAAGGTCTTCCGGCGTTTCGACGACGCTGCCGTTGTCGTCTTTTTTCAGGTAACGCTTTTCGAGTATGGTCCTGGCGTTGTCGCTTACCTCAAGCTTTTTCTTGGTGAGCCGCTCTTTCAATGATTCCCTGGATTCCTCAGGAACACCTGTTGTTACCGCTTCAACGGTCAGATTTGCAGACATGAAAATGACCCCTTGCTATTTTTACTGCGGCGTACTTTTGTTTTTAGCGTTCGGGCTTGAGGAGAAGCGGTCGATGATGTGATGATTCTGGGTATCTCCCCGCACACGGTAGATAAAAATAGAGTGATTGCCGGTTCAAGTCAAGTTTTTTTTTACGCGACCTACACAATATATAGTGTGCTCCGGGGGAATACACCGCAACTTATTGCGTAATAAGGGATTTCTCAAAAAAAGCGTCGAAGCGGGGCGGGTTTTGACAAAGCGTATTAAAGAAAAAACGTCCGTAACGTATTTTATGGCAGGTGCCAGGGTATGGCGCACGAACACGACGGTCCACGGTACAACGGAAACGAGGGTGTAATGGCTGAATCCCAGGAATTGACGAAGGCCAAAGGTCTGTTAACAAGATTAGAAAACCTGCGGAGGTATCTTTGACGTGGATGTAGTGGAAGCGCGGGTCGCGGAGCTTGAGGAAAAGGCCGTGGCCGGCGATTTCTGGAACGATACGAACGCCGCAAAAAAAACGCTGCGCGAAATCAAAGAGGCGAAGCGGGTACTTGATCCGTGGAAAAAAGCGTTCAGTGATGGGCAGGAGCTCCAGCAGTTTCTGCAGATGGCGCTTGAGGAAAACGATACCGCGCTTGTCGCCGAGTTGAGAAATCAGACGGCCGCGCTTGAGCGCGAAGTGGTGCGGATCGAATTCGCCCGCAAGATGAGCGGGGAGGACGATGCCGCGTCCGCGGTGCTTTCAATCCACAGCGGCGCGGGCGGCACTGAGTCGTGCGACTGGGCCGACATGCTGTACCGTATGTATACACGGTGGATCGAGCGGAAGGGTTTTACCTATGAAATTTATGACCATCAGCCGGGCGAAGGCGCTGGGCTCAAGAGCGTTACGCTCGAAGTGCGCGGCGATTACGCCTACGGCCACCTCAAGGCCGAAACCGGTGTGCACCGGCTGGTACGCATTTCACCGTTCGACAGTAATGCGCGGCGGCATACCTCCTTCGCGTCGGTGTACGCCTATCCACTTGTCGAGGAGATCGACGAATACGAGCTTGACGAAAAGGACATCCGCGTGGACACCTACCGTTCCAGCGGCGCGGGCGGACAGCATGTAAACAAGACCGACAGCGCCGTGCGCATGACCCACCTTCCGACCAACATCGCGGTCGCCTGCCAGAACGAGCGTTCACAGATGAAGAACCGCTCGGTGGCGCTGCGCCTCCTTAAAGCGCGGGTACGCCAGCACTACAAGGAGATCGAAGAAAAGGAGCGCGATGCTAAAAGGGCGGTTAAAAAGAAGATCGAATGGGGCAGCCAGATACGGTCGTACGTCCTGCACCCGTACAACATGGTCAAGGACCACCGCACCGACGTGGAGACCTCGAATACCGGGGCGGTGCTCGACGGGGACATCGATAAATTTATTGAAGCGTGGTTATTGCAATGCCAATGATAATAATAATAAAAAGATTTGGGCGTTCCCCGTATTGTAGGGGCAATTCATGAATTGCCCCTACGCATCGCCCCTAATGCGGAGCAATAATAGCATATGATAAAAAACAAAGCGAAACATGTTGAACGGGGGAAAATAGTTGGATTTTTAGACAAGGAACTCAGGATACGTGAAATCCCCGATTTTTCCCGCAACGGGCTGCAGGTGCAAGGGGAGGAGAAGGTGCGGCGCGTGGGGCTGGCGGTGGACGGGTGCCATGAAGCATATGCGGCGGCGGCGGACAATAATTGTCAAATGGTAATTGTGCACCATGGCATGATCTGGGGCGGCCTGCCGAATATTGCGGGCAGCGTTTACCGGCAGGTAAGGTTACTGTTCGACCGGGGGATAAGCCTCTACGCGGCGCACCTGCCGCTCGACCTGCACCCGAAGTACGGTAACAACGCGCGTATCGCCGCACTGCTCGGCATGCGGTCGCGGAAGCCCTTCGGCGATTACAAGGGAATCATGATCGGGTTTGAAGGCTCGCTGCCTGCAGCAGCGAGCCTGCGGCAGCTTTCAAGCATCCTTGAGAAAGCGCTCGGCGGAAAAAACGTTCTCCTCCCGTTCGGGAAACAGAAGATCAGGAGGGTGGGCGTCGTGTCAGGCCGGGCAGGAGATATCCTCGCCGAGGCGATCGGGAAAGAGCTTGACTGCTTCATCACCGGCGAGCCGAACCACGAACACTATCACCTGGCGAAAGAGGCGGGAATAAACGTGATCTACTGCGGACATTACTATTCAGAAAAGGCGGGGGTCCAGGCGCTGGGGCAGTTGCTGGAAAAGAAATTCGGGATTGAATGCGTATTTCTTGATGTCCCGACTGTACTGTGAATGATGGATCTTTAATTGTTTTTGGAGAGCCCGTGAATAAAAAAAACAGAATCCCGATCATTGATTATTCAAAACCGTCCGGAAAACGATATTGTGAAAAAATATTGTCACTCCGGCGGAAAAAAGACGCGGCAATTTCCGCCCGCGCCGCTGAAGTCCTTGAGGCGGTACGGGAGGGCGGAGACAGGGCGCTGTTCTTGTTCATGAAAAAATTCGACGGCGTTGCGCTCTCCGCGAGAAGCGTCCGCATCGGCCGGAACGAAATAAACGCGCAGGCCCTACGGGCTTCGCCCGCCCTGAAACAGGCGATCAGGGCGGCCGCGAAAAGAATACGCGCCTATCATCGCCGCCAGGGGCTGAAAGCTTTTTCCATGAAGACCGCGGAAGGGACCCTGCGCCAGATCGTGCGGCCGCTCCAGCGGGTCGCGGTCTATATTCCGGGCGGCCATACCGTGTATCCGTCAAGCGTGCTCATGAACGTGATTCCTGCGATGGTTGCCGGCGTGCCCGAAATCGTCGCGGTCACCCCGCCGCGCCAAGGGCTCGATCCGGGGATCGCATACGCGCTGAAAATCTGTCATGTCACGGAGTGTTACCGCATCGGCGGGGCGCAGGCCATAGGGGCTCTTGCCTACGGCACGGCAAGCATCCGCGCGGTCGATAAGATCGTGGGGCCGGGTAACGCCTGGGTGCAGGCCGCGAAACGGCTGGTGTACGGGACGGTCGACATCGATGCGGTGGCAGGCCCGAGCGAAGTGGTGATCATGGCGGACGGTTCGGCCAGGCCTGCATGGGTCGCGCTCGATCTTCTGGCCCAGGCCGAGCACGGGAGCGGCGACGAACTCGCGCTGTGCGTAACCGAAAGCCGGGATGCGGCCGAAAGAATTGCGGCCGCTGTCGCTCGGGCCATTGATGAGTCGCCGGTCAGCGGAAAGCTCCGCAAACTTCCGTCGCATGCCGTCACGATATTCCGCACGGCAGCGCGCGCTGAAAGCATCGCGCTGGTGAATACGGTTGCCCCGGAGCACCTCCAGATAATGACCCGGAGCGCGGAAAAAGACCTACGGCGCGTTAAAAACGCTGCGGCTGTATTTCTTGGCCCCTTTACGCCGGTGGCGCTGGGAGATTATTACCTAGGCACGAACCATGTTCTGCCGACCGGCGGCGGTGCGCGCTTCGCCTCGCCCCTCGGCGTTGAAAGCTTTCAAAAAAGGATGTCGGCGGCGCAGGTTTCCGAAAAGGGTTTACATAAAGCTGTTCAGGCGGTTTCCGTTTTCGCGCGGGCCGAGAACTTCGTGCACCACGCTTTGAGCGTTGAACGCAAACTGACAAATTCAACACGGGAGAGTGACTGATGTACCGGCCGCAGATTAAAGTTCTAGACTGCACCATCCGCGACGGCGGACTCATGAACGATTCGCACTTTGATTTCGATACCGTGCGCGCCATCTACACGGCCGTGTGCGCCTCAGGTGTTGACATTGTCGAAATAGGCTACCGCAACAGCAAGGAGATGTTTTCTCCCAAGAAATTCGGGCTGTGGCGTTTCTGCGACGACGAGGTGCTGAAAAGGCTTACCGACGGCATCGAAACGAACACCAGACTCGCCGTCATGCAGGACGCGCACAAAGCGAACGCCGAAGACCTTCGACCCAAGGCCGAGAGCGTGGTCGATCTGGTGCGGGTCGCCACCTACGTGAAAGACATCGACAAAGCCATCCGGCTCGCGAACAACGCCACGGACAAGGGGTACGAAGCGACCATCAATATCATGGCCATTTCCCACGCGCGTGACCGCGAGCTTGACGAGGCGCTCCAGCAGGTGGAGGAGGAGACAAAGATTATTGCCTGCTACCTTGTGGATTCGTTCGGCGCGCTTTACAGCGAAGACGTCGATTTTTTAGTGAGCAAGTTCCAGCGCTACCTTAAAACAAAGGAAGTCGGCGTTCACTTCCACAATCAGCAGCAGCTCGCGTATGCCAATACGATTGAGGGGATCATTAAGAACGCCAATTACCTCGACGGGACGCTTTACGGCCTCGGTCGCGCCGCGGGCAACTGTCCGCTTGAGCTTCTTATCGGCTTTTTGAAAAACCCGAAATTCGATATCAAGCCGCTGCTCCGGGCGATCGGCAGGGAGATCATTCCCATGCAGAAAACCATCTCGTGGGGCTATACCATCCCCTATATGATCGCCGGCATGCTCAACGTTCATCCGCAGGTGGCCATGGAGCTGGTGAATCTGCCCGAGGACCACGCCGACCGCAGTGATTTCGTGAAATTCTTTGAAAAGATATCGGGAATTGACGCCTGACAGCTTTGTTACATTAAATGCCTCAGCGCCCAGACAAGCCGCGGAAAACGGCCGAGGGCGGTCCTGAAGATTTTCGACATGACAAGCGATTCCTGCGGAATCTGCGCCAGGGCATGCGCGGCCCTGTTGTGATCGGCGTCAGGCACCCTGGCGAGCGAATCTTTCACGCGTGCGAGTTTTTCGTGCCGCTTTCCCCGTTTTTCGCGCCACGCCGCCTCGTATGACGCGGCAACACGCCGCATCTCTTTTTCGCTTTTCGCCTCAAGCATGAGCAGGGCGTGGTCGCCTGCTAACCTTCCGGAAAGGAGGGCCTCGCTGATTCCCGCGCGGGAGACCGGGTTGACCGTACTCGCCGCGTCGCCGGCCTTTAAAAGCCCCGGCGCCGCCGCGGGGCCCCGCGGGAAACCGCACGGGATCAAGCCGGCGAAACGGTTGACAATAGTAATTGCGGGGTAATAACGTTCGAGAAAAACGTCGAGCAGGCTGTTTATATTAATCTTTCCTTTGTAGCAGGAACCGATAAGAATTCCGATGTTGGCGGCACTTTTTCCCCGCGGAAACGCCCAGGCATAGCCACCCGGCGCAAGGTCGTGATTGATATAAATGTGCACACTATCGGCAGGGAGATTGTTTCCTTCGGCATGGACAAAATACGCAGGCTCGAGGTCCATCGGTTTCCATGCAAGGCGTTCGTCTTTTCCCAGACAGGCCATGGGCCCGGACGCATCGATGACCACGCGTCCGTAAAGGCTGGTGCCGTCATCGAATTCTACAGCGCGGGGAGAAGCGCCTGCGTGCCTGGAAATACGCACCACCCGCCGGTTGAAGATACACGTCACGCCTCTGTTCATCAGTTCATGTGCGCAGTCGCGCTGCATGGCCGCCCGGTCAATGAGGTAGCCGCCGTTTTTGTCGGTGTAGGTGACAGTGGTGTTGTCCGGCGCGTGAAAACATGCCGTGGTGACGGCCTGCCGTATCCATGACTCCTTTACGTCAATCGCCTCTCTGAACCCGAGACGGCCGACCGCTTCCGCGCATTGGATCGGGTGTTCCCACGGCACGATTTTGTCAATCATGAGTATCGAAACCGTGCGCGGTGAGCGCACCGCGCGCAGTCCGGCATTGAGACCGGCCGGTCCTGCTCCGATGATAACGATATCATAACAATCGTGCATAAACTATGTCGCCCGCATTACTACCACCCGGATACTCCAGGTGAAAAATAAGGGAAAAACATCCACGGACTATTTTATGGGGATTTACGCGTTCGCACGAACCCGGAAAATCCACGTATCTTTTGAACGCCTTGTTCCGCACAACGGCGCAGCCGCTGCACAGCACACCGGCACGTTGCAATAAGCAGCATCGTTGATTTTATCCCTCCCTGGATAATGACGAAACGAAAAATATACTCTTTGGACAGGACCGTTCCCTGTCCGACAAGCCGGAGAATGATTCGACATAAATGGAAATAGTTCAATTGCGGCTGGGAAAGAATGCGCACATCGCCGAACTCAAGCAGGAGAAAATTTTTCCACGGCGGCCGGTAACGCACCCATGAAAAGCCGTTGCCGTCATTCCTTCTCCGGTTCAGTTTCTGTTCGAGAGGCGTTCCGGGATATATCCGCAGGCCCACGGTCGTTGCGTAGAAGTCAATCCGGTCTCTTTTCGACTTCATATAGTGCAGGTCCTCGGCGCATTCACTGAAGGTTTCATCGAGATGGCCGAAGGTGAAAAACACCTTCGTGAGAATTCCGAGTTTTTTGCAGGAATCCAGCACCGCTTCGGCTTTGGCGACCGAAATGTTTTTTCCGCTTTGTTTCAACAGGCGGGGGCTCACCGTTTCGAGCCCCATATTCACATAACAGCATCCCGCGTGTTTCATGTCGGATAAAAGCGCCTCGTCGATCCGGTCGTCGGCGCGGATTTCGCATTCCCATAAAAGTCCCTGCGGCGCGATCATACGGCAGAAATTGCGGACGTGTTCCGGATTTGACGTGAACGTGCTGTCGAAAAGCTTAAGTCCCTGTATCGACCGGCGGGCGCGGACAGAGTCGATTTCCGCGGCGACATGGTCCATGCTCCGGTAGCGTACGCCGCCGGGGAACATGCGCGATGCGGAGCAGAAATCACAGCACGCCGGGCATCCGCGCGAGGTCATGATACAGTCGGCATCGACATTGACAAAATCGAGCGTCAGCTTCGGCGGCACCGGGAAAAGGTGCCGCGCGGGAAGGGGAAGCATGTCGAGATCGTCGATGCGCACCATCGGATTTTCAACGATAGAGCCATCGCTTCGGTAGGCGAGGCCGGGTATGTCCTTATAGGGAGCAGCTGGGTCCGCGCGAAGCGCGGACCCCTCGGTGCCCTCGGCTTTCCCCGAGAGCATATCGCACAGCGAGAGAAAGGAAAATTCCCCCTCGCCCTTGATGACGTAATCGATCCACGGAACATTGGCAAGCGTGTCCTTTGCCGTAAAACTCGCGTGCACCCCGCCGTACACCACCACGGTGTGGGGAAGTGTTTCCTTTACCAGACGCGCCGTAAGGAAGCTCCCTTTGCGCGTTGCCGTGGTGCCGCCGATACCCACTACTGCCGGTTTCCACCTGGCTATATCACGCCGGAAATCACGCGAATAATGCGCGAAATCGACGATACGTACCCTGTGCCGGTGTTGTTCCAGGACCGCCGCGATGCTCGCCAGGCCGAGCGGCATCATATAGCTGAAAACATTAATGCGCTCCGCGGGATAGGCAAGCAGAACGTCGCAGGGAGTATCATCAATTGACGAATGCCGGATCTTCATGGCGCGCCTGTAAATAGATCGTGCTGATTTGCAGTAAAATACCATCCGTCATGCCGCCTTCCTAAAAGAATGATGGTGTACACCGGAAAGAAACAGGAATTTTCATGACCACGAGGCCACCAATGAATACGGCCGCTTTGAAAAAGACATTGAAAATCTCTACCTGCCTAAAGGCAAGTTTGATTATTTTAGTTACTACAGGTACTAAACAACAGGAGTATATTATTGTTGCCTGAACCATCTCTTAACTTAAACGTTTTTTGTCCACAACTTTTTAAAGACGTACAGCGTAGTTGCAGTTATACGGACGCTGAACAGAATGTAAGCGCGTTTTCGTAGAGGCGGTGTGCCCGCCTTAAGCCGGATTTTATGAACCCTATCAGAGCCAGGGTGCTTTTCACTTTACTTGCAGGTATTTTCTTCCTTGCAAGGGAGTGTCCGCGCGCCGCTCTTCCCTGCGATTTTTTAAAGACGGACGGGACAATCATCCGGAATAACGCCGGCGCGGGCGATACCGTTCAATTATGCGGGGTAAACGTCGGAGGGTGGCTGCTGCAGGAGCCGTGGATGTCGCCGATGTCCGCGACGTGCGAATGGACCGCGCGTCAGACCCTTACCAGCCGTTTCGGCGCCGCGACCATGTGGAGTCTCTACGACACGTTCTGGGATTCTTTCCTGAAGGAATCCGATTTCCCGAGAATAGCAGGCGAAGGCTTGAATATGATACGGCTGGTCATGTATTACCATAATCACATGGACGAAAACGGCAATTGGAGATTAAAACCTAACAGCACTATTGACTTCAGCCGGCTTGACTGGGCGGTATCCACTGCCGCGAAATACGGCATTTATACGGTTCTTGATCTTCACGGAGTTCCCGGTTCCCAGAACGGCCAGGACCATTCGGGCCAGGTGGGGAGCGCCAATCTGTTTACCGATACAGCCTGGCAGAGCAAAGCAATAAAATTCTGGCAGGGACTCGCGTCGCATTTCAACGGGAATTCCGCTGTCGCCGGATACGATCTGATGAACGAACCTTCGGAGAACTTTCCGAACTGGTCCGGTCCCGCCGTGTTTGCCATGCATGACAGACTTTTCAAGGCAGTACGGTCGGTCGATCCTGACCATATCATCATCATCAATTTCTGCTGGCCGTGGTACGTTGCACCGGATCCTGCTGTCAACCAATGGTCGAATGTCGTGTATGAGGTGCACAATTACGGAGACCCGATCGATTCAAGCGTCAAGTGGGCAAATGACTGCCGGAATAATTATCATATCCCTTATTATATCGGTGAATTTACTTATTCCACTGCCGCAAATTTCAATAATGCGATGACGCAGTTTACCCGTATCGGGATCAACTGGTCGCCGTGGACGTATAAAGTGAAGAGCGCAGGGTCAAGCTGGGGAATGTACACCGGCGGGGGCGCCACGCCGAACCTGGCCACGGAAAC
>Ga0315273_10007007_pt1 | contig 14080 bp, 12 predicted proteins | sample YL17G02_0_MG_FD_205753 | JGI IMG/M metagenome (GOLD analysis project Ga0315273, IMG submission 205753) | Sediment microbial communities from Yellowstone Lake, YNP, Wyoming, USA - YL17G02_0 | ecosystem: Environmental > Aquatic > Freshwater > Lake > Sediment | place: USA: Wyoming | collected... | reverse complement strand
GTACGCCCCTTCAGGGCTGACATGAGGGTGGGCTCCTTTTCCCAGGGCGTTGCCCTGGGCTATCATAGTACGCCCCGCTTGGGGCTCAGAAGAAAACCGAGCGCACTTCGCTATTCAATCGACTGAAATGTTACGAATGCCGAAATACCGCCACGAACTGCCGCCCCGCCTGCCATTCGTCATTTTGCTACTTCACCACCCTGACTTTGGGCGGATTGATGTAATCGTGGTACTTGTCGGCGACCCTGGCCACGCCGGCGGTGCCCAGGTGCATGAAGAGTCGATAGGCGAAGCGAAGCTGCTTGCCTTCGGGAAGCGTGTAGTCGCCGCATTCGCCGGAGTCGGGCTGGAAGGCCGAGATGCCGAAGGGATTGGCGGTCATCAGCCCGTAGTCTCGGACGTGCCAGTAGGTCGGATAGCGGAGATTGCCCGGGGTGTCGAAGACGGTGATGCCGACCATTTTGCCGGCGGCGGAACCCGAGTAGTCGCACCAGCAGGCGCGGCGGCCCCAGCACTCACCCTCGCCGATGGCGCCGTAGGAGTTCTCGATGCGCCCGCCCTTGTTGCCGTCCATCGACGTGGCCACGCGGATGGAGCAGATGCCGCCCTCCTTCGTGTCGCCGAAGACGACCTTTCCCGCCCGAGCGCGGAACGTGACCGCGAGGTCGATGATCCGCTCCTCCGGCGCCGCGGCGTAGACGCGGATCTCGCGCTCCTCCTCGCAGACCTTCTTGTCGCGGTTCGAAACCCAGTCCAGCTCCTGGCGCAGGACCGCCACGACCGGCCCCTCGACCAGTTCCTTGATCTTGCGGCTGACCTGGGTGCCGTGGCCCTTCTCCTCGGACCAGTCGTCGACGCCGTTGACGCTGCCGTGGGCGACCCAGATGCTCTTGTGGTGGGGGTGGTCGGCGTCCTCGCCGGGGATGTCGGGGACCATCGGGTAGTTCCGCGTGATCTGGACGTGGTCGGGGCCGAGGACGGGATAGAAGAAGGGGCGAGCCCACTCCTTGCCGAAGTTGTAGCGGGTGAAGAGTTCGCCGCCGATGGAGAAGGCCACGGCATCGCCCTCGCGCGCGGCCGCGACGCCGGGGCCATTGCTCGGGCCCGCGCGGCCGGTTTCGGCGATGTAGGCTTTCTCCGCGCCTTGGACCACGTGGCCGAGGACCCAGTGCAGCTCGTCCTGGAGCACCTGGCATGGGACAGAGCGTCCGGTGGCCTCTTCGATGAGTCGGGCGTTGGCAGCGTGTCCGATGGGCGCCTTCAGGGGGACGTTGTAGCGCGCCCGCGGGCCGGCTTCCACCACGATCCGCATTTTCGGCATGGGCCTGAGCCTCCGATGGCTGAAAGAGCAAAGAGGGAATGACGGGATGGATGTCTGGTTGCCAAGCATTCATCCATTCATCCATCCACAGAGATCTTACCCTGGCTGTTCGCTGAAGACCTTTCGCAAGTATTCCAGAGATCGGGTCGCCGTGGCCTCCGGGCCAGGCGTGAAGTCGAAGACCTCGACCGAGACGTAGCCGTCGTACTGGATATCGCGGAGCGCTCGGGCAATCGGGCGGAAATCGACGTCGCCCATCCCCGGCCCACGCAGGTTCACGTCGTTGGCGTGGAAATGGGCCAGGTAGTCCTTGCTCTCGCGGATGATGGCCTCGGGCGGCTTCTTCTCCGAGCCCAGCATCGCCTTGGTGTCGAGGTGGAGCCGCACGGCCGGGCACTTGACCTCCTGGATGAGCCGCACGGCCTCGTCCTTGGTCAGGAGGAAGTTGGTCTCCTTCTGGGTCAGCGGTTCGAGGGCGATGACGATGCCCTGGCGCTGGGCTTCCTCGCCGCAGGCGCGAAACATGGCCACGCTCCGCTGCCAGACGGCCTCGTAGGTGTCGCCCGCCTCGACGCTCCGCTGCTTGGGCGAGCCGAAGACCATGATCCGTCCGCCCAGGTCGCGGCAGAGGCGGATGAGGGCGAACATGAACTCGCGGGTTGTCTCCCGCGCGGCGTGCCGAGGCCCGTTGATCGACAGCCCGTCGGGACTCGCCAGGAGCCAGTGGAGGCCGATGATCGGGATGTGAGCCTTCTCGGATGCGGCGCGCCACTCCGCCACCTGCCGGGCGGGGAGTCCGCGGATGTCCTTCGCCAGGGTGAAGGGCGCCACCTCGACCCCTTCGTAGCCGATCCCGGCGCAGTACGTCAGCACCTTCTCCAGCGGCCAATCCTTGAACAGCTCATTGCAGATTGCGAATCGAATGGGCATCGTCTTGCGCTCCATAGGCCGCCCGCTTTCGCGGACCGGACCGATCGGACAGATCCGACCTGCCCCGCGCGCAGCCGCGCTACGTGATGTTCAGCACCTTCAGCCCCGCCCTGAACAGCACGACCTGGACAGTTTGAAACGCGAACACACAAACGAACACCGCCCGGCGATACGGCGCACAGGCCTCTACCTGGCCAGCGGCAGCCACCGCACAGGCCGGCATGAGAAACATCCAGAGCCGCTCGACTTCGCCCAGATTCGCGCCGGCCCCATTCAGGAACACCAGCAGCCCAGCCACGGCCAGCGTCGGCCAGTCGCGCCCGGCGATCCGACGGCGAATCAGCCCGCCGACCTCGCCCAGTGCCCGCCACACGAACAGCACCGCCACCGGCACGCCCAGGAACCCCAGGAACTCGGCCGGATTGACCAGCACCCACTTCCAGTAGGTTCGGTCGCTTAACCGGTTGAACTCGGCGTTGCCCTGCCAGCACGCCCACCAGACGGAGAACGAGTTGTAGCCGCAGGCGGCGTAGAGCGCCGCGACCGGCACGAGGAGGCCGGCCGCCGCGCACGCCAGAAGCTTCGCAACTTCCCTGCCTTTCGGACGTTCCGAGCACAGCCGCGCCAGCGCGAGCAGCCCCGCCCAGAACGCCACGACGGCGAAGGCGAGCGTCATGAACAGCCCGGCGGTCACCACAAGCCCCGCCAGGAACGCCCGCCAGCCGCTCCTGCGCTCGCCGGCCGAATCGCTCAGGCAGCATGCGGTGGCCGCGAGGACCGGGAAGCACTGATCCACGATCGAGCTGAAGAGCAGCAAGCTCGGGATCGCCGCGGCGAACGCCGCCGCCACCAGCCCGCCGGTCCGGCCATACCACCGGCTGGCCATCAGGTAGACGGGCACCACGGCCAGACAGGCCGCCAGCCGCAGGACGATGGTGGCCAGCCACGCGCCGGCCACCGCTGCCGGCGTCAGCCTCTGCCTCTCAAAGAGCGCCGAGGCCGCGGGCGATTCCTCGATGCGGATGCCGGCCGCCAGCCAGTCCTCGCACTTGCGGATGAACCGCTCCGCGAACTCGTCGGTGCCGGCAAATGCCTGGTTGAGGCCCCAGAGCAGCACGACCGGCCCGGCAGGGTGCGTGCTCAGTTGCACCTGGAACCGGCCGCCGAGCACCTCGCTGCGGTAGTCCCGAAGATACTCGCCGAGGTGGGCAACCTTCCGTGCCTCAACGTGGTACGAGCTGGATCCCGGCAACGCGATCGCGAAGAGCGATTCGTGGTAGCCGGCCCGCGCCTGCTGCCCGACCGTCACCTGCGCCAGGAAGCCCAAGCCGACCAGGATCGCCACGATGAGCGCCATCTCGCCCTGACGCGCCCGCGCGACGCGGCCCCAAGCCGCCATCACCAGCCCGCCCACAAGGCCAAACACGACCAGTGGATAGGTGACCCTGTCCCACACCGGGTCGGTGATACGCTGCGCCCCGCAACCCTCGACCCCGAGTCGCTGCGGTCCGACGAAGACGATCGCGCACATCACGCCCGTCAGGAGCGCCGCTACGGCCACCAGGAGCACCGAGCGTCGGCCGGCTGCATTGCTCATGAGGGCACCATCGGAGAATCGTCCATGTCAAAGAGCCAACGGGTCGCCATCACGGCACAGCGCCTCCGTGGGTTGTCCGGCCCGGGGGCAGACGGAGGTCGATCAGCCCCAGCCATTGGGGGGAGTATAGCAGCAAGCCCCAGGAGAGTCAACGGAACTTAGGGGGAAGATCGTGGGCATTGAGGAGGCATCCGGCGCTGCTTCGTGACCTTATATGTCTATGTAGCAAGCACATGCGTTCATGCCATTGCTCACGTAGAAGTCTGACATAATAGGACGAATAAGACGGATGTGCCCCATGGGATTCGCAGAACACAGCCATCCCGGCGGTCTCATGTGTTGTATCGGTCCAATTCGTCCTATGGGTCCTGGCCAGCGTCGCCTCACGGGCTTCACGCCGGGGGGGAAGCTACACGATCTGACTCAGTTCGCGCGATCTGGCTCACTCCGGGAGGTGAGCCAGATCGTGGTCAGGTGAGCCAGATCGCGCGGCGAGGGTGCGGAACGCAATGCCTCAGACCCTCATATTGCACTTGACGCGCCGAAGTCGATTGCTATAATGGGGCGACCAGGGAAGGGTTCGAGTTGCATCAGGGCCGGGCTTCTGACGGATCACATCCCACCTCAAGCCCGAAGTAGATTTGCCGAGTGGTCCGCGGCGCCGCGTTGCGTCCGCACTGGAGGAATTTGCATGCCAGAAGTGAAAGAGTACCCTGCCATCTGGTTGCAGGGCGGCGCGTGTTCCGGCTGCGTGGTCTCCTTGCTCAATGCCACGAGCCCCACCGTCCGCCAGTTGCTCCTCGATCAGGTGGTGCCCGGCCGCCATGTGAGCCTCGTCTTCCAGCCGACGATTATGGCGGCGTCGGGTGAGCGCGCGCTCAAGGTGCTGGCCGGCAAGGAGGTGCCTGAAGGCTTCCTCCTGATCGTCGAAGGCAGCATCCCGACGGCGGACCCCGTGGCCTACTGCTCGGTCGGCGAGGCCGGCGGCCACGAGATGGGCATGCTCGACAAGACGTGTGAACTCGCGAAGAAGGCCCTCGCCGTCGTCTGCGTCGGGACCTGTTCCTCCTTCGGCGGCATCCCCGCGGGCGCGCCGAACCCCACGAAGGCCAAGAGCGTGGACGCGGTTTTCGCGGAGCGCGGGATCAAGACGCCGGTCGTCCACGTCCCCGGCTGTCCGCCGCACCCCGACTGGTTCATCGGCACGGTCGTCAGCATCCTCCTCGGCGGGCTGCCGAAGCCGGGCGACCTCGACGACGCCGGCCGCCCGGTCGAGTTCTACGGCAAGACGATCCACGAGAGCTGCCCGCGTCGGCCCGACTTCGATGCCGGCAAGTTCGCCAAGCGCATCGGCCAGGACGGCTGCCTCTACCTGATGGGCTGCAAAGGCCCCGTCACCTACGCCGACTGCCCGACCCGCATGTGGAACAGCGCGGTGAACTGGTGCGTGGGCGCCAACGGCCCCTGCACGGGCTGTGTCGAGCCCAGCTACCCCGACGTGCTCGGTCCGATGTACGAAAAGATCAACGAGCAGCGGCTCGCCCGCCTCGTCTGCACCACGAAGTGAACCAGGAAGGAGCCGCCGAATGAAGACAATCGTCATCGATCCCGTCAGCCGCATCGAAGGCCACCTCCGCGTCGAAGTCACGCTCGACGGCAACGAGGTCAAGGACGCGAGAAGCTCGGGCACGATGTTCCGCGGCTTCGAGCAGATCCTCCTCGGCCGCCACCCGATGGATGCGTCGCAGATCGCGCAACGCGTCTGCGGCGTCTGCCCCATCGCCCACGCCTCCGCCTCCACCTTCGCCCTGGACGCCTACTTCGGCGTCGCCGACAAGATCCCCGACAACGGCCGCATCATCCGCAACCTCATCCTCGCCGCCAACACCCTCCAGTCGCACATCCTCCACTTCTACCACCTCACCGCGCTCGACTACGTCGACGTCGCGGCCGCCGCCGACTACGCGGGCGACAACGAGGATCTCCAGTCGGTCCGCGAGTTCATCGGCCGCGGCCAGCCCGCGCCGTTCATGCCGCGCTACGAGGGCGACTACCGCCTTCCCAAAGAGGTCAACGTCGCCGCCACGGCCCACTACGCGAAGGCCCTCCAGATTCGGCGCATGGCCCACGAGATGCTCTCGGTCTTCGGCGGCAAGATGCCGCACCAGTGCGCCATCGTCGCCGGCGGCGTGACCGACGGCCCGAGCGTCAGCAAGATCGCCAGCTTCCTCGGCCGGCTGGAAACCATCCGGCGCTTCATCAACGACTGCTACCTGCCCGACGTCCTCGCCGTCGCGGGGGCCTATGCGGACCATTGCGCGATTGGCCAGGGCTGCGGGCGGTTCCTGAGCTACGGCATGTTCGATCAGGCGGCCACCACCGCTCCGCTCCGCCTGAAGCCGCGGTTCCTGCGGTCCGGGACGTTCGCCGACGGCCAGGTCGCCGACATCGACGTCAGCCAGATCACGGAGGCCGTCACCCACTCCAACTTCGAGGGCGACGGCCCGCTGCGTCCCTCCGAAGAGAGGACCGTGCCCCAGCTCGGCAAGAAGGGCGCCTATAGCTGGCTCAAGGCCCCGCGGTACAACGACGCCGTCTACGAGGTCGGCCCGCTCGCCGCGATGGTGGTCAACTATCACGGCGGGAATGCCGCCGTCAAGGCCGCGGTGGACTCGGCTCTGGCCGCGCTCGGGGCCACGGCCGACGCCCTGCCCTCGGTGATGGGACGCCATCTCGCTCGCGCCCTCCACGCCAAGCTGATCGCCGACGCGATGCCCGAGTGGGTCCTCAGCCTGAAGCCCGGCGAACCGCACTGCGCCGAATACACGATTCCGGACGACGGCCGCGGCTACGGCGCGACCGACGCCCCGCGCGGCGCCGTCGCCCACTGGATCCGCGTCAAGGACAAGAAGATCGCCTCCTATCAGCTCGTCGTGCCGACCACGTGGAACGCGTCGCCCAGGGACGACAAGGATCGCCCCGGCCCGATGGAGCAGGCGCTCATCGGCACGAAAGTCCGCGATGCCGAGAATCCGTTCGAAATCGTCCGCATCGTGCGCGCGTTCGACCCGTGCCTGGCCTGCGCCGTCCACGTCGTGACGCCGAAGGGCCGGAGCCTCGGCGAGTTCCGGATCGCATAGGGAGCCCACTCCGAGCGGCAAGGGCCGATTCGGATCAGTCCGATCAGTCCGATCAGTCGGATCAGTCGGCCAGGCGGAGGCAATGGAGAAGAGCGTGCTCGCCGTGCTCGGCGTCGGCAACGACCTGATGATGGACGACGGGATCGGCGTCCACATCGTTCGGGCATTGAGCCAGGAGCCTGCCCGCCCGGACGTGGAGCTGATCGAGGCGGGCAACGCGATCCTGGCCGGGCTCGATGCCGTGACGCCAGGCGCGGACGTCCTGGTGATCGACGCGGCGGACGGCGGCCAGGAGCTTGGCAGCGTCTACCGCTTCGGGTTGGACGACATCGACTCCCGACGCGGCGTGTCGCTGCACGAGGCGGCGATTCCCGAGGCGTTCGCCATCGCCAGGCTGGGCGGCTCGCGGTTTGGCAAGGTGACGGTGCTCGGCGTAGAGCCTGCCGTCGTCAATGTCGGCACGGAGCTGTCGCCGACCCTGAAGGAGAAGCTCCCGGCGATCCTCGCGGTCGTCCAACGCGAGATCAGCCGATTGCTGGCCGAGTAAGCGGAAGACTGAGCTGTCTTTGGATTTGTGCCACGGTCGGCTTGCCCGACCGTGCCGAGCGGAAGAGCACGGCTGGACAAGCCAGCCGTGGCACGTCAAAGAACCGATGGAGGTGCTGACATGCTGGTTACCGAACAGAAGCCGGTGGGCGAGATTCTGGGCGCGCTCGATGGCGCCAAGTCGGTCCTGCTCGTCGGCTGCAACGGCTGCCCGCTCGGCTGGGACAGCGGCGGCCCGGCGAAGCTGGCCGAGCTGGCCGAGCAGCTCGCGAAGGGCGGGAAGGAAGTCGCCGGCAGCGTGATGATCGACTTCCTGTGCAACAAGGCCCTCGTCGGCCTCAAGCTCACCCGCCACCTCGACGAGCTGAAGAAGGCCGACGCGGTCATCGTCTCCTCCTGCGGCGTGGGCGTCCAGGCCACGGCGGAGATGGTGGACAAGCCGTGCCATCCCTGCCTCAACACGATGTCGTCGATGAGCTTCCAGGGGCTCTGGCCGAGCAGCGAGCGGTGCGGCCAGTGCGGCGACTGCGTGCTGAGCCTGACGGCGGGCATCTGCCCGATCACGACGTGCGCGAAGAACCTGATCAACGGCTCCTGCGGCGGCTCGCACAAAGGCACGTGCGAGGTCGACTCGAAGCGCGCCTGCGGCTGGTTCCGCATCTACGAGCGCCTCAAGGAGCAGGGCCGCCTCGACAACCTCAAGAAGCTCCCGTACGTCCGCGACCATCAGCGGATGGACATCCCGATGGCGCAGCGCTCGACGATCCGCTGGGCGATCGAAGCCTGACCCGGACCCGCACGATCTCAAGAGAGGAGTGAAGATATGAGCCGCCTCCAGGACGCCCTCGCTGCCGGCAAGTTCGTCGTCACCGGCGAGATCGGGCCGCCCAAGGGCATCGACACCCACGAGATGGCCGAGGAGCTGGAACACCTCCGCGGCAAGGTCATCGCCGTCAACGTCACCGACATCCAGAGCGCCGTCATGCGCCTCGGCTCGCTCATCGTCTCGGAATGGCTCGTCAGGCAGGGAGTCGAGCCGGTCTTCCAGCTCACCTGCCGCGACCGCAACCGCCTGGCCCTTCAGACCGAGCTGGTCAGCGCCTCCTGGGTCGGCATCGAGAACGTTCTCTGCCTGACCGGCGACCACCAGGTGCTCGGCGACCACAAGGGCACCAAAGGCGTCTTCGACCTCGATGCCGTCTCGCTCATCCACACGGTCACCCTGCTCAACAGCGGCAAGGACCTGGCGGGCAACGCCCTGGCGGGTCCGACCAAGCTCTTCCCCGGCGCGGTCGTCGCTCCCGGCCTCGACCCCATGGAGCCGCAGCTTCTCAAGATGGAGCGGAAGATCGCCGCGGGAGCCAAGTTCTTCCAGACCCAGGCGCTCTACGACCCCCGCCAGCTCGAAACCTTCATGAGGACGGCCGAGCAGTTCAAGGTTCCCGTCCTCGCCGGCCTCGTGCTCCTCAAGAACGCCGGCATGGCGAAGTTCATGAACGCGAACGTCGCCGGCGTCTTCGTCCCCGACCACATTGTCCAGGAAATCGCCGACTGCCCAAAGAAGAAGCTCAAGGCCAAGAGCGCCGAGATCGGTGGGCGGCTCGCCAAGGAGATGAAGGGCATGTGCCAGGGCATCCACCTGATGCCCCTGGGCTGGACCGACATCGTGCCCGCCGTCCTCGCCCACGCGGAGATCACCGACGTCGGCCTTTCGTGATCGACCTGCCTTTTCCCCACCATGTCAGCGGCTCCCGAGCTCTTGCCCGGGAGCCGCTTTGTTTTGCCATCTAATTCGTCATTCCGTCATTCGTCATTCCTCTGCCGCCGCTTGCGCCTGCTTCTCCATCTTGGCGGCGGCGGCCTTGGGACCCTTCTTGGCGTCGGCAGGCCCCCCGACGGCAATGGCCACCTTGTACTTCAGGATCATCGCTTCTTCGCTGGGGATGTTGTTGGCGACGATCGCCTTGCGGAATTCGTCGTAGGCCCGCTGGACGCCCTTCTCCTTCTCGCGGACGCGGTTCTCGATCTTGGTCTTCTCGGCCCTCAAGTCCCGCTCCATCGCGGACTGCTTGTCCTGGGCCTTCTCGAGCGAACGCTGGTCTCTGTCCAGTCCATCGTTGAAGTTGTTGTTGTTGTTGGTCTCTCGCGTGCGGGTCCGGCCGCTCGAGTCCGTGTAGGTGGTACGCTGTTGGGGCTGATTCTCGCGGTTCTGGCGGGCTTGTATCTTGTTGTCGATCGACTTCTGGAGCTGAAGGACCTCATCGCAGGCCGCCTTCCAGGCCGTCTGCTTCTCGCCGAACTTCTTGAGTTCCTCGCCGGCCTGTTTCGTGTAGTCGGCCTTCAGATCGCGGTTCTTGGCCAGGGCGGTTTTCTGTTCGGGCGATAGGGTCGCTTCGGGCTTCGTGTCGGCCTGCGTGTCGGCAGGCTTCTCCTCGATCTGTTCGACCTTCATCTCGATGGCAGAAAGCTGCTTGCGCGCCACGGACACAAGGCCATCGCCCGTCTTCATGCGAACCGAGACCAACTTCCCCTCGCGTTTCCCGCCGTCGCCGACGGTCAGCGTGTCCTTCCCTTCCTCGGTCAGCTCAATCGCGGTGATGTTGTCGCGCGTGTAGAAGTTCGGGAGCCCGCCAGTCACGAAGTTGACCCCCTCGATCATCCCGGTGACCTGTGCATTATCGGTGTACTTCAGGGTATCGGCGAACGCGGCGGGAACGAACAGCAGGAGAGCCAGTGCACCAGTCAACGCAAGCTTCTTGCACATGCGGGTCATCCTTGCTTCCTCCAATTGCCCTGGCGCCCCTCGGACCGAATCAGTATACACCGGTTTGGCGAGAATTGCCAGATCAATCTGCGCCTGCCTCGCCGAAGAGCTTGAGCTTTCCGACCAGATCCCCAATGCGCTTCTCGCCCTGGTCGGCGAGGAGCGCCCGCAGCTCGCCCAGGAGCCGCGGGCAGGCGCTCGCCTCGCGGAGCAGGAACGTCCCGACGAAGAACGCCGTCGCGCCCGCCAGGATGAACTCCAGGGCGTCCGAGCCGCACGTGATGCCGCCCCCGCCCAGAATGGGCACCTTCGCCCGCCGGGCCACCGGATAGACCTCGTGGACCTTCATCAGCGCGAGCGGCTTGATCGCGGGGCCGGACAGGCCGCCGTAGTTGTGGGCGATGAGGGGCCGGCGGGTCCGCACGTCGATCGCCAGCGCGCGGAACGTGTTGGTCAGCGAGAGCGCGTCGGCGCCCGCCTCGATGCAGGCTTGGGCGATCGCCCCAATGTCGGTCACGTTCGGTGTGAGCTTGGCGATCACCGGCTTCGAGACGGCCCTTCGGACCGCCGCAACGACCTCGCCGGCGGCCCTCGGGTCGGTGCCGAAGAGCAGCCCGCCCTGCTTGACGTTCGGGCACGAGATGTTCACCTCGATGGCCCGGATCACGTCCGATTCCGCCAGCTTGCGCGCGACGGCGGGATACTCCTCGACCGTGCTGCCCGCGACGTTCCCGATGATCACCGTCGGGCTGCCCGCCAGCCGAGGCACGTACTCCTGGGCCACCTTCGCGACGCCGGGGTTCTCCAGGCCGATGGAGTTGATCAGCCCCGCCCCGCCCGCGGTCTCCACGATGCGCGGCGTCGGGTTGCCGAGCCGCGGCTCCAGCGTCACCGACTTGAGGACGAGGGCGCCGAAGGTGTCGAGCGGCAGGCCATCCAACCGCGCGAACTCCTCGCCCCAGCCCGAGGTGCCGGAGGCCGCCACCAGCGGGTTCCGCAGCTTCAGCCGCGCGAAATCAACGGAGAGATCAACCTTGGCTTCGCTCATCGTGCTCCGATCTGTCGGATCCGTCCGATCGGTCGGATCCGTCCGATCCATTTGCCCATCCCGCTCAGCGCCTTGCCGCCCAATTCACCTCATACGCGTCGAGCACAGGCCCCTCCTGGCACAGCCGCTTGTGCCCGATGGCTCCATCGGGCAGGATCACCTCGACGACGCACGAGTTGCACACGCCCAGGCCGCAGCCCATCCGTTCTTCGAGGGCCACCTGGCAGGGTGCGTCGAAATCTCGGGCCAGTTCGGCGACGCGCCGCAGCATGACCCACGGGCCGCAGGCGTAGATGTGCGCGTTGCGGCCGTGGTCGCTCTTCAGAAACTTCTCGATCAGATCGGTCACCAGCCCGCCATAGACGCGGCCGCCCTGCTCGGCCGAGAGGGCGACGATGACCCCCAGCTCTTCCAGTTCACGCGAGGTGACGCATGCCTCCGGGAGATCCTCGAGGAACGGGTGGGGCCGCTTCCCCAGGGCGGTGGGGATCGGCATCTCCTCGACAGACTTCGCGCCGATGAACGCATAGGTGCGTTGGGCGCGCCGACACAGCTCGCGGGCGAGCAGTTCCAGGCTCGCCCAGCCGCAGCCGCCCGCCACCAGCGCCGCCGAGGCCCCGGGCGGGGGCAGCTCGAAGCTGCTCCCCAGAGGCCCGAGGATTCGCACGTCCGCGCCGGGGGACAGCCTGGCGAGTTGGCGGGTCCCCGGCCCGACCATCCTCACGAGGATATCGATCGTGTCCGGAGGCCATTCCCCACCGGTCCCATCGGCCGGATCGGTCGGATCCGTCGGATCAGTCGGATCAGTCCTATAGGTCCTGTACACGCTGAACGGCCGGCGGACCAGGAAGGGACGCGGCAGTCGCTGCGCCGCGAGCCACTCCTCCTCGCTCTCGAAGATTCGGTAGCCGAAGCCCTCGGGCGGGACGAGCACATTGACGAACTGGGCGGCCCGGGCCGCCGCGGCGATCTTCGGGCAGCGGAAGCCCATCTCGACCGCGTCGTGGCTGACCGGCCGGACCGCGATCAGGCGGGCCAGCTCGTCGAAGATTTGCATGTGGCGAGGGGGATCGCTGATGGTCATCGGCTTCATAGCAGGCCGGCCTTTGGCGCAAGGGAGAGCTGGGCGCGCAGCGCCCTCCGGTCGGACCGATCCGTCCGATCCGACCGATCCGTCCGATCCGACCTGTCCGACCCGCGCGGCCCTCAGGGGCTATGCCCTCGAGGCAATCTTCGCGGCCTCGACGACGTTGCGGAGCAGCAGGGCGACGGTCATCGGCCCGACGCCGCCAGGGACCGGCGTGATGGCGCCGGCGATCTCCTTCGCCTTCTCGAACTCGACGTCGCCGACCGTCACCATGTCGGGCCGGCCCTTGGCGTTGAGCGTGGGCTCGCCGTTCTCGTCGAGGGCCTTCGGCAGGCGATTGATCGCGATGTCGATGACGATCGCGCCCGGCTTGATCATGTCCGCCTTGATGAGCGGGGCGATGTCGGGCACGGCGGGCTTCGGGCTCTTGGCCGGGTCCTTCTTCCACGCGGCGAGGCGGCGCTGATAGGCGGCGAACGCGAATCCCGCCTTGCCCGTGGCCACGAAGAGGACGTCGGCCTTCCGCGTCTCCTCGGCCAGGTTCGCCGTCGCGATGTGGCAGCAGGTCACCGTGCAGAAGTGCGCGAGGAGCAGGAGGGCGACCGGCTTGCCGACGATCTCGCTGTGGCCGACGACGACGGCGTGCTTGCCGTAGAGGTCGATGCCCGTCGCGCGAAGGAGGTCGACGGCGCCGACCGCCGTGCAGGGCGCGGGCGCGGGCATGGCCCACGCGAGCGATTCCGCGACCCACTTCTCGTAGTCCTTTGGCTTGCCGCGGCGGGCCGTGGCCATCTGGCTGTTCGCGAGGATGACCTTGCCCAGGTTCGCCGGGCACATGCCCTCGGCGTCCTTCAGCGGGCTGATCCGCGCCTGAAGGGTCCGCGAGTCGCAGCCCTCGGGCAGCGGCATCTGGAGAATGATGCCGGTGATGCTGGGGTCGCGGTTCATCTCGTCGATGCGGGCCAGGAGTTGGGCCTGGGTGCTGTTGACGGGCTGCTGGTCGATCGAGTAGCGAATCCCGACCGCCTCGCAGTCCTTCTGCTGGTTCTTCACGTAGATTCGCGAGCCGGGGTCGTCGTTGGCCTGAAGGGCCACGAGGTGGGGCGGCTTGCCCCAGACCTTCAGCTCCTCGATCTCCAGCGCCAGTTGCTCCCGGATCTTCGCCGCTCTCGCTTCGCCATCGATGATCAGCGCGGGCACACCCATTCTCCTTCAATCAACGGCTCAGAAAAACACATGGATTCCAACCTCGGCGTCCTATAATACACAACTTTCGGCGCATTGCAAGTTTCTCCACTGAATGATTGACCGTCATCCAACCATCCGGTCATCCGGTCTCTCGCCGCTTCACTTGGCTGTTGAGTCATGTGGCGCGCGGGCCTTTCGCGTTGCCGGAACTCAACATGGCTTTAAGTCTAGGATTTGCCAGCCCTTGGTCACGCACCGAAACAAGTGAGGCACGCCGCATGTTGCCGCACGTCAACAGACACTCTCCACGGCAGTCTTCATGGCCGCGCGCGGATATTGCTTTTGTGCGGCCTCAAGTCCTGCTACAGTCAATGGTTGAGGATAGCCTGCCAGAAAGCGCCGCTCGATGTGTCGGGCGGCACAGGGTTTGCGCATGTCCACTCGATGTGGGTGTTCTGG
>Ga0315273_10007006_pt1 | contig 14081 bp, 13 predicted proteins | sample YL17G02_0_MG_FD_205753 | JGI IMG/M metagenome (GOLD analysis project Ga0315273, IMG submission 205753) | Sediment microbial communities from Yellowstone Lake, YNP, Wyoming, USA - YL17G02_0 | ecosystem: Environmental > Aquatic > Freshwater > Lake > Sediment | place: USA: Wyoming | collected... | reverse complement strand
CTTCCGCTCCCACGGCCTTGCCACCGCACTCTTCTCTCCGTTCACCTTCAGCTTGAGCTTCTTCGTGATGAAGTCACTCACGCTCTCCATCACCCGCTTTGCCGCCCGTTCGCTTCGGACGTAGATGTTGCAGTCGTCGGCATATCTCACGAAGCGGTGTCCGCGTCGCTCCAGCTCCCGGTCCAGATCGTCGAGCACCAGGTTCGACAGCAGGGGAGACAAAGGTCCGCCCTGCGGCGTCCCTTCATCCGTTGGACCCACCAGCCCGTTCTCCATCACTCCGGCGTTGAGAAATGCCCGAATGAGCTTGAGCAGCCGCTTGTCCGCTACCCGCTTCGCCACCCGCCCCATCAGCATGTCGTGGTTGACCCGGTCGAAGAATTTCTCCAGGTCGATGTCTACCACCCAGCGGTTGCCCTCGGCCTGATACTCCTGTGCCTTGGCCACCGCCTGATGAGCCGAGCGGTTCGGCCGGAAGCCGTAGCTCTGCTCCGAAAACGTCCGGTCCCACCTGCCTTGCAGCACCTGCAGCACCGCCTGCTGCACGAATCGATCGAGCACCGTCGGGATTCCGAGCTTCCTCGTTCCTCCGTCGGGCTTGTCGATCTCGACTCGTCTCACCGGCTGCGGCTGATACGTGCCGCTCATCAGCTGTTCGCGGATCTTCGGCCAGTTGTCCTTGAGATAGCCCGCCAGCTCTTCCACCCTCATCCCGTCCACTCCCGAGCTACCCCCATTCGCCCTCACGCGCCTGAGCGCTTCCTTCAGGTTCTCCCGCTCACCCACCTCCTCCATCAGTCGCTCGGTTCCGCCCGGGCTTTCGTCTCCGCCCTTCGCCACGAGCGCTTCGGTCCCTTCCGTCGGCGTCTTGCGGGCTTCACCCTTCTGACTCGCCGACAACGCCAGCTCGAGCTGGCTTTGCTGCCGTCGCACGCTCATGAGTCGGCCGGCCTACCGGCCCTCCCTTCCGTTCGTGCCTTCAGCGCGCCGTTCCCGGTCCTGCGACCCCTGGCCGTTTCTCCCCTCTCGGGCGAGGCGAGTGTCCCGATCGAGCAGACCGACTGCGCACGCCTACTATGCCCTCTGCTGACTCCTGCGCCGCGGTCAGAGAGCCTCTCGACTCCCTCAGTCTCCTCCGAGACACGACGCAGGCCTCCCGAGGTAAGTTCGACCGCCTTCCGCGCACAACCGCCGAATCTACGCGACGGGTTCTTGATGGATATGGACTTCGGAGTCACCGGTCCCCTCGTCCAGCACGCCTCGCCTCTATTCGGTTCTTGTCCATCGGCTCGCGCGTTCGCTCCACGCTTCTTTCGGGCCCCGCCTCGCGACGGGCTCTCACCCTTGCGCTTCGCTACACCCTTCACCCCCATCAGGTTGGGTCGGGGACTCTCACCCCTGAGCTGTCGAACATGCTCGGCACACCGGTCGCGCTCGATTTTGATCGACCCCAGTACGGGCCGATCACAACCGACCGCGCCCTCCGTCGTCCCGAAGCATTCGAGGCGAGGACCGAGGGGTTACCTTCTCGATGCCTTCCCCGTACCCCGCAGCCCTACTTCTAACGCTCGTCGCGGTCGATCGGCCCCGGAGACGTCGTCGTCCCCATTTGTTGACTCGGCCGCGAAACCGGGTACCTTCCTCTCTCTTCGCGACACGTCGATGATCGAAACGTTCACCGAGAAAGCCGAAATCCTGCTCGAAGCGCTGCCCTACATCCGGCGCTTCAACGGCAAGACGTTCGTCATCAAGTACGGCGGCAAAGCGATGATCGACGCGGAGCTGCAGTCGAGCTTCGCCGAAGACATCGCGCTCCTCAAGTACGTCGGCATCAACCCGGTCGTGGTGCACGGCGGCGGCCCGCAGATCGATCGCATGCTCGACAAGCTCCAGCTCGAGAGCCGCTTCGTCCGCGGCATGCGGGTGACCGACGAAGCCACCATGGACGTCGTCGAGATGGTGCTCGGCGGAAAGATCAACAAGCAGATCGTCACGCTCATCAACCGCCACGGCGGCCACGCGGTCGGCCTTTCCGGCAAAGACGGGCAGCTACTGCTCGCGCGCAAGCTGCTCGTGCGGGTGGAAGAGGCCGGCAAGCCCGCCGAGACCGTCGACGTCGGACAGGTCGGCGAGATCGTCAGAGTGAACGTGGCGGTCATCCGCTCGCTCGACGCGGCGAACTTCATCCCGGTGATCGCGCCGATCGCGGTCGGCGAGAACGGCGAGAGTTACAACGTCAACGCCGACATCGTCGCCGGAAAGATCGCCGAGGCGCTCGCGGCGGAAAAGCTCATTCTGCTGACGGACGTCGAAGGCATCAAGGACGGCAGCGGCGAGCTCGTCCGCACGCTCTCGAGCGAACAAGTCGGGGAGCTGGTGCAGAGCGGCGTCATCGGTCAGGGCATGATCCCGAAGGTCGAGTGCTGCGTCGAGGCACTCCGCGGCGGCGTAAAGAAGACTCACGTGATCGACGGCCGCAAGCGCCATGCCGTGCTGCTCGAGATCTTCACCGAGGAGGGCGTCGGCACCGAGGTCACCTGGCAGACCCGCAAGCGCTCCGCCCGACGCTCGCTCGGCAACCGATGACCAACCGAGAGATCATCGACGCCACCGATCGGACGCAGGTCGGCGTGTACGCGCGCTACCCGGTGGCATTCGTCCGCGGCAAGGGGGCTCGTCTCTGGGACGCCGACGGCAAGGCCTACCTCGACTTCTTCACGGGACTCGCCGTCAACAACCTCGGCCACGCCCACCCGCGGATTCTCGCCGCCATCCGCGAGCAGAGCGAGAAGCTGCTTCACGCCTCGAACGTCTACTACAACGAGCCGGCGGCTCGCCTGGGCATCCTCTTGACGGAGCATTCCTTCGCCGAGCGAGTCTTCTTCTGCAACAGCGGCGCCGAGGCCAACGAGGCGGCGATCAAGCTCGCTCGCAAGCACGGCGCCGACGAGCGCAACGGCCGCTACGAGATCCTCACCACCTACGGCTCCTTCCACGGGCGAACGATCGCGACCGTCAGCGCGACGGCGCAGGAGAAGTATCAGAGTGGCTTTCAGCCGCTGCTCCCGGGCTTCCGCTACGTCCCATTCGGCGACGTGACGGCGATGGCCGAGGCGGTGCGCGAGGAGACCGTCGCGATCCTCGTCGAGCCGATCCAAGGCGAAGGAGGCGTGAACGTTCCGCCGGAAGCATATCTGCGCCAGCTCCGCGGGCTGTGCGATCAGAAGGGACTGCTCTTGATTCTCGACGAAGTGCAGGTCGGCATGGGGCGCACCGGCACCCTCTTCGCTCACCAGCGCGACGGGATCCGGCCCGACATCGTCACGCTCGCCAAGGCGCTCGGCGGCGGTTTACCGATCGGCGTCATGCTGACGACGGAGGCGATCGGCCGCGCACTCGACACCGGGACGCACGGGTCGACATTCGGCGGCAATCCGCTCCCCTGCGCCGCGGGGATCGCCGTCCTGCAGGCGCTTCTCCAGGACGGGATCCTCGAGAACTGCCAGACGATGGGGCGGAGATTTCGCGAACGGCTCGACGGGCTTCGTGCCGAGCTGCCGATGATCCGCGACGTGCGCGGCCGCGGCCTCATCCTCGGCATCGAGCTCGACCGGCCGGGGCGACCGTTGGTGGCCGCGGCGCTCGAGCGCGGGTTGGTGATCAACTGCACCGCCGACAAGGTGATCCGGCTGCTTCCGCCGCTGACGATCTCGGCGGCCGAGGTGGACGAAGGCCTCGGCATCCTCGAAGACCTGCTCCGCAACGCCCCATGAAGCGCGACCTGCTGTCGATGGGCGACCTCTCGCGCGCGGACTGCGGGACGATCTTCGCCCTCGCCAAGACGTTGAAGGCGGCCGTCAAGGCGAGGCGCAAGCACCGTCGGCTCGAGGGCCGGGCGATGGCGATGATCTTCGAGAAGCCGAGCCTGCGCACGCGCGTCACCTTCGAGATCGGCATCGCGCAGCTCGGCGGCACTGCGGTGTACCTGGCTCCCGGCGACATCCGGCTCGGCGAGCGGGAATCGGTGGGAGACATCGCGCGGAATCTCTCCCGCTGGGTCGACCTCGTGGTCGCCCGCACGTTCTCGCACGAAACGGTCCGCGCGCTCGCCGCCAATGCCACGGTGCCGGTCGTCAACGCCCTCTCCGATAGGGAGCATCCCTGCCAGGTGCTCGCCGATTGCTTCACGTTGATCGAGCATCGAGGCAGGCTCCGCGGCCTCCGCCTCGCGTTCGTAGGCGACGGCAACAACATGGTCCATTCGTGGATGCTCGCGGCGAGCTTGCTCGGACTGGAGTTTCGTCTCGCCTGCCCGCCAGGCTACGAGCCCGACCCGCAGATCGTCGCCGCCTCGCGGCATGCGCCGGGCTCTCGCGTGACGGTCACGCATTCGGTGGAAGAAGCCGTCGATCGCGCCGACGCGCTCTATACCGACGTGTGGACCAGCATGGGTCAGGAAGCCGAGGAGGCGCGGCGGCGTGAGGCCTTCCGCGACTATCAGATCAACTCCAGGACGCTCGCGCTCGCCAAGCGCGGCGCGCTGGTGATGCATTGTCTGCCGGCGCACCGCGGCGACGAGATCACCGACGACGTCCTCGACGGCCCATCCTCGGTCGTGCTCGATCAGGCCGAGAACCGTCTGCACGTGCAGAAGGCGATCATGGTCTGGCTGGCGGGGGAGAGACGTCGCGCTGTCCCTCGCGGGAGGAAGTGACATGAAGGACTCCGTCCAGAAGGTCGTGCTCGCGTACTCCGGAGGTCTCGACACCTCCGTGATCCTCAAGTGGCTGATCGAGACCTACTCCTGCGAGGTCGTGGCCTTCTGCGCAGATCTCGGCCAGGGCGAGGAACTCGCGCCCGTCGAAGGCAAGGCGAAGAAGACGGGCGCCACCGAGGTATTCATCGAAGATCTGCGCGAAGAGTTCGTCCGCGATTTCGTGTTCCCGATGCTTCGCGCAAACGCGGTCTACGAGGGAAGCTATCTACTCGGCACGGCGATCGCGCGGCCGCTGATCGCCGCGCGACAGATCGACGTCGCGCGGCGGACCGGGGCGGATGCGGTCGCGCACGGTGCCACCGGCAAGGGCAACGACCAGGTGCGCTTCGAGCTCACCTACTACTCGCTCGAGCCCGACATCCGGGTGATCGTCCCGTGGCGCGACCCGAAATGGGCGCTCACCTCGCGAAGCCTGATGATCGAGTTCGCCGGCCGGCACGGCATCCCGGTGCCGGTGACCGCGGAGAAGCCGTACTCCATGGACCGGAACCTCCTCCACGTGAGCTACGAGGGCGGCATTCTCGAGGATCCCTGGCAGGCACCGTACGAGGACATGTTCCAGCTCACGGTCTCGCCCGAGAAGGCTCCGGACGAGGCCGAGTCGATCGAGATCGACTACGAGGAGGGGAATCCCGTGGCGGTGAACGGCAAGCGGCTCGCGCCGGCGGCGCTGCTCGCCAGGCTGAACGAGATCGGCGGCCGACACGGGATCGGCCGGGTCGACCTCGTCGAGAACCGCTACGTGGGTATGAAGTCGCGCGGCGTCTACGAGACCCCGGGCGGCACGATCCTCCACGCCGCGCATCGCGCGGTCGAGTCGTTGACGCTCGACCGTGAGGTGCTGCATCTGCGCGATTCCTGGATCCCGCGTTACGCCGAGCTCGTCTACTACGGATACTGGTTCGCACCCGAGCGCGAGATGCTACAGACCGCCATCGACGAGTCGCAGAAGGCGGTGACGGGGACGGCGCGCCTCACGCTCTACAAGGGAAGCGCCCGGGTGACCGGGCGCAAGTCGCCGCGGAGCCTCTACCGCCCGGACATTGCGACGTTCGAATCCGACAGCGTCTACCGCCAGGCCGACGCCGAAGGCTTCATCCGCCTGAACGCGCTCCGATTGAAGACCCGCGCCCGAGTCGAGAAGAAGCGCTGACGCCTCCTCTTCGTCGCTCTCACGGTCCATAGGGTCCATACTGAGCGACGTGGGTACGCGCAGCTTTCGCCCGACCAGACGCCGGCGCGCGCCGACCGCCGACGACACCGACCGCGTGATCCGCGAAGCGAAAGCAGCGGCGCGAGCCCGCGGGCTCGACTACCGCGCCCGCTCGCTCGCGCTGCACGGCTGGATCTGCGGGCGCTGTGCGCGCGAGTTCGACGAGGCGAATCTCCATCTGCTGACCGTGCACCACAAGGACGGGAACCACGAGAACAACCCATCCGACGGCTGCAACTGGGAGAACCTCTGCGCCGACTGCCACGAGGCCGAGCACACGCGCGGGCTGCTCGGTGACTACCTCACCGGCAAGGCGCCGCGAAAATCTTGACCGCACGCGGTTGGCGTGGCACGTGCCACGGTTACCATGGCGATCGATCCGGACAAGCGGAACGAGTTCGTCGGCAAGGCCGTCGGTGACCTCGGCGCCACTCTCGGCGCCGCGCTCGTCGCTCATCTGCTGCCCTGCCTCGCTCTCGCAGGAGGTCGGCGCCGCGCTCGGCGCCCAAGCGGGCGAGGCACGGATGCGCGAGGTCATGCAGAAAGCGGGCTTCACGCGGTTCCGGCGCGCAACCCAGACGCCATTCAATCTCGTCTACGAGATCAGGCCGTAATCGGCTACGGGCTTCCGGCTGCAGGCAACGGAAAAGACGCCACGGAGTCTTAGTTCGTAGCCGCGATTCATCCTTGCAACTGCTTCTTGAAGAACCCCTTCGTCCGCTCCCAAGCGAGCTTCGCCGCTTCTTCGTCATAGTCGGCGCGCTCGCGACAGAAGAAACCGTGGCCTGCGCCCTTGTACACGTGGATCTCGTAGTCCTTCTTCTCGCGCACGAGCGCCTGGCGGATTTCCTCGACCGCCGACAGCGGAATGTAAGAGTCGTTCTCGCCGAAGTGAAGCTGGATCGCAGCGCGCATCTTCGCGGTGAGCGACACCGGCGCCGCGGCGCCCGGAGCGAATTGCTGGCCGGCGATGCCTCCGCCGTAGAACGGGACCGCCGCGCGGATCGCCGGGACCTCGCAGGCGGCGAGGTAGCTGACGCGACCGCCCATGCAAAAGCCCGTGATGCCGATGCGATCGGCGCGAACGCTGCCGTCCGATTCCAGCGCGGCGACCGTCGCGCGCACATCGGCGACGATCTGCGCGTCGGTCCAGCGCCCCATCAGACCGATCGCCTGCTGCAGCTCGCCGTACCCCACCGCCGTGCCGCCTTCGCGGTAATAGAAATTCGGCGCCACCGCGTGGTAGCCCTCCGCGGCGATGCGCTCGGCGATCTCCTGGATGTTCCGGTTGAGGCCGAACGCCTCCTGCACGACGATCACCGCAGGCAGCTTGCCGCTCAGGCCTTTCGGCCGTGCCACGTGAGCCGACATCGTGCCATCGGGCGTCTTCACGCTCGCGCTTCGCGTCTCCACGCTCATGGTTCTTTCCCCCTCTTCGATCGATTGGCCGCAACCGCAACTATCGCATTCAACCGACGACACCAACCGACCTTCGCGCAGCGTCGTCGATTGCTTTCCCTCATCGTAACGTTCTCAGTCTTCGCCTCGAATGCTTCGGGACGAGGAAGAGCGCGGTCGGTTGTGATCGGCCCGTACTGGGGTCGATCACAACCGATCGCAACCGCGCGGAGCGCGGAAGCCAATAACCCACGAGCTGGTCTATTGCTCGCGCTTGCGCGCGGTGGCTGGATCTTCCGGTCGACCCGAGTACGGGCCGGCCGGAAGATCCAGCGCTTCAGGAATTTCCAGCGCGTGTGGCGAAAACTGAGGGCTTTCCCTCATCTACGAAATCGGCTTGACTACGGGGGTACGACCAGTTACTCGCCGTGGCTGCGACGCGGAAGGAGGATTCGCGGATGAGTGAGCCACTGTCGACCGAACGCACGTTCTTCAGCCCGGGTACCCGCATCGAAGGAACCCTGGAGCTCGACGGAGAGGTCAAGCTCGAAGGGCAGATCAAAGGCAAGGTGTCGGGTACCGGAGTGGTGATCGTTGGTGAGCAAGCGAATCTCGAAGCGGATGTGTTCGCGCCCTCGATCGTCGTGCACGGCGTCGTGCGCGGCGAGATCCACGCGACCGAACGCCTCGAGCTGCATCGCACGGCTCGTGTGAAGGGATTGATCCGCGCGCCGCGGATTCGCATCGACGAAGGAGCGGCCTTCGAAGGCGAGTGTCGGATGTCGTCCAAGGAGGCGGCGGGTAAGGCGGAGCCGCCGAAGGAAGAGAAGCGCTCCACGCCGCTGACGCTGACCCCGCCTGCCCCGCCGGCAGGCCCTGCGACGCGGCTGCCCCCGAAGACCGCCGCGCAGAGCTAGAGCGGCGCCAAGATACTAGGACGGGGCGGAGACGATCGAGGCTCCTCCCAACCGCTCGTCGCTCTCGTGCCGGAGGCGAGCGATTTCTTCGTCCCGCGCCCGGAGCTGGCGCTCGAGGATCTGCACGCGCAGCTCGAACTGACGAAGCATTCCGATCTCCTGGACCGCCGCGGTCAGCCGGCGCTCGAGCTTGCCGCGCACCAGGCGCAGGCGGCGGACCTTTCTCTCCAGGGCCTCGACGGCTTGCCGGCCGAGCGGCGCCGCCTTCCGAGCGCGGCTCGGCTTCTTCGCGGATCGCTTCGGTCGCGGCGACTTCTTCGCCCCTCGCCGGCTTCGGCTCGGCGCTTTCGCGCCTCTGCGGGTCGGCTTCATCGACCGCCGCTTTTACTGTGGAAGCACCGCCGGCAGCAAGCGTGAATTCAATAGATCGAGGGCTCACCGAGCGGGCGCGTGCGCCAGCGCTTGTGCATCCAGATCCAGTGGTCGGGATGCTCGCGGACCATCGCTTCGAACACGCGGTTGAAGCGGCGCGTGTTCTCGACCGTATCGCGCTCGCGGCCCCCGCCGCGCACGGTCTCGACGCGCGGCAGGATGACGATCTCGTGTCGCGGCGATCTGTCCTTTCGCACCAGAAACACCGGATAGACCGGCGCTCCCGACAGCTCGTGCAGGCGCGCCAGGCCCGGATGCGTCGAGGCGGGGACGCCGAAAAACTCCGCGAAAACGCCCCAGCGGCCAGTTGCGTTCTGATCGAACGGCACGGCGACGATCCCGCGCTGCCTGAGCACCTGGATGATCTCGTGCGCGGCCCGACGCTTGGAGATCAGCACGGTCCCGGAGCGTCGTCGCTCGGCGTTGACGAAATCGTCGAACAGCGGATTGCGAAACGGCCGGTGCACGAGATGGATCGGGTTCCCGCAGAGACCGATTGCGTGCGCGAGGAGCTCCCAGTTGCCGAAATGGCCGGTGAGCACGAGGATGCCGGTCGAGCCGATGATCGTCTGCGCCTCACCATGCCAGAATTCCGGATCCTGGAACGTGACGCGCTCGCCGATCGTTTCCTTGGTCAGCCGGTACATGTGACACCACTCGGCGGCGAAGCGGCCGAAGTTGCGCCAGGACTCGCGAAGGATCTCGAGGCGCTCGGTTTCGGGTTTCTGCGGAAACGCGATCCGGAGATTGACGAGCGCGACGCGCCGCTGCGGGCGGGCGATCACGTGGGCGAGATCCCCGAGCCGCTCACCGAGCCGGAACGCGTTCTCGAACCCGAGCCCGCGAAACATCTTCACCGGCACGGAAAAGCAGGCGAACTCGAGCTTGGCTCGCAGCGGTGACAACGGGCGCGGCAAGTTCGCTTGGTCTAGCCTTCCGGACGATCTACTTCCAGAGGGACGGAGGAGATTCCATGATCCGCATCCGAAAGAGCGCCGAGCGCGGCCACGGAGAGCACGGCTGGCTCGACACCCGCCACACGTTCTCGTTCGCGGATTACTACGATCCGCGGCACACGGGCTTCCGGGCGCTGCGCGTGATCAACGACGACCGCGTGGCGCCGCGAATGGGATTTCCCTCGCACCCTCATCGCGACATGGAGATCCTCACCTACGTGGTCGAGGGTGCGCTCGCGCACGAGGACAGCATGGGCAACGGGTCCGTGATCCGCGCGGGCGACGTCCAGCGAATGAGCGCCGGCACGGGAATCGTCCACAGCGAGGTCAACGCCTCGCCGTCGCAGGCGCTGCGTCTCTTACAAATCTGGATCCTGCCCGAGCGCCAGGGACTGCCGCCGAGCTACGAGCAGAAGACCTTCTCGGAGAGCGAGAAGCGCGGTCGGCTGCGGCGCGTCGTCTCGCGCGACGGCGCCGAAGGCTCGGTCAGCATCCACCAAGAGGTAGACGTCTACGCCACGGTCCTCCGCGGCGGCCAGGCGGTCCGGCACACGCTCCGCCCCGGCCGCCACGCCTGGCTGCAAGTGGCCGAGGGGGCGGTGACGTTGAACGGCCGGGTGCTCGAAGCCGGCGACGGCGCGGCGGTGAGCGACGAGACGACGCTCGAGCTCGGCGGGGAGGGGCCGCAAGCGGGACGGGGCGAGGGCCGAGCCGAGGCGCTGCTCTTCGACCTGGCGTAGAGCGGGCGGCGTCCGCGTAGCCTACGCGGTGCTCGCTGGCGACTCCGCCACGCGGCTCGACGACTGCGGCAAGTCGGGCGGCGGCGCCCACACGAATCCAGGCAGCCACGGCAACTCCAGCGGATTCCAGGACCCCGGCGGAACGAAGTACCCCGCGCGGGGCGGCACCCTTCCAGCGCCCGCCCGGTTATTCTACCTTCCGGCCACGTGCTCCGCATGCTTCGCAAGGGTCCGTTGCTCTTTCTTCTCGCCGTCGGCGGTCTGGCGGCGCTCGCCCGCTTCACGCTCGGCGGCGGCGAGCGCCTCGATGACCGCACGACGAATCCGCTGCTGCCGTCTTCGGCGCTGGAAGTGGTCGCCGATCTCCCGCTCCCGCCCGGCAACATCGCGGTCTCGAAGGGCGGGCGGGTGTTCTTCACGTTCCATCCGGAAGCGAGCCCGCCGATCCACGTCGCCGAGCTCGTCGATGGCAAGCCGGTTCCGTACCCGGACGAAGAGTTCCAGAAGCCCGAAGGAGGAGCGGAGCATTTCCAGACGCCGCTCTCGCTGCGCATCGACCGTCAGAATCGCCTGTGGGTGCTCGACCACGGCAGCTACGGCATCACCGGCCAGCCGCGAATCTTCACCTTCGACCTGAAGACCAACAAGCGGATCGACCGCTACGACTTCCCGTCGAGCATCGCGGGCATGCTGTCGATGCTGAACGACTTGCAGGTCGATCCGGAAGGGCGGCGGATCTACATCGCGGACACGAGCCTCTTCGGCCGCCGCCCGGCGATCATCGTCTACGACGTCGAGAACAGAACGAGCCGCCGCCTGCTCGACCGCCATCCGTCGGTGATGCCCAAGGACTACCTGATGAACGCCGCCGGGCGGGACATGACGTTCTTCGGCCTCGTCACGCTGAAGATCGGCGTCGATTCGATCGCGCTCGATACGCAGGGGAAGTGGCTCTACTACGCGCCCGTCTCCGACGACCGCATGTATCGGATCGCCACGCGCGACCTGAACGACGAGTCGCTGGCGCCCGAAGCGCTCGCCGCGAAAGTGGAGATCTGGGGGCGAAAGACGCTGAGCGACGGCATCACCATGGACGTCGACGACGACATCTACCTCTCCGACATGGAGCACTCGGCGATCCTAGAGCTTCGCCCCGACCACAAGCTCGTCACGCTCCTGAAGGACGAGCGACTGCGCTGGCCCGACGGCTTCAGCTTCGGACCGGACGGCTGGCTCTACGTGAGCTGCAGCGCGCTCCACCAGGTGATCCTGAAGAGCAGGGGCGAGATCCGCGCCTACGCCCCCTATCAGCTCTTCCGCTTCAAGCCCGGGCCGGCGGGCGTGCCGGGACACTGAGCTTCTCGCGAAGCCAAGCCCCGAGCGCCGCAGCCGACTCGGGGGCCTCCGAGTCGCCGCCTCTCGCCGACGGGCAGAGGGGATTCGTCGCGACCAGGGCCACTACACGCGGGCAGCAAGTGCGGCGCGGAAATCCGGATGCGCGATCGCGACGAGCGCCTCGGCGCGCGCGCGGAGCTCTTTGCCTCTCAGGCGAGCGACGCCGTATTCGGTGACCACCGTGTCGATGGCATAGCGGGGCGTGGTGACCGGCGTGCCCGGCAGGAAGCGCGCGACGATGCGCGAGCGCTTGCCGCCCTCGGTCGTCGACGGCAGCGCGAGGATCGAGATCCCGCCACGGCTCTGGGTTGCGGCTTCGATGTAATCGAGGCTCCCGCCGACCCCGCTGATCTGCACCTCGCCGATCGTCTCACCGTTCGCCTGTCCCTGAAGGTCGACCTCGACGGTCGAATTGATCGACACGAAGCGCGCCAAGCGCGCGAGCGCGGCCACGTCGTGTGTGACGCGGCTCGTCGCCATGCGCACGAGGCGCGTCCGCCCGCAAAACTCGTAGAACTTCGCGTCGCCGGCGAGCTCGCCGGTCGTGACCTTCGGCGTGTGCTTCGCCGATTCGACGAAGCTCTCGAGCCCCCGAGTCAGCATGCCGGAGAAGAGATTCACCCCGCGCTTTTCCGCCAGGCGCGAGAGCACCCGGTCGGGTATCGAGCCCACGCCGAGCTGCACGACGGCGCCGTCGGGAACGAGGTCGAGCACGCGATCGACGATCTGGCGGTCGCGCTCGCTCGCCGGCGGCGTGCCGTACTCGCCGAGCGGCGCATCGGATTCGACCGCGAGGTCGATACGCTCGACCGGCACTCGACTGTTTCCGGCGGTCCACGGCATGTGCGGGTTGACTTCCGCGATCACCAGCTTCGCTGCGCGCAGGAAGTCCTGATTCAGGCTCACCGAGATGCCCAGGCTCACCTCGCCATTGCGCGGCGGTGATACCTGCACGAACAAGACGTCGGGTCGGATCGGGCCCGTTCGCGAGATCACGCGGTGGACGTCGCCGAAGCGGATCGGCACGTAGCCGATCTTGCCGGCGGAAACGAGCGGCCGCAGGCGCGGCGACGCCTGCCAGGTCACGTAGCGGAAGTGTTCGCCGAGGCCGCGATCGAGGAAGCGATAGTCGCCGAAGGACAGGCCCGAGTAGATCGTCAGATCGCGAAACCGCTCGACCTCGTCGCCGAACGCCCGGTAGAGCTCGACGAGATCGACGGGGCCCTGCGGGAAGATCACCGCCGAGCCGTCGGGAATGGCGCGAATCGCCTCGCTCGCGGTCACCTTCCTCACGCGGAGGTCTTCCCAGATCGTAGTTCTCGTGTCTATGTTTCTCGGCGAGCAGAACCGCGGAGGACACGATGGACTTCGAGCTCACGGAGGAGCAGCAAGACATCCGCAATCAGGTGCAGGCGCTCTGCGCGCGATTTCCGGACGAGTACTGGCGCGAGCGCGACCGCACGGCCGAGTTCCCCTGGGAGTTTTACCAGGCGATCGCCGACGGGGGCTGGCTCGGCATCACGATCCCGCGCGAGCACGGAGGCGCCGGTCTCGGCATCACCGAGGCCGCGATCGTCATGCAGACGGTGGCCGAGTCGGGCGGCGGCACGCAGGCCTGCTCGTCCATCCACCTCGGCATCTTCGGCCTCGAGCCGCTGCTCAAGTACGGCACCGAGTCCGCCAAGCGGAAGTACCTGCCCGAGATCCTGAGCGGCAAGATGCACGTGTCCTTCGCGGTCACCGAGCCCGACGCGGGCACCAACACGACCGAGATCACGACCTTCGCCACGCGCAAGGGGGACGGCTACGTCGTCACCGGTCGGAAGGTCTTCATCACCAAGGCACGTGAATCCCAAAAGATGCTGCTGCTCACGCGCACGACGCCGATCGAGCAGGTGAAGAAGAAGACCGACGGGATGACGCTCTTCTTCGCCGACATCGATCGCAGCGCGGTCGAGGTCCGCGAGCTCCACAAGTGCGGCCGAGCCGCCATCGACACCAATATGCTCTTCATCGACAACCTCTACGTAGCGCTCGAGGACCGCGTCGGCGAAGAGGGCAAGGGGTTCTCCTACATTCTCGACGGCATCAATCCCGAGCGCATCCTCATCGCGGCTGAGGCGATCGGCATGGGCAAGCGGGCGCTCGACCGCGCCGTGCGCTACGCCAAGGAGCGCGTGGTCTTCCATCGCCCGATCGGCATGAACCAGGGCATCCAGTTTCCGCTCGCGGACTCGGCCGCGAAGCTCGAGA
>Ga0315273_10007005_pt1 | contig 14082 bp, 13 predicted proteins | sample YL17G02_0_MG_FD_205753 | JGI IMG/M metagenome (GOLD analysis project Ga0315273, IMG submission 205753) | Sediment microbial communities from Yellowstone Lake, YNP, Wyoming, USA - YL17G02_0 | ecosystem: Environmental > Aquatic > Freshwater > Lake > Sediment | place: USA: Wyoming | collected... | reverse complement strand
TTTCAATGAACTCGATCGACGGCAGGCTTGTCGATTTCAGGGAATACAAAGGGAAAAAAGTATTAATAGTAAACGTTGCATCGGAATGCGGGTATACACCGCAGTATAAAGACCTGCAAAAGCTTTACGATACTTATAATGATAAGCTTGTTATACTGGCTTTCCCTGCAAATAATTTCGGTGGCCAGGAACCCGGTTCTAACGAGGAAATAAAGGATTTTTGTGAAAAGAACTATAAAGTAACTTTCCCGATGTTCAAAAAAATATCGGTTAAGGGAAACGACATGCATCCTTTGTATAAATGGCTGTGCTCGCCCGAAGAAAACGGCTGGAACGATAAGGCCCCCAACTGGAATTTCTGCAAATACCTTATTAATGAAAACGGTGAACTTGTTAAATATTACTCCTTTGCTGTGGAGCCAATGAGTGAAGTAATTACCAGCCAAATTAAGTAAAATCAGAATATTATTGCATAATCCAAACCTGACAGGTTTTTAAAACCTGTCAGGTTTTCTTCTTTAGTTTATTATTTAAAATACTCAAAAAACCTCTTGCATTTGATTTTAGGCTTGCCTAAATTTGTGATAAGATTTACCTAATTTTTTATTTAGAAATGCCAACGCGTTCAACGGAAGATTATCTTAAACAAATATACCACCTGCAGTCATCTGGTGAGCGTGCCAATACAGGAAGCCTTGCCTCACTGCTTGGAATTTCGCCGGCTTCAGTGAGCGAAATGGTAGGAAAACTATCGGACGAAGGGTGGATTATCAATAAGCCGTACCACGGTTTCCAGCTTACTAAAAAGGGAGAGCGCATAGCGGTTAACCTGGTAAGAAAACACCGCATGGTTGAAGTATTTCTTCAGCAGCACCTGAAATATGAATGGGATGAGGTCCACAACGAAGCGGAAAAGCTGGAGCATGCCATATCGGATACCTTTGTCAACAAGCTTGAAGAGTATCTTGGCTTCCCGAAATATGATCCGCACGGCGACCCGATTCCCGATAAGAACGGAAAGTTTTCGCCTGTTAATTATAAGCTGCTCATCAAATCAGAAGCAGGAAAAAATTACGTCATAGCAAAGGTAAAAGATTCATCAACCGAAATTCTGCAGTACTTAACAAAAATTGGGTTAAGGCTGAACTCAAATATCAGCGTAAATGAAAAAATCGAATTTGACGGCTCTGTACTTATCTCACATGAAGGCAAAAATCATTTGCTCAGCAAAACGATGGCAGAATTAATTTTTGTGGTGTAACCGTATGACAAGAATGATAAAAAGATTATTTCACAGGGATACGCATGAGCTTGGATGGAGAAGTGATATATTGATACCTTCGCTTCCTGAGGTCTTTTCGTCGATAAAAGTTCCTACACACGGCAGCCCCTGGAGAAAAATTCTTGCCTTCACCGGTCCGGGATTAATGGTTGCCGTCGGTTACATGGACCCCGGCAACTGGGCAACCGATATTGCAGGCGGCGCAAAGTTCGGCTACACTCTTCTTGCTGTAATTTTTATTTCAAATATATTTGCAATGGTTCTGCAGCATCTTTCGCTTAAGCTGGGTATAGTTGCAGAGCGCGACCTTGCACAGGCTTGCCGCGATAATTATTCAAAACCGGTTACAATAGTTTTATGGTTATTGTGTGAAGTTGCAATTGCCGCATGTGACCTTGCAGAAGTTATCGGCTCGGCTATTGCTATGAATTTACTTTTCGGCATCCCGCTTGCAATTGGAGTATTAATTACGGTTCTTGATGTATTGATAATATTGTTTTTCCAGTACAAAGGTTTCCGCTATATCGAAAGTATTGTAGCCGGAATGATAACTATAATATTTTTCTGTTTCGCGTATGAAATAATCGCTTCAAAACCGGAGATTGTTTCAATACTCGGCGGGCTGATACCTAAGCCGGAAATAGTTACCAACCCCGGCATGTTATATATCGCAATCGGAATATTGGGCGCTACGGTTATGCCGCATAATCTTTACCTGCACTCAAGCATAGTGCAAACACGGGCATACGAAAGAACGGATGAAGGAAAAAAGACTGCGGTAAAATTCGCAACCCTGGATTCAACCGTTGCACTGCTGCTTGCATTTTTTATAAACGCAGCAATATTAATTGTGGCTGCCGCTTCTTTCCATTCATCAGGTTACGGTGATGTTGCGGATATCATGGATGCTTATAAACTTCTTGACCCGGTGCTTGGTGTTACACTTGCGGGATTTTTGTTTGCAGTTGCGCTGCTTGCCTCCGGGCAGAACTCAACCCTGACGGGCACTCTTGCCGGGCAGATAGTAATGGAAGGTTTTATCAAGCTTAGAATGAAACCGTGGAAGAGAAGGCTGATAACAAGGCTTATAGCAATAACTCCGGCGTTTATTATCACGATTTTATACGGAGAAAAAGGGACAACCAACCTGTTAATTTTGAGCCAGGTCATTTTATCAATACAGCTCAGCTTTGCAGTTGTGCCGCTGGTAATATTCACAAGCAATAAAACGAAGATGGGTAAGTTTGCAAACAAGCCGCTCTTGAAATATTCGGCATGGGCAATCAGTATTGTTATAATTGTATTTAATGTTATACTGTTGTTTCAAACTTTTTCAGGTGAATAAACAGTGGTGTAAATTAAACTTCATGCAATATGTTTCTTTGGAATATGAAATTTTTTCCCGGGTTCTCCTGTTTCGGGTTTGAGATAATCCTCTTTTTTTAAAAAAAGGGGGGGCATTTCGCATTCAACATGCTCTCTTAATACACTTTAAACATATTCACAGTATTGATATTGGTATTATATGCTGTTATCATATAATTGTAATTATTAACAACGTCATCATACAGCCTGTTAAAATCATTTTTGTTTTTTGCAGATGGCGCCTCGTCATAGAATTTTTTTCCGGATTCAATAAATCCATCGGTCATTTTGCAAAAATAATCCTCATACGTGTATTTCATGTATTTTGTCTTTTCTGAAAATTCGGCGCTTAAAACTTTATTCTTATCTTCCCTGAATGCGGTGCAGAACTCCTCGAAGCTTTTCTGTGATTTCAGCACATCACTTTTGTATTCTGATCCGTCAAAGCTGTCATAAAATGCCTCGGCTTTATCAAGCGAGTTTTCATAGGCATTCATAAGAATTGCAACTGCTTTTTCGTCGGGGTTGGAGTATGAATCGGGGTCGCGAATCTCGCGCTTAGGTTTGTTTTTCTTTATTGATGCTGAAAATTTATCGAACGCGGATTTATATTTTTCATGCGCGCTCTTCATCTCTTCGTCGTATGGAACTGCCTTCGAAAGGTCCTTTTTGTATTCGCTCTTGCTGTAATAATCAGAAACTTTGCTTGCCGTTGTATGAAAATCTTCCATTGTCTTCAGTACGTTTTTAAGCTCGCCTTCAATTTCATTCTTCATATCGGATGACGCATTAAGCTTCGATAGCTCGCCCTCATCAAAGTATGAACGCTTATACTCTTTCATTGTCCTTTCAAGGTTACCTACAGAAAACGACAGGCTCACTGCCAGTATAAAGCTGCTTTTACCTATTGATTTCGGCTCCGGAATATCAGAAATATAATCCTTATAAACTTTTTCTCCTGCATCCTGTATCTTATTTGATACCTCTATGTATTTATTGTAGAACATAAGGTCATCGCCGGATGTAACTTCCTTATTTTCTTCTTTTTTCTGTTCTTTTGTTTCTTCTTTATCTTTTTTAGAGCTTATCTTTTCTTTCAGCTTATCAAGTGTTGAGCAGCTGAATAAAAAAAGAATTGCAAGTGAAAGTATTGATATGGTTTTTATTTTATACATATCCATCTGTATTTTTTACAAATTTACGGATTTTTTGAACAAAAAAAGAACAGGAGAATACTCCCCTGTTCTGCATAAACTAACAACAGATTTTTGGATTATTTTACAAGCACCATTTTTTTTGTCTGAGAATAGCCGCCTGCCTGCATCCTGTAAAAATAAGTTCCGCTTGGCAATGCGCCTGCATCAAATTCGGTTTTATATGTTCCTGCGGGAAGTTCCTGGTTTACAACATTTGCTCTTTCTTTTCCCAGCAAATCATAAACTTTGATTTGAACTAAACCCGCATTCATAATACTGAATTTTATGCTTGTTGAAGGATTAAACGGGTTAGGATAATTTTGCTTAAGAGAATAATTTTGCGGAACTTCATTCTCGTTTTGCACAAAGCCGGTTACAACCCCGCCGTTTGTTGTCCTTACTATTATGCCTCCCGAGCCGGCTGCAAAACCAATATCATCAGCAGGATATACGAAAATACTGCCGAGGTTTGAAGTAGTATTGCTTGCCTGTGATACCCAGTTTAAACCGCCATTTGTGCTTTTTAATATTGTCCCTGTCTCGCCGGAAATATAAACAACAGATGATGAAGCATATTTTACACACATCAGGTCTTTTGTTGTACCCGAATTAATTGTGTTCCACGTAGTGCCGCCATCGGTTGTTCTTTTTAAAATTCCAAGGTTTCCGCCCATTATACCCGTAGTTGTGTTTATAAAAGCTATTGTAAAATATGTTCCGGTAGTTCTGAAAACCTGGCTCCATGTATCACCGGCATTTGTGCTTTTAAAAACATAGGAAGAATCATCGGCAGAATTTATTGCAAGAATATAAAGCAATGATGCGGTAGTAGGCACAATGTTTCCGCCTATCATTGAGGTATTTGCCGTAAAAGTAATAGTCGTAAAATTTGTTCCGCCGTTAGTTGTTTTCCTTACTGTTCTGCCTACCAATGCAATGCCTGTATTAAGGTCATTGAAAAACACATCGGCAATAACCGCCCCTGTGATTTGCTGTGTCCAGTTGACACCATTATTTGTTGTTTTAAACAGACCCGCAACTGCTCCCGCCCAGCCTGTATTTGCCAAACCTGTCGGAGGAAAAGATATGCTGTTAATGTTTGATGCTGCCGGGCTGGTTTGCACTGTCCATGTCTGGCCGGCATTTGTTGACCTTAATACCGTGCCTGCAAATCCTGCGGCATAATTGTTTGCCGTGCTTATTCCCTGAATGCTTGTGAGAAAATTGGATGTTCCTGATGTAACGCCAACCCACTGAGAGTTCAAAGAAATTGTGAAAATAATCAGTAACAATAAAATAATTTTGGTTTTCATAGTAATAAATTGATTAATAAATTTTTAAAATAGTATTTTTCCCGTTCCGGGCAGCCTCGAGCAAGGCTCCGGACGCCCCACTCTGTTGCTTGCCCTTGGTCCCTGTCGTCTTAGAACGGGGAGAATTTGAATTAAATAAAATTATTAATTAAGACGACAGTTATTTGAAGACACTGCAAAGATATACTTCTAAGCCAAGGTGGACAAAACGAAATGAATTTTACATTAATTCAGAAAAAGGGATTGAATTTGCTATATTTTGCATTTAAAGTAATTAATAGGTATCTTTATACTATCAGGATTAACTCACAATGGCAATTTCAGAAGACATTTTTCAGTTAATACGATCAATGAGCCGCGCGGAAAAAGCATATTTCCGCAGGTATGCTAAAATGTCGGCAGGAGGTAAACAGCTTACCTACCTGAGGCTTTTTGATGAAATAGCTGCTCTTGCCAAAAAAAATAAGACCTATAACGAGAACCTTTTAAAAAAGAATATTGGAGATAAAACCGCAAATCATTTCCCTGTTATAAAAAACAATCTCTATAATCTTGCGATAGATTCTCTTTGCGCTTACCGGGTTAAGCAGACGCCTGAAGAAAAAGTAAGAGTATTGATTGAGCAATATGATTCCCTTTATTCAAAAGCACTGTTCAAACAGTGCCGGACAATTTTAAAAAAAGCGATCCGCATAGCTTCTGAAAATGAGCTCTTGACTTACCACTACCTTCTTTTGGGAAGAGAAAGAGTTCTTGCAAGATACTCACAGGATATTAATGCGTTCGATAAAACAATTTCAAAGATTTATGCGGGTCAATATGAAATAATTGATAAAATAAAGAATAATATAGAAGTAACAAACCTTTCCGATATGTTCACTTCGATACTGCAAAAGAACCCAACCGGCTTTGCAAGAAATTCAGAAGACCTTGATGAGGTTCAGGCTTTTATGTCACATCCTTTGTTAGCCGATGAAAACAAAATACTTACTACGGAGGCATTATCAAATTTTCTTACCTTTAAAACTCTTTTCTGCCAGTACAATAAAGATTACGAAGGGGCTTTATCTGCCTCCAAAAGAAGGATGGAAATTACTGAAGAAAGGTTTTCCTTCGATAAGTCCCGTCTTGGGGCATATATCATAAGCATTTATGGGGTTCTGGTAAATGCTATACGCACAAAAAGAATCGGAGATTATAACGAAGCATACTGTAAATTGAAAAACCTCGCAGTCCTGTTCCCAAAAATGAGCGACCGGAACAGGATAGACCTTTTTTATTACTCTGCAATCCCTGAGCTTTCTTTGTGTAATGAAACTCTTGACATGAAGCGGGGCATGGCTTCTTATGTTGAAATAAAATCAGATTACGAAAAGTTTGAACATAAAATCCCCATACAGCAGAAAATAATTTTGCTGTTCTTCATAGCTATTTTTAATTTTGTCAGAGAAGACTTTAATGAATCTTCCATTTGGCTGGGCAGGTTAATAAACATGCCTAATGTTGACCTCTCGCAGGATTACCAATGCTATGCCAGAATTGTAAACCTTGTGGTTCATTACGAACTGGGAAATATTGATTTGCTTGAGTATGCACTAAAATCAACTTACCACTATCTTTCAAAGCGGAAGAAGGCATATCTTTACGAAAAGATCGTTCTGGATTACCTTAGAAGGTCTTTCCGCGTAAAAACCAAAGAAGGGTTAATAGAGCTTTTTGCCCTGATGAGAAATGACCTGCTTAAAATTAAGGATGATCCGTATGAACAAAGTGCCTTCGATGCATTCAACTTAATTCCCTGGCTTGACAGCAAAATTGAAAACATCACTTTTTTAGAGGCAGCCCGGAAACATTAATAAAGCTGAAGTATCAACTGCGGTTTTTTCTATACTTTTTTTTATTATTTAATACAGGTAACGATTACCGTAAAAAAATGGGAGAACATTTATTATCAATAAAATATAAAAAAATGCAATGAGAATGCTGAAAAATAGTATGAATAAGTAATGGCTGTTCTAAAAAACCGGAAGAAATATCGGTATAACGGATACCTATGGCTATTCCTTACCTTGTTTAACGATTGTTATTTAGGTATTTTGCGGTGTTTTTAGAGAAAAACAGGGAAATTTATTGATAAAATCGGCATATATAATAGACGCAACAAGAACTCCGATAGGAAAATATGGCGGCACGCTTAAAGATAGCCGTCCTGATGATATGGCTTCCGGAGTAGTTAAAGAAATTGTAAGACGAAACCTTGATGAAAAAGGTATTAATAAAGATGTTATCGAAGATGTTATTTTAGGATGCGCTAACCAGGCAGGCGAAGATAACAGGAACGTTGCAAGAATGAGCCTTCTTCTTGCAGGGCTGCCGGTTTCGGTTGGCGGCTGCACTATCAACCGTTTATGCGGCTCGGGAATGCAGGCTGTAATAGATGCTGCACGGGCAATTTCCATTGGAGAAGGTGATGTGTTTATTGCAGGCGGTGTTGAATCGATGACACGCGCGCCGTTTGTTATGCCCAAAGCCGGTGAAGCATTTTCACGCACCGCTGTTATTTATGATACAACCATCGGCTGGCGATTCACTAACCCGAAGCTGGCTAAAATGTATTACCCGTTTTCTATGGGTGAAACAGCTGAAAACGTTGCTAAGCGTTATAAGATACCGCGCGAAAGGCAGGATGAGTTTGCATACAGTTCGCAGATGAAAACCAAGGATGCAATTCTTGCCGGAAAGTTTAAGGATGAAATTACCCCTGTTGAAATAGTTCATAAAAAAGAAACTGTAATTTTTGATGTTGATGAGTTCCCGCGCCTTGATACAACAATTGAAAAGCTTTCAAAATTAAAGCCTGCATTTGTTACGGACGGAACGGGTTCGGTTACTGCCGGAAATTCTTCAGGCATAAATGACGGTGCCTGCGCAATTCTTCTTGCATCGGAAGAAAAAGCAAGAGAGCTTGGCTTAAAGCCGCGCGCAAGGATTGTATCCTCTGCCGTTGCGGGTGTTGAACCTGACTGCATGGGACTTGGCCCCATTCCGGCATCAAAAAAGGCACTGCAAAGAGCAGGGTTAACTATTAATGATATTGATTTGATAGAGCTTAACGAAGCATTTGCTGCCCAATCGATAGCCTGCATCGATGATCTTGGACTTGATATAACAAAGGTGAACGTAAACGGAGGCGCTATTGCGCTGGGACATCCGCTTGGAATGAGCGGTGCAAGAATAATTACAACCCTTCTGCATGAGCTTGAAAAAAGAAATCTAAAGTACGGGCTTGCAACTATGTGTATCGGTGTTGGCCAGGGTATTGCAACGGTGATAGAAAGAGTTTAAACAATTTTTCAAATTTAAGTGAATGCATTGAGCGATAAGATCGAAACCGGTGAAATAAGTTCAAGGTTAAATTTACCAAACACATTAAGCCTGCTGAGAATTTTGCTAGCCCCGGTTTTCTTATTCCTGTTCTTGTCGGAATCCGATACGTCCGTGTTCTTTTCGTTCATTGTTTATACTTTTGCGGCGCTGACCGATTGGTATGACGGGTGGTATGCCCGCAAGTACGGCTATAAAACCCGGTGGGGACAGTTTATCGATCCACTTGCGGATAAAATACTAACCTCGTCTGCGTTTATCGGGTTTTACCTGCTGAAACAGAAACACCCGATGTTTTTGGGTTCAGTTGAATTTATACCTATCTGGGTTTTGGTTAGTATAATAATTTTACGTGATATAATTTTGACTGTTGCCAGGTCGGTGCAGGAACTTAAGGGCAAAGAGTTCAGGACGTCGATGATATCAAAAACCAAAACATTCATTCAGATGACATTTGTTTTCCTTGTAATAGGTTTGCTTTCTGTAGAAACGCTTTTTGAGGGAACCGGTGCGGGATATTATATATTAAGATATTTGCAGTCAAACATAAATTATTATTTATTATTAATTATAACATTATTAACAGCGGCAAGTGGTTTTGCTTATATTTTTGAAAAGAACAATTAATGGCATTCAGGTTAATTAAAGAAAAAGGGCCGGAAAATGAAGACGTAAAAGTCTCTTTCTGGATAAAGATACTCGGCAGCGGGTTCGGCACGGGTTATTTTCCAATTGCTTCAGGAACATTCGGAAGCTTTCTCGCATTGCTTATATACCTTATCCCTCTTTTTTCAAGCTGGATTTATTTAACATCATCCATAATATTCTTTTTCCTTGTCGGTCTTTACGTATCCGAAAAAATGCGTCGGCGATACGGTGAAGATCCCTATATAGTAACAATAGATGAAATTGTCGGGCAATGGCTGACATATCTTGTCGGCTCAGTAGTGTTCGAAATATTTTTCAAATACAAACCTTTTGATCTGGATTTCCAGTTTGCCACAAAGGCAGCATTTGGCGTCGTCGGGTTTTTTGTTTTCCGCTTCTTCGATATAATTAAACTTGAGCCTGCCAAATATTTTGATAATAAAGATTCCGGCTTGGGTATAATGATGGATGATGTAATTTCCGGCGTTTATGCGGGTATCGTCGCCGCCGTTATTACCCACCTGGTTTGGTTTAGATTCCTCGGTAAACTGCTATATTGAAAGCTACAATACTAACTGTTGGCGACGAAGTCCTCATCGGGCAGGTAGTAAATACAAATGCCGCGTTTCTCAGTAAAACACTGTTTTCAATAGGTATCCCGGTTGAGCGCGTTATCACAATTCCCGATACCGAAAAAGATATCACACGTGAAATTTCAAAAGCTATCTCCGAATATGACGTAGTAATTTCATCCGGCGGGCTTGGGCCTACTCACGATGATATTACAGTTAAATGCATAGCAAAGGTATTTAAGAAAAAGCTTGTTCATCACCAGCAGACCTTTGAGAGGATAAAAAATATTTTCGAGCGGCGTAAACTTCAACTGCCGGCAAATATAAAACACCAGGCAATGATGCCCGAGGGTGCTTTGCTGTTTGAAAACAAAACGGGTACTGCACCCGGGATTCTGATACTCAAAGGAAAGAAGATATTCTGCGCAATGCCGGGCGTACCGCATGAGCTTGAATATATTACAGTTAACGAACTTATTCCCATGCTCAAAAAACAAAAAGGTTCCGGCGGAAAAGTGCTTCTGCAAAAAACTTTGCATACTATCGGGATAGGAGAATCATTTCTATCACAAAGACTTGGAGACCTGGATAAACTGCTGGTTAAAGATAATAACTCTTCGGTAAAGCTTGCCTTTCTGCCATCAAATTACGAAGTAAGGTTAAGGATAACGGTTGGGGCTTTAACAATACAAAAAGCAGAAAAGCTTCTAAAGTGTACACTTGAAATAGTAAAAACAAAAGCAAAAAATTTCATATATTCGTATAGCGAAAAGCCAATTGAGGAAGAGCTTGGCAGGCTGCTGGCCAAAAGACGACTGACAATATCAATTGCAGAATCATGCACGGGCGGCCTTGTTTGCTCTAAGCTTACAAATGTTTCGGGCAGTTCGGCTTATGTAATGGCGGGCGCTGTAACTTATTCTAATAATGCCAAAATTAAAATGCTTGGAGTAAAGAAAACAACACTCGTAAAACATGGCGCCGTAAGCCGCGAAACGGCAATCAAAATGGCTGAAGGGATCAGAAAGCTTGCAAAAACCGATATTGGCATTTCAACAACGGGAATAGCGGGTCCTGCGGGCGCAGTTCCGGGAAAGCCTGTTGGACTTGTATGGATAGGCTATTCAAACAGGGAAAAGTCATTCGCAAAGGAATTTATATTTACAAAAGACCGTATTAGAAACAAAGAAGCAATGAGCAAAATGGCACTTGAGGTTGTAAGGCGTGAACTTCTTGACATTAAATAAATTCCCCCGCGGGCGGGAAACTAAAAAATTAAAGCATTAGGATATACTTTAGCGTGGGGAGAATAGATTGTGCTTTCACTGAAAAGGAGCCTGTTAGAAGCCCCTGAAGAATAAAAAATATGATTAGATCCACACCTTCGAGGGGGATTTATTACCTAAGAATATGATAGAAATAAAAAATCTTAAGAAAAAATTCGGCAAAAATGAAGTTTTGCGCGGCGTTAACCTGAAAATCGAAAGCGGGGAAACAACGGTTATTATAGGCTCAAGCGGCTGCGGAAAGTCCGTACTGCTTAAGCATATTGTTGGCTTGCTTCAGCCGGATGAAGGCGAAATATATATCGACGGTGAAGAGATCACCAAACTGAATGAAAGGGAAATTTACCGTATCCGGAATAAATTCGGTTTCCTTTTCCAGAGCGCGGCATTGTTCGACTCAATGACTGTTGGCGAAAATGTTGGTTTAGGCTTAAAGGAAAACACAAATACTCCTCAAACCGAAATTATTAAAATTGTTCAGGAAAAACTGGGGCTGGTAAACCTTGCGGGAACGGAAAACCTGATGCCATCAGAGCTTTCGGGCGGTATGCGCAAACGTGTCGGACTGGCACGAGCGCTTGCCTGCAGCCCGCAGTATATTCTATATGACGAGCCTACAACCGGGCTTGACCCAATAACCAGTGAAACTATCGACCAGCTGATTGATACGCTTGCAAATAACAAAAAACTGAAGGTGACATCTATCGTAGTTACACACGACATATTCAGCGTTTATGAAGTTGCCGATCGCGTTGCATTGATGGATAATGGCATTATCCATTTCGAAGGAACTCCCGCAGAACTTAATACAACAAAAGACCCGGTTGTCCGTGAATTTTTAGAAAGAACGGACAGGAAAAGGGTTATTAAATAGTATTGCGTAAAAGGTACTTGTAGATTTTCGGATTTAACTCTGTATAAATCAAAGCCTTGTCAACTTTTTTATTGCGTTTCCTATGTAATATTTTTTCATTAATTTTACTCTTTTATAACCAAGAAAGGACAATGTATGAGTAATGCTGCCCCATCCAAAACCCAGATTTACCTGCAGGCAGTAAGAACATTTTCTTTTCCCGCCTCTTTAATCCCATGTTTACTTGGAGCAATGCTTGCCCTGTTATACGGCACCCAAATTGCATGGTGGCTGATGCCCTTTACTGCCGTTTCGCTATTACTGCTTCATGCAGGTTCGAATGTTATAAGCGATTACGATGATTACAGGGTCGGTGTAGATACTGCTGATACGCTTGGCGGTTCAAGAGTTCTGCCGGGAGGATTGCTTTCACCAAAAGAAATGCTCCGTTTTGGATTAACTTTGTTTGCCGTTGCAGTTGTTATCGGTTTGCCGATAATTTATGAAAGAGGCCTGGTAATTTTATGGTTCGGAATGCTTGGATTGCTTGGCGGGTTTTTCTATACAGGAAGGCCTGTTGGTTATAAATACCTTGCGCTGGGCGATTTCGGAATTTTCATGATATACGGACCCGCAATTGTAGCCGGCACATTTTTCGCGTTAACAGGTGTTTTCAGCTGGACGGCTGTATATATTTCAATACCTCTGGGTTTGCTGGTAACGGGAATTCTGCAGGCGAACAACCTGCGAGATATAATTCACGACCGCGAGGCAAATATAAAAACACTGGCTACAGTTTTCGGAGAAGGTTTTGCTAAAGGCGAGTATATCTTTTTAATTGTCGGCGCTTATTTAACGGTTGCAATACTCGTTTTCGCTAATATACTTTCATGGTGGTCGCTGATAGTATTCTTAAGCCTTCCTGTTGCGCTTAAACACATGAACATGATAAAAGGGGTGAAGATAGAAGACACGGGAAAAATAGCAATGCTTGATGCATTAACTGCACAGTTAACTTTAATGTTCGGCGTTCTGCTATCTATATCAATTGTTATTACAAAGTTAGTCTCATAAATTTCTTTTTTAAAGGGTAAATATTACAGCCATGAAAAAAATAATTCTCCTGATTGCAATTCTGGCATTTGCCTTTGAGGTGAATGCACAAAAACTAAATGAATCAGACGTTCCCCAGCCGGTAAAAACAAATTTTGCCGCACTGTATCCGGATAAAACGGCTTACAAGTGGGAAATGGAGAACGGAAAATACGAAGCTTCTTTCAAAGATATCGGCGTGGAGACCTCTGTATTATTTAAAGCTGACGGGACACATATCCAAACAGAAGTCGAAATCGCGGTTTCCTCTCTGCCTGCACCGGTAAATAAATATGTGAAAAATCATTTCAAGAGTAAAAAAATTAACGAAGCTGCAAAAATTTCGGCAGCAGACGGAACTGTAACCTATGAAGCTGAGATAGGCAATACCGATTACTTTTTTGATGCAAACGGAAACTATTTGGGAAGCGAATCCGAAGGCAGCGATACTGACGATAAATAACAAACGAAATAGTATCTTTTAAAAGGGGTTAAAGCCCCTTTTTTATTTTGTTAAACCCGGATAAAATTGTTAATTTGCGTTTAATCTAAAATTAAAAATATTTATGATAAAATTACTTGATTTAGCCGCTGTTTTAATCATTCTGGCATGTTTAACGGTAAATACAAACTCACAGGAAAGGATAAAATTCCCTAAGGGTGAAAGCTCTGCCACTGTTGAGGGCGGAGTAGAGCGCGGCGGTTCGCACTATTACCTTGTGAAAGCATCACGCAACCAGTGGATGGTTGTAACAATTATGTCTCTGGAAGATAATGCCGTATTCCAGATAATAAACAAAAAAACGGGTGATTACCTTCCGGGAGCAGGTGAAGAAACGGATGCAAAAAGATGGGAAGGCTACCTGCCAAGCTCAGGTGATTACAAAATAATTATCGGCTCAATCCGCGGCGGATGTGAATATACACTTAAAGTGACAATAGAGTAAATACCAATTGTAATAAAAATGTTACCAAAACAAGGGGCTACAGCCCCTTGTTTTTTTATACGATGCTTATTAAAATAAATAAGCTTAATTATTCTTGGCAAGTGAAATATTTTAAAACTTGGGTATATAAAACCTTAATCCTAA
>Ga0315273_10007004_pt1 | contig 14082 bp, 13 predicted proteins | sample YL17G02_0_MG_FD_205753 | JGI IMG/M metagenome (GOLD analysis project Ga0315273, IMG submission 205753) | Sediment microbial communities from Yellowstone Lake, YNP, Wyoming, USA - YL17G02_0 | ecosystem: Environmental > Aquatic > Freshwater > Lake > Sediment | place: USA: Wyoming | collected... | reverse complement strand
GGTAGTTCCGGACGGTTGCTCTCAGGCCGTTCCGCACCTGGGTGAACATGTCGCGATCTCCGAACGTGAAACGTCTACAGCAGGCCCAGCGTGGATACCAGCGTCTGCACCAGCAACATCCAGCGTGTAGCCCAACTGGCCGCTGGGCGGCCGTCGCCTTCGAGGCGCCGGCCATTGTTAAGCCAGTTCACATCGAGCAGCACCTTGCGGTCCGGGTCGATATCGACCCACTCGAGTTTCTCGCCTCGCACGAACGTGAACGTCTTTGTCCGGTCGCGACCGTCCCACGTGAGCCGCTCAGCCGGCTTTCCCGCGAACTTGAACGCCACCTCGACCGGAAAGTACACCTCGCCGCGCCGCCGCACGACCACGATGGTGTCGTAACGCCCGGCCTTCTGGAGCTCCGCCTGTCGCTCGCGCTTCGCCGCGTCCTCATCCGTCACCAACTGGCGGCCCTTCGCGCCATCGATGACGCCTCTCGGCTCTGCGACCCGTACCGATCCGGCCGCGCCAATTTCGTAGTCGACGACGTCGGTGCCGCGCATCACCTGGTCGAAGTACCACGCGAAGTCGCGGCCCGTGATTTCGTTGACGACGGCGAAGAAGTCCTCACTGCGGGGATGCTTGAATCTCGACCGCTCGTGGAACGTGCGCATGACGCGCGCCATGGTCTGCTGACCGACGAAGTTCTCGAGTGTGCGCAGCACAATCTCGGGTTTCTGGTAGGCATAGAACCCGTAGGATTCCGACGGCGTGTAACTCCAGGCGTTCGCGATGATGCGATTGAACTTCGCATTCGGGCTGTTGCCCATCCGCAGCGTGTCAACCTCGCCCATCTTCAGTCCCAGAAACTCGATCATCGACGACGAGGGGCCGTAGACCGCCTCCATCACCTTGCCGGTCGAGTACGAGTTGATGCCCTCGTCGAGCCACGCTTCCTCAAACTCGTTGTTCGCCACCATGGCGTACCAGAACTGGTGGCCGAACTCATGGATCGTCACGGCTTCCGGGGCGCGGATCCGATCAAACGGCCACCGGTTGAACAGGACAGAGGTGCCAGCCGTGATCAACGTCGGGTACTCCATCCCGCCGGCGCCGCCGGCCCCGTACGCCGGGTCCACCACCGTCAGCGTCTTGTACGGATACCTCCCGTACCACAGACCGAACCACTTCAGGCCCTCCTTGGCGGCCTGTACGTGCCGCGCAGACTGTGCCAGGTGCTCGGGCTGCATCAGCACGCTGATGTCGACATCCGTGAGCTTCACCTCGTCGAGCGAACGCCCCAGCAGTTGGGCGACGCGCTGGTATTCGGCCTGTGTCACATCCCGCGAGGCCGAGAACTTCGCCGACACGACGACAAACTTCGGGTCGGCCGTCCAGGCGAAATCGTGGACGTCGGCTTGTTCGTACGTATAGGTGGTCGTACCGTCGCCGTTGGTGTGCTCGTGCTTTCTCTCTCCCGTCGCGCCAATCACGAAGTTCGACGGTGCGGTGATCTCGACCTGGTAGGCGCCGAAATCCGCGTAGAACTCGGAATTGGCGTGAAACTGGTGGCAGTTCCATCCGCCGGCCGCGCGGCCGCGCAGGCCAGCCGGCTCGTAGACGCCAAGCTTCGGAAACCACTGGCCAACCAGAAAGAAGTTGTCCTTGAACCCGGTGCGGGCGAATACGCGTGGAAGCTGTGCGGTAAATGCGATGTCCAGCGTGATCGACCCGCCCGGAGGCACCGGTTCCGGCAGCGGCAGCCTCGCAACCGTCTGGTCGTCGCGATTTCCATCGTCGGGTTGCGCGAAGGCCAACTGCTCTGTCAGATCGGCGCCGGCCGCGGTCCTGATGGACGTGACGTCGATCCATCCCCAGGAATCGCGCGCCATCGTGTCACCGCGCAGTTGTCCGCCCGATTCCTTGACGAACGTCGTCCGTGTGTTCTTGAAGGCGTTCAAATAGAGATGGAACCATAGCTCGCCGACCGTATCCGACGATGGGTTCGTCCAGGTCAGGCGCTCCGTGCCGGCGATCTTCTTAGACGAGGAGTCCAGCCTGACGTTGATGGCGTACTGGACGACCTGAGCAGACTTGTCGGGCAGTGGCCCCGCAAGCGCGGACACCCCCGTGCCTGCCGCGAGCACGACCGCGAGAATGGCTCGGCGCATACCAGGCTCCTGTGCTCGAAGTCGTTCGATTCACAGACTCCGTACCGGCTCCACTCACCCAGGACTTCGTGCTGAGCGAGCTACTCTCACCGAATCGCCGCGCAACAGCACACGGCTGTCACGGTGAGCCGCGCCACTACGAGGTTCGTTCGATCGTGACGCGGGTGACGACGATGTCGGTGGCGGGGCGGTCGCCGGCCCGGGTCTTCGTCTTGCCGATCTTCTCGACGACGTCCATGCCCTCCACCACCTCGCCGAACACCGAGTGCTTGCCGTCAAGCCACGATGTGGGCGCCAGGGTGATGAAGAACTGCCCGCCGTTGGTGTTGGGGCCGGAGTTGGCCATCGACAGGATGCCCGGCTTGCTGTGCTTGAGCTTCGGGCTGATCTCGTCCTTGAAGGTGTACCCGGGGCCGCCGGTTCCCCGGCCCAGCGGATCGCCGCCCTGAATCATGAAGCCGTCGATCACGCGATGGAAGATGTTGCCGTCGTAGTAGGGCTTCTTCGTCTTTTCGCCCGTTCGCGGATCCGTCCACTCCTTCGAGCCTTGGGCCAGCCCGACGAAGTTGGCGACCGTCAGTGGTGCATCTTCATCAAACAACTGGATGGTGAACGTGCCTTCGGTGGTGACAAACTTCGCCGAGACGCCTGATTTCAACGTAGCCTCCCCAGTGACTGCCAGGGCGATCCCCGTCCTGGCCCCGCACGGATGTCCGTCGTTCGCTCGACAATCGTATAGCATGTTGCCTACAGAAGGAGCGTCGATACGCCATGAGCCAATGCAACCGCAACCGTAGGTGAGGCCTGACGTTGATGAAGACGCTGCTGTCAGATCTCGATCTCCACCTGTTCAACGAGGGCACGCACCTCCAGATCCACAAGAAGCTCGGTGCGCATGCCGCGACCTTTGACGGGGTGCGGGGGCTGCACTTCGCGGTGTGGGCGCCCAATGCCCGCAGCGTGTGGGTCGTCGGCGATTTCAACCAGTGGCACGGTGACGCGCACGCGATGCAACCGGTCGGCAGTTCGGGTATCTGGGCGGTGTTTGTTCCCGGGCTGTCGATGGGCGAGAAGTACAAGTACGAGGTGTGCGGGGCTGATGGGGCCGTCACCTTGAAGGCCGATCCGTACGCCACGCGGTTCGAAGTGCCGCCACGATCGGCAACTATCGCGTGGGACGTGTCGGGCTTCCAGTGGCACGACGAGGCGTGGATAGAGAACCGGGCGCGCAACGGCAGCCTGCTCGACCGGCCCGTATCCGTCTACGAAGTCCACCTTGGATCCTGGCGCCGGACGCTCGACAACCAGCTGCTGTCCTACCGCGATATCGCCGACCAGTTGGTGGCTTACGTGACCGAGATGGGCTTCACCCACGTGGAGTTGATGCCCGTGATGGAGCATCCGTTCACCGGATCGTGGGGTTACCAGGTCACCGGGTTCTTCGCGCCCACGAGCCGGTTTGGGTTGCCGGAGGACTTCAAGTACCTGGTCGATCGATGCCATGAGGCCGGGATTGGCGTCATCCTGGATTGGGTACCCGGACACTTCCCGAAGGACGAGCACGGCCTGATCCGGTTCGACGGCACGGCGCTCTATGAGCACGACGATCCACGCAAAGGGGAACATCAGGAGTGGGGCACACTCGTCTTCAACTACGGCCGTCACGAGGTGCGCAATTTCCTGCTGGCCAATGCGCTCTTCTGGCTTGACGAATATCACGTCGACGGCCTGCGCGTCGACGCCGTGGCCTCGATGCTCTACCTCGACTACTCGAGGCAGGAAGGGCAGTGGGTGCCCAACAAGTTCGGCGGACGGGAGAACCTGGAGGCCATCGACTTTTTGCGGCAGCTGAACACGCTCGTGCACGAGCGGCATCCCGGGGCGGTGACCATCGCGGAAGAGTCCACCGCGTGGCCGGCCGTGAGCCGGCCGGTGTATACCGGCGGCCTCGGGTTCACCTTCAAGTGGAACATGGGGTGGATGCACGACATGCTGGGCTACATGTCGCACGACCCCGTGCACCGCAAGTGGGCGCAAAACGACATTACGTTCTCGATGCTATACGCCTTCACCGAGAATTTCGTGCTGCCGTTCTCCCATGACGAAGTGGTGCACGGCAAGCGGTCGATGCTGACCAAGATGCCCGGCGACCAGTGGCAGCGCTTCGCCAACCTGCGGACACTCTACGGCTACATGTTCGGCCACCCAGGCAAGAAACTGCTGTTCATGGGCGGCGAGTTCGGCCAGACGCGCGAGTGGAATCACGACTTCAGCCTTGATTGGGACCTCTCGCAGCACCCGCCGCACCGCGGCCTGCAGCGGCTCGTTGCCGACCTCAATCGCCTGTACCGCGAGGAGGCCTCGCTGCACGAGCTGGATGTCGCGCCCGAGGGATTCAGCTGGATCGACTGCAACGACCACGACAACTCGGTGGTGTCGTTCTTGAGGCGGGCGAGGGACCCCAACAACTTCACGGCCTTTGTGCTGAATTTCACGCCTGTCCCGCGTCATGTCTACCGGGTGGGCGTGCCGACGGCCGGCAGATACCGGGAGTTGCTGAATACCGATGCCGCGGCCTACGGCGGCTCCAATGCCGGCAATGCCGGACTCGCGACCGCCGAAGGGGTTCCCGCACACGGGTACCCGCACTCGCTCAGGCTGACGATTCCGCCGCTTGCCTGCGTGGTGCTCAAGCCTGAGCCGGACTGAGCCTGATTCGGCCGAAGTCCTTCGAGTCATAAGTTCGGTGACGAACGTATTCCCTCAGGACTTCGTGCTGAGCGAGCATCTTGACCGAGTCGTCTCGCGAGAATACGCAACCGTTGTTGCGAGTCGAAGCACCAGGCTGCCCACTCAGGTCCCTTGGCATTCAACCGTTCTAAACAGTACGAACGTTCGGTAAGTATGCTATGATGTGCGTCGGATGCTCGTCCCTCCCGACGGGCTCCGTCCACCCGATAGCGAGGCATTCATGCGTACCAGTTCAGCCGTTCTCATACTTGTCGCCCTGATTGTTGTGACGTGCGGGTCTGTTCCCCCCACGTCGGCGCAATCACCTTCCACCACTCAGGCTGTAGCCGCGGGAACCGATGCGGCGCAGGTCCAGGCGTTTCTTGCCACGTTGCAGGATGCGCTGACCGTGGAGAACCACCTGAGAGTGGCCTCGCTCGTCAAGTATCCGCTCGAAGCCTGGGCCGACGGCCAGACGCTCAAGATCAGGAGCAACTCGGACCTGCTGGCTCATTACCGCCAGATCTTCGATCCCTCGCTCCGCCGCTTGATTGCCGAGGCGCGTGTGGACTCGCTGGCGATCAGCGCCGACGGCGTGGCGCTCGACGGGGGTCGGCTGTGCCTCAAGGCCGGCGACAAGGGCCGCGCGCTGAAGATCGTGAAAATTGGTGAGCCAGCAGTAACGACCAAGTAGTCCAGCACCCGAAACCGTTCAAAGACTGGTCGGCGGCACGATCCGCAGACCAGATCGACGGGACACGAGCCGGACCTCTTCGCGCGTCGGCCGCCCTCGCGCGGCCGTGCTAGAATCAACAGTCTTGCAGCCATTGGCGCGGAGAGATGTCCGAGTGGTTGAAGGAGCACGCTTGGAAAGCGTGTGTAGGGGAAACTCTACCGAGGGTTCGAATCCCTCTCTCTCCGCCAATCCTTCGCTCACCCTCAGCTCGCACCACCTTCCGGTGAGCTTCGGCTGGCGAGCCCAGCTATTGCGAAGGATGTCAGCCGTAGCGCGAATGCGCGAAGGCGGACCTCCAACCCCATCTCACGCGAAAGTTGTCTCGCCGAAGCGGCAAAGCCGCGGAGGCGGGCTCAACTCCATCCTCGCACTCGATCCTCGATGCTCAGGACGTTCGCGCAAGAACTGGTGGCGCTCAACGCATCAGTCCTCAGGCGGCGCTTCGCGGAGCGCGCGCTCGAGCAGGTCTGAGACCCCGAGAACCCCGGCGCTCCCGCGGAGGTAGTCGCGATCGAGCGTCTTGCCCTGGACACGGACGATCGCGGCGACGTCACGCCACTGTCGGTCGGAGACCTCGCCGCCGCGGCGATACCAGTGAAGTTTCTGCAGCAGGATGTCCTCGGGCGGGTGTACGTAGAGATAACGCCCGTCGCCGAGATCGACACGCAGGCGGCGTCCAAGCTGGCCGGCATCCAGGGGAGTGCCGCCCGCCACGAACAAGTCCACCTTCATCTGCGTGCGCTGGTGAATCAGATTGGCGCTCGAGTGGGTGCGAATGGCACGGCGCAGCGCATCGGCATCGACGTAGAACTCCGCCGACAGCGCCGCGACCAACGCCTCGACATGCCGCTCTTCGAGCGCGACCACCATGTCGATGTCGACGGTCGATCGGGGCTCCCCGGCGAACGAACTGGCGATCGACCCTCCGATCGTGTGCAGGATGTCCAGTGCGTCGAGATGGCGCGCGACCAGCAGAGCCGTCTCGATCGGGTCGATCGGGCCGGTCACCGGGAGATCACCCCAGCCGCGTCGGGGTACGCGAGGCCGGCCAGATCCGGTCCCAGCACGATGACGGCAACCCGCAGGAAGTGCTCGCGGGACGACGCGTCAGGATGGCGCTGCCTCACCCCTGCGGACGTCATGGCGTAGGCCGCGCGCGTCAGCCCCGTCACGATCGCGGCTTTCTGCGCGGCCGACATCTGCCGCCACGATTCGACCAGTCGGCGCTCGATGTCCGGTGATGTGTCAAGGTTGAGCGACGTCTGCGTCACGTCGGCAAGTATAGCAGTGCTGGCAGGACCCGACTCCGCCGCGATCATCACCTGGCGACCGGGCAGAACGAGATACCACCCTGCCTCGCCGTGCCGCGATGCGCACGGCGAAGCAGGGCGGGATAGGCTTACTTACCGATCACGAGAATCGTAAACGAACCCGGTATCACCGGCCCCTGACCCCCGCGGCCTCCAGCCGGTGGTGGCGTTGGTGCCGGCCCACGCTCAACACTCATCACGAAGAGGTGGTCGGTCTTGCGGTCGAGCGTCAGCGTTCGGGCACCCATCATCGTCTGAAGATCCTGCTCGACCTCGAAACTGATCGGGCTCTTCTCCTTGACGATGGTCATTGTGCCGTTGCCGTGTGAGCTGAAGACTTCCATGGTCGCCGGGTTGAACACGGCACCGTCGGAGCCACCGGCGAGCGGCAGGGTCGCGATGATCTTGCCGTCCACGGCACTCAGAATCACCATCATCGGCTTTGGCGGCTGAGGCGGCTGCGCGGGCGGCGTGGGTGCTGCCGGTGGTGCAGCTGCTGCCGGAGGTGCCGCGGGCGCCGGTGGCGCGGCCACGACTCCAGATCTTGCGCACGCCGCGAACAGCACATGGTTCTTCACATCCAGCGCGAGCCCGTTACAGCCGCCCTTGTCGCCAAAGGGATAGTGCCCGGTGGCCTTCATCGTCTTGACATCGACTGCGGTGACGCTGCCCTGCGCGTCCTGCATGACGACCCAGAGATTGCCCTTGCCATCGACGACGCCCTGTTCCGGCACGCCGCCCAGATCGATCGTGCCAATGATGGTGCCCTCTTTCGCGTCGATCACGATCGCGTCTTTGGTCGGGTGACTGAAGACGTAGACCCGGTCGTTGAAGGCATCGAACAGAATGCCGTCGGGTTGGGCGGCGCCCACGTCAATCTTCTTGATGACCGTCAGCGTCTTCGTGTCGAACATCGTCACCGGCTTGCTGCTCGAGAAGCCGTGGCCGGATTTCGGGTCGACCGCCACGCCGTTGCCTCCGCTATCGGGAATCTCACCGATCGGCTCGAGCGTATCGAGATTGAACACCGTGATTCGGCCGGGCACCGCAGGCTGGGCGGGCGTCGTGTCGGTCGCCGGAACCGCGCGCCTGCCGCCACGCGGAATGTACAGCCGGCGTCCGGAGACTTCGGCATAAATGTAGTCGGTGCCCCCTTCACCGCCGACCTTTGCGGTCTTGAGCACTTTGTAGGGCCCATCGGTCCCGGCCTGCTGGGCCATTCCCGGCAGCGTGAACAACGCGATCGCAACTACCAAGAGCATGACAAAACGCCGCATAAAATGCCTCCTTGGACGACAAATGCGAAAGGGCACGAAACCAACACTCGGCAGCGAACAACCCGGTAAACCCTCTCTCAATTAGAACATACTCGTCTGAAGAACAGGTGAAGTCGGTGCCAACACGGCGTCCCGTACCACCTCCATCCGGCCGACGACGACTACCCGTACGACAGGTGACCGGGTCGCCTTGCGATCACACCCGTCGGCTGGTGTCGGCGCCGAAGGATGCGGTGAGGCACTCTCTGAGCTTGCTTGCGGTGCGCGTGTCGAATCCGCTGAGCTGTGCGAAGTCGACGGGGAGCTCAAGCCTGGCGTCTGGCCCAGCGGAGTTTCGCGGCGCTGGCGCGCGGGTTCGAGCGGCATTCTTCGAGCGTGGGCCGGACGGTGGTGCCGGAGATCGCTGTGTAGAGCCCGTCTCGCAGCCCTGCTCGAAAGGCCTTCTTCACACGCCGGTCCTCGCCCGAATGAAACGCCACGATCGCCACGCGTCCGCCCGGATTCAGGCACTGCGGCAGGTGCCTGAGCAGCGTGTCGAGGGCGATGAACTCCTCGTTCACCGCGACACGCAGGGCCTGGAATACCCGGCGCACGGATTTCTCCCGCTCTTCATCCTTGACGTGAGACAGCGCCGCGCGAATCACCTCCGCCAGGTCGGTTGTCTCGTCGATCGCCCGGCCGGCTAGCGCGTCGGCCAGGGTCAGGGCCTGCGGTTCGTCGGCATTCTCCACCAGCAGCGCCGCCAGTTCTGCCGGGCGGATCTTGAGCAGCAGCGCCGACGCGGGCTGGCCCCTGTTCGGATTCATCCGCATGTCGAGAGGGCCGGGCGTCTTGATGGAGAAGCCCCGGCCCGGCGTGTCGAGTTGCATCGAGGAGACGCCGAGGTCCGCCAGAATACAGTCCGCACCGGCTAGACCCTCCGCGGCGAGAGCCCGAGCGAGACCCGCGAAGTTCGATCGCCGCACGACGAAGATATCCGGACCGAAACCCAGGCTTCGCATCCGGGCCTCGGTCTTCGGGAGTTCCAGCGGATCCACATCGAGACCAAGCAGCTTCCCGCCCGGTTGGAGCCTCTGGAGAATCGCACGGGCATGGCCCCCGTAGCCGAGCGTGCAATCGACGGCGGTTTCTCCCGGCCGCGGGTCGAGCGCCTCCAGAATCTCGGCGACCATGACCGGGACGTGCGCGCTGGCCGGTGTCTTTCCCGAGGCGAGGACCTTTGCGACCGTGTCGGCGTATCGCTCCGGTTCGTGCTCCTTGTACTTCTGGTCGAACCGGCGCGGGTACTTGCCGGCGTAGCGCGGGCGGCGGCGGTGGGGCGTGGATGGGTCGCCGGTCACAGTTCGTTGTACTTGGCGTTCGAGCCTCTGGCCTTGTCCACCGGGTAGCGTTCCTGGTTGCGGGCGAGCTTGGCCCGGATGGCCGCGGCGATGTCGATCCCGGAGTTGTCGGCCAACTCGAACAGGAGAATGGCCACGTCGGCGATTTCGGACTCGATCTCCGCCCGCCGATCCACCACGCGGCGTTCCGATTGTTCGGGATTCTGCCAGACGAAGTGCTGGAGCAGCTCGCCCGCCTCGGCCGTGATGGCCACGGCGAGTTCCTTCGGATTGTGGAACTGCCGCCAGTCGCGCGCGTCGCGAAAGGCGCGGATCTCCGCCGTCAACTCGTCGATGGTCGTCTGCATGGAGAACATCGTAGTCCAGACTGGATGGGGTCAGACCCCAAGACGCAACATTCTCCAGCATTTTGGATTAGCTTCGACCTCATGGCAGCGCGAAGTCCGGACGCTTGCCAGATCCCTACGACATCTTGGAGAATGTTGTGTTTTGGATCTGACCCCAGGAGGACAGCCATGCAGGCATCCCGTCGCTCGTTTCTCCGGACCGCGGCGGCCGGCGCCGCGCTGCCGGTCTTCGGTCCGCGTGTTCTCGACGCGCTCGAACGACGCCTCGAGCCGTTTGACCAACTCTCACCAGCCGGTGCGGCGGCCGACGAGTCATTCTGGAGCGAGATCCGCAAGGTCTTCCCGCGTCCTGCCGACTACATCAACCTCGAGAACGGGTACTCGAGTCCGCAGCCGGGTCCGACCTACGAGGCCTTCCAGCGGCATCAGCAGGTGATCAACAGCGGTCTGTCGTTCTACATGCGGCGGAAGAAGGCCGACGATCTCACGGCGGTCAAGAAGCAACTGGCCGAACTGGCGGGGTGTCCGGCCGACGAAATCGTCATCACGCGCAACACCACGGAATCGCTGGGGACCGTCATCCACGGTCTGGATCTGGCTCCGAAAGATGAGGCGGTGATGTGCGATCAGGATTACGGCTCCATGCTGGAGCAGTTCCGCCAGCAGTCGCGCCGCCGCGGCCTCACGTGCGTGGAGATCTCCATCCCGCTTCACCCGCGAGACGATGAGGAGATGGTCGAGACGTACGCGAAAGCCATCACATCCCGCACGAAAGTCCTGCTGGTGTCGCACATGGTCAACATCACCGGGCAGATCCTCCCGGTGCGGAAAATCGCGGCGATGGCGCATGCGCGGGGCGTCGCCGTCATCGTGGATGCGGCGCATTCGTTCGCGCACGTCGCGTTCTTTGTGCCGGAGCTCGACGGCGACTACCTGGGAGCCAGTCTCCACAAGTGGCTGTGCACGCCGCTTGGTGCCGGGCTCCTGCACATCAAGAAGGACAAGATCCGCACGGTGTGGCCGCTGTTTGGCGAGACCAGCGTGCCAGACGATGACATCCGGAAGCTCGAACGGATCGGCACACACCCGTCGTGGACGATTCTCGCCATTGCCGATGCGATCCGGTTTCACAAGATGATCGGCCCCGAGCGCAAGGAAGCCCGCTTGCGGTACCTGCAGCAGTACTGGACCGATCGGGTGCGCGGCGTGGCGAAGGTGTACCTGAACACGCCCACCGGGACCCGCGCCTGCGGCATCGCGAACGTCGGGATCGCAGGCAGGACGCCCGGCCAGATGGCCGCCGCGCTCTTCGACACGTTCAAGATCTACACGGTCGCGATCGACACGGTCCCGGTGAAAGGCGTCCGGGTGACGCCCCACCTGTATACGACAACAGGCGAGCTGGATGCACTCGTGAAAGCGATCGGCGACCTGGCGCGCTCGTGAGCGCGCAGGTTCTTCCGCGAACGTCATCTCGTTGGATGAAGCGAGTTCTCGCCACCCCGGGATCCAGGACGGTGCCCGACTGGATTCCGGCGTCCGCCGGAATGACGGAATGGACCAGGTCTTCTCGCGGCATCGGTGGTCGACGATGACAGAATTGTGAGCGCCTGGGGGCCGGCGCCGATGGAGAACCCGATGCGTGCAGGGCCTCGCGTCACTCGCGTCAGCATTCTCAACGATGTGCTCGGGCCCGTGATGCGCGGGCCGTCGAGTTCGCACACCGCCGGCTCGTACCACATCGCGAAACTGGTGACGGGGCTGCTCGGCGCGGCCCCGGTGGCCGTCGAGTTCGCCTTCGACCCCGCCGGCTCGTACGCGCAGGTCTACTGGCAGCAGGGCGTCGATCGGGCACTGGCCGTTGGCCTGATGGGCTGGAGCCTGACCGACGATCGTTTCTTCGCGGCGCTCGATCTGGCCGCCGCCAGCGGCCTCGAGATCCGGTTCGCGGTCCGAACGCTCGCAAAGGCGGATCACCCGAACACCGTCGAGATCACGATGCGCGCGGCGGACGGGCGTCGGCTGACCGCGCGCGCCCGCTCGATTGGCGGAGGCGCCGTCGAAGTGGTCGAGGTGGAGGGATGGCCGGTCCGGCTCACCGGATACACCCACGAGGTGCTGGTCGACGGGCCACGCGCGGTTGCCGGCGCGGTGGTCGCGGCGCTTTCGGCTGACGGGCAAGTGGCCGGCGCCCCGGAGATTCTGGAGCGCGGCGGGCGCGTGCTGGTCGATGCGCGCCGGTTCGTCGCGATCGACCGACCGACGCGGATTGCGCTGGCAGCGCTTGGCGAAGACGTGATCGTGCGCGAAGCGCCGCCCATCGCGTTCGTCAAACGGGGTTCGCAATTGTTCGAGAGTGCGGCCGAGATGCTGATGCTGGCCGAGTCGAAGGGCTGGTCGCTTGGCCGCGCGGCGCTGGCCTACGAAGCAGCATTGCTGGAGCTTCCGGAGCAGGAGATCGTAGACGAGGTCGCTCACCGCTTCGACATCATGCAGACCGCCGTGCACCTGGGTCTCGGCAAGGACACGCCGTCGATGCAACTGCTGGCGCCGAGCGCCCACGCGATCTTCGAAGCCGACGCCGCCGGACGGCTGCCGCTTGGCGGCCTGCACACACGGGCGGCGGCGCGCGCGATGGCCGTGATGCACGTCAACGCCGCGATGGGCGTGGTCTGCGCCGCGCCAACCGGAGGATCCGCCGGCGCCGTGCCCGGTGTGGTCGTGACGCTGGTGGAGGAGCGTGGCCTGTCGAGGGAGCACGCCGCGATGGCGCTGCTGGCGGCTTCGGCGATCGGGGTGATCCTGGCCGCGCGCGCCACCTTCGCGGCCGAAGTGGCCGGCTGCCAGGTGGAGATTGGCGCGGCGGGTGCCATGGGGGCTGCCGCCGTGGTTGAAGCGGCCGGCGGCACGGCGGCCCAGGCAGCCGACGCCGCGGCGATTGCGTTTCAGAATTCGATGGGCTCGGTGTGCGACCTGGTGGGCGGGATGGTCGAGATTCCCTGTCACACGCGCAACGCCGTAGCCGCGTCCAGCGCGTTTGTCTGCGCAGATCTGGTGGTGGGCGGCTACGTGAATCCCATTCCCCTCGACGAGACCATCGACGCCGTGTACGCGGTGGGCCGGATGATGCCGAGCGAACTGCTGTGCACGTCGAAGGGCGGCCTGGCCGTGACGCCTTCGGCCTTGCGCCTTGTCAGCAAGCCCCGGTAGTCGCGCGACGAGTGCGGCGCCGAATCCCGATTCCCGCGTCCCGAACTACTGCCGGCCACGCCCACCCGCTGCGGGCGCCACAGCCGGGGCCGCTGAGCATACTGGAACAGGCAGGGCAGTCGGGGCCGCCGCGACGGTCTTGAGATTGTTCTTCGTCAGGATCGCATTGAACGCGGCCAGGTCCTGCCCGTTCATCGTCTTCCAGTTCATCACCGCCGTCTTCAGTTCGGTGCAGCCGGCGGCGTACGCCTTGGTCATCGGCTCGTTGGGGGCCATGTCGCCGAAATCGAGCGTGTCCAACTGGCGAATCAGCGCCGCGTTGAGTCCGACGAAATTGGGGGGCGCCGCGGCACCTCGGCCCGCGCCGAATCCTCCGCCGCCACCTCCACCACCGGCACCGCGCCGGCCGCTGACGTTTCCCTGCCGAACGCACGCGATCCTCGATGTCCCGCACCCAATTCAGGACCACATCGAGGCGCATCGGCCGCGGTCGGTCGGCGACCCGCTGCACCATGATCGCGGTGAACGATGCTCCCCGCATGAGCCGCCGCGAGACCGTCGGCCACCTGCAACGCGATCGACACGGCTTTGCGCCAGGGAATCGGGGACTGCCTCAGCCTCGCCCTGAGGGTTTCGCCGTCCAGCAGTTCCATGACGGCGTAGACAATACCCCGAGCGGTGCCGACGTCATGGATTGCCAGGATGTTCTGGTGGGACAGCGCGGCGACGGCCCTGGCTTCGCGTGCGAACCGGGCTTCGGCGTCTGCGTCCTGGATCAGGTGAGCCCGCAGGACCTTGAGCGCCACGTCGCGTTTGAGGCGCGTGTCGCGCGCGCGGTACACCTCACCCATCCCGCCTGCCCCGAGCGGCGCCAGGATCTCGTAGGGGCCGAGCCTCGTTCCAGTTGCGAGGCTCACGCGGCCACCTCACGCGAAGCCGAGGGGCCAGCGCCGATGGGGGCGATGATCTCGTACGGACC
>Ga0315273_10007003_pt1 | contig 14082 bp, 7 predicted proteins | sample YL17G02_0_MG_FD_205753 | JGI IMG/M metagenome (GOLD analysis project Ga0315273, IMG submission 205753) | Sediment microbial communities from Yellowstone Lake, YNP, Wyoming, USA - YL17G02_0 | ecosystem: Environmental > Aquatic > Freshwater > Lake > Sediment | place: USA: Wyoming | collected... | reverse complement strand
CTAATGGCGGTGGTGTCGGTGGAATTAATGGCGGTGGTGGTGGTTCTGGCGGTGGTGGTCTTGGTGTTGGCGGCATTGGTGGTGTAGGTTTAATTGTTTTGGAAATAATACCAACATAAAAATAAATATATTTATTAAAAATTAAAAATTAAACCAAAGTATTATATTTAAATATGCAACAAACCATAAAAAATTAAAAAAACAAAAATTAAAAAACCAAAAATTAAAAAACCGAAAATCTTAAAACTCGGCTTGTGTGGGTCAAATATTTTTAGGAGAATTAGCAGAAATATTAGACACGACTTCTGTCATTATATACACTTGTAATACTTGTGGTTTATGTTAAATTATTCGTAACAAAGACCCATTGCTAATTACAGCTGAACCAGTTTAAGAACATTTTGGTCCATAACATTTATTTTGATAATAATAATAGTCTAAATTTTTGGTTTTACCATTGTCGTCAGTATTGAATGTAGGTCCAGTCGCCTTTCCTGCTACACATTTATCATTGCTAGTCCAGACACAACAAGAAGTAGAGTTACAGTTTCTTTGTGTTAATTTTTCACAAGACTCTTCTAATAAATGACTTGAGCCTCTATGGTGTTCACAAAATGAATCGTTTTTATTTGCAATAATTGATGTATTCGGACTGGCATTAGAGAGACCTTCAATAGTTACAACTTGCAAAAGTTTTTTTTGAGGTTGTTTTTGATTTAAATTTAATCCAACTGAGTTAATAAATACAATTAATGCAAAAAATAAAAAAACAACAATAAATACATTTAGAATAAATTTTAAGGTACTTTCTTCCATTATTTTTAATATATAAAAGTAAATATTTTATATGTATATGTTATATGGCAAAGTCGCGTAAAAATCGTTCTTCAAGTATTTTAAAAAATATTACAAAAACAACAGTTAGCGCATTTCCTGTTGTTGGCAAAGGTTTAACAAAGGTTGGTAATGTAGCAAAAGGAGTTGCTTCTAAATCTGCGCCTGTAGTTGAAAGAGGAGTATCATCTATTTATGGAACTTTAGCTTCAGGTTTTAACTTAGGCGCCAAAGGTTTAAAAACGGTTGCTAAAGGAGTATCAAAAAAAAGACGTTCAAAACATCGTAAAGGTGGTCGTAAATCTCGCAGATATTAAATTATAAACGTATAGTAAATTTATAATTTAATGATATCTTCTTTTAGTTTTAGATTTATTTGTTTTGTTTTTGCGACGTCTACTTTTTCTTTTTTTTGCTCCCCCTTTTGAGCTAATAGGACTATAATTTTTAATTATAGGTCCTTGGTTAAGCATGTATTTAAGATGATTTTCCATTAGTTTATATAGTAAACAAATATTAAATTTCTTGAACTTTGTATCCACGAGTGGTTTTAACGCGTCTACCCCCTTTTTTAAATTTTTGATGCATTTCGTCATGACAGTTTTCACACAATGACATCAAGTTTGCTAAATTATTTTTATAAAAAACTCCATCACAATTATATATTAACCCGTCATTGTTAGCGTTACTTTGATGCTGTAAATGATGAACCTCTTTAGCTTGAGTTTTTAAACACTTTTCGCACATACTAACAATTTTTTTTGAATTAAAATGTGATGATTTTTGAGAAAGCAAACTACCATTTTCTGGACTATATTTCATTCTAATTTCAAACGCTGCGCGAATAAAATCATCAGGTAAGTTTAACGATTTACAAACTTCAAGCCCATACATATTGCTTCCAGGTCCTTCTTTTAATTTGCGGTCATAAACAAGTGCGTCATTTTCTTTATCATAAACTACTGCCATATGTTTTTGAACTACCGTATTTAAACTCGTAATTTCTTCAAAATCTACAATTTCGTGTAAATGTGTAGCAAATATAAAACTGCTGCCACATTTATGTAGTTGTTGAATTCCTGCAATAAAAATACTAATTGCACTCATTGTTTCGGTTCCAGAACACAGTTCATCGCCTAATACTAAGCTATTTTCATTCATAAGACGTAGAATAGTGCGCAGTTCAGACATTTCAACTGTAAATGTTGATAGACCTTTAAATATATTGTCATTTCCTATTATACGCGTAAATATATATTTATATGGCTTGAAATTAAATTCGGAACAAGGAACGTAAAGACCCGATTGAGCCAATATAACTGCAATGCCTAATGCTCGTATGAAACTAGTTTTTCCAACAGCATTTGTTCCGAAAAGAAGCATTCCATCTGTTTTATTATCTCCCAAAACAATATCATTTGTTACGTAAATTTCGTTTGTTTGAAATTGTTCTATTAAACAATGTCTTAAATTTTTTGCGTCAACAAATGATTTATCAGATTTAACAATATTTGGCTTGCAATAATTAAAACTCTTAGCAATTGAGCTTTTAGTGTGCAATAAATCAATTAGCGTAATGAAATTAATAATGCTTTCCAATTTAGTTTGATAAATTTCCATTTTTACTACAAATTTATTATACACTAAAGTTATTAAATCTTTCGTTGAAATTTTTATCGAAGAAATAGTTTTACATAAAACATTTATTTGCTCATTAACAATAAAATTATTAGAAGCAGACTGTTTTTCAAATAAAAATAGATTTTTTGAAATTTTTAAATCAAACCTTTTTGTTGAACCATTTGAAATAAATGATAGAGTTGTTAAAGATTCGCTAGCCGGCAATGATTCTTGAAGTAGTTTACATCTTCTGCTAGTGCTTAATAGACTAAAATTATTTTTTTCAGTTTCGTGAATTTTTACATAATCACTTGTTTTAGATGATTTTTTTTCTTTATTTTCAATTAAACTGCTCAAATAAATTCTAATTTCTTCCAATTTTATTTCAGAATCTCGCAAGGTGTCTGTTTTTTTATCAAGCTCTTCATCAACCCCTAGTTTAATAAAATTAATTTCAAATTGTTGAGATTGGTCAATATCTTTAGCAAGTTCAATATCAATGTTGCTATTAATAAAACTTAATAAATCATCACAGTAATTTTCAATGTTCAAAATATTAGGTTCAAATGCTTTAAAATAGCTAATTAATATATTGTCATTTTTAATACTATTATAAATTTCCTTGATTTCTTTTATGTTATTGTGCAAACTATAAAATGATTTTGGAGAGATTTTTTTTAAAAATATTAACCGTTCCCATTTAGATAAATCCTTTATAGAAGACAATTTTAATTTATATAAACTATTGTATTTTTCTAATTCTGACAAATAGTATTCAGTAATATCATATTCTCTTTGTAAGTATTCTTCGTCACAAACAGGATTCAAAATATTGTAAAGAAATTTTCTTTTTCCCATTGGTGTTTGACAGTTATTTAGTAGTTGAGAGACACACGAATATTTGCTAGATTTTACATTTCCATCATTAATAATATTTAATTGTTTTAATGAGTGGTTAGCTAAAGACAATCGTGTAGAACAACTTTCAAAAATAGGTTCTGAAAGTTTATTTACAAGATGAGGGTTGTGTTGATAAACAAAATCTAATAAATAACAAAAAGATTGTGTAGCAATATTATTTTCATAAAAATTTTGAACAAACACGTTATAGTCATCAAATTTGTAAAACCTTGAAAGAATTTCTTTTTGATATGATTGTTTTTCACAGTTTTTAATCCTTTTCATTTTTTCACTTAGTGTTTTTTCACTTAGTTTATTTTGTTCTGTAATATGAATTTTATGAATTAAACTACTGTTAATTCCAGCATAACTAATAATATAATCCATTTCTTTTTCATCAGGCAAATTAGATATTAATAGAACTTCACTTGGATTATAAATAGAAATAAATCTTTCAAGCTCATCATAAGTGGTTGGATTATTAATATAAGTTTCTTTAAATTGGAATATACTAGTTTTTCCAGTATAAATGTCAATATTTGCAATTCCAACCACTACGAACTTACCTTTCATTAAGACCCTATTTTCTATTAAATCTATCCAAATGCAAGTTATAGAGTTAGTTAAGTTTTGAGACTCAGGTTGAAAATAAGTTCCTGGAGAGAAAATTCCTCCTAAACTACGCGTAGTATTTTTAATTGCTTCATCTTGAACGTAAACAACTACTGTAAATCCAGAGTCTTGAATTTTTTTTATGTATTTTTCAATTTGCATATCTTTAAAACCAGCCATCATTACATTGTCTTTTCCAACGCAAGTATTTTTTTCAACTATGTTTAATTCACAAATTTGAGAAAAATCTAAAATTTTACTTCCAGTAATAGCTTTTGTTATTTCACTATAAATTCCATAAACTTCAAAAAACGAACCTACTTGCATTAATAATATTGTATTTTCTCCATATTCATCTTGATATTTTTTTGTTAATTCAAAATATTCTTTAATAAGAGCCATTATATATTTATAGCATTCTCTCTTTAATTTTGTTTAAAATATATTTAAATAAAATTATTAGGTGTAATGAGATGGTTCTAAAATGTCAATTCCTACAAACTCAACATCTTCTCCTTCTATCATATAGTTCATTAATATTTTTTTAAAATAAGAGTATTTAGCATCTGAAATAAATCCTAGATTGTAATAAAGTGTTTTTAATATAATTAAAAAAAATGATATATAAAAAGGTAGGACATTTTTAGAATTATGTTCAGTTAAAACATCATTTTTGTCTTTTTCATTATAAATAGATATTTCAGTAATAAAATTATTATTTTTGTCTACATATTTAATTTTGTGACCTCGAACTATTTTATTTGTTTTATGTAATTTGTATACAAATCTTCTAAATTTATATCTTTTAACTCCTAAAAAGTTTTGCAACTTTAAAATAGTACTTTGCTCATTGTCTGTGAATAAATCAGTATCAATATCACTTGATTTAGGAAAATAATCATTTCTTTGAATACTTCCATAAAAATAAATTTTGTTATCTAAATATTTGCTTAACTTATAAAAAAAAACCTTTGCATAAGAAGGCATTTCATTTTTTGTAGTTTCCATACTAACATAATGTTAGATAATATTATTATTCGTCTTTGTCTTTGACATCCTTAGTTAAATTATGTAATAATGTTTCTGTATTTGTATTTGTAATTTCTCCAGACAACATAGCTGACTCATATAACTTTCTAATGACATCATTGGGTGCATTACTTCCTATTTTAATTAAATTGTGGTCTCTCAAATAAGTTTTTACTTCGTTGATTGATTTTTTTTTAAGGTCTTTTTGAGCTATTAATATTTTTTTTCTGGTGCCTCTGTCTTTTATTAGAACAGATACAATTTTTTTTAATTTAGATTTACCTAATGTGTATTTTTTTTTAATTGTTCTTTTAATTATTTTGTTATTAATTAATTCAGGCATAACAAAATTTTCAGCATTTTGAACAGTAATTGTTTTATTTTCAACTAAAGGAGTTTTTTGAACTGGAGGATTTAAACTTAAACTAATATTATCTTCAATTATTGGTTTTTGAATTAAATTTGTAGTCATCACTTTTGATTCAGTAAAGTTTTTTTGTTTTAATTTTTCTCTTAAATTGTTTAGTCTATTTTCTCTGTTAGTTTTTTCTGAATTAATTTCGCCTTGTATTACCAAAGAAGAATTTGGATTTGTAACCTCTAGGATTCGTTGTGTTTTATTCCAGTCTCTATATGTTGGTTTAACTCCACCTTTTAAAATGCCGTAAGGAACAGAGTCTTTAAAATTATGCGACTTTAACAAAAATGATTGTGAGTTGGTAGGAATAAACGTTTCAGTATTAACTGATAATAAAGGTTGTTGCAAATCTTCAGGTAAAGCAATGTTAACAAAAGATGTATTTAGTGAACTATGATTTTTAATTGTTTTTCTCTCGAGCTCTTCTTGTCTTTTAATTTTATTTGATTCAAAAATTTCCTTATCTTTATTATTTTTTCTTTGTTTTGATAAAGTTTGCAAATAATTTATTGATTCGTTAAACTCATCATTGTAGCTTTTTAAATCAACCTTTGTGTTTGTTGTAGATAAAGTTGTTTTTTCATTTTCTTTATCTTTATGTTCTTTATTTTTATGTTCTTTAATTCTTTTTAATAATTTGTTTTTTAAGATATTAGGCGATATTAATGGTTTAATGCTATTTTTTAGTTTTTTTTCTTTATTTTTTTTTGTTTTGTTTCCGCCAATGCTAAATAAAGAAGGGTTTATTGAAATAGTTTTATTAGACATTATTATAATAATAAACAAAAATAAAAAAATTATAATTACACATTAAGAATACAATGAACTATATATTTGTTTTTTAAGGTTTTCAGCTTCTTTTCTAGAGTTTACGTCATCATTCTTAAGATAAAGTTCAAAACCTTTTTCTAAATCCTTTAAAGTAATTTTTTTCTTTTCATCAATTGATTTGCAGAATACTCTTCTACTATGAGAAATTTTTGTTTTAGCTAATACAGTTTCAATATCTCTTCCATAAAAGCGGAAGTATTCTTTATTTTTAATAAACCAATCAGAAGTTATATTAGAATCTTCGTGAACTGTCCAGCCAATTTCATTTACTTTTTTTAAAAAAATATTATGCAAATCTTCACCTGTATATTCGTCTGTTTTAAAACGCCACGTAAATCTAGAATCTAACCCTTGATTATAATTAAAAAAACAATCTTTTAATTCATTTTCATAACCAGCAATGATTACCATTAAGTTGTCTTTGTTGTCACTTAATGCTTCACATAATGTATCTATACATTCTTTAGAAAAACTGTCTCTTTTTTCAGTATTACCTAATGCATATGCTTCATCAATAAATAAAACACCGCCTAAAGCTTCTTTTATAACATCACGGGTTTTTAAAGCAGTTTGTCCTAAGTAACCGGCAACTAGGTCGCTTCTAGTAACTTTTTTAAATGTGCCTTTATTTAAAATTCCAATTTTACTATAAATTTTTCCTATTATTTTTGCAATTTCAGTTTTACCAGTTCCTGGAGGACCATAAATTACAGTGTGCATAAAATCTCCGTTAAGATTGGTACTTTTATGCAGTTCTTGTGTAAAATATAAAATTTGGTCTACAATATTATTTTTTAAATCTTTCATTCCAATCATATTGTTTAATTCAATAAGTGGTTCTTTTATATCGTGCAAAGCTTTCATATTGATATTATATTTAATGGAAGCGTCAATTTTATAAGTTTCGATTAATTTTAAAATATCAGAAATATTATTAATTTCAGTTTCTATACTTATGGTTTCTATACTTATGGTTTCTATACTTATGGTTTCTTTTATTTCTACAGGCTGCTCAACATTTTTAGCAGGACTTGTATTAATTTTATCAATGTATTTATATTTTTTGTTTATAAAATCTTTATAGTAGTTTGGGTCATTAACTAAAAGCGTTATGTTATCATTATAATTTTCACCAGTAAAATTATTTGAAGAGTATTTAAGTGAAAAATTATTTGTAATATTTTCAATTAATTTATCTATTTTATTTTTAACGTCATCATCTGCATTTTTATTTAAATCTTCATTAATTATTAATTTTTCGATAGGATTATTTAAAGAAATATATTTTTGGTCTAATGTAGATAAAAACTTATTGTAGTTGCTTATTTTTGTTGGGTTCATATTTTTTCCTTTGTGTTTATTTAACATTATAATTTATTACAATAGTACATTTATATTATTTAAAATACATTATATTATTTAAAATACATTATATTATTAAAAAGTTGTTTTTTTGTATATATAATTTAAAAAAAGTTATTGAATTTTAAATTAAAAACAGATTTTATGGTTTTAAAATAGTCAGCGTTATATTAATATATTATTAAAACAATTTAAAATTAAATTGAAATGTAAAATAACCGAAATTATGATGTCAAATAAAACAGCAAAAGAAATCACAACCATGAGTTCAAATAACAATAATGAAGAATTCTTTGATATTGCGAATGATGATTACATTGAAACTCCTTGGGAAATTATTGAATCCTATTTTAGAGGTCAACATCTTGAGCGTTTTGTAAGACATCAATTAGAGTCATATAATAATTTTGTTGGTTATCAAATAATTAAAACGATTGAAATGTTTAATCCGGTTCATATTGCTTCCGAGCAAGATTACGACCCTGTATCTAAAAAACATTCACTTGAAGTATTTATTACTTTTGAAAATTTTAATATTTACAGACCGCAAATTCACGAAAACAATGGGGCTATAAAATTAATGTTTCCACAAGAAGCGAGACTTAGAAACTTTACTTATGCGTCGTCAACTACAATTGACGTTAACATAAAATATGTAGTGAGAAATGGACCAAATTTAGAAATTATGCAAACATTTTATAAAACAATTCCTAAGGTTCATATTGGAAAGCTGCCAATTATGTTAAAGTCAAATATTTGCGTTCTTAGCCAATATAAACATTTTGAAAATACACAAACTGGCGAATGCAAATTTGACGCCGGCGGTTACTTTATTATTAATGGTTCTGAAAAAACGGTTTTAGGACAAGAACGCTCAGCTGAAAATCGTGTTAATTGTTTTAATGTATCAAAAAATAATACTAAATATACTTGGAGTGCAGAAATTAAATCCGTACCAGATTTTAAATGCATTTCGCCAAAACAAATCAATATGATGATTAGCTCTAAAAACAATGGGTTTGGTAATGCTATTACAATTCAATTACCACGAGTTAAACAGCCAATTCCTTTGTTTATTGTATTCAGAGCATTGGGTATTATTTCTGATAAAGATATATGTGAAAAAATATTACTTGATATTGATAATGAAAAAACTAAACCAATGTTGGAGGCATTACAAGCTTCAATTATTGACGCTAATAAACATTTAACTCAAGATGAATGCGTTAAATTTATTACAACGTTTGTTATGTATACTCCAATTAATATGGACAAGGAAACCGGTGCTAAAAAAAAGCACGAATTTACGCTAGACATTTTAAACAACGATTTGTTTCCTCATTGTCAAAATTTAGTACAAAAAATTTACTTTCTTGGATATATGACTAAAAAGCTACTTCTTGCGTCATTTGAAATTAATAAGCAGGATGATAGAGATTCATATCTTAATAAACGCATCGACTTGACTGGTACGCTTCTTAACAATTTATATAGAAATTACTTCAATAAACTTGTTAAAGATATGGAAAAGCAAGTTATTAGAGAGATAAATACTGGCTCCTGGAAATCTACAGACGATTTCGTAAATATTATTAATTTAACTAATATTTATAAAATTTTTAAGTCGACGACGATTGAAAATGGTTTGAAAAGAGCGTTATCAACTGGCGATTTTGGTATTAAACATACGAATTCTAATAAAGTTGGAGTAGCTCAGGTTCTTAATAGACTTAATTACGTTTCCAGTTTAAGTCACGCGAGAAGAATTTCTACTCCAATAGATAAAAGCGGCAAGTTAATTCCTCCTCGTAAGCTGCATAATACGTCTTGGGGTTTCTTATGCCCTGCAGAATGTTTCGACCCTGAAACACCAATTTTGATGTGGGATGGAACTACTAAACGAGCCGGCGATATAGTAATTTATGATATTCTTATAGATGACCTTGGAAATCCAACAAAAGTTCGCACCACCTGTTCAGGAGTAAAAAATATGTATGATGTGATTCCAGAGAAATCAAATTTCCTGAAACATAGAGTCACGGATAATCATATTTTGACTCTTAAAATACGTGGACACAAAGTTATTAGAAATTCAAATAGAAAAGATAGAAAATATACTCATATTGTAGAATATTTTAATCGCGAAGAAATAAAATTTCAAGAAAAATATTTCAACTCTTTGAAGGAAGCTGAGGATTTTATAAATAAATTTGATGATGATGATACTCTAGATATTACAATTGAAAATTATTTGAAGTTGAACAAGGCGACAAAAGACCATTTAGTCTTGTTCAAAGTAGAAGGCATTCACTGGACCAAAAAGGAGGTTGATATGGACCCATACTTACTTGGTATGTGGCTAGGTGATGGTCTTAGTGATGGAACTGGGTTTGCGTTGAATTACAAAACAGACCACGAGACACTAGCTTACTGGGAAAGATGGGCTGAAGAAAATGGGGCAACAATAACAAAAGGTGAAAGATATAGTTTTTCGGTTGTGTCTAAGAAAAATAAAGATGCCTACTCCAAAGGTTTATGCAATCGCGTGGAAGAAGCGCCTCTCAAAAAATGTCTTCGCAAGTATAATCTATTGAAGAATAAACATATTCCAAATGAATATCTTACAAATGATAGAGATACGAGATTGACGGTTTTGGCAGGATTGATAGACACAGACGGTTCTGTTCGCGCACAAGGTCGTGAAATTCGCATTTGTCAAGGACCTGCTAACTATAGAATAATCAATGATGCATATACTTTGGCAATGTCTCTTGGATTTTCGTGTGGTGTTAAAGAAGGACGAAGCCAATGGACAGATGAGGAAAGTGGAGAAAAAAAGTTTTGCACTTATAAAGAACTAACAATTACAGGACATAAAATCTGCGAAATTCCGACACTTATTCCTCGTAAGAAATTGGTTCCTATAGAAAACGAAACACTGCTTTTAAGGAGTAAATCCTTTATGTCTAGTAAATTTAATTTGGTAGAAGTTGGAGTAGGACCTTATGTTGGATGGCAACTTCACGATAAACGTGGAAGATTTTGCTTGAACGATGGTCTCACCGTTCACAATACCCCGGAAGGACAATCTGTTGGTGTCGTAAAAAATTTGAGTTATATGAGTCACATTACGATTTATTCTAATTCGTTGCCTCTTTATGAGTACATTTTGCCTAACATTACTAAGATTGATGACGTGTCGTTAACCGTTGTTGAAATGTATAAAAAAGTAAAGGTATTTATTAATGGTTCTTGGATTGGAGTTACTGATGACCCAGAGAAGCTATACTTGGATTTAAAGGACAAAAAATTTAAGGGCATTATTAATATTTATACTTCAATAGTCTTTGACTTTAAAATGCTTGAAATTAGAGTTTGTAATGATAGTGGAAGATTAACTAGACCATTACTACGTGTTAAAAATAATAATATTATTATAAATAGAGGGATTATTGACAAGTTAAATAGTTTAGAACTAAATTGGGATAATTTACTTACTAGTTCAAAAATAAATGATACTGTTTTAGAATACATCGACCCGGAAGAGCAAAGTTGGTCATTAATTGCTACAAAACCAAAAGAACTTATTCCAAATAATAAAGATATTTACAAACATACTCACTGCGAAATTCATCCTTCAACTATTTTCGGCGTGTTAGCCTCGTGTATTCCATTTCCTGAACACAATCAATCACCGAGAAACACGTATCAGTGTGCTCAAGGCAAGCAAGCGATGGGTGTTTATGTTACAAATTATGAAAACAGAATGGATAAAACTGCGTATGTACTTAATTATCCTATGAGACCTCTTGTAGATACAAGAATTATGAATATGATTCAACTTAATAAAATTCCTTCTGGTACTCAAGTAATCGTTGCAATTATGACACATACTGGTTACAATCAAGAAGATTCATTGCTTCTCAATCAGGGGTCAATTGACCGTGGAATGTCATTGGTAACTGTTTATCATACAGAAAAGGATGAAGATAAACAAAAAATTAACGGCGACGAAGAAATTAGATGTAAACCTGATGCTACAAAAACTAAGAGTATGAAAATGGGAAATTATAATAAAGTAAATTCTAAGGGCGTTATTCCTGAGAACACCTTAGTAGAAAATCGCGATATTATTATTTCAAAAGTAACACCTATTAAGGAAAATAGAAACGACCATACAAAGGTAATTAAATATGAAGACCAGAGTAAGTTGCACAAAACAACAGAAGAGAGTTATATAGATAAAAATTATATTGACAGAAATGGCGAAGGATATAATTTTGCGAAAGTAAGAATTCGAACAGTGAGAAAACCAGTAATTGGTGATAAATTTAGCTCTAGACACGGGCAAAAAGGAACAGTTGGTAATATTATTCCTGAGTGCGATATGCCTTTTACTGCTAACGGAGTTAAACCAGATATTATAATAAATCCTCACGCAATTCCATCACGTATGACTATTGGACAGTTAAAAGAAACAGTTCTTGGAAAGGTTTTGGTTGAGCTAGGATTATTTGGTGATGGAACTTCATTTGGTGAGTTTGATATTAAAGATATTTGTAAAGAACTTTTAAAACTTGGTTATGAGTCCAATGGAAATGAATTAATGTATAATGGATTAACAGGTGAACAACACGAATGCAGCGTGTTTATTGGTCCTGTATTTTATCAGCGTTTAAAGCATATGGTTAATGATAAGGCACATAGTCGTTCTATTGGACCAATGGTAAATCTTACAAGACAGCCAGCTGAAGGCCGCTCGCGAGATGGAGGGTTAAGGTTCGGAGAAATGGAAAGAGATTGTATTCAGGGTTCTACTCCAATTCCCTTAAATTGTGGTTTAAGCGTAAAAATAGAAACTATGGAAAAATCAAATTTGACTGTTTTGGGATGGTCAGAAAAAACAAATAGTATGATTAATTCTAAACAAATAGGATTTATGTATAAAGGGGAAAAAGAATGTGTTGAAATTACTTTTGAAGACGGGAGAAAATTAATTTGTACTGAGAATCATCCTCTTTTGACTAATGAAAATAACTGGGTAAGAGCAAGAGATTTAAAAATTAACCAGGATAAAATTAAGACAAGTGTTAATTATCCAATTATGGATATTCAAGAAGAAATGATTGAATGTTCTGGTTGGAGTTTAAAATTTGGAGATATTAAACTTTCTACAAATACTGAAAATCAATATTTTAAAACACTTGCTTTTATGAGAATAATTGGGTATTTGATTACAGACGGAGGTATATATTTTAACACTAAAAGACAAACTTATAAAGGATGTGTTAGTTTAGGTCATATGAATGATGTAAATAATTTCATCTGTGATTTAGAACTATTTTGTGATGTACCTCAAATTAATTTTGTTTGTGGAAATTGTTATAGGGTGATGATTCCAAACTCACTTGTATTAAATATTTTAAAAATTAAAGGAATACAAACAGGGTCAAAAATCTTACAACCAGCTCAATTACCTGAATTTATTCTTGACCCAGGTTGTCCTTTACCAATTGTGAGAGAATTCTTGGGCGGATTATTTGGTGGTGATGGTCATACTTGTGTTCTAAGTATGCATCGTGGTAAACGCGATTTGTTATCTTCTATTTCATTCTCAAAAAGCAAGAGTAACATTCATTTAGATTCATTAATAAAAATGATGGAAGATATAAAAATATTGTTTTCTAGATTTGATATTAATAATATTACTATTCAAAATTTAAAAGAGACAAGTCATTCAAAAAACAAATTAGAAAATATAAATAAAACGTTTCAACTAACCCTTCATTTAAGTATGGAAGAGCTTATACCATTTTCAGAAAATATTGGATTCAGATATTGCTGTCATAAGTCTCAACGATTAGAAGCAGCTGTTTCTTATAAAAAATTAAAAAATGAAGTTACTAGACAACATAATTGGATTGTTAATAAAGTAGATGAATTAACCAATTTTACGAAAATTAAGACTGAACAACCAAACAAAATAATTCACACTAAAAGTGCAATCAAACAAGCGGTTGAAAAGTTGAAACAAAACGAACCATTAATTCACGAATACGCGATACCTTCGTGTCACGATATTACGGACCATTTAATGAAAGGTACCAAGTTTGGTTTATTTAGAGGTTCAGGATTTCCAAATGCGGAACAATACTTAGAAAAAATTGGTGCATTGGATTGGTTTTTAAGAGATGAAATTACTGTAAAATCAAACGATATGTATCCTTTAGATGATGTAGAAATATTTGAAGACGAAAATCACAATAATGATACTATACAACACGTTTCTTGTTATGGAGTAAACCGTCATTGTGATGGGTTGCCAACAATGAACCTTAAGGTGATTGATGTTAGACCAGCCGGAGTCCATCCAGTATACGATATTGAAGTAGAAAATACACATTCCTTCTTAGCCAATGGTATTGTAGCACACAATTGTATGGTCTCACACGGAGCTGCAAGATTTACTAGAGGAA